>Ga0209023_10007018_pt1 | contig 11694 bp, 5 predicted proteins | sample LakOneMetagenome_FD_187468 | JGI IMG/M metagenome (GOLD analysis project Ga0209023, IMG submission 187468) | Freshwater and sediment microbial communities from Lake Erie, Canada (SPAdes) (version 2) | ecosystem: Environmental > Aquatic > Freshwater > Lentic | place: Lake Erie, Canada | collected...
CCGGCGCCTGCCTACCGCTGCTCGGACGCGTTCAACCGCGACAACCCGGTCTGCGCGGGTGGGCTGGAGCTGTCGCGCGCGGAACTCGAGGCCTACCGCGCGCCGGTGCTGCGCACGATGCGATCCCTTGTCGCGAAATTGCCGCACGCGACGATCTGGGATCCATTCCCGCTGCTGTGCCCGGGCACGACCTGCCATGCGGTCGAAGCGGGGAAGCCGCTGTTCTTCGACGGCGACCACTTGAGCGCTTACGGCAGCCTGCGCCTGCTGCCGGATTTCGCGCGCCACATGCAATCGCTGCGCAACCCGGCGGCGATCACTCCGGATCGTAGTCCAGGTTCGAAGCCAGCCAACGCTCCGCCTGCTGCAGGCTGACGCCCTTGCGCCGGGCGTAGTCCGCGACCTGTTCCTTCGACACGCGCCCGACCACGAAGTACTGGCTGCGCGGATGGCTGAAATACCAGCCCGACACCGACGCGGCCGGCAGCATCGCGAAGTGGTCGGTGATGGACATGCCGGCGTTGCCCGGCGCGTCGAGCATGGCGAACAGCGTCGACTTCTCGCTGTGCTCCGGGCAGGCCGGATAGCCGGGCGCCGGACGGATGCCGCGATATTTTTCCCCGATCAGCGCCTCGGCATCGAGCGACTCGCCGGCGGCGTAGCCCCAGAACTCGGTGCGCACGCGCTGGTGCATGCGTTCGGCCAGCGTCTCGGCGAGGCGGTCGGCCAGCGCCTTCAGCAGGATCGCGTTGTAGTCGTCGTGGTCGGCTTCGAAGCGCGCGACGTGTTCGTCGATGCCGAGCCCGGCGGTGACCGCGAACGCGCCGATCCAGTCGCGTTTGCCCGAATCCCTGGGCGCGATGAAATCGGCGAGGCAGAAGTCCGGGCGTTCGACCGGCTTGTCGGCCTGCTGGCGCAGGAAGTGCAGGGTGGCCGGAACACCCTCCACATCGACCACGACATCGTCGCCGATGGATTGCGCCGGGAACAGGCCGATCACGGCCTTCGCGCGCAACCATTTTTCCTCGACGATCTTCTTCAGCATCGCCTGCGCATCGGCGAACAGCTCGCGCGCCTGCCGGCCGACCACCGCATCGTCGAGGATCGCCGGATAGCGGCCGGCCAGTTCCCAGGTATTGAAGAACGGCGTCCAGTCGATCAGCGGCAGCAGTTCTGCCAGCGGGTAATCGTCGAAGACGTGCAGGCCCGGTTGCAGCGGCGCGGGCGGATCGTAATTCGTCCAGTCGCCATCGAACTTCTGCGCGCGCGCCTTCTCCAGCGATACCAGCCGCTTGGCGTCGCCGCGATTGCGGTGGCGTTCGCGGATTTCGGCGTAATCGTTCGCCGCGGATTCGACGAAACCATCGCGCAGTTCCGGCGAAACCAGCGACTGCGCCACGCCGACGGCGCGCGAGGCGTCCTTGACCCAGATGGTCGGCGACTTGTAGTGCGGGTTGATCTTCAGCGCGGTGTGCGCGCGCGAAGTAGTCGCGCCGCCGATCAGCAGCGGGATGGTGAAGCCCTGCTGCTGCATTTCGCGCGCCACATGGCTCATTTCCTCCAGCGAGGGCGTGATCAGGCCGGAGACGCCGATCATGTCCGCGTTTTCCGCCCGCGCGGTGTCGAGGATCTTCTGCGCCGGCACCATCACCCCGAGGTCGATCACCTCGAAGTTGTTGCAGGCGAGCACCACGCCGACGATGTTCTTGCCGATGTCGTGCACGTCGCCCTTGACCGTGGCCATCACGATCTTGCCGTTGCTTTTGCCGACGTCGCCGGTTTTCAGTTTTTCCGCTTCGATGAAGGGCAGCAGGTGGGCCACCGCCTTCTTCATCACCCGTGCGGATTTCACCACCTGCGGCAGGAACATCTTGCCGGCGCCGAACAGGTCGCCGACCACGTTCATGCCGTCCATCAGCGGGCCTTCGATCACGTCCAGCGGGCGCGCGGCCTCGAGCCGCGCTTCTTCGGTATCGGACTCGACGTACTGGTCGATGCCGTGCACCAGCGCGTGCGAGAGCCGCGACGCGACCGGGTGTTCGCGCCAGCGCAGGTCTTCGGTTTTCTTTTCGCCTTTTTTTCCCTTGAAGCGGTCGGCGATCTCCAGCAGGCGTTCGGTGCCGTCGCTGCGGCGATTGAGCACCACGTCCTCGACCCGTTCGCGCAGTTCAGGATCGAGGTCGTCGTAGAGGGGCAGGGCGCCGGCGTTGACGATGCCCATGTCCATGCCGGCGCGGATCGCGTGGTAGAGGAACACCACGTGGATCGCCTGCCGCACCGGTTCGTTGCCGCGGAAGCTGAAACTGACGTTCGACACGCCGCCGGAGATGTGGCTGTGCGGAAAGCGCCGTCGCAATTCGCGCGCGGCCTCGATGAAGGCGACCGCATAACCATCGTGTTCCTCGATGCCGGTGGCGATGGCGAAGCAGTTCGGATCGAAGATGATGTCTTCGGGCGGGAAGCCGATTTCTTCCGTCAGCAGCTTGTACGCACGCGACGAGATTTCGACCTTGCGTTCGACCGTGTCGGCTTGGCCCTGTTCGTCGAAGGCCATGACCACCACCGCCGCGCCGTAACGGCGCACCAGCCGCGCCTGGCGCAGGAATTCGGCTTCGCCTTCCTTCATCGAGATCGAATTGACGATGCCCTTGCCCTGCAGGCATTTCAGCCCGGCCTCGATCACATCCCACTTCGAGCTGTCGACCATGACCGGGATGCGCGCGATGTCCGGCTCGGCGGCGATCAGGTGGAGGAACTCGACCATCGCCTTCTTCGAATCGAGCAGGCCTTCGTCCATGTTGACGTCGATCACCTGCGCGCCGTTCTCGACCTGTTGGCGCGCGACCACGACGGCTTCGTCGAGCCGGCCTTCGAGGATCAGTTTCTTGAACTGCGCGCTGCCGGTGACGTTGGTGCGTTCGCCGACGTTGACGAAGTTCGATTCCGGGGTGATCTGCAGCGGTTCGAGGCCGCTGAGGCGGGTGTTGCGGGCGAGGTTCATGGAAAAGCCCTGCTGGCCACGGATTTGCGCGGATCAGCGCAGATAAGGCACGAGCAGGTCGTGGGAAGAGCCGATTCAGGGCTGCTTCTCCCATCCGCGTTCATCCGCGCAATCCGTGGCAGGAAATGAATCACGCCGCTGCTTCCAGCGTTGGAATCGCGCGCGGCGCGACACCCTCGACCGCCTTGGCGATCGCGGCGATGTGTTCGGGGGTGGTGCCGCAGCAGCCGCCGACGAGGTTGAGCAGTCCGCTGCGGGCGAAATCGCCGAGCACTTCGGCCATGTCTTCCGGCGTTTCGTCGTAGCCGCCGAACGCGTTCGGCAGGCCGGCGTTCGGGTGCGTGCTGACGTGGGTGTCGGCGACCTGGGCGAGCACGTCGATGTGCTGGCGCAGGTCCTTCGCGCCGAGCGCGCAGTTCAGGCCGATGGCGAGTGGCTGTGCATGCCGCAGCGAATACCAGAACGCTTCGGCGGTCTGGCCGGAGAGCGTGCGGCCCGAGGCGTCGGTGATCGTGCCGGACACCATCACCGGCAGGCGCGCACCGAATTCGGCGAACACGTCGTCGATGGCGAACAGCGCGGCCTTGGCATTGAGCGTGTCGAACACGGTTTCGACCATCAGCACGTCGGCGCCGCCATCGATGAGGCCGCGCGCGGCTTCGCGGTAGGCCTCGGCGAGTTGGTCGAAGGAAATCGCGCGGAAGCCGGGGCGGTTCACGTCCGGCGACAGCGAGGCGGTGCGCGAAGTCGGGCCGAGCACGCCGATCACGAAGCGCGGCCTGGCCGGATCGCGGGCTTCCGCTTCGTCGCATTCCTCGCGTGCGAGCCTGGCGCCTTCGCGGTTCAATTCGCGGACGAGATGCTGGAGGCGATAATCGGCGAGCGAAATCGAGGTCGAGTTGAAGGTGTTGGTTTCGACCAGGTCCGCGCCGGCATCGAGGTAGGCCGCGTGGATGCCGCGGATGATGTCCGGTCGCGTCAACGTGAGCAGGTCGTTGTTGCCGCGCTGGTCGTGGCTTTCGCAGCCGCAGCCCGGACCGTGCGCGTGGCCATCGGCGGCGAACAACGCGTCGTAGCCTTGCGCGAAACGCTCGCCGCGGTAATCGGCTTCCTGCAGTTCGTGGCGCTGGATCATGGTGCCCATCGCGCCGTCGATGACGAGGATGCGCCGTGCCAGCGCGGCTTCGAGCGCGGCGACGCGCTCTGGGTGCAGCCATGGCAGGTTTTTCATTCTCGCTCCTCGCAGGAAAACGTTTTTTGACACGGATCGAATCTGATCGATACGGATAAAGCAAACAATGGAAAATTCTTATCCGTTCTTATCGGATCTGATCCGTGTCAAAGGATCTTTCGCCGATCGGTTCCATCCGGTGTCACGGCTTGGTGCCGATCAGCGAAATCACTTCGAAATGCGGCGGCCGTTTCTCGCGGGTCACGGTTTCGCAACTGCCGACGGCGAGGCCGGCCTTCTCGGCGAACTTGCGCAGATCCTTTTCGCCGAAGCCGAGGTTGCGGTGGCCGTAGGCTTCGACCACGCCCTTGTGTTCGTGCCTGGCGAGGCTGGACAGCAACAGGCGGCCGCCCTTGCGCAGCACGCGCGCGGCCTCGGCCACGGCCTGCGCCGGCCGGTCGGCGTAGGTCAGCGCGTGCATCAGCACGACCAGGTCGAAGCTGCCGTCCTTGAACGGCAGCGCGTGCATGTCGCCCTCGCGCACTTCCACGTTCGGGAAGCGGCGCAGGCGTTCGCTGGCGGCGGCGACCACGCGCTGGCTGGCGTCGAGGCAGACGTAGCGTTGTGCATGCGGGGACAGCAGTTCCGCCAGCACGCCGTCGCCCGAGGCGATGTCGAGCACGTCGCCGGGCGCGAGCAGCGGCAGCGCGGTGCGCGCCAGCGCTTCCCAGGTGCGTCCGGGCGAGTAGTGCCGTTCCATGTCGCCGGCCACGCTGTCGGCCCAGTTCTGGTCGGAAGCGCGCATCGCGAGCACCGCGGGGACGCGCTCGGCGTCCTGGCGCAGCAACGGGTCGTCGCTGCCGGCGCGCAGCGTCTGCCACAACGCGCGTTGCGCGTGGTCGAGCGCATCCTCGTCGAAGCGGTAGTAGGCGGAAACGCCGGAGCGTCGGTCGCGGACGATGCCGGCTTCCTTGAGCCGGGCGAGGTGGGTCGAAACGCGCGGCTGGGCGAGCTGGGTGATCGCGGACAGTTCGGCCACGGTCAGTTCCTCGCCCTCCAGCAGGGCGAGCAGGCGCACGCGGGTGGCGTCCGCGAAGACCTTCAGGCGGCTCGACCAGGCGTCCAGATCCATCGTTATCTTTCCATCGCGATACAGGGATAAGTGTCCGCCCGGGCGATCCCCGCGTCAACCCGCGCCCGTGGAAACCGCCTTGCGGTGGGGTTCTGCGCGCGCCGCGGATACAATTCGCGTTTCATCGCGACGAGAAGAAGGGCTGCCCGTGGAATTCGGCTTCAGCGAAGAGCAGTTGATGATCCAGGACGTGGCGCGGCGCATCGCGCAGGAGAAGATCGCGCCCAGCGCCGAGCACCACGACCGCACCGGCGAATTCCCGCTGGAAAACATCAGGACCCTGGGCGAGAACGGGCTGATGGGCATCGAGGTCCCGGCCGAATACGGAGGCGCCGGCATGGACCCGGTCAGCTACGTGCTGGCGATGGTCGAGATCGCCGCGGCCGATGCCGCGCACTCCACCATCATGTCGGTCAACAACTCGCTGTTCTGCAACGGCATCCTCACCCACGGCACCGAGGCGCAGAAGCAGCTGTACGTGCGCGCGATCGCCGAGGGTCGCGAAATCGGCGCGTTCGCGCTGACCGAGCCGCAGTCCGGTTCCGACGCCACGGCGATGCGCTGCCGCGCGGTGAAGCAGGCCGACGGCAGCTACCTCGTCAACGGCAAGAAGAGCTGGATCACCTCCGGCCCGGTGGCGAAATACATCGTGCTGTTCGCCATGACCGACCCGGACAAGGGCGCGCGCGGCATCACCGCGTTCCTGGTCGACACCGCGCGCGAGGGCTTCGGCCGCGGCAAGACCGAACCCAAGCTCGGCATCCGCGCCTCGGCCACCTGCGAAATCGAATTCGCCGACTACCGCGTGCAGCCGGACGAGGTGCTGGGCGAGGAAGGCCACGGCTTCAAGATCGCGATGGGCGTGCTCGACGCCGGCCGCATCGGCATCGCCTCGCAGGCGATCGGCATCGCCCGCGCCGCCTACGAGGCGTCGGTGGCCTATGCGAAGGAACGCCAGGCCTTCGGCCAGCCGATCGGCGCGTTCCAGATGACCCAGGCCAAGATCGCCGACATGAAGTGCAAGCTCGACGCGTCGCTGCTGCTGACCCTGCGCGCGGCGTGGAAGAAGGGCCAGGGCGAGCGCTTCAGCACCGAGGCCGCGGTCGCCAAGCTCACCGCCTCGGAAGCGGCGATGTGGATCGCGCACCAGGCGGTGCAGATCCATGCCGGCATGGGCTACTCGAAGGAAATGCCGATCGAACGCTACTTCCGCGACGCCAAGATCACCGAGATCTACGAAGGCACCAGCGAGATCCAGCGCCTCGTCATCGCCCGCAACGAAACCGGGTTGCGCTGATGCCACGCCCCGCCATGCGCATTCCCGAAAAACCATCGCAGTCGCATTCCCTCCGTTCTTGAACACCACGGGGCCCGTGCGATTGCGCGGGCCCCGAACGTTTCCGGATACCAGGACACCATGACCACGTCGAACAAGAAGTCCGCAGCAAAGACCAAATCCGCCAAGGCCGCCACGGGATCCGCGATCCAGTCGATCCTCGCGGCGCTGGCCGGGCGCGTGCCCAGGGCCCGCCTCGCCGACGCCGAGGCGTTCGCCGGCACGTTCTACAAGCGCATGAGCCGCGACGAATACGCGCAGCACGGCGCAGATGGCTGGGCCGCGCTCGCCGCCGGCATGCTCGACTTCGCCGCCGCGCGCAAGCCGGGCACGGCCAACGTGCGCCTGTTCAACGCGGGCATGCAGGACAGCGGCTGGGAATCCCCGCACACCGTGCTGCAGGTGGTCAACGACGACATGCCGTTCCTGGTCGATTCGGTGACGATGAAGCTCGCGGAACTGGGCATCGGCGTGCACGTGCTCGGCCACCCGGTGGTGCCGATGCGCCGCGACAAGGCCGGCAAGCTGCTGGCGGTGGGCGAGGGCGCGCCGGAATCGTTCATGCACCTCGAGATCGACCGCCAGTCGCCGGCGGCGATGAAGGCGATCGAGAAGGACATCCGCACGGTGCTGGAGGACGTGCGCGCGATCGTGCGCGACTGGCCGGCGATGCGCGCGAAGATGCTCGAGGTCGCGGACGACCTCGGCAAGCACGACATGCCGACGGTGTCGAAGGCCGGCCTGGCCGAGGCGCAGGAATTCCTGCGCTGGGCCGCCAGCGACCACTTCACCTTCCTCGGCTATCGCGAATACGCGGTGAAGAAGGAAATGCTGGTCGCCGACGAAGGCAGCGGCATGGGCCTGCTGCGCGGCAAGGACGTGGGCAAGCCGCGCCCGCTGAAGTCGCTGGCCGCGCATTACATGCCGCACTCGGGTTCGGTCGATGCGCTGATCCTGACCAAGACCAATGCGCGCGCCACCGTGCACCGCCCCGGCTACATGGACTACATCGGCGTGCTGCGCTTCGACAAGGCCGGCAATCCGGTCGCCGAACAGCGCTTCCTCGGCCTGTACACCTCCAGCGCCTACAACCGTCGCCCGTGGGACATCCCGCTGGTGCGCGAACGCCACGAATACGTGATGCGCAAGTCCGGGCTGGTGCCCACCGGCCACAGCGGCAAGGCGCTGCGCCACATCCTCGAAACCTTGCCGCGCGACGAACTGTTCCAGTCCAGCGAACAGGAGCTGTACGACACCGCGATGGGCATCCTCGGCCTGCAGGAACGCGTCCGCAGCCGCCTGTTCCTGCGCCGCGACCGCTACGGCCGCTTCTGGTCGGCGCTGGCCTACATCCCGCGCGACCGCATGAGCACCCAGGTCCGGCACCGCATCGAATCCATGTTGCGCGACGCGCTGAACGGCGAGCACGTCGACACCAACGTCACCATCGGCGAATCGCCGCTGGCGCAGTTGCACATGATCGTGCGGCCGCGCCCGGGCGGGGCGCTGGAAGTCGACCCCGCGGCCCTGGACGAGGCGCTCGCGCACGTCGTGCGCGACTGGCGCGACGAATTGCGCGAACTGCTGGTCGAACGCAACGGCGAGGAACGGGGCCTGCGCATCGCCACGCGGTATGGCCGCGCATTGCCGGTCGGCTACATCGAGGAAGTGTCGCCGGCGGTGGCGGCGGCCGACGTCGAGCACCTCGCCGCGCTCGCCGGAGGCGACGACCTGCGCCTGAGCCTGTACCGCTCCCGCGAGGGCAGCCTGCGCTTCAAGTTCTACCGCCTCGACGACGACATCCCGTTGTCCGACGCGCTGCCGATGATGGAGAACATGGGGCTGAGGGTGATTACCGAGCACCCGTACCGGATCGAGAGCGACGGCGGAATCGCCTGGATCCAGGATTTCGAGGTGGAGGCCGGCAAGGGCGAGATCGACGTCGACAGCCTCGACGAGAACTTCGAGGAGGCCTTCGCGCAGATGTGGCGCGGCCAGGCCGAGAACGACGGCTTCAACCGCCTGATCCTCGCCGCCAACCTGTCGTGGCGCCAGGTCGCGATGCTGCGCGCCTACTGCAAGTACCTGCTGCAGGTCGGCGTGCCGTTCTCGCAGAGCTACGTCGAGGAAACGCTGGCGCGCTATCCCTTGCTCGCGCGGTTGCTGGTCGAGTTGTTCGAGGCGCGCTTCGACCCATCCACCGGCCACGAGAGCAAGGCCGAGATCAAGGCCGGCGCCGAACGCTTCCGCGCCCAGTTCGCGGCATTGGCCGGCGGCGACGCCGCGGTGCTGGCCGCGATCGAACCGGTCGTCGCCGCGCGCAGCGGCAAGCGCGAAGCGCAGGCAGGGGCCGTGCACGATGCGATCAAGGCGCTGCTCGACCGCGTGTCCAGCCTCGACGAGGACCGCATCCTGCGCAGCTACGTCGGCGTGATCGACGCGACCCTGCGCACCAGCTACTACATCGATTACAAGCTCGATGGAAACGGGGACGGCCTGCGCGCCGACGGCGGCCCCGCCGACTACATCGCGTTCAAGCTCGATTCCTCCAGGGTGCCGGACCTGCCCAAGCCGCGCCCGTACCGCGAGATCTGGGTGTGCGGCCCGCGCGTGGAAGGCATCCACCTGCGCTTCGGTCCGGTCGCGCGCGGTGGCCTGCGCTGGTCCGACCGCCGCGAGGACTTCCGCACCGAAGTGCTGGGCCTGGTCAAGGCGCAGATGGTGAAGAACACGGTGATCGTGCCGGTCGGCTCGAAGGGCGGATTCTTCTGCAAGCAGTTGCCCGATCCGTCGGTGGACCGCGACGCATGGTTCGCCGAGGGCAAGGAGTGCTACCGGCGCTTCATCAACGGCCTGCTCGACATCACCGACAACATCGTCGATGGCAAGATCGTGCATCCGTCCAATGTCGTGCGCCACGACGCGGACGATCCGTACCTCGTCGTCGCCGCGGACAAGGGCACCGCGACCTTCTCCGACATCGCCAACGGCATTGCCCAGGCGCACCGCTTCTGGCTCGACGATGCGTTCGCTTCGGGCGGTTCGGTCGGCTACGACCACAAGGGCATGGGCATCACCGCCAAGGGCGCGTGGGAATCGGTCAAGCGCCACTTCCGCGCGCTCGGCCACGATTGCCAGAAGCAGGACTTCACCTGCGTCGGCATCGGCGACATGAGCGGCGACGTGTTCGGCAACGGCATGCTCCTGTCGAAGCACACGCGCCTCGTGGCCGCGTTCGACCACCGCCACATCTTCCTCGACCCGGACCCGGACGCGGCGTCCTCGTTCAAGGAACGCCAGCGCATGTTCAGGCTGCCGCGCTCGAGCTGGGCCGATTACGACGCCAAACTGATCAGCAAGGGCGGCGGCATCCATCCGCGTTCGGCCAAGTCCATCGCGATCACTCCGCAGGTGCGCGCCGTGCTCGGCCTCGCCGACGACGTCGCCGCGCTCAGCCCGGCGGAACTGATGTCGGCGGTCCTGCGCGCGCCGGTGGATTTGCTGTGGAACGGCGGCATCGGCACCTACGTGAAGTCCAGCCGCGAGGGCAACGCCGACGTCGGCGACCGCGCCAACAACGCGCTGCGCGTCAACGGCGACCAGCTGCGTTGCAGGGTGGTGGGCGAGGGCGGCAACCTCGGCTTCACCCAGCTCGGCCGCGTCGAGGCCGCGCTGCACGGCGTGCTGCTCAACACCGACTTCATCGACAACTCCGCCGGCGTGGACACCTCGGACCACGAGGTCAACATCAAGATCCTGCTCAACGGCGAGGTGCAGAAGAAGAAGCTCGCGCTGCCCGACCGCAACATGCTGCTGGCGTCGATGACCAACGACGTCGAACGCCTCGTACTCAACGACAACTACCGCCAGAACCAGGCGCTGTCGCTGATGGAACGCATGAGCCTGAGCCGGCTCGGTTCCAAGTTGCACTTCATCCGCACGCTGGAATCGCAGGGCCTGCTCGACCGCCAGATCGAGTACCTGCCCAGCGATGCCGAAGTCGCCGAACGCAAGTCGCGCGGGCAGGGGCTGACCCGGCCGGAACTCGCGGTGCTGCTGTCGTACTCCAAGCTGGTCGCCTACCAGCAACTGGTGGATTCGGACGTGCCCGAGGACGCCTACCTGTCGCAGGAACTCGAGCGCTACTTCCCCGAAGTGCTGCAGAAGAAGTACGCGAAGGCGATGCAGGATCACCGCCTGAAGCGCGAGATCATCGCCACCGCGGTCACCAATTCCACCATCAACCGCATGGGCGCGACCTTCCTGATGCGCATGCAGGAGGACAGCGGGCGCAGCACCGGCGAAGTCGCAAAGGCCTTCACCATCACCCGCGAGACGCTGGATGCGCGCGAGCTGTGGGCGGCCATCGACGCGCTCGACGGCAAGGTCGCCGAATCGGTGCAGGTGGACGCGCTGCAGGTGATCTGGAACATGCAGCGCAGCTTCACCCGCTGGCTGCTGGCCCGCCCCGGCGTGATCCCCGATATCACCTCCGTGGTCGCGCGCTACCACGACGGCATCCGCGACGTCCGCCGCGGCGAAGGCATCCTCCCGGATTCGCAGCGCCCCGGTTACGAAACCTCGCTGCGCGAATGGAAGGAGAAGGGCGTTCCGGCCGAACTCGGCGGCCAGCTCGCCGCGCTGCCCTACCTCGAGCCATGCCCGAACATCATCGAGCTGGCGGTCGAGCGCAAGCTCAAGCCGGTGGACGTGGCCAAGGTCTACTTCCGCCTCGCCGAGGCGCTGCGCGTGCCATGGCTGCAGGAGCAGATCGAGGCGCTGCAGGTGGAAGGCCGCTGGCACGCGGTCGCGCGCGGCGTGCTGCGCGACGAACTCGCCGCGCAGATGCGCACGCTGACCGCGCAGGTGCTGGCGATGCCGGGCGCGAACGCCAACGACAAGGTGCAGCACTGGCTGCACCGCGACGATTCCACGCTGCGCTTCACCCTGGCGATGCTGTCCGAGCTCGCGACGCAGAAGTCGCTGGATTACCCGACCGCCTCGGTCGCTGTGCAAAGGCTGTCGCAGCTCGCGTCACGCGGCTAAGTGTTTTC
>Ga0209023_10007020_pt1 | contig 11692 bp, 9 predicted proteins | sample LakOneMetagenome_FD_187468 | JGI IMG/M metagenome (GOLD analysis project Ga0209023, IMG submission 187468) | Freshwater and sediment microbial communities from Lake Erie, Canada (SPAdes) (version 2) | ecosystem: Environmental > Aquatic > Freshwater > Lentic | place: Lake Erie, Canada | collected...
TTCAACCTGTTCAACATCCTGATTTTCAATGCGAATAACCAAGTGATGCTCATACAAATCACGAAATTCATTCATGCGTTTGGGTAAATGATTAGGCATAAATTTAGTGATGATTTGCAAAGCTTTATCTGATAATCCTCTCAAACCAAATTTTTCAAGATAACCATCGACTTTATCTTTCATTGCAAAAGCAGCAGGCACTTTTGCCGTACCAAATTTTTCAATAAACATGAAAGTATCTTTGCCGTACTCAGCACCAATATCATAAGCCACACGGTGGATGTATTCCCCAGCGATGGGTAATCGAGGTAAATCTTTAAGTAAGAAACGGCGAATTTCAGTTAAATCATCATGTGAATTTGTACCGATATAAAACACCTGACTAGGAATTTTTTCAAAGGTATCCAAACGTACTGCAAAAACACAAACTTTACCTGCTGAACCCGATGCCTCAAAAAGGCGTGATGGATCAGCATTAAAACGTGCAGGGGTATTTTCATCTACCTGTTTTACATCATGTGCATAGCGATGATCCGATGCGCAACATTCAGCATTGTTAATAACATCATTGATTTGATAGTTTTTATTTTCAAGCGTGCTGAGAATTTCTTCAGGTGTTTCACCTAAGTTCACCCCCAAATGATTCACCAGTTCCAATTCACCTGAATCATTGATCCTTGCATAAAGTGCCAGCTCTGTATAAGCAGGGCCACGACGAACCAATGCACCGCCTGAGTTGTTACAAACACCACCCAAAACAGATGCACCAATACATGATGAACCAATCACTGAGTGAGGTTCACGGTTAAATTGTGCCAATTCTTTTTCAAGCTGATCCAATGTCGCACCCGGTAAGCAAAGTACTTGTTGACCTTGGTTAATCACTTGAATACCTGCTAAGCGACGAGTACTCATTAAAATAACTGGGCGATCATAGTCATCACCAAATGGCGTTGAACCACCCGTCAAACCCGTATTCGCTGCTTGCATGATCACAATACAATTTGCATCAACAGCTGTTTTTAACACTTGCCATTGCTCAACCAATGTTCCTGGTACAACAACAGCCAAGACTTGTCCTGATCCATAGCGGCGTCCCTGACGATAGAGCCGAGTATCATTGTCATCAATTAAGACGTGTTGTTTACCAACGATACTGACTAGATTTTGAATGGTGTGTTTAGTAGAGGATTGGGTGTTCATAGTTGTTATTTCCAATTATTCAAATCCCCCTAAATCCCCCTTTTCCAAAGGGGGACTTTTCACCCAAAACTATTCCTAGTTGGTATAGCTCCTCCCTTTTTTAAAGGGAGGTTGGGAGGGATTATCTATGAATAGCGATACTTTTTATATGAGAAACATTTATTTATAAAGCAGGAATCACCCCACCAATTCTCTTTCTAACTTCACTAAACAATCTGAAGTAATATCAGCAATGGTTTTTGCACCTGTTAAAGTCATTGCCACACGCATTTCTTTATCGATTAAATCCAACAAGTTAGAAACACCTTCACCACCTGCTGCACCCAATGCATAAACAAAAGCACGACCTAACATACAAGTATCAGCACCCAATGCCAGCATGCGTACAACATCTAAACCATTACGAATACCAGAGTCTGCAAGGATTTTAATATCCCCTTTTACAGCATCTGCAATTGGAGGCAATGCACGTGCAGAAGATAAAACGCCATCTAACTGACGACCGCCATGGTTGGATACCACAATCCCATCTGCCCCAAAACGCACTGCGTCTTTCGCATCTTCAGGATCTAGGATGCCTTTGATCACCATTGGACCATCCCAAAACTCACGAATCCATTCAAGATCTTTCCATGAAATAGACGGATCAAAGTTATTACCCAACCAGCCGATATAATCCTCAAGACCTGTTGGTTTGCCTAAGTATTTAGAAATATTGCCTAAATCATGTGGACGTCCTAACAGACCGACATTCCATGCCCAATGTGGATGGAAGCATGATTGCATATAACGACGCATTGCTGCATTTGGCCCACTCATACCTGAATGTGCATCACGATAACGTGCACCAGGAACTGGCATATCTACGGTGAATACCAGTGTTGAACAACCCGCAGCTTTAGCACGTTCCAAAGCATTTTTCATAAAGCCACGGTCACGCAATACATACAATTGAAACCACATTGGACGGTTAATTGCAGGTGCGACTTCTTCAATTGGGCAGACTGAAACTGTAGATAAAGTAAAAGGAATTCCTTTTTTATCCGCAGCAACAGCAGCTTGAACTTCACCACGGCGTGCATACATCCCTGTCAAACCTACAGGTGATAATGCGACTGGCATAGATAAAGTTTCATCAAAAAGCTGAGTTTCTAAACTCAGTTGTGACATGTCATTTAAAACACGTTGTCTTAACGCAATTTTTGATAAATCTTCTACATTGCGTTTCAGTGTATATTCCGCATACGCACCACCATCGATGTAATGGAAAAGAAATGGTGGTAAACGACGTCGTGCGGCTTCACGGTAGTCATTTGCAGAAGAAATAATCATGTTTATATCCTGTTCAATCGACTTGCACGCTGACGACGAGCTTCTTCCTCATCAATCATACGCACTTGCTGTACTACAAATTCTATATGTCCACATACTGCATCTCGTGCAGCATCTGGATCATGACGTTCAATTGCATCCATCACTTGAAAATGTTGATCATGCAATTGATCAAAACGACGTGCTTCGGAATAGACTTTACGACGTCCCAAAACCACATTAAATTGCAACAAATCAAACAATCCTCGCATCATCTGAATCAACACTAAATTGTGTGATGCTTCTGCGATAGAAAGGTGAAACTTGGCATCCGCTTTCGATGCTTGGTCATCATCACCTAAGGATTGAAAATATGTAATTTGGTCATAATAATAACGAATCTTTTCAATATCTTCTTTCGTTGCACGCTTTGCTGCATACCAGGCTGAACCACCTTCTAAAATTGTGCGTGCTTCCTGAACATCGAAACGATAAGCAGGATCTTCATCAATCAAATTACTCAATGGTTCAACGATTTGGTACTGCGACCAATTCACAGGCAATTGTTGCAAAAAAGTTCCCGCTCCAACTTTGCTGACCAGCATGCCCATACTGGTCAGTTGTGAAATCGCCTCTCTCAAAGAAGAGCGGGATACACCGAGTTGTTCACACAACTTACGTTCAGCAGGTAAACGTTCTCCGACTTGCATATTTTTTTCTTCAATTAACATACGAAGATTTTGTACAACTTTATCGGAGACTTTCATCTGCTTTCCTCAGCGCTTACATCAATTGAGTGTCATGGAATCATCCATGGGAACACATAGGCTTGTAGTGTGATAATAATACCGATCATCACTGTAAACGTTATACTGTGTTTAACCGTAAAACGGAACAGATCAGATTCTTTACCCACCAAACCTACAGCCGCACAAGCGATTGCAATGGATTGCGGAGAAATCATTTTTCCTGTTACACCACCACTGGTATTCGCAGCAACCAATAGAACTTCAGGTACACCAATTTGTTGTGCTGTCGTTGCTTGTAATGCACCGAATAAAGCATTGGCAGAGGTATCCGAACCTGTGAGGAATACGCCTAACCAACCTAAGAATGGTGAGAAGAAAGTAAATGCTTGACCTGTATGTGCGAGCGCCAATGCCAAAGTTGCAGACATACCTGAATAATTCGCAATAAAAGCAAAAGCCAACACCATACCAATTGAATAAATTGGAATTTTTAATTCATTAACAGTTTCACCAAAAGTAATAACAGCTTCTTTTGGCTTCATTTTTAAGAAAATAATGGTGATGATCGCTGCAATCAGAATCGCTGTACCCGTTGCCGAGAACCAGTCAAACTTATAAATCGCATCGTAGTCTTTTATCTCAGGCACAACTGGTGGCATCTTTTGCACAAGTTGATGTAAATAAGGCACTTTGATTGAAATAACCAAATCGTGTAATGCACCATCTTTGGTAAATAAATCCTTAAATGGTTTTACACTCCAGATCGTGACCATCGCCGTTAAAATTGCGAATGGTGACCATGCTTTTGCAATCTGAGCAATCGAATATTTCTTTAGCTTTTGCTCTGCTAAATTTTCATCAATGTTGCTGTCTTCATTGGCAAAACGGAAAATATGTTTAGGTTGCCAGAATCTCAACAAGATCGTTAAAGAAATCAAAGATGCAATTGCAGCAGTAATATCAGGTAGTTCAGGACCAACAAAGTTTGATGTTAAATACTGTGCTAAAGCAAATGAACCACCACCCACAATCACTGCAGGCCATGTTTCTTTCACACCACGCCAGCCGTCCATGATCGCCATAATCCAGAATAGAACGATAATTACCATAAACGGTAACTGACGTCCCACCATTTGGCTGATTTCCATTGTTTCAACGCCTGAAACCTGTCCAGCAACAATGATTGGAATCCCCATTGCACCAAATGCGACAGGTGCGGTATTCACAATCAAACATAAACCTGCTGCGTACAGTGGTTTAAAGCCTAAACCCACTAAAAGCGCAGCAGTAATCGCCACTGGCGCACCAAAACCTGCTGCACCCTCAAGGAATGTACCAAAAGCAAAACCAACAAAAAGCATTTGTAAACGTTGATCTTCAGTAATCGACAAGATCGAAGAACGAATGACATCGAACTGCCCTGTTTTTACTGAAATTTTATAGAGGAATACTGCCCCTATGATGATCCAAGCGATTGGCCATAAGCCATATAAAAAGCCATAAACCATTGAAGCAAATGCCATCGTCACTGGCATTTTATAAGCAAACAATGAAACCATGAGTGCCAATACAACGGTAATCGTACCCGCAATACTGCCCTTCAAACGAAATACAGCAAGCGCTAAAAAGAAGAAGATAATCGGAATCAGGGCGATCAAACTGGAAATCCAGATATTCCCCATAGGATCATAAATCTGTTGCCATTGTTGAAGCATTGTCATCTCCTTGAAATGCTTTCAGGAAAGTATCATATGGTCAGATCAGTCATTCATTTTTACCAAAATTGGTATGACCAATAAAACAATAAATTAAAAAAATTCTTTAAATTTCGCTTTAATAGTAATTTCTGTTGAATTAAAGATCAATACCAGATGAATAATAATTATATTGGTCATACCAATTATGATTAAATTTATACTTATTTCTATTTAGCCAACATTTTAATGAATAAAATAAATTGTTTGTTTTTGCTTATCTTTTTTAGAATTATCCATTTTAAGCATCGCAGTATTAAACTTTAGTCTAATACACACATTTTAATTGACTTCAGTTGTATTTATTTTAGCCAAAACCATATTTCAAATATTAGACTAGCAATAGCGATAAACTAATTTTTTCCAATATTTAACAGCATATTAGATAAGCTAGCACTTACTTCATTCCTAATGAATAGCCAATACTGAGTCCATTTGAGTATCCTTCTCTAGTATCGATTCATTTAAAACTTTCAAAACAAAATCAGTTCAATTGAACTGATTTCGCTTCACAACTTAGTTCATTCTTAACTATTTAAATCAATCATCTCGTGAATGTAATTTGAGAAAAATTCGACATCGGTTTAATGACTTTCATTACATAGTGAATCAACTGGCCGTTTCTGTGCTTTGATTTTTAATGAGCTTAAAATGATACCCAAACAAATAAACACTGCACCAATTAAGATATTGATTGTTAAAGATTCATGCCAAATCATTGAACCAAAAAACAGACTGAGTATTGGAATACACATAATCGAAATCGAAGCAATAAAGGTATCGACTTGACTGACAATCCAATTCCAAAGCACAAATGCAAAACCTGTTCCAATCACGGCTATATAGAAAAGGATTGAATCATTCAACGGGTTCAACCACACTTTAAAATCAAATGGTTCAAAAGCCAGTGCTCCGATTAAAATGATCCCACCACCCATCAACAATTGCCAAATGGTCAGCTTCATTTTGTCGTAGCGTGCAAAATTTTTCTTGATATAAACAGTTGTCAGTGCCCAGAAAAATCCAGATAAAATCAGGAAGCATTGCCCAATCAAAGAAAGATTCATGTGAATATCGTGCAATTGAGGCCACAGAATCGCAATCAGCCCAAACGTTCCTAAAATTAGCCCGATAATCTTCTGCAGATTCAATCGTTCATTGAGAAAATAATGCGCTAAAACGCCAATAAAAATTGGCATTGTAAATACTAAAACTGCCGATAGACCTGAATCCACAAATTGCATTGCAAAAGTCTGTGTAGCATAAAATCCAAAGCAAATCATCACACTAGAAATGATCAGTTCCGTCCATTCTCCACGTTTAGGAAGAATCGATTTTCTGAGAATAAGTTGCACGGCCATCAGTGTGAGTGCTGCTAAAATCAAACGCATAGAAATAAATAAGAATGGTGGAAAAATCTGTAAACTGTGTTTTACCAATCCCCACAATGAACCCCAAACTAAACATAACAATGCAATTGCACTGACGACTTTAGTATTCATTTGTTGTACTCAACAGATCGAAAGTGTAGTCATTATAAAAAATATAAAACATCATTAATAATGTTATGTTTTAATATATCCATCATTTTTTTTAATACCTCTTTTTCAATACTCCTTTTTCAATACAATGTTTTCTACTCGAAAATAGACAGTGAGTCATTACTGATGAATATCGATATAAGTGACATCAAATCATTTGTTGCTGTGGCTGAACTTAAAAGTATTTCAGGTGCGGCGACTAAGCTGAATTACTTACAGTCAAATATGACGGCTAAAATTAAAAAAATTGAAAATCACTATAAACGTCAACTATTTATTCGTAAGCCCAAAGGTGTAGAACTGACAGAATCAGGAATGAATTTGTATACGCAATACAAAAAAATGTTGTTCACATGGGATGAAACAGAAAATAAGATTTATCAACAAGAAAAATATTTACGTTTTGGAACCAATACCAGTTTAGGCGGTATGCGTTTTTATCCATCCTTTAATCAACTTTATGAAACCTATCCAGATTTGTCGATCACCATGAAAACAGGTGCTACAGGTTATATTGAAGATGAAATTTTGCAGGGAAATTTAGATATCGCCTATGTATTGGGTCATCCAAATCAAAAAAATCTGCAGTACATTCATAAAGCAGATGATGAATTGGTGCTGATCGGCAAAAATATTCTCAACCATGACAATATGGCTGATTGTTTAGATCATCAAAATATTTTACTGGCTTCAGAAGAATGTTGTTATTCAACAATTTTGAATCAAATTTATGCAAACTACCAACTGACCAAAGGCGAAACAACCCATATTCATGACCATGAAGCACTCATCCAATTTACTCAATTGGGAATGGGAATTTCCATGATTGCTAAATCATTAATCCCTAAATTTAATATCCAATACTATATGGATATTCCTGAACAATATCGTGATATTGGCTTGTATTTAATTGCCAGAAATGATCATGTATTCACTCCAATTGAAAGACAATTTATTGGACTCAACGATCAACTTTAAGAGGGATTAAGCTCGATACTGAAAATCAGTTTTTAATTTCTGTAGTAGGTAAATTCAAAACTTGAGTTTGACATTTTTCCCACTTAAATATGGAGAAGAACAGCATAATTACAGCAAATAAAGTTCCGATAGGAAATGCATTTAACATAAAAAGTGTGAAAAAAATGGATGCTAAACGATTACTTTGACGTCCCGACTTTACTCCTTTTGCACATAGGAAATGAATACAAATTAAGGTTATTTTCCCTAAAAAACTTCCAAAGAGCTAAGCCGAATGATCTACGAATAGTTGATAAAGCATGTAGATCAAATCAAAAATTAAAATAAATGCCACAACTCGATGTAAGGTCGATAAAATTTGATTATGGCTATTGGGCACTACATATCCTTTTATATAATCTTGAATTGAATCACTTCATTCTTATCGTAAAACTTTATATTTTTAGAATATTAATCTATTTTTTAAATCAAAAAAGAATATTTCCAGTCTTAACACCAAAAAAATTGTATTGAAGGATGCTATAATACTGCGTTAATAAAATTCTCTTCGGCTACCAAAAATATATGGTGCCTATTTCGAAATAGTTAGGACTCGCAATGACTGATAATGCAACGATCTTGCAGAATGTACCAGTAGGCAAAAAAGTCGGTATCGCTTTCTCTGGTGGTCTAGATACTTCAGCAGCTTTATTGTGGATGAAACAAAAAGGCGCAGAACCTTATGCTTATACAGCAAACCTAGGTCAACCTGATGAAGATGACTATGATGCAATTCCACGCAAAGCTGAAGCATACGGCGCTGTTAAAGCACGCTTAGTTGATTGCCGCTTACAACTTGCATTAGAAGGTATTGCTGCAATTCAATGTGGCGCATTTCATATCAGCACTGGTGGCGTTCCTTATTTCAATACGACTCCATTAGGTCGTGCCGTAACAGGAACGATGCTTGTTACAGCAATGAAAGAAGACGATGTAAATATTTGGGGCGATGGTTCTACATATAAAGGCAACGATATTGAACGTTTCTATCGTTATGGTTTATTGACCAATCCTGATCTTAAAATTTACAAACCGTGGTTAGACCAACAATTCATTGATGAATTAGGTGGTCGTGCTGAAATGTCACAATTCTTAATCGACAATGGTTTTGACTATAAAATGTCGAAAGAGAAAGCATATTCAACAGATTCAAACATGTTGGGTGCGACGCATGAAGCTAAGGATCTTGAATATCTCAATGCAGGTATCAAAATTGTTGATCCAATCATGGGCGTTGCTTTCTGGAAAGATGATGTAAAAATTGAAGCTGAAGAAGTTTCGATCACTTTCGAAGAAGGTTTCCCTGTTGCATTGAATGGTAAACGCATTGACGATCCAGTTGAGTTTATTCTCGAAGCAAACCGTATTGGTGGTCGTCATGGTCTAGGTATGTCTGACCAAATCGAAAACCGTATCATCGAAGCAAAATCTCGTGGTATTTATGAAGCTCCTGGTATGGCTCTACTTCATATTGCTTATGAGCGTCTTGTAACTGGTATTCACAACGAAGATACGATTGAACAATATCGTATTAACGGTTTGCGTTTAGGTCGTTTATTGTATCAAGGTCGTTGGTTCGACTCTCAAGCATTAATGCTTCGTGAAACTGCACAACGTTGGGTGGCTAAGGCTATTACAGGTACAGTAACTTTAGAACTTCGTCGCGGCAATGACTATACCATCATGAACACTGAATCTGAAAACCTCACTTATGAAGCTGAGCGTTTGACAATGGAGAAAGGTGATTCAATGTTTACGCCAATGGATCGTATTGGTCAGTTAACAATGCGTAACCTTGATATTACTGATACTCGTGCAAAACTAGGTATTTATACAAATACTGGTTTGCTTGCAGTCGGTACAGGTTCTGCTGTTCCTCAGCTTAAAGACAAAAATAAATAAGCTTCTGATCTAAGTTGTTTTGATCAAATATAAAAACCGCCAGTAATGGCGGTTTTTTTTACGGCAAACTTTATGATTGAATAGTTATTACAAAATATCAAATCCTAAAATTAAGACTCTTCAGCATTCTTTTGAACAGAGTTAATTTGTTGTTTATTTTCTTGCTCAAGTTTTTGCTGTTGTTTTTTTAATTCAACTTTTTCTGCATGTTGCTGACGTATCTGATCATATTCTCGTTTCGTTTCTGCATCACTTTTAGCTGCAATAAAAAGCATACCTATTAAAAACAGTGGCAAGAATAACGCTAGTGCGCCGAAAATATAAATCTTTGGAAATTTCTTTGAGCTCGTCTGCGTCATAAATCTACATCAATCAATCATATTGAGGTCGATCAATATAACAGAAGATTTTCAATATACAAATTTTGTCGGTAGCATATTTATACAGAACGGGACAGCTTTAAAAAAGAGAAAGAACCGTAGCCCCTTCTCTTTTATCCGTTTTACAATTATTGATTTGCTGGCATTTTTGCTTTAATAAACGCAACCAATTGTGGATTCATTTCCACAATTGCCTGTGTATGACTTGCACCTACGACAGGTAAGAAAGTCACATCTGTACCCATATCTTTTAAACCTTGTTGTAAAGCATTGGTTACAGGATAAGGCACTGCCATATCTGCTGTCCCTTGGATAATCATTACAGGTGTATTGATTTTCTTCGTTGCAGGTTGATTATCGACTAAGAATTTCTTAACCGTTGGGTTTTCTTGGAAATCCCCTGCCAATCCTGGATAGTCTAAAACGGTTTTACCACCATTCTTGACGATGAAATCACGAATATCAGCTGCAAATTTATTATGTAAATCATCTAAACATAAACCATTTTCGCCTGTAGTACCTTCAGCAAATTCGGCAATCGCACGTGAACGCTCTTGGAAAATTTCACGATAATTGAATTTCGGTTCGTATGCAGTAATCCCTACTGTGGTATACGCAGCATAGGCTAATAATTCTGCATAGACTTCAACCGCTGTTCCTACAGGTACTTTACCCTCTTGTTCTTGCTGAAGAAGATTTTTAATCGCTTGTGGAGCAACCACAGAAATAATATAACCTAAGCTTGATGCAGGTGCGCCAGCGACCGCACCTTTGTAATTTGAATCATTATTGGATAGCTCTGCTGTGCCTAAAGAACCATGTCCGCCTTGAGATTGCCCGACTGACATCCACTGACCATTAATTTGACTACCATAATGATCTTTATAAGCTTTTACTGCATAAATTGCCGAATTTGCTTCACTCTTTAAGTTTAAATAAGGATGAACACCAGCTGTACCTAAACCTTCATAATCTGGGGCAATCACGACGTAGCCTTCAGCTAATAAACTTTCCGCCATATTTTTGAAACGTGGATTAAATGCGTTATTACTCGGTGCACAACTGTCTCCAATTCCCACAGTTCCATGTCCCCACACCACAACTTTCCAACCATTTGCAGGCCGAGAAGTTTTGGGTAAAAAGACCATCGCAGTCGCTTTCTTGGTTTCACCCAGTACATTTGGCATGTTATAGGTCATGACTTTGACTGAAGCAGCCGATGTCATACTGTCCAAATTATAAGTTTTTTCAGAAACATAACTTTTATTGGTAGACCATTGATTGTTATCATCATCGTCATTACATGCTGCAATAAATAATGTTGCACCACATGTAATCGCTAATAGTGACCGTTTCAATATATTGTTCATCATGTATACCCTTCTCATTTATATTGTAGTTTTTACTGACTTCATGTCCTCTCATAATTAAACATAAAAAAAAGCACCTTACTAGTGCGCTTTTGATCAAAAATTAATACGAATTCAAGGTCTTTTAATAATCTATCTAGACGTTCACATTAAAATATACATTCTTATGTCTGATATTGAACGCCTGATCATTTAATTTTCGATTGTTTGTTATTTTCTGAATTAAATTCTTAAATTAGTGCGACAAAAATTCCAATAAAAATAATTAAACCAACCCAACGATTATGACGAAAAGCCCAAAAACAACGTTGTGGATCTCGGTCATTGGTTTTTGTCCATTGATAAATAAAATCAGCACAAACCAACAGTAAAGCTGCTAATCCGAAAGGAATCAGAATATTTTCTAAATAGAATGCTGTACCAATTAAAATCACGCTCAATACCTGAAGTATTGAAATAACTTCA
>Ga0209023_10007021_pt1 | contig 11690 bp, 12 predicted proteins | sample LakOneMetagenome_FD_187468 | JGI IMG/M metagenome (GOLD analysis project Ga0209023, IMG submission 187468) | Freshwater and sediment microbial communities from Lake Erie, Canada (SPAdes) (version 2) | ecosystem: Environmental > Aquatic > Freshwater > Lentic | place: Lake Erie, Canada...
GCGACAACGTTCGCGTGACCCTGCCGGGAGAAGGCGGAGCCGCGAGCCGAACCATCGGCGCGCAGTCACTCGACAGCACCGGCGACGGCACCAAGGGACTCACCGGCGCGCACTTCGCGGGCAACGTGCAGTTCGCCGAGAAGGGCGCCGGCGTCGACCGCGCCGCACGGTCGGGCGTGCTCGACGTGTCGATGACCAACGGGTTTGGCACCATCGAAGACGCCACGTTCACCAAGGGCGTGCGCTTCGAAGACGGCCCCTTGTATGCGACAGCGGCGATCGGCAAGTACAGCGTGGGGAAGGGCGTGCTGAACCTCTCCGGCAGCGAACCGGGAAGCCTCACGCCGCATGTGCTGAACGAGCAGATTGCCGTGGATGCGGCGCGCATCGACATCACGCTCGAGGGCCCGCTGATGAATGCCGACGGCGCGGTGAAAAGCGTGCTGCAGGCACGCAAGGGCGCAGACAAGAAGGACTCGGCGCACCTGCCAGCGATGCTCAAGGGCGATCAGCCTGTGAACGTGACGGCCGACCGCCTCGCCTACGACGGACCGCGAAGCAAGGCCGTCTACACCGGCACCGTGCTGCTGTGGCAGACCGAGACCTCCATCAAGGGCTCTGCGATCACGCTCGACAGCAAGAGCGGCGACCTGTCCGCTGAAGGCCCCGTCGCCACCTCGTCCGTGATGCTGCAGGACGACAAGAAGGGGGGCAAGGAGCGCGTCACCTCGATCGGCACCTCGAAGAACTTCACCTACGAGGACGCCACCCGGCGCGCCACCTACACGGGCGATGCGCACCTGACTGGACCGCAGGGCGATCTGACGTCACCGAAGATTGAGCTGTTCCTCAAGCCGTCTGGTGATGAGCTCGACCGCGCCGAAGCCTACGAGGCCGTCTCTCTCCGTGGTGACAGCCGCAAGACGACCGGCCGCCGCCTGACCTACTTCAGTGCCGACGAGCGGTACGTGGTCACCGGCGCCCCCGTGACCATCATCGATGAGTGCCAGCGCGAAACCACCGGCCGCACGTTGACCTTCTACAGGGCCACCGATAGGATTGTCGTCGACGGCAACGAGCAGATTCGGACGCAAACCCGCGGTTCTTCGTCCACCTGTCCGTAACCGCGTCTACACCCACACGTGGCCACCCTCCGCACCTTCGACCTCACCAAATCGTACGGTGGGCGGACAGTTGTTCGCGGCATCAACCTCGACGTGTCTTCCGGCGAGGTGGTGGGTTTGCTCGGCCCGAACGGCGCCGGCAAGACCACCACGTTCTACATGACCGTGGGGCTGGTCGCGCCTGACTCAGGGCGTGTGGAACTCGACGGTGTCGACGTCACCGACGACCCGATGTATGTCAGGGCCCGCAAGGGCATCGGCTACCTTCCTCAGGAAGCCTCGATCTTCCGCGGTCTCACCGTCGAGCAGAACATCCTGGCCATTCTCGAGACGATGCCGTTGACGACGGCGCAGCGCAGGGCTCGCACGACTGAGCTGCTGGCTGAGCTCGGGCTGACGCATGTTGCGCAGTCGCAGGCATATACGCTCTCTGGCGGGGAGCGGCGGCGCGCCGAAATCACCCGGGCCCTGGTGATGGAGCCGAAATTCATCCTGCTCGACGAGCCGTTTGCCGGCATCGATCCGATTGCCGTCACCGACATCCAGAAGATCATCTTTCACCTGAAAGAGCGGGGAATCGGCGTGCTCATCACCGATCACAACGTGCGCGAAACCCTGCGCATCACCGACCGCGCCTACATCGTCCACGGCGGGGTCATCTTTCGTAGCGGGACACCCGATATTCTGGCTGCTGATGAAGAGGTTCGCCGGATTTATCTGGGGACCGAGTTCCGGTTGGACTAGAATAAGGCCTGGTAATTGCATTGGCCGAGGTGGTCTCCACGTCGGCACGTCGCAGCCTGCGGCATGTCGTCACGCTAACTCGCTGTGAAGCCAACACTTAGCTGACTCGCTCGGTTCAATGGGTATTCAGCAGAAACTACACACCAAACTCGTCCAGAAGCTGATTCTGACGCCGTCTCTGCAGCAGGCGATCAAATTGCTGCCGATGTCGACGCTTGAGCTGTCTGATCTGCTCAATCAAGAAATGGTCGAGAACCCGATGCTGGAAGAGGTCCCCACCGAGGATCTTCAGCCAGCCGAGCCGGCTCAGACGCAGGACAAGCCAGATCCAGAGCAGCAGAAGAACAAGACCGACACGTGGGACGACCAGGACTACGAGTATTTCTTCGGCGACTACCTCGACGATGGGTATCGTCCGCGGGCGCCACAAGAGGTCAAGGAACTTCCGCCGATTGAGAACACGCTCTCCACGTCGAGCTCGCTCTCAGACCACCTGATGTGGCAGCTGTCGATGCAGACCGACGATCCGCTCATGCGCGAGATCGGCACGGCCATCATCGGCAACCTCGACGACGATGGGGCACTGGTGGCCTCGTTCGAAGAGATCGCGTCGATGGGACCGTGGCCGGTCTCTGACGTCGAGCGCGCGTTGCGCCTGGTTCAGAGCTTCGATCCAACAGGCGTGGCCGCCCGCGACCTTCAGGAGTGCCTGCTGTTGCAGCTTCGGCACCTCGGTCTCGAGGGCACGCCCACCGAGAAGATCGTCACCGATCATCTTCGCTTGCTCCAGAATCACCAGGTGCCCGAGATTGCCCGCAAGATGGGCATGAGCATCGACGATCTCAAGGAGCACATCGAAGTCATCCGTCATCTCGATCCGAAGCCCGGCAGTCGCTACAACCCGTCGCAGAGCCAGTACGTCATTCCTGACGTCTACGTCATCAAGGTGGAAGACCAGTACGTGGCGGCGCTGAACGAAGACGGGTTACCGCAGATGCGCATCAGCCCGGTCTACCGCCGGCTGCTGGACAAGAACGGCGAGAACACCGACGAGACGCGCGCCTACGTGAAGGACAAGTTCCGGTCGGCGCTCTGGTTGATCAAGTCGGTCGAGCAGCGCCAGAAGACCATTCACAAGGTCGCGAACAGCATCATCAATTTCCAGCGCGACTTCCTCGATCACGGCATCGAGCACCTGCGTCCGCTCGTGCTCCGCGACGTCGCCAACGACATCGGCATGCACGAGTCGACGGTCAGCCGCGTGGTGACCAACAAGTACATGCACACGCCGCAAGGTGTGTTCGAGATGAAGTACTTCTTCCATAGCGGCATCAGCAGCCAATATGGGGAGAGCGTCTCGTCGGTCACCATCAAGCAGCGCATCCGGAAGATCATCGAGGCCGAAGATCCACGCAAGCCGCTGAGCGACTCGAAGATTGTGTCGATTCTCCAGCGTGAAGGCCTCGAGCTCGCGCGACGCACCATCGCCAAATACCGCGAAGAGCTCAAGATTCCCACCTCTAATCAGCGCAAGGTGCTGTACTAGACTCATTCCGGGGGCAGCAGTTCGGCTGCCCTGTTACTGCCACGCCACCCCTATGCGACTCGAACTCACAGGCAGGCACGTGGACATCACCGATGGTGTCCGACGTATCGTCGATAGCAAGCTGGCCAAACTCGAACGGCGGTTGAACGACAGCGCGGTGTCCGCGCAGGTCGTGCTCACCCACGAGAAGACGGGCCGTCGCGCCGACATCACCCTGCACGCCAAGGGCGAGAAGTTCATGCACGGCACCGGGCAGGGCGCCAATGTCGCCACGGCCATGTCGGAAGCTGTGGACAAGCTCACCCAGCAGGCACAGAAGCTGAAAGGGCAGCGGCAGGAGCGGACGCGCCGTGCCGGCAAGAGCCGGATTGAAGCGGTGGAACCACCCGAGCCGACACCTGTCGCGAAGCCTCGTCCGTCCACCAGGTCCCGGCGTCCCCGTGTCCTGAACGGCTCACGTCAGCAGATCACCGTGATGTCGATTTCCGATGCCTCGACCCTGGTCGATGGCGGCATGTCGGCCATCGTGTTCCGTGACGCCGAGACCGGTCAGATTGCAGTAGTCTATCGGGCGCCCGGCGGGGACCTGGCGCTGATTCACGCGCAAGAGTAGCCGCTCGTCGTACGCCGGGCCCGTGGTCCGGTCTCCCGCGTCGCGGGGTGTCGAAACGATGTCGCATGAATCAGGCGTGCCGGTCCGCGCTCTGCTCGACGAACGCACCGGTTCAGATCGTCTGCCGATCGAACTGCTGGCCGGCGCACGCGGTCTGGACAGGCCCATTACCAGTCCGCACGTGCAGAAGACCGGACTCGCGCTCGCCGGGTTCGACGAGTACTTGCGCCCGGGGCGCGTGCTCATCTTCGGCGAGAGCGAAATCCGCTATCTCGAACATCTCGATGCCGACGCTCGGCTGAACGCCGTGCGGCTGGCCTTACGCCACGACTTTCCCTGCATCCTGCTCACAGGGGGATTCGATCCGCCCGCCGCACTCACCGATGAAGCCGAGCTCGTGGGCGTTCCAGTGCTCCGCACCTCAGTCGCGACGCCAGAAGCCGTCGAGCAGGTGAGTACCATGCTCGAAGACGCACTGGCTGAAGAGACGGTCGTCCACGGCGTGCTCCTCGATCTGCTCGGACTTGGCGTGCTCCTGACAGGGGAGAGTGGCATCGGCAAGAGCGAGTGTGCGCTCGACCTCATCGTGCGCGGCCACCGCCTGATTGCCGACGATGCGGTTGAAGTCAAACGCCAGACAGACCGGGTGCTTCTCGGTCGCTCTCCCGAGTTGACGCGCCACCATATGGAACTGCGTGGCCTTGGCATCATCAGCATTCCCGAACTCTTCGGCATTTCGTCAACGCGCTCGTCCAAGCGCATCGAGCTTGTGATTCGGCTCGAGCGCTGGGAACCCGGCCAGGAGTACGATCGGCTGGGACTCGACGATGCGTCTGTGAACATGCTGGGCGTGCCGGTGCCGTTGATTCGCATGCCGGTCGGGCCTGGCCGTAACATCGCCACGCTCGTGGAAGTGGCCGTGCGCAACCAGTTGCTCCGCACCAGGGGGCATCACGCGGCGCGGGCCTTCGTTGAACGCCTCGATGCTGCGTTGCTGAAAGCCGCCGATACTCCAGACGAGCACGAAGACGACCCCGAGCGAGGTGACTCGTAAATGACCGCACGCCGTCCGTCAGCCATCCACGCCACGGCTCCGCCGCCCTTCATCGTCGTGACCGGCATCTCGGGATCGGGGAAGTCGCAGGCGATTCGAGCCCTCGAAGATCTCGGCTACTTCTGTGTCGACAACCTGCCGACGGCGCTCATCCCGACGCTGGCGCAGCTCATCGCGCGCGGCGCACTGGAACGCGTCGCCATCGTCGTCGATGTGCGAGAGCAGCGGTTCCTGTCGGCGTTTCCGACCGTGTTTCGCAAGCTCAGGGCGAGACGCGGACTGAACCCGACGCTCATCTTCCTCGATGCGACTGATGAATCGCTGGTCCGCCGCTTCTCCGAGACGCGGCGTCCTCATCCGATGGGACGTGGCCGGTCGGTTGTCGAGGGGATACGCGAAGAGCGTGCGCGAATGGCGCCGGTCAGGGCGCTTGCGGACGAGATCGTCGATACGTCCGACATGACCGTCCACGAGCTGCGGCAGTTCTTCATGTCGCTGTCTCGCGAACGCGTACGCGCGCCGCTGGTCGTCAATGTCCTGAGCTTCGGCTTCAAGCACGGCATTCCGGTCGACGCGGACTTGATGTTCGACGTGCGCTGTCTGCCAAACCCGCACTTCGTGCCCACCCTGAGACATCGAACGGGTCGCGACCGGGCCGTCGCGACGTTCATGGAGAAGGACGCGCCAACTCGCCAGTTCATCGAGAAACTCGAGGAGTACGTCCGCTTCGCGCTGCCGTACTATGTCGGCGAGGGAAAGAGCTACCTCACGGTTGCGATCGGTTGCACGGGCGGACGCCACCGCTCGGTGATGATCGCGGAACGTCTGGGCACAGCGCTGAAAGGACTGGCCGACGTGAAACTGCGCGTCAAACACCGTGACATTCGCCGGAGTACCAAGTGATTGGCGTGGTCGTCGTCACGCACGGGCAGCTGTCGACCGAGCTCGTGAACGCGGCCGAAATGATCGTCGGCGATCTGCCGCAGTTCACGGCGGTGTCGATCGGCTGGCACGAAGACGTCAACGACGCGCGCGGTGACATCGCGCAAGCCATCGAACGCGTGCGCGCTGACGGAGGCGTCCTCATTCTCACCGACATGTTCGGGGGCACGCCGTCGAACCTCGGCATGACCTTCCTCGAGACCGACAAGGTCGAGGTGATCACCGGCGTCAACCTGCCGATGCTCATCAAGCTGGCCTCGCTCGGACATTCCAACAACCTGCTCAATGTCGCTCGCGAAATCCGCGACGACGGGCGCAACGCCATCTGGGTCGCATCCGAACTGCTCCGAGGCGATCGCACGTCATGACCTCACGCACCGTCACCATCGTCAATCAGCTCGGCATGCATGCGCGAGCCGCCGCAAAATTCGTACACCTCGCCGCGGGATTCGAGTCGCGCATCGTGGTCAGCCGACAAGGGCGTGAGATGGACGGCAAGAGCATCATGGGTCTGCTGCTGCTGGCGGCCGCACGCGGAACGGTCATCACGGTCTCCGCGGACGGTGCCGATGAACAGGCAGCCATCGGTGCGCTGACGGAACTCGTGGTTTCTGGCTTTGGTGAACAGACATGCAGCGTCTGACTGGCATCGGCGTCTCGCCTGGCGTGGTCAGCGGTCGGGCCGTGGTCCTGATGCAGCGCGCGCAGGTGCTGCGCTACCGCGTGTCGCCCGAACGCGTGGCCGATGAACTGGTGCGATTGAGTCAGGCGCGCACGCACTCGCGCGAGCAGCTGCAGGAAATCAGGATCCGCGTCGCATCTCGGCGTGGCCCCGAGCTCGCGTCCATGTTCGACGCGCAGTTGCTGATGCTCGACGACCCGATGCTGGTGCCGCGTGCCGAAGCGCTCGTGCGCGACGAGTTCGTCAATGCCGAGTGGGCCGTGCAGCAGGCGTTCGATGAAGTGAGCGCAGTCTTCGACGAGATCGAGGATCCCTATCTGCGCGAACGCAAGGGCGACGTCGCCGATCTGGCAGGACGGCTGCGCATGAATCTCAGGCAGGACGTCGCGTCGCCTCGCGATCTACTGAGGGCGCTCGAGGAGTCGTCGGTGCTGATTGCCGACGAGCTCACGCCGTCGCTGGCGGCGCAGGTGGATTGGACGAAGGTGCGCGGCTTCGCGACAGACGCCGGCAGCCGGACGTACCACACGGCCATCCTCGCGCGGTCACTGGACGTGCCTGCCGTGGTCGGCCTGCACGACGCGGTGTCGTCCATTCAACCTGGCCAACTGGTGGTCATCGACGGTACCGACAATCAGATCATCCTCGACCCGGACGAAGCGACGTTGTTGCGCGTCGAACTGGCCAACCACGACCGCAGACCAGCCTCGAGCGGGATTCGTGAGCGACAGCGCGGCGCCGAGACCGCCGACGGCGTGCGCATTCGCCTGGACGCCAACATCGAGTTCGTCGACGATCTGCTGGCGGCGAAATATGCCGGTGCCGAAGGCGTGGGACTGTATCGCTCGGAGTTCCTGCTCACCGAATCGCAGACCGCGCCCGGCGAGGACGAACAGTACGAGGTCTACCGTCGATTGCTCGAGGGCATGGCTCCGGGGCCGGTCACCGTTCGCACCTTCGACGTCGACGAAGATCAGCTCGCGCTCCGCAGCGGCGATCGCGCGCTCGCCGGTAGTTGGGTATCAGATACGGAGCGCGGCAGTCGACAGGGTCTTCGCGGCCTGCGTCTCAGCCTCACGCGTCCCGAGTTGCTGCGCACCCAGTTGCGGGCCCTGCTGCGCGCAGCCAGCCACGGTCCGCTGCGCATCATGTTCCCGTTCGTCTCTGGTGTGGAGCAGTTGCGTGCCGCCAAGCAGGTGGTGCTCGAAGCCGCCACCGATCTGCGGGCGCGCGGCATCTCGGTGCCGAGCGTGCCGATCGGCGTCATGATCGAAATTCCTGCCGCGGCCTACACCGCAGACCTGCTGGCTCGCGAGGTCGATTTCTTCACCATCGGCACGAACGACCTGATTCAGTACTGCCTCGCCGTGGACCGCGCCGATGAACGTGTCTCGCGACTGTACGAGCCGCTGCATCCCGCCATTCTGCGGGTCATCGTCATGGTGAGGCGCGCCGCGGCACGCGCGAAGATTCCAGTGTCTCTCTGCGGAGAGATGGCCGCCGACCCCGCGCTGCTGACGATGCTCGTGGGGCTGGGACTGACTCAGTTCAGCATGACGCCAGGTGCCATGGGCGTCGCGCGGCAGGTACTTTCCGAGCTGCGCAGTGACGAACTGCGCGCGATGGCGCGGCAAGTCCTGCGACTGCCAACCGTCGACGAGATTGAAGACGTGCTGCTATCGGCGCTGGGCCGGTATAGCATCAAGTGAGGAGGAAACGACGTGACCGCCGATGTGACGCGCGTGGAGAAGCCGTGGGGCTACGAGCTCCACTGGGCCAAGACCGACCGCTATGTGGGAAAACTGATCCACGTGAATGCCGGGCACGCCCTCAGCCTGCAGTACCACAATCTCAAGGACGAAACGATCTTCCTGCAGTCAGGAAAGATGCTGTTCGAGATTGAAGTGAAGGGTGAACTGACGAAGCGCGAGATGATGCCCGGAGAGTTCGTGCATGTCACGCCAAAGACCGTGCACCGCATGACGGCCATCGACGACTGCGATATCTTCGAAGTCTCGACACCTGAACTGCACGACGTGGTTCGTCTCGAGGATCGCTACGGACGGGAAGACAAGAAGTAGCGGGTTCGAACACGGCGCGCGCAACGGCCGCGAAGGGTGCGACCGGATTGCGCGCGGTGATGGGATGGGAGAGGCGAGACGGCGGTGTCAGGACATCGCCGTCGCTTCAAGCGGACTGACGCTAGAACGGAATGTCGTCGTCGGTGAGCGGTTCCGAGACGTCGTCGTGCGAAGACGCATGCGAAGCACCGCCGCCGCGTTCGGCACGTTCCGATGAACCACCGGAGCTGCGGCCACCGCCGCCTCCGCCGCCGAGCAACACGACGCGCTCGCAGCGCACCTTCGTGCTCTTCTTCTTCTGGCCTTCCTTGTCGGTGTACTCGTCGGTCTGCAGACGGCCTTCGACGTAGACCTGCTTCCCCTTGACGAGATACTCGCTGAGTGACTCGGCCTGCTTGCCCCACAGGTCGATGTTGTGCCACTCGGTGCGTTCCTGACGCTGACCAGACTTGTCGTTCCAGACTTCCGTCGTCGCAATGCTGAAGCGCGCGACAGCCGCTCCGCCAGGTGTGTAGCGGACCTCGGCATCTCGACCGAGATTGCCGACCAGAATCACCTTGTTTACGCTGCCCATCGTCGAAACGTCCCTTCGATTCGTGCGTTATGGTTTCTGCGGGAGAAGTTCCTGCAGTCGTTGCTGCGCCACCGTAGCGGCGACGCTATCCGGGTAGTTCTTGATCACGAACTCGAACGCCTCTCGCGCGGCGGCCGTCTGCCTGAGCGTCTTGAGTGCCGTGCCCTTGCGTACGTAGGCGTCCGGCACCTCGCCGCTCTTGGGATAGTTGCGAATCACCACGTCGAACGCGGCGATCGCAGGCTCGTACTTGCCAAGCTGCATCTGCGAGTTACCGACGTGCAGCTGCGCAAACGACGCCTGTGGCGACTGCGGAAACGTCTTCACGTAGGACTCGAAGCCCAGAATCGAGAGATCGTACTGGCCGGCGTAGTAATCCGCCAGGGCGCTGTCGAGGAGTTTCTGCGGAGACTGACCCACGTTAGCCGCACCGGCGGGTGCCGGCGGTGGGGCAGTGTTGGCCGCGGCATCAGTGCCTCCGGCAGCATCGCTTTCAGGCGCCGCGGGCCGAGCGACGCTCAAAGCGGTGACGGACTGACGCAGGGCGTCGAGCTCCTGGCCGAGCGAGCCGACACGCACGTTGTTGTCATCGACCTTCTCGCGCACGACCCGCAGGTCGTTGGCGAGGTTGTCGATTACGAGCTTCTGATCCGCAAAGGACTTCCGTGACGCACCAGTCTGTTCATCGATGCGCGTGTTCACCGCCTTGATGGATTCGTTCAGTGTCGCAATCAGGTTCTGGAGCTGCTGCGATTGCTCCTGCAGAATCCTGATGTCGGCCATCATCTGGCGGGTTTCCTTGTCGGCGGCACTCGCCGGCGCCGCCGTGACGGCGCTCATGGCGAGCCCCAGCACTGCGCCTGTCAGTCGTCGCATCTTCATACGCTCACTTTGCCGTAATGACGAAATGTGCGCGGCGATTCTTCGCGTAGGCCGACTCGTCGTGACCCGGGTCGAAGGGGAACTCCTTGCCGTAGCTCACGGTGCGCAGCCGGTCGGCGGAGATGCCGAGCGATATCAGATAGGCTCGGGCGGCTACTGCCCGCCGTTCGCCCAACGCCAGATTGTACTCGGCCGTCCCACGCTCGTCGCAATGGCCTTCGATGGTGATCGTCCAGTTGTTGTACTGCTTCAGGACGGTGGCGTCCTCATTCAGCGAGCGCTGCGCATCGCTGTTGAGCTCGCTGCTGTCGAGGTCGAAGTACGCCGGCTTGAGCGGCGAGTTCTGATTGAGGTCGATCAACGAAGACGAGTTGATCCGATCGTCGCGAATCGGCTCGGCCGGGACCACGGTCGGCTCGGAGACCGGTTCCGGTGGCGCCGGCGGGCGAGTGCCAGCCGCACCTGCTCCCGTATTGGCTGGTGGCGGAGGCATCGGTCTGGCAACCGGCGGCTTCTTGCCCCCGCAGGCGGAGATCGTCACTGCACAGAGGACCAGCGCCCACATCGCGCGTTTTGCGTTCATCAACCCCACTCGCACACCTCCTGACACACGCCGCCCGGCGTGCTACTTCGACCAGTCCGGCTGGTAGTTGTTGCCCACTTTAGTGATCTGACGCAGGTCTTTGCCGTCTTTGCTGATCGTGAAAATCTGCGACTTGCCTGATCGCGTGGACATGAATGCGATATGGCGTCCATTGGCGGAAAACGACGGGCTTTCATTCGTGCCTTCGCCGAAGGTCAATTGCCGCACCTGACCTGTGGCCAGTTCCATGACCTTGATGTCATTACCGGGTCCGGTGCGCGCGGTGTACGCAATCTCGTTGTACGGCGCCGGCGACCACGTCGGACGGTCGGCGTACGATTCGTGCGTGAGTTGTCGCAGGCCGAGACCGTCCGCGCCGATCACGTAGATCTGCGGCGTGCCGGTGCGGTCCGACGTGAACGCGATCTGCGTGCCGGTCGGCGACCACGTCGGCGTGCTGTCGATCGCCTGGCTCGTCGTCAGTCGCCGCACGTTCGAGCCGTCGCGATTCGTGACGTAGATCTCGGCGTTGCCGTCGCGGGTCGAGGTGAACGCGATGCGGGTGCCATCGGGCGACCACGCTGGCAGAAATGCCTGCCCCGTGGCGTTCTTGGTCGGCTCGTCGAGCGTGCCCTGATAGATGTTCGAGATGAAGATGCCCGGTGCACCACGCCGATACGAGGTGTAGGCCAGGGAGCGCGCATCAGGCGACCACGTCGAGTTGATGTTCAACGAGCGCTGGGTGGTCACCCGGCGCTGGTTATCGCCGTCGTAGTCGGAGATGTAGATTTCCTTCACGCCGCGGCTCGCGACCAGGCCCGGCATCGTCTCGCCGTCACGGTCAGAGTTGAAGGTCAGCTTGGTG
>Ga0209023_10007022_pt1 | contig 11690 bp, 21 predicted proteins | sample LakOneMetagenome_FD_187468 | JGI IMG/M metagenome (GOLD analysis project Ga0209023, IMG submission 187468) | Freshwater and sediment microbial communities from Lake Erie, Canada (SPAdes) (version 2) | ecosystem: Environmental > Aquatic > Freshwater > Lentic | place: Lake Erie, Canada...
ATTTTAAGAGAAAAAGGGCATACAGTTATATCGTGGATTGAAAATAACTATGGTGAATACCATAACCATGTTACAAAAAAAATCGACTTTGAAACATGGGTTAATTCAGATGAAGCGGTACAGTCTTTTGAATTTGACACAAACGGCGCTACTACCAGCGACCTGGTAATATATTATGCACCTAGCGGTAAAGATGCCTGTGCGGAAATGGGCGCTGCCTGGGCTGCTGGTGTACCTATATTGGGCCTGTATGCGAAAGGTGAAGATTTGGGGCTTATGCGAAAAATGGTAAGCAAATGGTTTAGCAGATATACTGATCTGCTACAGGAAGTAGAGTGTATCTATTTAAAGAAATATACTGACCTGTTACAAGAAATGAAAAGGGGGAAATAGATTCACCAAAGCCATTTTTACTACTACTGCAGAATACCCAACCTCACAACCTCCACATACAATGTCAGATATCACACAGCCGGAACAGTCTTATTTTGAAAAGCGTATGCAGCTGCTGGGCATTACGCCGGCAACAAATTTTATAGGCATACGCCAAACAGAAGTAATGCCCGGCCCCAACCAGGGCAACGAGGTTATAAAGCCATTTCCTATATTCACGGAAACGGAGCGGGGTATAGATATACTGGTGTACTCCATACGGCGGCACCTGATACGCTATGCCAGTGAGAACCAAAAGCATAAGAACCACATCTACAAAATAACCCGGCTGGAAATACCGGTAGTGAATAAAAAAGGCGAAGAGGCAAAGTACCTGATGCCAAAAGGCCAGGCAACACAGCCATTTTTCCCGCCGTGGCTGATAGAAAAATATGATGATTGCTGCGACTGGAAAGAAGCACACCCGGGCGAAAAGCTACCAGCTGAGCTGCGACTGACTACGCTTTTTATGACAGAAGGGCACTTCAAAGCATTTAAAGCATGCATGCACGGGATACCATGTGTGGGTATCAGTAGCATTACCCATATGAAAAATAAGGAAACCGGCACATTGCATGAGGATATACAAAGCCTGCTGATAAAGTGTGAGGTAGAGCGGTTTGTATGGCTCACTGATGGCGATTGCCGCGACATTACCAGCAAGGAACTGAAAGAAGAGCACGACCTGTACCAGAGGCCGCTCCGGTTCTTCAAAACAGTATCTACTTTTTACGATTTGCTTTCCCCATTCGAAGACCTTAAAAAATACTTTGCGCACATACCCAGTGAAGAGCTGGAAGGCAAGCCTAAAGGCTTAGATGATCTGCTGTGTGCCTTTCCTGATGCTATAGCAGATATAGTGGCAGAGTTCAACGATTTTAGCCGAAAGGAAGTAAGAGGGGAGTATAACGGCAACTTCATATACAGGCGGGATATTAGCCACACTACCGGCCCAGTGTACCGTTACTTCCACCTAAATGACGTAGACGATTTTTACCTGCAACACGTACAGAAGCGCCCTGAAATGGCTGATATAGCCTTTAAGTTCAACGGTACGATGTACAAGTATGATGAAGAACAGGCAAAGTGCCTGGTAAAAATACCCGGTGCAGCTGAGCGATACTTCAGGGTAGGTGACGACTACTACGAATGGATACACATACCCAACAAATTTGCTGAAGCAGTGAAAACATACCGCAAACGGCAAAAAACCACGATAACAGACGATCACGGCAAAAAAATAATTGACCACATTGTAAAATATCACGATTTCTGCTGTGTGCCTGATCACATCAACTACCAGCCGGTTATAGACAACTGTTTTAATAGGTACGTACAGCTGCCGCATGAGCTTGCCAAAGGAGATTGCAGTACATCGCTGGCATTTATAAAGCACATCTTTGGAGATAAAAAAGTGATGGTAGATAATGGGGATGGAGCGCCACAAGAGGTGGAATACTGGCAGCTGGGCCTTGACTACATTACCATTCTGTTTAAGTATCCGCAACAGGTACTACCTATACTGTGCCTGGTGAGCAATGAGAATAACACCGGAAAAAGTACTTTCCTAGACTGGCTGAATTTTCTATTTGTAGAAAACATGGTACAGGTAGGTAATGAAGACCTTGCCAACCCATTTAACAGCTACTGGACTAGTAAGCTGATTGTAGCCTGTGATGAAACCAAAGTAGATAAGCAGCTGGTATTTGAAAAAATTAAACGCCTGAGTACCAGCGGGCAAAACATCAGCAATGGAAAGGGTACTAATCAGGAGATGGTAGAGAGTTTTTTAAAGTTCATATTCTGTAGTAACAATGAAGACAGCTTTGTAAATATCAGTGTGCGAGATATACGGTTTTGGGTGATTAAGGTAAAGCCATTTACCAGCGAGAATACCGAAATGAGAGCGGAGCTGAAGGAAGAAATTGAAGCCTTTTTGCACTACATCTATAACAGGCAGATGGTGACCAAGAAGAAAGCAAGGCACTGGTTTGATACACCAATGTTACGCACTGAAGCGCTGCAAAAGCTGATAGACAATAGTAAAACAGGCATGGAAAAACGCATACGCAGTGAGTTGCAGGAACTGTTTGAAATGTGCGACAAAGATAGCTTTGAAATAAGCCTGGAAGGGCTGAGCACCGACATACTGAAAAAGGCTGATAAGAACTATGTAAAGCGTACGCTGCATGATATGGGGTATACCACACTACCAAGCGGACGTATAAAGTACCCGCGCCGCATAGAGCGCACTAATACCACTATGGGTGAAAGTGCCTACAAGATCATAGACATTGAGTATATAGCCCACCACGGCACCTACTACCGCTTTGAGCGCAAAGACTTTACCGATCAGGCAGGCCCTACAGATGATGATGTAACATTATTGCCGGTAGCGGTCGGAACAGAGAAAAGCACCTTACCATTTTAAAACAGATCCTCTACAACCTTTTCCAGCTGTGCGATATCGCACAGCTTTTTTTGTGTTGGTAGGAGTAGTCTAAAGGTTCAAAATATATTTTTACTAAAATAACTATTACATTATTACAAATATTACAAAGTAGCTACTATAAAAGCTTTCAGCCGTGTAATAATTTGAAAAATGAATTATTACAATCATTACAAAGTACAGATAAATGTAATAGTTGTAATAATGGAAAATGCAATTATTACACGCTAATTAATTGATAATCAACAATGTAATAGCTGTAATAAATGTAATGGTCAAAAACATGGACACACATTTATCAGACTTTTTACTATTTTAGCACCGCGACACAATTATTACAGCCACCTGACCAGGTAGTTTTCTCTTTTTCATAAAGGAAACGCCCGGAGCGGTGGTTAACTCCACATGGGCTGTAGTAATTGTGTCGCAACAATTCCCGGCTTGCTCCGGGTGATATTATTCCGAAAAATGTTATTACTAACCCCGTAACTTTTTTCTATTTGCCGTATCCTAAGATCATTATCACTGTAAAATATAAATATGGAAAAAACAAGAAAGAACCCCCACCCATCATTACCACCACCTGCCAGGCTATACAGGTGCTCAGGCAGATAATGGATATACATACTATACTGTGGCGCGAAGAGCTACTAATGTTATGCCTGAACAGCGCAGATAAGCTGCTGGGCTGGTATAGAGTAAGCATAGGCGGCACTAACAGCAGCATATGTGATAAGCGCATAATAACCACGGTAGCTGTAGGCTGCACTGCTGCAAAGGTGATACTAGCACATAACCACCCCGCTGGTACACTCATACCCAGCCGCGCTGATCTGCACACTACTGAAGACATAAAGCAGGCCCTTTGCACACTGGATATACAATTGAAAGACCACATTATTATTACTGATACAGAGCATTTTAGCTTTTCAGATGAATGCTTATTATAAAATTGGCACTACTATTGCAATCACTTACTAAAAACCAAACAACCAAATGAAAAAAACGATCGTATTTATTGCAGCAGCTTTCATAGCTATTATAGGCTGTACTAAGACCAGCAACAAGACAAATGCACCGGTAGACAAATGCAAAACAATAACCTGCCAAAACGGTGGCGGCTGTAGCGGCGGTGTATGCTCATGCCCTACAGGATATACCGGCACCTACTGTGAAACCAAAATAGTGACAACAGGTACCATCCAGTTTGTAAACAATTCCAGCAATCCTTATAACATCTACATAGCTGGTGTACCAAAAGGTACATTGGTAGGAAAAGCTACTGTTTCTTTCACTATCGCCTTTGGTACTTACGAATGCCGGGTAATACAGCAAAGTGGCTACCTAGTAAGCCCAACAGATAAGACCTACACTGCAATAGTTTCTAAAACAGCGAATAGTGTAGTAACATTCCCTTAGTAAAAGAAAAATAATTGAAAGGCAATACAGGAGCGGCTTACACCGCTCTTTTTTTATGTTCATAATGTACCCGAAAACGGTACATACATTGGTAACGCCTATGCTGTGGGGCTACGTTTGTGTATCAAAAAAGCAAACAAAAAACTCCTTTTATGAATCAGAACATGCCAACGCCGAATAATCAGGGGCAGCAGCCAGCACAAAATAACTCCGGTATCAGTATAGTAAAAAACAACCTTCAGGCATTGAAGGAATTGAAAATTACGCTGACCACTACCAGTAACGGTGCCATTACCAATGCCGCTATATTCCCGGGGCCTGTGCCTACCTGGCTCACTTCAAAATTCGGTATGACCGTACCGGATCATACAAACTTTACATTCTCATCTTCAGTAAGTGCCGCAGGTGCTACCGGCTATGGTGAATTTAAGGATTTTGCAAAGGCAGGCCTGCACATCAAGTATATCCGCTTACAGACCACTGTAACTACGGCATACGATGGTAGCCTGTTCATAGGTGAAATGCCAGCCAATGGTATTGCCAACCCTGAAGAAATTGTTTTGTCACCATACGCATCTGTAATAGGTGGTAACGGTACCTACGACAAAACATTGCTGATCAATGACAGGCCAATGGCAGTTACACGTAACTTCTTTATGTACCTGAGCAACTTGCCAGCATCTACTACGCTTGTCATTGCCCTGGGCATTGATGGTATAGGCGACACAGTAACAGTCAGCTAATCAACTTTCATTTATTCATAGAAAAGGGCGGGGCCTCTGCCTCCGCCCTTTTTTTAATACCCAACGTATATGCCACCATTAGGCCGCGTAATAGACAAGGGAAGTCCTAACGCTTCATTTACCACGGCTGAGCTTGCAGCTTTCGTAAATGAAAGCTCTGATAATGCGATCAGCTTTTGCATTCAAAGGAACCCTACTACCGTATATAAGTACATCAAGCAAAACTACGGGCAGGACTTCCCCAACATGGCAAACGGCATGGAAGCCACAGGGCCTACACTGCTGAGTATGTTCGGCTTCCTGCAAAGGAAGTATGCTAACCTCAATGAGGCCCAGCAGCAACACTGGCTGTGGACATTGTTACACTCTCTTCCTGATCAACCCCAGGTTACAAACTGGACAACCCCAATAGACTAATTATGGCACTAACATACCAAGGCATATCAGCCTCAGAAGATAGCGGCACACTGCCTGTAGATAATGGCGGTGATGGTAACGGTCGCACACTGGATACCCTGATAGAAAATGCAGGGGATATATTCAAGGGTATAGGCTCCCTGGGTTCTTTGGTCAATGCCATTAATGGCAAGCCATCTGTAGTAGTACAGCAGCAGCAGCAGCCCCTACAGCAGCCCTCAAAGGTCAACCCGCTTTACGTGGTAGGCGCAGTACTGCTGGTCATTGTAATAATGGCTATGATGTTTAAAAAATAGATATGGCAGCAGCAGCAGTAGACCCGGTAAGTGCGATAGCTGAAGGCGTAGCAGCCATATTTAATACGGTTGGTGGTATAGTAAAGGCCAGCAGCCAGGCACTACACGAAGCGGCCTATAGTGCCAACAGCGCACAGGACTATAACCAAAATGTACAGCTGGGCCATCAGTCTATACTACATGCGGCTATACAGGAAAAGACAGCGCAGGAACAGGCCGATGCTATGATAAACATAGCAATGGTAGTAGGCGGGGTTTTGATCATTCTTTTTTTAATGTATTTCTTATTCTTTCGTAAATAATGGGCGGGTTTAATCTCTTTGGTATTATAGGCACTGCCAGTAATGACGGATTAGCAGATACATGGGTGAACAGTCATGTAAATGCTGCTGCATTCAAGGGCTCTTTAGCTGATCTATCCGAACTGAAAAGCCAAAACTGTAACGACTGTGCCGCTTATGTGCATGGCAGGTCGCCCACTACCAGCAAAGCTACTGCATACGGTATATGCCAGGGAAAGGTAAATAACAAATACCAGTCTATAGCAGCTGTGCTGCAGGCTGAACAGAAAGCAATCACAGATAGTGAAAATGCGGCGGCTAAAGCTGCCAGTGATGCCTATACCAACTCATTCAATATGCAGGCCGTAACAGGCATGAGTAGTAAGACTGTAGGCATTTTTGTGATGGTAATAATACTTATCATCATTATGTACGTACTATTTAAATAACTGGTAATGACTGAAGCTGAAAAATTGTCAAAGAAAAGGCCTGTAGAAACCGGGCAGATCAGTAACAGCATAGCATATACGGCTGAAGCAGAGCCGCAGCTCATGTCAGGGCTGATACCGGGAGTACCCGCAAAAACTGTTGACATTACCGGCTTTATAGTACTCGGAATTGTATTAACGATCATTATTTATTTACTCTTCAAAGTATAATTATGAAACTATTAAAAAATCCGTGGGTATGGGCCGTGGTAGCAGCTATCATAGTTGTTTTACTGGTAGTGAACCATGCCAACGCTAAAAAATAAGCAGCATGAGCCGTAAAAAGAAAATAATCGTAGTGGCGGTGCTGATCTTACTTATCGCTGTTATCTATTATTATTTATTTGTAGCAGATACTGTAGGTAAGGAGGGAAAGAAAAATGCAGCTAACGATTTTATAGGAGATACAATAGGTGACCCACACAACAAAAAAAGTAATACAGTTGCTTACGACCCGCATAACGAAAAAAATACACCTGTACCGGTTGACCCTCATACTACCAAAACAAGCATATTAGACTTTCATCTTACAAAGAAATAATCATGAAAATATATAACAAGTGGTGGTTTTGGGTACTGGTATTTCTCACATTCATAGCTATACTGGGCTTTATAGAGGTGGCAATGGTAAGCAAGCTGGTAAACAATGCCCAGGCAGCAAACAATAATAATTCAGTAGACGTAACTAACTCATAATATGGCACTCACTAAACCGGTTAAAAATACCATCGACTTTGCACTCCCGGCACTTGTGGCCGGCATAGTTGGTTTTACCATCTTCAGTAAAAAGAAAGACTGGAAATTCGTACTGATAGGTACCGGTATTGCCTTTCTTTTGGCTTACATCATTGTGAGCCAGGTAACAAAGGCATTTTACGCCAATGGCCCAGCTGCACTGCCTACAGGCGGCGGCTGTGAGAACTACGACCCTACGGCCCTTATAGATGCTATCTACACAGATTGTACCTGTACTGCCTGCTTCCGCGATAAGGAACTATATACAACACTGTTAGGGCTTAGTGACTGCCAACTGATCACCGCTTACAACTACTGGAACAAAAACAAGTTTGCCAGTGCCGGTAGTATCAGCCTGCCTATTATGATCGCACAGCAGGGTAACTTCTTTGATAGCGATTTTGAGCAGCAGCAGCAGGCCCTTTCAGCCAAATTCAAAACTTTATCCTTACAATAATGGAAAACATACAAACAGATACCGAACAGACGGAAACACCTTGCACCTGCCATGAGCAGCAGCACGGCTCCCGCTTAGTTACAGCAGTAACCATCATTATAGTGGCACTGGTTATAGCCGCTCTTGTAAAATTCTTATTCAAATAGCCTTTTATGTCTACACGCGACCCGCGCTTATTGTTTGAAACTGCCAATGATGGTGCCATACTCATAGATGGTGGGGATGGTTCCGGAAAGGCGTATCCATATGCGCAAAAATCCCTATATTTCGAATGGGACAGCGTGAACAGCAAAGTAGCTATACACCTCACTGCATTTGATAATCGGCCTATAGTTCCTTTCCGGCTCTTCAGCGATTATAGCTGCTACGTAGATGGTGCATTACAGACCATTGCCACCTACCAGGCATTTGTAGACTATGTGAAAACATACCTGTTTCAGTGTTGCGGCGGTGGTACCACAGGCGGCGCTACTGAAGCAAAGCAGGATGACCAGATAATAGCAGCAGGCAGCACTAATACTAAGCTGGATACACTGAATACAGGCGTAGCCGGTACCAATACCAGGATAGATACCACTAATACAGGTATAGCGGCTATACAGACAGGTACAGATGCTCTGGCATTAGCAGTGAATCAAGGCGCCATTAAGATCGGCAATGTAACGGTACAGGTAAAACAAACCCTGACAATAAGTACATCTGCCTATACTGCAAATATGGTGGTAGGTGGTAAAAATGCCTTTAGCCTGGTAAGAACACCAAACGGTAGCGGCAAGCTGCAAAGCGTGGTACTCATTGACAACAGTAATATAAAGGCTCCAATGACCTTGCTTTTCTTTTCGCAAAACCCGGTTGGTACATATTTAGATCACGCAACATTCACATGGAGCGCAGCAGATACAGATATACTGCTAAGAAAAGTGAATATAGCTACGGTTGATTATGAAACCATCAACAATAAAGCAGTAGCAGATATCAGCGCTATAGCAAAAGATATCTACAGCACAAACGGCAATACCAGCATATATGTGGTAATGATAACTACCGGTACCCCTACCTATGCCACCACTACAGCACTGACACTAAAAATAGGCGTAATACAAGACTAAAATAATTATACAATGGGACTTAACGATGTAAGCGCGGGAGTGAATATAACCATAGACAAAGACAGCCTGCAAGCCGCACTGATAGAGCTGTTTATAACAGTGGCAGCGCTGATGGTGCTGTATTTTATCATGAGAAAATTCTTTGCATAATGGCTATACTGAAGCAATACTGGATATGGTTTGCCATTGCCGGAATACTGGTACTTATTGTTGTGATCAATAAGGACAGGTTTTTTCCCAGCATAAAGCCTATAACCAATGGCAAGCTGCCAAACGGAAAGGGCAATGTGCCGGTAGGTACGCCCAGCGCAGGCGGCGGCAGTACCGGCATTACAGCTACTAATCTAAGGGCTGATATGTGGCTACAGGAAGGAAGCACCGGCCCTGAAGTAACAGAGCTGCAACACTTACTGAATGCAGCAGACAGCAGCAGCATAATAGGTGAAGATGGCATTTTCGGACCGGCTACACATGCAAAGCTCCGTAAGGTGATGTACTGTGATACTACCAAACTGGGCCTGGCATGGACATTCTTTACCGAAAAAGCACAAACAAAAGCATACCTGAACCAAGTTTTAGGCTTTACTACTACCAACTAATGATAAAAGTAAACTACCAGGGCGCGGAACAATTGTTCAAAGATATCTTCTACGCATACATAGATATGAGGGAAGGGAGCCGCAATGTGGTATATGCTGATATATACGGAAACCCTACTTATGGCATAGGCCACAAAGTGGAAGCTAACGAGGGCCTTGTACCGGGCACAGAGGTAAGCAACTACCAGGTACAGCAGGCATTTAATAACGACTACGACCGGCTGCAAATAGAACCGTGGGTAGCTGAGCTGCAAGAGGCAGGCCACACTTATAACATGATGCTGGCAGTAGCATCATTTGTATGGAGCCACGGGTATGGCGACTATGAAACATCGGCGCTACGTGCAGGCTTGCTGGATGGCTCTTTGACCGCTGACAACATACAGGCATACCTTACCGCTAACTGGGATATACACAAACCAAAGAACCAGCAGCGCAACCGGAAGGATTTTGAAGTAGGATTTTCTACTATACCGTGGACAAGCTCTTCTTTTTACGCATCTGCTAAATGGTTCGGCAATCACTTTCCGCGCCTGAGCGACTGGGTAAAGAATAATCCGGGCCTTGCCACTACAATACTGTTAATAATGATCATTGCATTACTGGTACTCATAATAAAAACAAAGCTGAAATGAAGACGAAATACATTTTTTGGATAGTAATTGGCATACTTACTGTGTGCCTGGTAGCCTTGCTGCTGATGCCCAACAAGAGCAAAGCCAAAAGCAACGGTGCTGCAGACCAGCAAAAACCAACTATACCGGCTGATGCCGATATACATACCATAGCGGTAGGGGAGCCATCAGGCAACACACCGTTACAAGGCGGCGGTACTACCATCACAGACCTGCTGTTTAATAACCAGGTAACTGCATTTCTCAAAAAAGACCACACTATAAAATACTAAGCGAGATGAAAAAGAAGACCGTTATATACGTCGTTATAGCCATACTGGCATTACTGGGCATAGGTGCCGGTATCTACTTCTACATGCGTAAGAAGAAAGAAGACACTACAGAAACGCTACCAGCTGGCACAGCCACTACAGGCGGTGGTGGATCTACTTCAGGCAGTGGAGGCACTATCAGCACTACCATACCTACCGGTAGCAGTACCACAGGCACTACCAGTACGCCCGTAATACCTGCTACAGGCGGTGGGGCTACAGGTACCGGTGGCGGCACATCAGGCAGCACAGGTGGCAGCAGTACTACAGGCACTACCAGCACACCCATTATACCACCAGTTACAGGCGGTGTAGCAGGGGCAGGCGGTGGCAGCTCTACCGGTGGCGGCAGCTCTATGACAGGTGGCAGCACACCACCACCACCACCAACAGGCGGCGGCAGCTCTACCGGTGCCGGTAGCCGTGGCAGCACTACTACCAGTACCTATATACCGGTTACGGGTGGTGTATCCGGCAGTACAGGCGTATCTACCAAAGTGATACGGCCTACAGGTGGTGTAATTACCGGCTCAGGCACTGGCAGCACAGGTGGTGTAGCTACTGGCGGTATGGGCGGTTCTACCGGCGGCATGTCAGGTGGTACTACCGGCGGCATGCGGAGCCACGCTACGCCATCTACAGGTAAAACGAGTCGCTTTCCTTAAAGTAAAACAGTATCCGTAATATGAATTTATTAAATATTTTATTACTGCAAGGTAGCCCTGCATTTAATGTAAATGTGGCGGCTGAGCTGCTGAAGCAAGGGCCGCTGATCACCGCGCTTATAATTGCTATCGGGTACTTCTACCAGCGGCAAAAGCAGCAGGAAACAGCTATACAGGCCGCAGCAGATAAGCTGGAAAAATACATGGCTGAAGACCGCGAAATGTTGTTAAGTGCGCTCAATAACAACACTAAGGCATTTGATAATAACGCCCGTGTGATGGAAGATATTGAGCTATATCTGAAAACCAAATACGCAGCAAATAACTAATGAAGTACCTACGCAATATATTGATGCTGCTTACCGTACTGGGTGTTACCTGGTTCGGTATATGGTGTGTCAACAGATCCACCATAGCCGGAAGCAACATTACTGCAGCGCGTATTTATAACGACATAGTTACCGGGCACGTACCTGACTGGGTTAAAGCATACCTGCTGTTATTCATTGTATTAGAAGCAGCTATACGGCTCATTCGCCTTTACTACAAACATCATAAGCCATGAATAAATACACCCCGCTTATTACCATCATTATCCTGTTTGCCCTGGCAAACCTTGCCCTGTTCTACTTCGATGATAACTACGATTTCGAC
>Ga0209023_10007023_pt1 | contig 11689 bp, 8 predicted proteins | sample LakOneMetagenome_FD_187468 | JGI IMG/M metagenome (GOLD analysis project Ga0209023, IMG submission 187468) | Freshwater and sediment microbial communities from Lake Erie, Canada (SPAdes) (version 2) | ecosystem: Environmental > Aquatic > Freshwater > Lentic | place: Lake Erie, Canada | collected...
CCGGCCTTCTCGTCCCAGCGATCGAAGCCGGCGGCGATGACGGTGACCCGCACCTCGTCGCCCATCTCGTCGTCGATCACGGTGCCGAAGATGATGTTGGCGTCCGGGTGGGCGACGCCGTGGATCACCTCGGCCGCCTCGTTGACCTCGAACAGGCCGAGATCGCTGCCGCCGGCGATCGACAACAGGATGCCGCGAGCACCCTCGATGGAGGCCTCGAGCAGCGGGCTGGAAATGGCGGCCCGAGCGGCGCTGAGCGCCCGGCCCTCGCCCGTGGCGTGGCCGATGCCCATGAGGGCGGACCCGGCGTTGGACATGATCATCTTCACGTCGGCGAAGTCGGTGTTGATCACGCCGGGGGTGGTGATGAGGTCGGTGATGCCCTGGACGCCCTGGAGCAGGACCTCGTCGGCCATCTTGAAGGCGTTGATCATCGACGTCTTCTCGTTGGAGACGGTCAGCAACCGATCGTTGGGGATGACGATCTGGGTGTCGACCTTCTCCTTGAGCTTCTGGATGCCGGCCTCGGCCTGCACCGAACGGCGGCGACCCTCGAAGGCGAAGGGCCGGGTGACCACGCCGATGGTGAGCGCACCGAGCGCCCGCGCCATCTCGGCGATCACCGGCGCGGCGCCCGTACCGGTGCCGCCTCCCTTCCCCGCGGTGATGAACACCATGTCGGCCCCCTGCAGGACCTCCTCGATCTCCTGGCGGTGCTCCTCCGCGGCGGCACGACCCACCTCCGGATCGCTTCCAGCCCCGAGACCACGGGTGAGCTCACGGCCGATGTCGAGCTTGATGTCGGCATCGCTCATGAGGAGCGCCTGGGCGTCGGTGTTGACGGCGATGAACTCGACGCCCTTGAGTCCGGCGTCGATCATGCGGTTGACGGCGTTGACGCCACCACCACCGACGCCGACCACCTTGATGACGGCCAGGTAGTTCTGCGGATTTCCGGCCATGGGGGCTACCTCCATGAGGTCGGGGTTGAACCGAGGCCGGCGGATGCCGGATCGGCAGAGCATGAGATCTGGTTCGCAACCTCGACCTGAGGTCGAGCGTTATGTAAAGCTCGACGTATGGGTGACATTATGCACCCTCCGCTTTGTGGCGGGTCAAGGCTGCGGATCCGTGCACCGAGACGTCGATGCTGTCGATGGTGGAGCGATCGGCCTGATCGAGCAGGACCAGCACCGCGTCGGACTTGGCCTTCAGGCGGGTGCCATCGCCCAGGTGGACTCGAACCCCGTCGTTCAGGACGAGGCCGAGCCCATCGGAGCGCACCAGGGCCTTGGTGACCTGACGGCCGAGTTCGGGGGGCAGGCGGTCCAACATGGCCACCAGGGCGCGGGCCCGAGGGGCCAGGCGTTCCCCTGCGGCGGGCGGACGAGCGATCGGGATGATGGGCAGGTGGTCGACGTTGCCCGCTGCCGCGCCCAGCACGGCACCCGTGCGATCCACCAGCACGGCGTCGGCGCCGCCGCCAGCCACCGCAACGGGGACCCGCTCCACCACCGCCACGTGGACCGACGCCGGCCAACGACGGGTGACCTGCGCCTCGGCCACCCACGGCAGGGCCTCGACCCGATGCTGGGCGGCCATGAGATCGACCGAGATCATGGGCCGGCCGATGCGGATGCCGGCGGCAGAGCGGACCGCGCCATCGGTGGCGTGCGAACCACCGGAGACGCCCACTCGATCCACGTCGAGCAACGGCGACTGGGTGACGCCGACGGCCCCTCCGACCACCACCAGGGCTAGCACCAGCAGGACCAGGCGGCGACGACGGCGACGACCACGGTCGCGCGCCACCTCGACCCGACGAGCCTTGACCCGGGGGTCCATGGGCACCGGAGCCTTGACCCGCGGAGGACGAGGCGCTCGGGGTCGGTCGCGCGTGATGGTGCCGCTGCTCACGACGGACCTGCAGCGTCACGAGGATCGGGAAGTTCGTCGAACCCGACCATGCGGGTCTCCGGGTGCAGCAGCACGCCGGCATGGTCGAACACCCGCTGGCGCACGTCGACCATGAGGTTCCAGACGTCGTCGGCCGAACCACCATCGGCAGCCTGGATGAAGTTGGCGTGCTTGGGCGACACCTCCGCGCCACCGTGGCGAAGCCCCTTGAGGCCGGCCGCGTCGATCAGCGCCCCAGCCGAGCTCCCCGGCGGGTTGGTGAAGACCGATCCGGCGTTTTGGCCCCCGGGCTGGTGAGCCCGCCGCCAGCGCACGATGTCGGCGATCTCCGCCTCGGCGTCGGCCACGATCCCACCGCGCAACTGCAGCTCGGCCGACACCACCACCTGGGACGACGTGACCGCGGACGAGCGGTACTGCAGTCCCAAAGCGCGTGTGCTCACCTCTCCATCCTCGCCGCCTGCGAGGTCCACGACGCGGACCCTCACCAACGAGGCCGCCATGTCGGACCCGTGGCCACCTGCGTTCATGCGCACCGCCCCACCGATGGAGCCCGGCACGCCGACCGCCCACTCGAACCCGGTGAGCCCGGCCGCCGCCGTGCGGCGAGCGACCACGGGCAGCGACGCGGCGCCACCGGCGCGGACCTGGGTGCCCTCGATCTCCACCTCGGCGAAGCCCGCACCGAGCTGGATGGCCACGCCGGCGAAGCCGACGTCGGCCACCAGCAGGTTGGATCCCTTGCCCACCACCAGCACCGGGAGGTCCGATGCCATGACGGCCTGGGCCACCAGGTGGAGATCCTCCTCGGTCTCGGCCAGGGCGTACCGGGCTGCCGGTCCACCCACCCGATAGGTGGACAGCGGGCCGAGCGAGACCTGGGCCTGGGCCAGGTGCGGTCGACCGCCGGCGACCGCGTCGTAGCGAGCCAGTGCGTCGTCGAGGCTCACGAGGCCGCCCCGGCTCGAGCACTCAGCGCCTCGATCAGGCGAGGACCCAAGCGGGCGATGTCCCCCGCCCCCACCGTGAGGCACAGATCGCCGGGCCGGAGGCTGGCGCCGGCCCACGTGACGGCATCGTCGAGGGTGGGGACCCACGCGACCTCGGCCCACGGGCGGTGATCGAGGACGGCACTGACCACCGTGCGACCGCTCACGTCGTCCAGGGGCTGCTCCCCAGCGCCGTACACGTCGGTCACCGCGATCACGTCGGCCAGGGCGAGGGCCGCACCGAAGTCGGCTCCCTGGTCTCGGGTGCGGGTGTAGCGGTGGGGCTGGAACACCACGACCACCCGAGGCCATCCGGCCTCCTGGGCCGAGGCCAGCAGCGCTCGCACCTTGCCCGGGTTGTGGGCGTAGTCGTCGACCACGGTCACGCCGCCGGCCTCGCCGATCACCTCGAACCGGCGCGACACGCCGGTGTAGCTGGCCAGGGCGGCCACCCCCGCGTGGGCATCGATGCCGGCGCCGACCGCCACGGCGAGGGCCACTGCGGCGTTGCGGGCGTGATGGCGACCGGGGGTGCCGATGGAGACCGGGCCCACCTCCTGGCCGTCGGCGACCAAGCCGAACGTGGTGGTGAGACGGTCGACCACCACCGAGTGGATGCGGTAGCGGGCCTGGGCCGCTTCGCCGACGGTGACGGCCTGGTGGCGCTCGGCCACCCGCAGGGCTCGCTCGTCGACCGCGCCCTGGACCCGGGGATCGTCGATGCAGACCACACCCGACCGAGCCGCGGCGAGGAAGCGGTCGAAGCCGGCCTCGATGTGATCGATGGATCCCCAGAAGTCGAGGTGGTCCTCATCGATGTTGGTCACCACCGCGGTGTCGGCGCCGAGCTCGAGGAACGAGCCATCGCTCTCATCGGCCTCCACCACGAACGGCCCGGTGTATCCGCCCCAGTGCGCCGCCCGGCCGAGGCCCACCGGCACCGCTCCGACCAGGTACGACGGATCGGCGCCAACGCCGTCGAGCAGCGTGGCCAACAGCGCGGTGGTGGAGGTCTTGCCATGGGTGCCCGACACGGCGATGGTGGGCCGGGCAGCGCAGATGGCGCCCAGGATCGCGGCCCGGTTCACCAGGTCCGCCCCAGCCGCGTCGGCCTCGGCCCGGTCCTGGGCGGTTGGAGCGAACGCGGTGGAGTGGGCCACCACCTCGGCACCGTGGGCAGCAGCGGCCGAGAACAGCGCCTCGGGGGCCACCACCTCGGTGATCACGCCGGCGTCGGCCAGGGACGCGAAGGCCGACGTGGCGGTGACGTCGGACCCGGTCACGTGGTGGCCCATGGAGGCGAGGATCACGCCGATGGCGCTGATGCCGGCGCCTCCCACCCCCACCAGATGGACCCGGCGAGGACGCGAGAGATCGACCGCCGGCCCGGCACCGGCCGCGGGCCGGTCAGCCACGGGCCACCCGCTCCACCACGGCGACGACGGCCTCGGCGGCATCGACCCGCGCACCGGCTCGCATGGCCTCGGACATGGCGACCAGCCGCCCCGGGTCCGACAGCAGCGCGGCGAGCTCACGTTCCAAGCGATCGGTGTCCAGCTCGAGGTCGGGCACCAGCACGGCCCCACCCACGGCGACCACGGCCTCGGCGTTGGCCAGCTGGTGATCACGGGTGGCGATGGGCAGCGGAACCAGGATGCTGGGCACACCGGCGGCCATGAGCTCGAACACCGTGCCGCCCGAGCGGGTGACGGCCACATCGGCGGCATCGAGGAGGAGATCGACCCGGTCCTCGTAGGCGAGCACCTGGTACACCAGCCCTCCCGCCGGCGGCCGGGGCGCCTGGGCCTGAAAGGCGTCGAAGTCCCGCTTGCCCACGACGTGACGGATGGCCAGGTCCGAGCGGTCCTCCCAACGGCCGACCAGGCCCCGAACGGCATCGTTGATGCGCCGGGAGCCGAGGGACCCGGAGAACACCCCGATCACGGTGCGGTCGGTGGGCAGCCCGAGCGCCACCCGAGCGCCGGACGGATCCGGGTGCTCGGCCATGTGCCGAATCTCCGGGCGCAACGGGTTGCCGGTGACCGTGGCCCGAGGAAGGTCCGTGCCCTCGAACGACACCGCCGAGGCGGTGGCGAAGCGGCGCAGGGCCCGGTTGACCGCGCCGGCCTTCTTGTTCTGCTCCAGCAAGACGAGCGGCGTGCGGGTGAGCACGGCCCCGACGCCGCACGCGAACGAGGCGTAGCCGCCGAGCACCACGATCACCTGGGGACGTCGACGGCGCACCACCCCGATGCCGCGGAACAGGGCCCGGAACAGGTCGAACACCGCGGCCACGTTGGCCAGGGTCAGCCGACGCTGGATCCCGCGGCCCGGCAACACGTCGACCGTGAAGCCCTGGGCCGGGACCATCTCGGACTCCGGGCCGCGCTCGGCCCCCACGAAGTGGATGGTGGAGGGATCGTGGCCCGCGGCCACCAGGGCCCGGGCCACGGCCAGGCCGGGAAGGAGGTGGCCCGCGGTGCCGCCGCCGGCGACCAGTGCGAAGGTTCGGTCGGTCACGGTCGAGGTCCGGTCATCAACGGGCCGGCGCGCCACGTCGGCCCACCGGCCGAGCACCACGACGACGCCCCACCCGACGCTGCTCGACCGGGTGCCGGGCGATGTTCAACAACATGCCCATGGCGGCCAGGTTCACCACCAGCGACGAGCCCCCGAACGACACGAACGGCAGCGGCACGCCGGTGATGGGCATGATGCTCAGCACCGCGCCGATGTTCATGAGGGCCTGGACGGTGAGCCATGCGGTGATCCCCACGGCCACCAGCATGGCGAAGCGGTCCTCGGCCTGGAAGGCCACCCAGGCACCCACCGCCGCCAGCACCAGATACAGCAGCACTACGAACATGGCACCGGTGAGGCCCCACTCCTCGCCGATGACGGCGAAGATGAAGTCTGTCCACGCGTAGGGCAGGTAACCCCACTTCACCGTGGACTGGCCCAGGCCTCGACCGAGCAGGCCCCCGTTGGCCAGCCCCACCAGGGACTGGACGTTCTGCAGACCGGACCCCAGTGGATCGCCCATCGGGTTGAGGAAGCGCAGGAACCGGGCTCGACGGAACGGCGTGAAGGCCACGAACGCACCGGCCACCGCAGCGCCCACGAAGGTGGTGATCCCGAGCGGGATGAGCGGCACTCCCGCGGCCAGCAGCATCACCAGGACCATGGTGGCGATGATGATGGTGGTGCCGAGGTTGGGCTCCAACATGATCAGCCCGGCCACCACGCCCAGGTAGGCCACCACCGGGGCGAGCGTCCAGCGCCAGTCGTCGACGTGATCGGAGCGACGAGCCAGCAGGTCGGCCACGAACAACAGCAGGGCGAACTTGGCGAACTCCGACGGCTGCACCTGCAACGGCCCGGCACCCAGCCAGCGCCGCGCGCCGTTGACCCGGACACCGATCCCGGGCACCAAGACGAGCAGCAGGGCGCCGATGGTGAGCATCAGCCACACCCGGGCGTAGCGCCGCCAGAAGTCGACGGAGATGGCCAGCGTGGCCATGAGGGCCACCAGTCCGAACCCGGTCCACATCACCTGGCGCTCGACGTAGGACCAGGGCTCGCCGCTCTCGTGCACCGAGACCACCGAGGAGGCCGACATCACCATGACCAGCCCGATCATGTTCAGCACGGTCACCACCGCAGCCAGCACCCAGAACGAGCCCGATGCCACGCCCGGGAGCGCGAACCGTCGACGGCCCGCGTGAGCCCGATGGGTTCGGTTCCCGCGGAGCGCGGGGTGCGAGAGGGTCGACGTCATGAGCGGCGCCCAGCCTGGCAAACGTGCCGGTGCTCCACGCGGACCCGCGACGGCCTGGGGAGATCGGTGCGACCGAACACCTCGGTCACCCTCCCTGGCTGCCGGGCAGCGTGGTGAAGTCGGCGTAGTACATGCCCAGGGCGAGCGCGGTGGCCAGACCGGCGACGATCCAGAAGCGGACGATGACCGTGGTCTCGGGCCAGCCGTTGAGCTCGTAGTGGTGGTGGATCGGCGCCATCCGGAACACCCGTCGACCGAACGTGCGGTACGAGAACACCTGGATGATCACCGAGAGGGCCTCGACCACGAACAGCGCCCCCACGATGGGCAGCAGCAGGGCGGTGTTCAAGGTCAGGGCCAGGCCCGCCAGACCGGCCCCGATGGCCAGCGACCCCGTATCGCCCATGAAGATGCGTGCCGGGTGTGCGTTCCACCACAGGAACCCGGTGCAGGCCCCCAGCATGGCGGCGGCCACCACCGCCAGGTCCAGGGCGTGCTCGACGCCGTAGATGGCCGGGTGGCGAAAGGCCCAGAAGCCCATGATGGTGAAGGCGGCGAAGGAGAAGATGGACGACCCCGCGGCCAGTCCGTCGAGCCCGTCGGTGAGGTTGACCGCGTTGCTGCTGGCCATGATCAAGATGACGGCCCAGACCACCCAGCCGACCTTGCCGAAGTCGATGTCGAGCAGCGACGACGTCTCGAACGAGGTGTAGCGGGTGAACGACAAGGTGGTGTGCTGGCCGGTGAAGTGCACGCAACCGACGCCGAAGGCAACGGCCACCGACAGCAGGCCGAGCACCTTCATCCGCTTGTTCAGGCCCAGGTTGCGGGCCGACCGGATGCCGATCCAGTCGTCGGCGAACCCCACCAGGGCGGCACCGACCACCAGGGCCATCACGAGGATCCCCGATCGGGTGAACACCACCCGGCTGCGGAGGTGGCTCACCGTGTACCCGACCACGGCGCCGACCACGATGGCGATGCCGCCCATGGTGGGCGTACCGGCCTTGGTCTGGTGGCCCTGGGGACCCTCCTCGCGGATGGACTGGCCGATGTGGTGCGCCCGCAGCCACTGGATCAGGTAGCGGGTGCCGACCAGGGCCACCGCCATGGAGATGCCGCCGGACATGAGCAGGGCGATCATCGGCCGGCCTCCAGACCGAGCAACGCCTCGCGGAGCACGACGCGGTCGTCGAACGGGATCACCCGGTCACCGATGGTCTGGGTGGTCTCGTGCCCCTTGCCCGCCACCAGCACCACGTCACCGGGTCGGGCCGCCGCCACCGCCCACGACACCGCGGCGCGGCGATCGGGCTCGATGTGGACGTGTGATGGGTCTTCCATGCCGTGCTGCACCTGGGAGATGATCGCAGCCGGATCCTCATGGCGGGGGTTGTCCGACGTGACGATCACCACATCGGCCAACCGGGCCGCCACCTCCCCCATCACCGGGCGCTTGCTGGGGTCCCGGTCCCCCCCGGCACCGAACACGACCAAGACCCTCCCAGAGCCGGCCAGCTCGCGCGCCGAGATCAGCAGTTGCTCGAGCCCATCGGGGGTGTGAGCGAAATCCACCGCGGCCAGGAACGGCTGCCCGGCATCCACCCGCTCGAAGCGCCCCGGCACCGGTCCCGCCGCGGCCAGGCCAGCGGCGATGACCTCGGGCGCGATGCCCAGGCTCGCGGCCGCGGTGGCGGCGGCCAGGGCGTTGGCCACGTTGAACCGGCCGGGCAGGTGGACCCTGATCTCGACGCCGCGCCAGGTGAACCGGGAGCCGTCGAGCCCGAGCTGCAGATCCTCGGCGTCGGCGAGGGCGTAGCCCACGGTTGGCACCTGGGCTGCGTCGCGCAGCAACCGACCGTGGGGATCGTCCAGGTTGAGCACGGCCACGTCGGTGAGGTCAGGCTCGAACAACCTGGCCTTGGCCAAGAAGTAGGCCGACATGTCGCCGTGGTGATCGAGGTGGTCTCTGCTCAGGTTGGTGAACACCGACACCGCGAAGCGCGTGCCGTCCACCCGGTGCAGGTCGAGGGCGTGCGACGAGACCTCCATGGCCACCGCCCTGGCGCCCGACGACACGGCGTCGGCCAGCTGGTCCTGGAGCTCGGGAGCATCGGGGGTGGTGCGGGCTCCGGTCAGGGTGCCGATCACGCCACAGGGGATCCCAGCAGCGTCGAGCACCGCCTGGAGCAGGTGGACGGCAGTGGTCTTGCCGTTGGTGCCGGTCACGCCGACCACGGTGAGGTGATCCGACGGGCGACCGGCCAGCTCCGAGGCCAATGGCCCCATGGCCTCGCGCACCGACGTCACCCGAACCTCCGGCACCCCCAGGTTCAGCGGCCGTTCGCACAGCAGCGCCACCGCCCCGGCCGCCACGGCCCCGGCGGCGTGGTCGTGGCCGTCGTGGCTCGCACCGACCACGCAGCAGAACACCGAACCGGGCACGACCGAGCGGGAATCGTGCGCGGCACGGCCCGCGTCGACGTCGAGGGATCCGGAGATCGACACATCACGAAACGAGCGGTGATCGGCCAGGGCCGTCACCACGGCGGAGAGCAACACCACGTCAGCCTTGCGTGGTCTCGGTCACCAAGCCGGGATCCTCACCGTCGAGGTCCTTGGCCGAGTCGCTCAACTCCGGCACCGCGCCCGTGGCCGACGTGACCAGCGACGGCGGCGGGATCTGCTCGTGGCGCAGGGTGAGCGACGCCAGCTGGGCGAACACCGGAGCGGCCAGGGTGCTGCCGTAGATGGAGGTCTGGGCATCCTGGATGGTCACGATGATCGACAGGTCGGCGCCATCGATGCCCCCCACGAAGCTGGACTCGTAGTGGTAGCGGCCGGCGCTGTCCTGGTAGGCGTCCTTCGGATCGGCGTGGGGCGCCGGTTGCGGGATGCGGGCCGTGCCGGTCTTGCCGTAGGCGACGTAGCCGGGCACCCGAGCGGGCTTGCCGGTTCCGTCGGTGACCACCTTGGACAGCATCTGGCGCATGGCGGTGGCCGTGGCGGCCGAGACCACCCGTCGATGCTTCGACGCCGCCGTGGCCACCTTGCCGGACCCCTTGTCCGTGGCGGCGATGAGCTTGGGTGAGACGTAGACGCCGTCGTTGGCGATGACGTTGTAGGCGGCGAGCATCTGCAGCGCGGTCACCGAGATGCCCTGGCCGATGGGGATGGCCCCGATGCTGGTGCCCGACCATTGCGCCAGGGGCAGCATGAGGCCGTCGACCTCGCCGGGGAAGGCGTGGGTCGAGGTGCCGAAGCCGAACGCACGCAAGTACTGGTCCACCCGGTCCTTGCCGAGCATCTTGGCGATCTTGATCGTGCCGATGTTCGACGACGTCACCAAGATGTCGGTGGGTGACCACGTGCTGGTGGGGTGCGGGTCGTGGTCGGTGAAGTCGTGATCGGCCACCTGCAGGTGATCGGGCACCTCGATGGGCGTGTCCGGCGTGACCACGCCGTCCTCCATGGCGCCGGCCACGGTGATCATCTTGTTCACCGAGCCGGGCTCGAACTCGGTGCTCACCGGCCGGTTGTCACCGGTGTTGGACACGCTGCCGTCGGCGTTGGTGGCAACGCTGGCCATGGCCAGCACCTCACCGGTGCTGGGCCGGCTGATGATCGCCATGCCCTGCTTGGCGCCGGTGTTGAGCACCTGCCGGCTCAAGGCCTCCTCGGTGGCGTACTGCAGCGACTGGTCGAGCGTGAGGTAGAGGTCGGTGCCCGGCTTGGCCGCCTTCACCTTCTCGGGCGTGCCGGCGATGGTGTTGCCCCAGCGTCCCTTCTCGAAGCGCACCTTGCCGGGAGTGCCCAGGAGCTCGCGGTCGTAGGCCCGCTCCACGCCGGTCTGGCCCTGGCGGTGTTCCTTGTCGGTCTTGCCGTCGGCATAGGTGCTGCCCACCACCGCCCGAGCCAGCACGCCGCCTGGGTCCTTGCGGACGTACTGGTTCTCGAAGGTGATCCCCGGGAGGTGCAGCGCCTTGACCTGGTCGACGACCTTGGCCGAGGCGGTGGGCACGAGGACCTGGTAGCGGCTCGGGCGCTTGGCCAAGGTGATGGCCAGGGCGGACTCATCCAGGTGGAGGATCGGGGCGAGGGCCTTCGCCGTGGCCTTGGGGTGCTCGATCGAGACCGGATCGGCCACCACGTTGGGCTGGGCCACCGACAGGGCGAAGGCCTGGCCGCTGCGGTCGTAGATGGCCCCCCGCCCGGCGGGGATGTCGCGGAATCCGTCTCGGGTCTTGGCGCCGTACGCCGTGTAGGTCTTGCGGTTGACCACCTGGGCATCCACCAGGCGGGCACCGATGCAGGCCACCAGGAGGCAGACGGCCAGCACGAAGCCGATCAGGCGGTGCTTGGTCCGTCGCAACGACTGAGCACCGTCGAGCGCTGGAGGCCGAGCCCGAGGCGGCCGGGGCGCAGGACGAGCCGGTCGGGGTGCGGGGCGAGCCGGCCGGGCTGGGGTGGCACGGATGGGCTCGGTTCGAGCTGGACCGGTGCGGGTGGAACGCGACGGCGTCGCCGGAGCCGGGCGAGCGGGGCGGCGCTGGGCCGGGCGGGTGGGCGCCGAGGTCGGCGCCTTGGCCTCGCGCGTCGGGGCCGGCCTCCCCGCCGAGGCGGGCTTGGAGCGCGTCGACTTGGCCGTCTTGGTCGCCTTCGCTGGCTTGGTCGTCTTGGCTGGCTTGGTCGAGCGGGGTACGTCGAGGGTGGCCACCGAACGGGGGGCCTTGGGACGAGCGAAGAAGTCGTCCAGATCGTCGAAGTCGCCCCCGCGGGTCATCGGTGCGAGACCGTGCTCGCAGCCAGCTCGTCGCCCGAGGACGAGGACGAGGACGAGGTCTTGGGCACCGACGACGAGTCGGTGGTGTTGTCGGACGTCGTGTCCGGCGTGGTGGTCGGGCTGGCCAGATCACCCGTGACCACGGCGTGCGAGCCGGCACCGGGGCTCAGCCAGTTCTGCTCGTCGGCGGGCACCATCCCCAGGCGAGCAGCCTCGCGGGTG
>Ga0209023_10007024_pt1 | contig 11687 bp, 8 predicted proteins | sample LakOneMetagenome_FD_187468 | JGI IMG/M metagenome (GOLD analysis project Ga0209023, IMG submission 187468) | Freshwater and sediment microbial communities from Lake Erie, Canada (SPAdes) (version 2) | ecosystem: Environmental > Aquatic > Freshwater > Lentic | place: Lake Erie, Canada | collected...
ATCCACATAAGGATCGTTAACATTGAGAGCACGTTCAATCACGGTTACTGTATTGTCAAAGTTCACACGGCCATTATTGAACGACATGTGAGTGTTCTTGTACGTATAGTCCCAGTCCCTGAGGTAAGAGTACAATGAATCCTGAACGGTTACGTATTTGTTGCCCTTCCATGTTACGCCATCTTCAACCGGGAAACGCATTTTTACGTATTGTGCATTGTCCTGGAAGTAAAGCAAATCGGTAGTTATCGGGTCAGCAGTATTCAGTATCGGAGTCTGCGCTGGAGTGAGAATTATCACCCTGCTTGGCTTCCATGCAGCACCATCATAAGGGCGTGTCCATACGTCCATTATGTAGCTTTTGCGCTTCTTTTTATCTGTAAATGTATCAGTTACCGCATACTTCATCTGCGATTTGATCAGTACACGAGTACAGTTGGAATCAATGTAATAAGTAGAATCCACATCGTATGTTACGTACTTGCCAAACTGCAAAGGAAAGTAATTGAGCGTCAGGTCCCCGGTGCTTTTCTTCTCTTTTCTGCATGCAAAAAAGGACATTGCACATATGGCTGCCACTAATGAAAACGTAAAAATCTTTTTAGTCATAAGATCCCGGTCTGCTGAATATTTCACGTAAATATAAATAAAGAAACGGAAATAGCTATACTTACTTACAAAAACCTGATAATATTATCGCTTTTTTACCCACAGGGTTATTAACGTAATAAAGTTTCCTTCTGTATAATGCCCCCTGCAACCACATCGTCTCCTTCATAAAACACGGCAGACTGGCCCGGAGCTATGCTGCTGACGGCATGCTGAAAGCTAACATGAACCGCATCACCCTGGTTGGTGAGGACGCTTTCCATGCCTGCATCGCGGTAGCGTATCTTAGTAACCGCTTCCATACCGTCGGGGATTGTATTATATTTTACCATATTCAACCCCTTTACCAACATTTCGCTTTGCTGCAGTTCGTGTGCCTCACCGAGGACCACTGTATTGGTTTCCGGGAGGATATTGGTAACGAACATAGGCTTACCGAACGCCAGATCAAGCCCGCGACGCTGGCCAATGGTATAGAACGGGTAGCCATTGTGCTTGCCTACTATGCTGCCATCGGTCAATACGAAGTTACCGCCGTTCACCCTGTCTTCCAGACCAGCCACATTCCTTTTCAGGAAGCCACGATAGTCGTTGTCCGGCACAAAGCATATTTCGTAGCTCTCGGCCTTTTTAGACAGTTCTTTGTAGCCCATATCGTAAGCCAACTGGCGTACTTCCGTCTTCAACATATCGCCAAGCGGGTAAATGCTGCGGCCCAGGCACTCCTGCCCTAACCCCCAGAGGACATAACTCTGGTCTTTAGTGAGGTCCTTAGCCTTACTAAGTATGTGACGGCCGTTCTCTTCACGCACCTTCACATAGTGGCCGGTGGCTATAAACTCACAGTCGAGCGAATTGGCGCGCTTCAGCAGGGCACTCCATTTTATATGTGTATTGCAGAGCACACAAGGGTTAGGCGTGCGGCCGGCAATATATTCTTCTACAAAATTATTGATCACAAAATCACCAAATTCTTCACGGATATCCAGCACATAGTGCGGAAAACCATGCTCTACGGCAGCCGTGCGGGCATCATTGAACGAGTCCAGGTTACAGCAGCCTGTTTCCTTCTTGCCGCCGCCAGATGACGCATAATCCCATGTCTTCATGGTGATACCCACCACTTCATATCCCTGCTCGTGCAGCATCAGTGCGCTTACGGTACTATCGATACCGCCGCTCATAGCCACTAAAACCTTACCTCTCTTGCTCATAATACAGGTTACAAAGATACGAATTAGCGAAAGAATGAAATTATTACGTGTTTATAGGCCAATAGAGGATCAAGGTCAAAAGCAAAAACACAGAAGTGCACTGCCGTCTCCTTATATTTTCATTATCGAACTTGCAAGAATTTACCTTTTGCGGGTTGCGGGAAATAAATCGCAATTTTCAATTAGTATTGATAATCAACGTTTTATTTTACGGAAATTGCGGGATTGTTGCGGGAATTTGCGGTTTCGCAACTACCAATTTGCGGTTTGCATCCATAAATATGCTGGGCTCCTTCCACGCTTTAATGTGCCCGTAATTATCTCTTACTTAATTGCGGGAATACTTCTGGTTATTGCAGCCTTTCAGACGTTGCAGTGCAACGTCTCTACTGACTGTGCAATTATTTTATTGCACACTTTGGTATTGATAATCAATGATTTTATGCGAAATAATTGCGCACTTTTTTCCCGAAATACTTCGGGACTACGGCAACACTTTTACTTCCGGAAATTGCGGCCCTTCGACAAAAGCTCAGGGTGACAGAGCTTCTGTTTTTTCGGCCATTTAGACTTTGCATTACAACGTCTAAACGGACTGTGCAATTATTTATTTTTGCGCACTTTAGCATTGATAATCAATGATATTTCGGCTAAAAACTGCACACTTTTTGCACACCCTACCTCCGATTGTGATGTCTGCCTTGTCCTGATTTTGACTGTGCCGAGGCAAATAAAACGGGTTTCGAGATTTTATTGATTTTCAGTGCAAATGTTTGCAGTTAATAATGCTACAAAATGAATGCCAGACTATGTAAACTGACAAAAAAGATATCAACAAATTTTTGGGATGGTTGACATGAAAATCCTGAGATTTGCCTTAGGTGGGATGGAATCTCTGATTCCATCCCAAAAGAGGAACAGGGGGTAGTAATTGATGATTCGTCCTATAGTTCGCCAGAACTGAGAATGACTATCTTTTACAAGCATGGAGGTATGGAACTATTGCCAACCGATATCACTCATAGCCACTTTTAATAATGGTCAGGATCATCTTAAATCTGCCATCCTGCTTTATATAATTCGAAGCATGTGCAGGTATTATTATTCCCATTCCGGTATTCAATAAATGACTCACTTTATCGATCACTATTTCCGCCTTTCCTTCTATCACCTGCGCAAAGCTATCGAACGGTGATATCTTCTCCGGTAATCCTTCACCGTAATCAAATGACATAAGACTAACGTTACCGGTAGATTTTCTCATTATTGTTTTAATCACCACCGAGTTGGGCACATATTCAATAATCTCGACGATTATGTATGGATTTTCCTTATCAAGCTCGCCATTTATGAACGCTTGTTCCTTTTGTTGATTGGTCATTTGGGTAATAAATTTAGTGATGGATCTAATGTTACGTTCAGAACATTAACTTCTCAAAGATTCGTAATTGCTGCTGAAAATCAATTGTGCACAATATAGTTGAAATAGCTACCGCAGAGCAATTTTGTTCTATTAAATACATCATTTACATATCGGTGATCTGCGGAACAATATGTTGTATGTGAAAAGACCTAAAATTCTCCTTTATGGGCAAGTCAGATAGAGCATACCCACCTAATAAGGCAAAGTGATCACTTCGTTTTGCTTATTCAATAATATGATTCCCGGGGTTACTACATTTATCTCTTCGGAAGGGTAAAGATGGTATATGGCAAACTTTTTAGCGTCAATTTTCATTTTATTCTCGCGGGCATTGTAGATAATCCATGATGGAACAAATGCCCAGTCGATATCTTTTACTGTCGCTATAGTGTCTGCAGTTTCAGTGTCACCGGAAATGAATATTCTTTTGCCATGCCAAGTAATGAGGTATGAACTGTGTTTGGAGGCGAATCTATGTTTGGTTTTGAATGAGTGGATGGAAAAATGAGGCAGTATATTGTTTAGATCTTCCAGCGCGGTAACGTTCCATGGACCGTATGCTTTTCCTTTCTGCTTGTTGACCAGTTTGCGGGAATAGTGATCAGGGTGGCGATGGGTGAATATGAAGACTGAGTTATCCTTTATGCTGTCCAGTTGAGCTATATCGTACTTCATGTAACCGAACGCACCTGACTTGTAGGGGAAATCAACATAGACGTTGGATGCTCCATCGGTCAGGTAGAGACCGGCATTTCCAAGAAACTTAATTTTGATCTCGCCAGATTGGCTGAATAGAGGATTTGTACTGAAGATCAGCGTGAAGATGACCAGGATAGTTTTGTACCGATTTTTCATTTCTTGAATATTTCTGTTCAATTATACAAAATAAACGTCGATCGAACTGTATTATCAATTGGGTGCGCCAGCCAACGAATCCTGAGATTGTCCCGATGTCTCGGGATTGGCACTTCGTTCGCAGCTATGCACAATGCATGGTTACGCTCCGCGCAATAAAGATGCGACGAGGAATGAAAATGGAAGATGGTTCGAGGGGCCTCACCATGACATTTCTAATTTTTCCAACGAATCCTGAAATCGCTTTGTCGCAGAAGCCTGACCATACTCCGCGCAATGACATGTAACATAGAAATGAGAGCAAGCTAACAAAATAAAAATAAAAATATCGTTACATTCGCTGGCAAATGAAAAACACCTACGTCACAGCCCGATTACACCTGCAACCAATGTCAGTAGCTGATGCGGCATTTATCTATGCACTTGTCAATACTGAAGGATGGATCAAATATATAGGCAACAGGAATGTAACCTCGGTAGAGGACGCCGATTCGTATATTAGGAAGATACTTAACAATTCCAATGTAACCTATTGGGTGGTGCGTAGCAAGAATGAACAAACACCTATGGGTATCATTACCTTCATCAAGCGGGAATACCTTAGTTATCCGGATATTGGTTTTGCATTTCTGCCGCTCTATAGCGGCAAAGGTTATGCTTATGAAGCAGCTAAAACAATACTGGATGAAGCAATAACCGCGGATGGCAATTTAAGAGTACTTGCGACCACGGTGCCTGACAATACAAGGTCAATACAGCTGCTGTGGCAACTTGGATTGCGGCTGGAAGAAGAAATACTACACGAAGGAGAAAAGCTACTGGTATATGCTACGCCAGCATAAATGCATGAATAGCTGCAGTCTAAAACAATCTATCAACGGAAAATGGCTAAGAAAGACACTACCGCAATCCCATTCACATCCTATCAGAAGCTGGTAATTTTTATACTGGCGGTAACACAGTTCACTGTGATACTTGACTTCATGGTTTTATCACCGCTGGGCGACATGATGATGAAGTCGCTGGCGCTAAAGCCATCACAGTTTGGCGTGGCGGTATCATCATATGCCATTAGTGCAGGCATATCCGGACTGATGGCGGCAGGCTTTGCTGATAAGTTCGACAGAAAGAAAATTTTACTGTTCTTCTATACGGGTTTTATATTAGGAACAGTATGCTGCGGCCTGGCTAATACCTATCCTTTGCTAATTGCTGCGAGAATCATTACAGGCTTGTTTGGCGGAGTTATAGGCTCTATAGCAATGGCCATTATCACCGATCTGTTCGACATACACCACCGCGGCCGCGTAATGGGCTTTGTGCAAATGGGACTGGGCGGCAGCCAGGTTCTGGGTATTCCTATCAGCCTGTACTTAGCTAATGTATGGGGCTGGCAGTCACCATTCCTTATGGTCGCAATACTTGCGATAGTAATAGCACTGCTGATACTGGTAAAACTAGAACCCGTTACAAAACACCTGTCTGTAGCTCATGAGACCAATGCATTCCGCCATCTTATCCATGCCTGTTCCGCAAAGAGCTATCGTGTGGGGTACATGGCCACAGCTCTGCTATCGCTGGGCGGTTTTATGATGATGCCCTTCGGGAGTGCATATGCTATCAATAATCTGAAACTGACACAGGCACAGTTGCCGGCACTCTTTATGGTGGCGGGGGTAAGCACATTAATAGTAATGCCACTTGTAGGTAAATTGAGTGACAAAGTGGATAAGTTCAACATATTCATAGGCGGATCAATCTGGATGATCGTAGTGGTATGTGCCTACATCAATCTTCCGGCGGTGCCGCTTTGGGTGGTCATGATCTTCAACATACTGATGATGATGGGTATAATGGGCCGTATGATACCGGCAGGAGCACTCACCACCGGTATACCTGTGATGCAAGACCGCGGGGCATTTATGAGCATCAACTCATCACTGTCGCAAATATCCGGTGGCATTGCGGCAGTTTGTGGGGGCATGATCGTAACTCAGAAAGACAAGTTCAGCCCGCTGGAACATTATGATACACTTGGTTATGTGGTTTGCGCCATTACCGTGGTTGCTCTATTCCTGCTGTATCGTGTAGACAGGATGGTAAAGAACAAGCTGCATGAGCCGAAGGCGTAGGTGATTGGCTAATTGGGTAAAAGGGTAATTAGTTTAAGGGGTAAAAGAAGAATGTCACCAATTGATTTTGATATCCTAAAGCACTTCCTTTTCCTTCATCTGCTCCACGGCTGTGTATAGCTTGTAGTATGCGCCCTTATCTTCTATGAGGGAAGCATGATTGCCCCGTTCGGTGATGATACCATGATCGAGCACAATTATCTCATTGGCCTTGCGGATGGTGGAGAGGCGATGCGCTATGACTATAGACGTACGGCCTTTGATTAGAGTATCTATTGCGTGCTGAATTAGCTGCTCGCTTTCACTATCTACTGAGGAGGTAGCCTCATCAAGTATGAGAATGGCGGGGTCGTAGAGTAATGCACGGGCGAATGATAATAACTGCCGCTGGCCTTGCGACAACGTATTACCACGCTCCATAACGTTGAAGTCATAACCGCCCGGCAGGCGCATGATGAAGTCGTGTATGCCGAGCATCTGAGCTACCTCTTTTACTTTGGCAATTGGTATATCAGCATTACGGAGGGTAATGTTGTCGGCAATGGTGCCGGAGAACAAGAATACATCCTGCAGTACAATACCTATGTGGCTGCGCAGGCTGTAAATATCATATTCATGCAGGTTATGCCCATCGATAAGTATGCTGCCACTCTCGATTTCGTACAGCCTGTTGAGAATGCTGATGATAGAGGTTTTGCCTGCACCGGTATGGCCTACAACGGCAAGGGTTTTACCTGCCTGTAACTGAAAGGAAACACCTTTAAGAACAGGAACACCTGGCTTGTAGCTGAAATGCACATCGCGGAACTCGACATCGCCTTTTATCTTGTCGGCGCTGCGGGTGCCATTGTCAGCCAGATATTCGGGGCTATCCAGCACGGCAAATACACGCTCCCCTGCAATGAGACCCATCTGCAGTACATTGAACTTATCTGCCATCATTCTCAGTGGACGAAATAATAAGTTGAGGTACATAACGAAGGAGATGATCACCCCTACCGAGACACCATAGTGCAGAATGCGGGAAGCGCCATACCATACCAGCAATCCCATAGATGATGCCAAAATGATCTCAACTATAGGAAAGAAGACCGAATATGCGAAGATACCCTTGATATTTGCATCACGGTGTTCTTTGTTGATCTCGTTGAACTTACCCATCTCGCGCTGCTCGGCAGCAAATGCCTGTACTATGTACATACCTGTAAGATGCTCCTGCGCGAAGGCGTTAAGTGCAGCAACTGCATTACGCACCCGCTGGAAAGATTTGTTCACCGCTTCCTTGAACCACCATGTGGCGAGTATGAGCAAAGGAAATGTAGCCAGGCAGATCAAAGTAAGCCGCCAATCTGTTATGAGCATCACGACCATGATGGCCACGATGGTGAGTATATCTGCAACTATGGAAATAATACCTTCTGAAAAAACATCATTGATGGACTCGATATCATTGATGGTACGGGTAGTGAGTGTACCTATCGGCGTCTGATCGTAGAAGCCGATATTCTGATAGAGTATTTTCTTAAAGACCGTATTGCGGAGATCGTTGACGACGGTTTGTCCCAGCCAGTTGGCACGGTATGTAAACCAGAAACGGAACGCACTCTCGACAATAAGAATGGCTGCATACACGCCGCCAAGCAGCAACAAACCATGAAAATCCCTGGCTGCTATGTGCCTGTCTACAGCTAGCTGTATCAAATATGGCCTGAGGGGAGAAAGAACTGCTAAAACGACACTTAATATTACCGCTGTGTACAATGTAAGCCTGTACGGTCCCGTAAATGAGAATATACGCCGCAGCAAACTGACATTAAAAGGTTTCTTCTTAGCCTTCTCCATTGACACTCGTCCCTTTTATCTACTATCCCAGCTGTTAAGACTCAGGAGTATTTATCGTCATTAAATATGCCTTGATAAAGTCATCTATCTCTCCATCCATTACCGGCTGCACATTGCCTACTTCGTAGTTAGTGCGGTGATCTTTGATCATCTTGTACGGGTGGAATACATATGACCGGATCTGCGACCCCCACTCTATCTTCTTCTTGGAAGAGTTAGTAGCGTTGAGTATCTCCTGGCGCTTTTGCATTTCCTCTTCATACAGACGGCTCTTCAACATGGTCATTGCCTTCTCCCTGTTCTCTCCCTGTGTACGTGCCTGCTGGCATTCTACTATGATACCTGACGGTATGTGCTTGATACGAACCGCGGTTTCCACCTTGTTTACGTTCTGCCCACCCGAACCGCCGGAACGGAAGAATGACCATTCTATGTCGGCAGGGCTTACCTGTATATCTATGGTATCATCTATCAACGGGTAAACAAACACCGATGCGAATGAAGTATGCCTGCGGGCGTTAGAATCGAACGGAGAGATTCGAACGAGGCGATGAACACCGCTTTCCGCTTTGAGCAAGCCATAAGCGAAGGGTCCGTCGAACTCCAATGTAGCCTGCTTGATACCGGCACCATCACCGTACTGCACATCTATTTCACTTACTTTCCAACCCTGCTTTTCCCCATACATGCGGTACATACGCAGCAGCATTTCTGCCCAGTCCTGGCTTTCAGTGCCACCGGCGCCGCTGTTGATGACCACCATGGCAGGCATTTCGTCTTCCGGCTCATTGAGCGTAGATTTGAATTCAAGTTCATCTACATCTTTAATAGCGCCATCGTAGGCCTCCTTTACTTCCTCTTCTTTGGCTTCACCTTCTTTCCAGAAATCGAACAAAACGGCAAAATCTTCTACTGCAGCATTTACTTTATCAAAGAAACCGGTCCAATACTGATTGAGTTTTATCTCCTTCAGCACGCCTGTAGCCCGCGCATTATCGTCCCAAAAACCGGGAGCAAGTGTTAATGCCCTGTCGTTTTCCAATTTAGCCAGCCTATCGTCTATTCGGAGAAATCGGCGCAGGTGCAGCATACGCTCCCGCATCTCTTTCAGGTTTTCCTGTGTCATAGCGGGTGCAAAGGTAACATCTTTAGCGGCTCAATTGACTATAGAGTTAATAGCACCACAAGATGCCTTAATTAAATTTATATATTAACTTCACCCAAGAAATCACCCGATTCCGTCGTCTATTTGTACAGCACATTTACAAACTCTAAAGGCCTAACAATGAAAAAGCTTTATTATCTGCTACTACCTGCATTTTCTCTCATTAACATACAAGCTAAAGCCCAGGCCCCGTTTAACACACTTGACTATGTAGACATCAATAACATCAAGGCTTCGGTACTGGTACATGGCGATCTGTTCTGGGATCCGGCTTTGATGGATGCAGACTGCCACTTCCCCGCAAGCGCCCCTACAAATATTAATTTTGTAAGCGCATTATGGATGTCGGGTTATGATGGTTCCAGCCAACTGCATGTGGCCGCCCAGACCTACAGGCAGACGGGTAATGATTACTGGCCGGGGCCGCTTGATGCAAGTGATACACTAACATATGCGACATCAAGAGACTGGGCCAAAATATGGAAAGTAAATCGTAAGGACATAGCCATGTTCATTTCATTATCCACTCATACTACTACGAATACGCCACCAATGATCCTTACATGGCCGGGTAAGGGTAATGCGAACGCAACCGGTAATGGCGGAGCGCCACTTACGATCACTAGTGATATGGCCCCCTTTACGGACCTGAATCATAATGGCATCTATGAACCATTACTTGGCGAATACCCTGATATACCGGGCGACCAGGCACTGTGGTGGGTGTTCAGTGACAACGGCCCAGCTCACACAGAAACAAATGGCAAACCACTGGGAGTAGAAATACACGCCATGGCTTATGCCTACAGGCGTGGCACGCTCATAGACAATGTCATTTACTACGATTACAAGATAACTAACAAGTCAGCGAACAACTACGCTAATTTCAGAATGGGCTTGTTTGATGATGTAGACCTTGGCTATTCCTTTGATGATTATATTGGTTTTGATTCAGCACACCGAATGGGTATAACGTATAACGGAATCAATGACGATGGAAGCTCGGCCGGGCACCCGGCAAATTCCTACGGCACCAGTATTCCTATCGTTGGCGTGTCGATGATCATTTTACCGGGAGATGACCTTACAACCCATACACACGTGCCGGCAGGCAGCTTTATGTACTATAATAATGATGCAAGCCCTTACGGGAATCCAACATCAGGGCCTGAGTATGATAATTACCTCCGCTCCAAATTCCGGAGCGGAACACACCTGACCAACGATTTTACAGGAGCAGGGGTACCAAGTACCGGATGGGGCGCAGGGCCATTTACCGACTACGTGTATAGCGGAGACCCAGCGGTAAGTACTGAGTGGTCTGAGTGCGCGAGCAATAACAACCTGGGTGACAGGCGCTTTATCATTACAAGTAATGATTTTGCCATGAACAGCGGCAGCACGCAGGAAGTGGTAATGGCATTGCTGACAACGCCACAATCGACCAGCAATGCGTGCCCACTGGCAGGGTTTTCAAGTATAAAAGATGCAGCTGATACGGCATGGAATATCTTTTATAATCCGCTGCCACCATCGCCAACCCTAGGGAATAAGGACGTATTTGCAGATAAGCACCTGGCCATATTCCCCAACCCTGCACATGACCATATAACTATAGACAACCAAGGACAAGACGCGTCTATTACTATCTACAATGTTTTAGGACAAAAAATAGAAGCTCCGATTACTCAGAACAACGACAAGTCAGTGATCGATGTAACGAAACTACCTGCGGGTGTTTACTATATACATTTCAACAATAAAAACACTGATGAAGTCGGCAGGTTCATAAAGCAGTAATTTCATAAATTAATCATGCGAAACTTGAGGATATTCTTCTTTTTCCTGGCAATATGTTCTACATATACGACAACACATGCACAAACACCATTCAGCATAACCGATGGTATTTATGTAAATAATATCAACGCACTTATATCTGTTCATGGGAATTTATTTTGGGACAAGGATGCAAAAGAAGCTCATTGCCGTTTTCCAGCAACGGCCCCAACAAACATAAACTCTTGTGCAGCTTTGTGGATAGCCGGATACGATGACGCCAACGTACTGCACGTCTCTGCGCACGATTATAAAATCGATGCATACGACTACTGGCCAGGGCCTCTTGATGCGTCCGGGGCCTTGAGCTATTCTGTATCACAAAACTGGGCCAAAATATGGCGAGTGACAAGTAAAGACATCCAAATCGACCAGGCATTACCTGCACATAATCTTAGTAATGTACCTGCTTCCATACTTACCTGGCCAGCCAGGGGAAATGTTTATGCAGAAGGAAATTCAGGAGTTTCTCTTTCTATCTCGGACGACATGGCACCATTTGTTGACCTTAACAATAATGGAATATATGAACCCTTGTCGGGTGAATATCCAGATATACCAGGCGATGAAGCATTGTGGTGGGTGTACAGCGATAATGGCCCCACCCA
>Ga0209023_10007025_pt1 | contig 11687 bp, 10 predicted proteins | sample LakOneMetagenome_FD_187468 | JGI IMG/M metagenome (GOLD analysis project Ga0209023, IMG submission 187468) | Freshwater and sediment microbial communities from Lake Erie, Canada (SPAdes) (version 2) | ecosystem: Environmental > Aquatic > Freshwater > Lentic | place: Lake Erie, Canada...
GGTGGCGATCGGCGGGTGAGCATGCCCCTCGATCCCGACGCCCGGTGGCCGCGGGTCATCCTCAAGCTCTCCGGTGAGGCGTTCGCCGGGAACGCCGGGTTCGGAATCGATGGGTCGATCGTCCGCCAGTTGGCGATGGACGTCGTCGACGCCCGTTCCATGGGCGTCGACGTGGCCATCGTCATCGGCGGCGGCAACATCTGGCGCGGCATGACCGGTGCGGGTGCCGGCATGGATCGGGCCCAGGCCGACTACATGGGCATGCTCGCCACCATCATCAACTCGCTCGCCCTCCAGGACACGCTCGAGCAGCTCGAGCAGCCCACGCGGGTGATGTCCGCCATCCACATGGAGCAGATCGCCGAGCCGTACATCCGGCGCCGGGCCGAGCGGCACCTGGAGAAGGGTCGCGTGGTGATCTTGGCCGGCGGCCTCGGGGCCCCCTTCTTCACCACCGACACCCCCGCTGCGCTGCGCGCTGCCGAACTGTCGGCCGGGGCCGTGCTCAAGGGCACCCACTCGGGCGTCGACGGCGTGTACACCGCGGATCCCAAGCTGGACCCAGAGGCCACCAAGCTCGACGAGATCACCTACATGGACGTGCTCAACCGCGGCCTGAAGGTCATGGACCCCACGTCCATCACGTTCTGCATGGACAACAAGCTCCCGATCGTCGTGTTCGACGCGCTGCAGGTGGGCAATCTGCGACGTGTCCTCACCGGCGAACCGGGAGTCGGTACCCTGGTCAGGTGACCCCCGCGCCTGCTCCCGCCCGATGAGCGACGACATGGCCGCCATGGTCCTCGACGATGCGCGGGACCGGATGGGCAACGCCGTCACGCGCACCCGCGCCGACTTCGGAAACATCCGAACCGGACGGGCCTCCCCGTCGCTCGTCGAGAAGATCTCGGTGGAGTACTACGGCTCGGAGGTCCCGATGCAGCAGCTGGCCGGGTTCTCCGTGCCGGAGGCCCGCATGCTGGTGATCACCCCGTACGACAAGACCTCCATCGGGGCGATCGAGAAGGCGATCCAGCGCTCCGACCTCGGGCTCAACCCGAGCAACGACGGCAACAGCATCCGCCTCTCGTTCCCGCCACTCACCACCGAGCGCCGCAAGGAGTTCGTGAAGGTCGTCAAAGGCATGGCCGAGGACGGTCGCATCACGGTCCGCAACCTGCGGCGGCACGGTCGCCAGGAGCTCGAGGCCTTCGAGAAGGACGGCGACCTGTCCGAAGACGACCTCGCCCGGGCCGAGAAGGAGCTCGACAAGATCACCCAGGCCGCTGAGGCCGAGATCGATGCTGCACTTGGCCTCAAAGAGCAGGAGTTGCTCACAGATTGACCGGGGCAGGCGGTCGCGGGCCGTCTGTCGACAACGAACTCGAGCCACCGAGACGGCACCGGCCGTCGGCTCCGCCTGACGAAGGCAGCAGCACTCGTCAGGATCCCACAGGAGGTGTCATGGACGACCAGCGCAGGTCCCGACCAGAGAACGACGAGACGGCGGATCCCACCGAGGGCGTCCGCATCATCGGCCCCGATGAGGCGGCCGAGGCCATGGAGCGCGGCGACGTCGCGCCGCGCCGCACCGACGATCAGCCGCGCTTCGGTGATCGTCCGCCGGCCCCACCTGCCGGCCCCCGCCCCGCCCTGCGCTTCCCGCTCGACGCCAGCGCCGACCCGACCCGGATCGAGCGTCCCCCGGTGCAGCCCGCTCCCGACCCGGTCACCGGACCGGTCGAGCTTCCCCACTGGACCGAGCCTCCCACCGGCGAGGTGCCGGCCGTATTGATCGGCGACGACGGCCCACTGATGGGTGACGGCGGCGACGACCTCGATGCGTGGTCCTCCTTCGCCACCTCCACCCCGCGCTGGCGCGACGCCGACGACGACTGGGAGGACGACGGCTTCATGGAGCAGTTGGCCGGAGACAGCGACGACGTGCGCGTCGGCGCCCTCGGCGATCAAGACAGCGAGCCCAGCCACGAGGAGTACTTCAGCTTCGACGACCTGCACGAGCGGGTCGAGGAGCGCACCGCCGATGTCTCGGACGCCTCGGTGCCGGTCCAGGCCGTCGATGCTGGTGCGCCGTGGGCCTCCGACGACTGGCACGCCAGTGCCGTCGGGGAGGGTGACGAGCCCGCAGCGTCCGACGAGGAGTACCAGGACTTCGACGAGTTCGACGACATCGACGAGTCCGGTGACCAGAACGTGATCACCGGTGGTTCCGGCGGCCGACGCGGCGGATACGACAGTGGAATAGCCGGCGGACCGGCCATGGTCGGCGGTTCCACCGGCGATCGAGACCTGCCCACCGCCATCGGCGTCGGGCTGTTGATCGCCGGCGTGGCGCTGATCGCGCTCAAGCTGGGTCCGAAGTTCGCCATGGTCCTCGTGATCGCCGCGCTGGCTGCGGCCGCCATCGAGTACTTCAGCGTGCTGCGCACCGTCGGCTGGGCGTCGGCCACCCTGCTCGGGGTCGCTACCTGCGTGTTGTTCCCACTGGCCGTGTACTGGCGGGGCGAGCTGGCCTTTCCCCTCATCACCTTCCTGCTGATCGTGTCCGTCCTCACCTGGTATCTCGTCGGGGCCGGAGGTCCGGATCCACGGGTGCTCGAGGGTGCCGGGGCCACGATCCTGGGCGTCATCTGGATCGGTGGGCTCGGGTCGAGCGCGGCCGCCATGCTGCGCATGTTCGACGGCCGGGCCCTGCTCCTCATCGCCATCGTCGCCACCGTCGGCTATGACGCCGGGGCCTACTTCATCGGCAAGGCCGCCGGTCACCGACCGCTTTCGAGCGCCAGCCCGAACAAGACCGTCGAGGGCCTCATCGGTGGCATGGCCGTGGCCTTCTTCCTCGCCATCATCATGGTCGGTGCGCTGAAGCTGGGTCCCTGGGACGGCCCGGCCGCGGCGCTGGTGCTCGGCATCGGGGCGGCCTGCGCCGCTCCGCTCGGCGATCTCTGCCAGTCGCTGCTCAAGCGGGACCTGGGCGTGAAGGACATGGGTACCCTCATCCCGGGCCACGGTGGGGTCCTCGATCGCTTCGACTCGATGCTGTTCGTGCTGCCCACCGTGTACCTGCTCACGATCGCTCTGGGCCACTGAGCCTCAGGCTCCTTGGTCCGGTGTCGTGACCACCACCGTCGCCCTGGCCGGGTCCACCGGCTCGATCGGTACCCAGACCCTCGACGTCGTGGCCGCCGAACCCGACCGGTTCGAGGTGGTCGCGCTCGGAGCGAGCGGCCGGAACCTGGATCAGCTCGTGGCCCAGGCCGAGGCGGTGCGGCCACGGGTGGTGGCGGTGGCCGACGAAGCCGCGGTCGCCGAGCTCACCGAGCGCCTGCCCGGCGTCGAGGTGCGGGCCGGGACCGCGGGGTTGGCCAGCCTGGGGACGGAAGCCGACGTCTGCGTCAACGGGGTGGTGGGCTTCGCCGGGCTGGAGGTCACCTTGGCCACGCTCTTGGCCGGCAAGCGCCTGGCCTTGGCCAACAAGGAGTCGCTCATCGCCGGCGGTCCGGTGGTGCAGCGAGCTCGGCGTACCCCCGACTGCGAGCTGGTCCCGGTCGACAGCGAGCACGGAGCCATCCACCAGTGCCTCCGATCGCGGGACCCGAACGGCCTGCCGCGGGTGCACCGCCTGGTGCTCACCGCCAGCGGCGGACCGTTCCGGGGTCGGTCCCGTGAGGACCTGGCGTCGGTCACGATCGACGATGCGCTCAACCACCCCACGTGGTCCATGGGCCCGAAGATCACCGTCGACTCCTCCACGCTCATGAACAAGGGGCTCGAGGTGATCGAGGCCCACGAACTCTTCGGTGCGCCCGCCGGGGAGGCCGGTGTGGGGATCACCTACGACGAGATCGACGTCGTGGTCCACCCGCAGTCCATCGTGCACTCCATGGTCACCTACACCGACGGCTCCACCATCGCCCAGCTGTCCAACCCCGACATGCGGCTGCCCATCGGGTATGCCCTGGCCTGGCCCGATCGAGTGGGCACGGCGTTCGGTGCCATCGACTGGACCTCGTTGTCCCGGCTCGACTTCGAGGCCCCTGACCTGGACGCGTTCCCCTGCCTGCGCCTGGCCTACGAGGCCGGCCGAGCGGGGGGATCGGCCCCCACCTGGCTCAACGCCGCCAACGAGGCAGCGGTGGCCGCGTTCCTCGACGGCGCCATCGCCTGGGTCGACATCGCTGCGGTCTGCGCCACCGTGCTGGACCAGGCCGACGGCGCCGATCTGACCACGGTCGACGATGTGGTGGAGGCCGACCGACGAGCGAGAGCTGCAGCCCGTAGCGTGATGGGCGACCGAGAACCGTCCAGGACGCCAAGGCCATGACCATCACACCCGTGAGCACCACCCCCGATGCCCTCGACTCGCCCGACACGTCGGCGGCGCCCGTTGGCCCGGCCGAGGGCGGTAGCACCCCGCCGACCGGAGGAGGGGTTCCGCACGCCGGACTCCGCCTGACCGCACTGATCGCCGCCACCGTCGCCCTCGGCGTGTGGCGGCCGTGGATCCTGGCGATGATCGCCGCCCTGGTGCTCATGATCACCCTGCACGAGTGGGGGCACTACATCACGGCCAAGCGGTCCGGGATGAAGGTCACCGAGTTCTTCCTGTTCTTCGGTCCCAAGGTGTGGTCGATCCAGCGAGGGGAGACCGAGTACGGGATCAAGTGCATCCCGGCCGGGGCCTACGTGAAGATCATCGGGATGTCGAACCTCGACGTCATCGCTCCCGAGGACGAGGAGCGCACGTACCGCCAGAAGCCGTTCATGAGCCGGATCTCGGTAGCCGTGGCCGGGTCCACCATGCACTTCCTGCTGGCGCTCGTGCTGATCTTCGTGGCGTTGTCCGTCGTCGGGCAGCCCGGCGGCACCGTGGACCAATCCCGGCAGGCGAAGAACTGGCGGATCGGTTCCGTGGCCGAGGGCACCGGGGCAGCAGCGGCCGGGCTCAAGGAGGGCGACAAGCTGGTGACCGTGAACGGCGAACGCATCTCCACGTTCGACGACCTGCCCACGGTGGCCAAGCCGCTGAAGGGCACCACCGTCCCCGTCACCTACGAGCGCAACGGCAAGCTCAACTCGGTCGACGTCACGCTCAAACCCTTCTACACCTGGCGGATCGATCGGGTGATCCCCGGCTCCACCGTGGAGAAGGCGGGGCTCAAGGCGGGCGACGAGATCCTCAGCCTCGACGGCGCGTCGGTGCGCCACAGCAAGGATCTCGACGAGAAGCTCGCTGCCCTGGAGGGCAAGACGGTTCCCGTCGTGTACGAGACCCTGAAGGACGACAAGACCCAGACCACGAAGCTCAAGGTCAGCTCGCTGATCCTCTTCGGTCACGAGGGCTACCTCGGCATCGGCAGCGACGAGCCGCCGAAGAAGCGGCTGAGCCCGTTGGAGGGACTGCGACGCACGCCGGTCGAGTTCGCCAACGTGCTCACCACCTCGCTGGCTTCGCTCGGGCACCTGTTGAGCCCGTCGGGCATCACCTCGATCGGTCATCAGGTGGGCAGCGCCCGCTCGGACGCCGCTGCCACCAGCGCGGCGGCCAAGCGTGATGCTGCGCCCACCGGCAACCAGTCGACGTCGTTCCTGACCGACGGCGGCCCGAGCGCACCGTCGGCCAACCGGCCCATCTCGATCCTCGGGCTGGTGAGCTTCGGTGCCACCCTCGGCAAGGTGGAGCCGGCCGCCCTCATCTCGCTGTTCGCCCTGATCAACATCTTCATCGGCATGTTCAACCTGGTTCCGCTGCTGCCGCTCGACGGCGGGCACGTGGCCATCGCGGTGTACGAGCGGATCCAGGAGAAGCGCCTCAACCGTCGTCGCTACTTCACCGACATGGCCAAGCTCATGCCGCTCACCATGGTGGTGATCGGCGTGCTGGCGGTGCTGTTCCTGTCCACCATCTACCTCGACATCGCCAACCCCCTGGTGGCGAGGTGAACGACGGGTCCGCGCCGCTGGCCCAGCGCCACGCCACCCGTCAGATCGTGCTGGCCCACCCCAGCCATCCGATCGCGGTGGGGGGCGACGCACCCATCTCGGTGCAGTCCATGACCACCACCAAGACGGCCGACGTCGAGGGCACGCTCCAGCAGATCTACGCCCTGGCCGGCGCCGGGGCAGACATCGTGCGCTGCACCTGCAACGACGCAGATGCCGCCGCCGGACTGGCCCACATCGTGCCCCGGTCACCCGTGCCGATCGTCGCCGACGTCCACAACAACTACCGCATGGCCCTGGCCGCCCTCGATGCCGGCGTCCACTGCCTGCGTCTCAACCCCGGCAACATCAAGCGCCCAGAGCACATCAAGCTCATCGCCAGCGAGGCCCGAGATCGCGGGGTCCCCATCCGCATCGGGGTCAACGGCGGGTCGCTCGACGAGAAGCTGTACCAGAAGTACGGCGGCCGGGTGACCCCCGAAGCCATGGTGGAGTCGGCCCAGAAGGAGCTGGCCTACTTCGACGAGGTCGGCTTCGACCAGGTCAAGATCTCGGTGAAGGCCTCCAGCGTGCCGCTCATGATCGAGGCGTACCGCCAGCTGTCCGAGGTCACCGATCACCCGCTGCACCTCGGCGTGACCGAGGCCGGCCCGCCACCTGCGGGCACCGTCAAGGCCACCGCCGGCATCGCCGCATTGCTGGCCGAGGGGATCGGCGACACCATTCGGTACTCGCTCACCGCAGATCCCGTCGAGGAGGCCAAGGCTGGCCGGGTGCTGCTTGAGGCCATGGGCCTCCGTGAGCGCAAGGGACTCGACCTCATCGCCTGCCCGTCGTGCGGTCGAGCCGAGGTCGACGTCATCAAGGTGGCCAACGATGCCCAGGCTGCGCTGGAGGGGATGTCGATCCCCATCCAGGTGGCGGTCATGGGCTGCGTGGTCAACGGCCCGGGGGAGGCCCGCGACGCCGATCTGGGCATCGCCGCCGGGCGCCAGAAGGGCCACCTGTTCGTGAAGGGCACGGTGGTCAAGGTGGTCCCCGAGGACGAGATGGTCGACTCCCTGGTGGAGTGGGCCAACAAGATCGCCGAGGAGGGCATCGACGGCGCCCTCACCCACGCCGACGCCGACGCCGCGGCCGAGGCCGATGCCGATCGGGCCGCCCTGCTCGAGGAGCAGGGAGCCGACGCCAACGCCTCCGAGCAGCGGGTCGACCTCATCCGCAAGCACCTGTCGGAGCGCTGACTCACCCCTCTGGGCGATACGTCCGGAAGGTTCAGATCGTGTGCCAGGCTGCGGCCATGCGAACCGTCGCGCGAGCCGGATTGGCCGCTTCTGTCGTGTTGTCCCTCGGTCTTGCCGCGTGCGGCTCGTCGGGTGGGAGCGATGCCGCTCCGGCCAAGACCACCATCGCCTCGACCGCGGCAAAGGGGGCGGGCGGTGACGCCACGACCACCACCGCAGGGTCGGGCAACGAGTCGTCCAGTACGACGACTGCCCCCGCAACGGGCGGAGATGCCATCTGCACGCCGCTCAAGAAGATCAGCGACTTCGACCTGGAGACGGCGGCAGCCCTCAAGGCCCAGAAGCCGTGGCCGGAGGTCCAGGCCACCTACATCCACGACACGCAGGACGTGCTGGGGGCCTACGACGAAGCGATCGCAGCCGCCGAACCTGACATCGCCGCCGACCTGAAGACCTTGCGCGACTTCACCGCACCGTCGGCCGAGATGGCCCGTAACGCCGCGTCGTTGATGGACCTCGGCCTGGCCTTGGCCGATCAGGATGGGCTCATGGAAGCCGGCCAGGCCGGGATGCGCCTCGACGCCTACGCCCGCAAGACGTGCGGGTTCGGCACGTCGGCGGCGGGCGGCTGACCCGCCCGAGTCACCAGTTCCACGGAAGCGCCGCGCTCAGGGCCGGCTTCGGGTCGGCGAAGAACATCCACCACCCCGAGGCTGCGATCGCCAGCCCGGTGAAGCCCCAGGCCACGGCCTTCACCCAGACCGGCTGCTGCTTGAGCTCGTCGACCTTGGCCTTCTTCTTGGCGTACTCGAGCATGCGCTCGGCCCACGGGAGCTCCCTCGCCAGGATGGTCAGCCCGATGATGACGGTGATGATCCCCTGACCGGGCAGCACGAGCATGGCCAGGCCGGCGATCAAGACGATGGTGCCGACCACGATGGTCCCGACCCGGATCACCACGTGGCGTCGGGCCTGCTCCTCGGTGTCCTCCTCGAGGCCGGTGGCGTACTCGGCGGCGATGGCCGCCTCCATCAACCGATCCCGCCGGGTCTGCACCGGCTCCGCGCCCACCGGGGATGCTGGTTCCGCCACACCGGGGAGATCGACTGGGTCGTCGGCGGGGGACATCGACCAAGTATCGCGGCCCGGCCCGCCGTAGGCAGTGGGGAACACCCCACTGCCACCCGCGGCGTCAGGTCGTTGCTCGAGCAGTCGGACTGACGTCCGTTGGTGACGGCGACAGTCGCCATCGACGCATGGACACGCTGCTGACGGTTCTCTGCAGCACCTCGGCGGCTTCCCGAACTGGGACGTCGGACCGCGCGATCTCGTCCTCGGCCGACGTCCACCTACGGGCGGTGTAGGCGCGTCGCATCCCGGGTGGCCGGCGGTGACGAAGCTGATGTACGGGTTCCAGCCGACGTGAACCCGACGGAGCCGTCACCATCGATCAGGCCTCTGAGGTAGTCGCGTTCCGAGAGTGGTCCCGGAGGAGGACACACAGTCTGGGCCTTCGGTCCGGGCGGGAGGCCGAGCTCGGTGAGCTCCGTGCGAGCGTCCCACGACGAAAGGCACCAGGTTGCCGATCGGTAGCCACGGCTGAAGTTCGTGTCTCTGGTCCGGTAGCGAACGCTGGAGGGCCAGGGACACAGGATCACAAGCTGCTCCAGCAGCTCCGCGTCGACCGCTGCCAGCTCCAGTTGGACACGCCCTCGGTTCCGGGTGCCTTGCCAGTGGGACCCATCGGTCTGGAGGAGCCCGAACAAGTAGGCGCGCTCTGGGATCGTGAGGTCGAACCAGGGGACGGCAGCCTGGCCCGAGCGCCGTGCCGGGTGGGCGGACCGCTTCGGTGTGTCCATCCCTCAAGTCTGGTGAGGGGGTGTGACAAGGGTGTCGGAGGCAGCCGGCCGACGTCCGGTCAGCTGGCGACGAGGTCGAGGTAGTCGCGGTGGCGTTCGAGGAACCGTCGGACGTAGGGGCATTGAGGGACGATCTTCAGTCCGTCGGCTCGTGCGTCGTCGAGCGCCCGGGTGGCCAGCTGTCCGGCCAGGCCCTGGCCCTCGAACCGCTCCTCGACGCCCGTGTGGACGAAGACCCGGTTGCCGTGGGGATCCGGGCGGAAGGTGAGCTCGCCGGCGAAGTCGCCGTCGACGGTGGCGACGTAGCGGCCGGTGCCCTCGGCGTCGAGTTCGACCTCGATGGTGGTGGTCATGACCCCATCCTGGGGTCCAGCCCGGCGAACTGCACGCGCTCAGAGGCCAAATAGCGTCGATTCCCGCCGCACAATCGAGATGGGGGTGGGTGGAGGAGGGTCGGTACAGTCGGCGGCCATGGCCAAGGCTCCCGTTCTGACTCCGCAAGGTACCGACTTCCCCCGCTGGTACCAGGACGTGCTGGCCAAGGCCGAGCTGGCCGACAACGGCCCGGTGCGGGGAACGATGGTGATCCGTCCCTACGGCTACGGGCTGTGGGAGCGGATGGTGGCCGAGGTCGACGCCCGCATCAAGGACGCCGGGGCCGAGAATGCCTACTTCCCGCTGTTCATCCCGCAGAGCTACCTCACCCGTGAGGCCGAGCACGTGGAGGGCTTCAGCCCCGAGCTGGCCGTGGTCACCCACGCCGGCGGCAAGGAGCTCGACGAGCCCATCGTGGTGCGTCCCACCAGCGAGACCGTGATCGGTGAGTTCATGGCCAAGTGGATCCAGAGCCACCGTGACCTGCCGCTGCTGCTCAACCAGTGGGCCAACGTGGTGCGCTGGGAGCTGCGCACCCGTCTGTTCCTGCGCACCAGCGAGTTCCTCTGGCAGGAGGGCCACACCGCCCACGCGACCGAGCGGGACGCCCGCGACTACGCCCGGCAGATCCACCTCGACGTCTACCGCGACTTCATGGTCAACGTGTTGGCCATGCCGGTGCTGGTGGGGCGCAAGACCCGCCAGGAGCGCTTCGCCGGCGCGGTCAACACCTTGGCGTGCGAGGCCATGATGCGCGACGGCAAGGCCCTCCAGATGGGTACGAGCCACGAGCTGGGCCAGAACTTCGCCAAGGCGTTCGACATCGCCTACCAGGACAAGGAGGGCACCCAGCAGCTGGCGTGGACGACCTCGTGGGGCGTCTCCACCCGCATGGTGGGAGGGCTCATCATGTGCCACGGCGATGACGCCGGGCTCCGCGTCCCACCTCGCCTGGCCTCCATCCAGGCCGTGGTCCTGGTGATCCGCGACGACGAGGGCGTTGGGCAGGCTGCCCAGGCCCTCGTCGACCAGCTGAAGGCGGCAGGGGTGCGGGTGAGGCTCGACGATCGCACGGACACATCGTTCGGTCGGCGCGCCACGGACTGGGAGGTCAAGGGCATCCCCGTGCGTATCGAGGTCGGACCCCGGGATCTGGCCAACGGCGAGGTGACCCTGGTGCGGCGCGACACCGCCGAGAAGTCCCAGGTGGCCATCTCCTCCGTGGCGGCGTCGGTCCCCGCCCTGCTCGAGGAGATCCAGGGGGCCCTGCTCGAGGAGGCCACCGCGTTCCGCGACGCCCACACCGCTGAGGTGTCCACCATCGCCGAGGCCCGCGAGGCGGCCCAGACCGGGTTCGCCCGCATCCCGTGGGTCACCCTGGGTGAGGCCGGCGAGGCCGAGCTGGCCCGAGATGCGGTGACCGTCCGATGCCTGCAACGGCCCGACGGCACCCTGCCCGACGCAGAGGACGAGCCCGATCTGGTGGCCGTGGTCAGCCGGGCCTACTGAAGCTCACCTCCGACGGGTGATCTGGCGGCCGCCAGCGGTGGTCCAACGGTCGATCACCAGCTCGTCGCCCTCGACGTAGGTGACCGCCACGCTCTCGATGTCGATGGAGAACAGGGCGCCGTCGTCGGGGGCATCGAAGCCGCGCTCCTCCTTGAACCAGGCCAGCACCTGGGCACGGAGCGCCGGGTCGGTGAGGGGCACGGCGCGGCCGGTGAGCTTCACGTCGGCGTCGCCGGGGTCGGTTGCCCCCTCCTTGACCCGGCGCGACTCCCACGGGATGCCGTGCATGGCGATGCGCTGGTCCCGGGCCAGGTCAGCGCCCTTCCGGGAGCCGTCCATGGAGCCGATCCAGAGCTGGCCGACGGCGATGAAGGGATCGATACCGCTCACGCGGGGTGATCCGTCGGCTCGGAGCGTGGCCAGCACGGCGTTGGTGGTGGAACCGAGGATGGCGACGGCTCGCTCGGCGAGCTCGGGTTCCTGGACGAGGAGGTGGTGCAGGTCGGTCATCCCCAGATCATGCGCCACGGGGGTGACGGCGCGTGGATTCGCCGCCGACGTGGCGATCGTCGTCGGTGTGTCAGAGGCCGGACACCTTGACCGGGGCCATGGATCGGACACCGGCTATGCTTGCGGTGTTCACCTTCGCGGGTGGCAAGGCGTGGGCTTGGGCCCACGCCCTTTCTTTGTCAGCACCCAGGTTCCCTGGGCCCGATCGCCGGAAGGAGCGCACCAT
>Ga0209023_10007027_pt1 | contig 11685 bp, 10 predicted proteins | sample LakOneMetagenome_FD_187468 | JGI IMG/M metagenome (GOLD analysis project Ga0209023, IMG submission 187468) | Freshwater and sediment microbial communities from Lake Erie, Canada (SPAdes) (version 2) | ecosystem: Environmental > Aquatic > Freshwater > Lentic | place: Lake Erie, Canada...
TTAAAATTGTGTAACTGATGGTGTAGTTATTACCCAAAAAGAACAGCGTAAAGAAAGAAGAGATACGCCAGGAAAAAAAGCAATACCGCAAAGAGAAAAATGCCTACTTCGATAAGCTGAAAGAAGAAAAATACCAGGCACGCATGGCCGCTAAAAATCCCGCCAGGAAAAATGAAGAAGCTGCTATACCTGGCAAACAAACAGTTATTCCTGCTGCAAAAATAAAAATGGCACCCGGTCAAAAAACAACGGATGTTGTTATGCCATTAAATAAATTCTTAGCACATTGCGGAATCAGTTCGAGAAGAGAAGCGGTGGAACTGATCAGTGCAGGTAAGGTAAAAGTGAATGGAACAATTGCAACAGAACCAGGTTATAAAGTACAGCCAACTGATGAAATTGTTTTTAATAACAAAAAACTATTCGTTACAAAGAACCTTGTTTACATTTTATTGAACAAGCCAAAAGATTATATCACTACAACCGATGATCCGCAGGGAAGGAAAACGGTTTTACAACTTATCCAAAAAGCAACTGAAGAAAGGGTTTACCCTATCGGAAGATTGGACAGGAATACTTCAGGTGTTTTATTATTAACGAATGATGGCGACCTTACCCAAAAATTATCACATCCCGGTTACGAAATAAAAAAGATCTATGAAGCAAAGCTTGATAAGATATTAAGCAAAGCGGATTTTGATAAAATATTGAATGGCCTGATACTGGAAGACGGACCAGTGCAGGTTGACGGACTTGCCTATGCAGATTCAAAAGACAAATCGATCATTGGTATTGAGATACACAGTGGCCGGAACCGTATTGTACGACGCATCTTTGAACATCTTGGTTATGATGTAAAAGGGCTCGACAGGGTTATGTATGCAGGGCTTACCAAAAAAAATGTAGAACGCAGCAAATGGCGTTTCCTGAGTGAGAAAGAGATCCGCCTGCTTAAATACATGAACGAATCAAAGAAAAAAAATACAGTCTCAACTGTTTCAAATGTAAAAACCGAAGATAACAAAGCATCAACCTCAGATATTACCGACTGGAAAAAACTATCGGATAAAGATATTGCTGCCGCTATTGGAGAAGCTACTATTCCGGTAAGCAATAAACCATTACGGGAAAAGAAAACAAAAATTCCACAGCCAAGAAAATTTAAAACACACTCCGAAAAGAAGAACTTCAAAAACCAGCAAGTTGGCAAAAAATAATTTACAGATCGTTTTTGAAAATGACGACTTCGTTGCAATTAACAAACCTGCAGGTTTATTAACGATACCTGACCGTGAGCAATCAGAAAGATCGCTGAAAGAAATATTACAGGATAAATACGGAACAATATTCACCGTTCACAGGCTTGATAAAGACACAAGCGGGCTGGTGATCTTTGCAAAAAATGAAACTGCACATAAATATTTTTCCAAACTTTTTGAAGAAAGAAAAGTAGAAAAATATTATCTCGGTATTGTACTCGGTTCTCCTGCAAATTCAACGGGAACAATTGATGCCCCTATCACAGAACACCTGCAACATAAAGGCACAATGACTGTTCACCGGAATGGCAAGCAGTCGCTTACAACTTATGAAGTGATAGAAGCAAATAAGCATTTTTCATTGGTATCTTTTCAGTTACATACCGGCAGAACACACCAGATAAGGGTTCATGCAAAACATATTGGTCACCCACTGGCCTGTGATCCATTGTATGGGGATGGAAAACCAATTTTACTTTCTGCTATCAAGAAAAAATTCAAACTAAGTAAACATGATGAGGAAGAAAGGCCGATGATCAGCAGGCTGGCATTACATTCTTATAAACTTTGCTTTGAAGATATGAATGGGGTTAAAATGGAACTTGTTGCCGAAATGCCGAAAGAATTCAGGGCGCTGATGCAGCAATTGAAGAAGAATTGAAGATAGCTGCAAGTTTTGATAAGTTAATAGACCAAGATTATAGTTTTACTAAAATAACTGTCTGCAATTGTTAATAAAAACAGCTACAAGCTGCGAGTTATAACTTGCAGCTTGTAGCTAATAGCTTTTGTATTTTAATCAATATTCGGCTGCGGTGTATAACGCAAATAAGGTTTTACCACATTCACACCTTTAGGAAATTTTTTGATTGCATCCTCAGTACTCACGGCAGGAACCACAATTACATTTTCTCCATTTTTCCAATCAGCCGGAGTTGCCACGCTGTATTTTGCAGTCAATTGTAATGAATCAATCACACGCAATACTTCATGAAAATTCCTTCCGGTACTTGCAGGATAAGTAAGCGATAGTTTTAATTTTTTATCCGGGCCAATGATGAACAAAGAACGAACCGTAAATGTTTCAGATGCATTGGGATGGATCATATCATAAAGATTAGCCACCTTCCTGTCTTCATCAGCAATGATCGGGAAATCAACACTACAGTTCTGTGTTTCATTGATATCATTTCTCCAGCCTAAATGTTTCTCCAATGGATCAACACTAACAGCCAATACTTTTACATTCCTTTTTGCAAACTCTTCTTTCAGCAATGCTGTTTTACCAAGTTCAGTTGTGCAGACCGGTGTATAGTCGGCAGGGTGAGAAAAGAGGATCCCCCATGAATCTCCCAGGTAATCGTAAAAACTTATTTCACCTTCAGTAGTTGCTGCTTTAAAATCGGGAACAACATCCCCAAGACGTAAACTCATAATTGTAAATTTTAGAATACAAATATAATTACTCTACTAATTATATAGACTAATAAGTTAAACCATTTTATATTTAACTTCGTTTTAATTGTTATGCTGTCAAAAAAAACACAATATGCCCTGAAGGCGCTTGGATACCTTGCTTCTGCTTATGGCGAGGGGCCTGTACTCATCTCAGAAATTGCTGAAAAGAAAAATATCCCGGTCAAATTCCTGGAAAATATTTTACTGGAATTAAAGACCCATAAAATACTCGGCAGTAAAAAAGGAAAAGGTGGTGGCTATTTTTTATCACAATCACCCAAAAAAACAACCCTTGCTACGGTGATCCGGCTTGTTGGCGGGCCGATTGCATTGATACCTTGTGTAAGCCTGAATTTTTATGAAAAATGCGAAGGATGTGATGAAGCGACCTGTGCTGTAAACAAGGTAATGGTACAAACCAGGGATGCTACTTTAAAAATCCTGGAGAAGAAAACATTGAATGATCTTATTGACAGCTAACCTAGCCGGATGAAGCACGCTTTACAAAACTTTTTCCAAAACGGTTTTTTACTTCATCAATGGCTTTGTACAGGTCAGTTTTGCGTTCTGTATCAGTAAATAAATTTGTTTGTACAGCATCATTGGTAAGTTCACTCAACTTCACTCCAAGCAATCTTATAGGCTCCCCTTTCTTATATAATTTTTGAAACAATCCTTTCACAACAGGAATGATCTCATCATCAGCACTTGTATATGGAATGGTGGTCTGCCTTGAAGTCGTTTCAAAATCAGGGTAGCGGATCTTAACAGCAACACATCCCGCCACCTTGCCGTCCTGCCTCAATTCAAAACAGATCTTTTCGGTTAACCGTACCAGTTCTTTTTTAATGAACTGCATATCGGTTTTATTTTCATCAAACGTATTTTCTGATGAGATCGATTTTGCTTCATGATAAGGCGCCACTATTCCATTGTGAATGCCCTGGCTTTTATACCAGAGATCTATCCCCCATTTCCCTAGTTTTTCTTCCAGCACATCAATACCGGTCTCACTTATCTGCTGGATGGTATTTATTCCCATTGCTTTTAAAACAAGATTTGTCTGTTCCCCTACTCCCGGAATATTATCAACAGGCATTGGTGCCAGGAATTCTTTTTCCTTTCCGAAAGGAATTTGAAGGAACCCGTTGGGCTTTGCCTGGTTCGTTGCCATTTTTGCAAGCATTTTATTAGCAGCTAATCCAAATGAGATCGGAAGTTTGGTTTCATCAATAATTTGCTGCCGCAAGCCGATCGTCCATTGAAGTGGGTTAAAGAATTTCTCCATGCCGGTGAGGTCAAGGTAAAATTCATCAACCGATGCTTTTTCAAACAGCGGGGCTTTTGAAGCAATAATATTTGTTACCCAACGGGAATATTTGCTGTAATCGCTGTAATGCCCTTTGATAAAAATTGCCTGGGGACAAAGCTGTTTTGCTTTTGAAGATGGCATGGCAGAATGTATTCCGAACTTTCTTGCTTCATAACTGCAGGCCGCCACCACTCCTCTTTCTGCGCCACCAACGATAACGGGTTTGCCTCTTAAAGATGGATCGTTCAACACCTCTACAGAAACAAAGAATGAATCGAGGTCAAAATGTGCTATGGTGCGTTGTGGTTGTGACACGTATGTAAGTTACAAATGATGACACGAATTGCAGGCACGAATTACACGAATGAAGAAAATCATAATCGGATTACTTATACAATTCGTGTAGTTCGTGTTTATATTAACCGTAGATATCAAGTAGCCCTTCCGGCAGTTCAACAAAAACTTTTTTATTCTTCTGATCGATCTTTATAAGACTTGCTTCATGAACAGGGATCAGTGCTTCATTTCCTTTATACATGATGGTACAAAGAACCTGGTGCGGTTGTTCTATCACTTCTATTATTTCGCCGAGATCTTTATCGCCTTCGATCATAGTAAAACCAAGTAAGGCGATCGGGGCGGCTTTGGCAGCAAATTTTTTGAAATCAATTTCTTCCAGCCAGGCTTCTTTAGGTGTGAGTTTCCTGGCAACTTCTTTTGTATCGATGCCTTCAAGCTTTATATAAGTTTCAGATTCACTTTTAATGGCTGTCTTTTCTATAAAATAAGGCAGAAAATTGTCATTGGTTTCTTCAATATAGATCGTTTCAAGCCCTTTTAGTGTTGTTCTTTTACCCAAACTATGTTGTAAAACAAGTTGGCCGTCGAGCCCGTAACTGGCGGCAAATTTTCCTATTTTGAAGTATTGTGGCATTTAAGAGATGCAAGATACTGGATTCTGGATTCTAGATTCAGGATACTGGATACTGGATACTGGATGTTGCCAGTTGATATGGAGTAAAAGAGTGCGACGCCAATGAAGATGATATATATGCTTATGCCGGGTAAAATATAACTGCGAAGGCGCAAAGATTTTTAGCGTCTTTGTGTCTCAGCGGTAAAATAAAAAAAGTCCCGCAAAAAACGGGACTTGAATGAATTAACGGAACAGAGTGTTTATTCTCCTGTTTTGGTTTCTTCTGATGCCTGGGCTTCAAGAGAAGATTCTTCCGGAGTAGCTTCTTTCTTTTCAGCAACTTTCTTAACAACGGGCACATCGCGACGGTCATTACGTGCTTTTTTATGAGCACCCTGGCGTCTTGCCACATTTGAATCGTGTTCCTGGCTCCATTTGGTGAACTTTTCCATTGCGGTAGCTTCATCAAACAGGCCTAAACTAACACCACGTAACAGATGTTTCAGGAACAATACACCTTTGAAAGAAAGGATACGACGAACAGTGTCGGTGGGTTGAGCACCTTTCTGAAGCCAATCCAATGCTTTCTGACGATCGATCTGGATTGTAGCCGGAACGGTCAGTGGATTGTATGAACCTAATTTCTGAATAAATTTCCCATCACGTGGGCTGCGGGCATCCGCAATTACGATGAAATAGAATGGTCTCTTCTTTGAGCCATGTCTCTGCAATCTCATTTTAACAGCCATAAAAAATAGAAATTTTTTTGGTTGTGAATAAATAGGGTTTCTTTTCTCCTTAAAAAAGGAAAACGAAGATAAGTACCTCCATGAAGAAATCCAAAAGAAAATAATAACTCCCTGGGGTTAATTAACGTTTCCCCAATCCCATGCCCGGCATCCGGCCCATTGGCATTTTGTTCATCATCTTCATCATATCCTTCATCTGGTCGAACTGCTTCAGGAACTGGTTCACTTCGCTAATATCCTTACCGCTTCCTTTAGCAATACGGTTCTTACGGCTTGGCGTCATGATATCAGGGTTACGCCTTTCCTGCATCGTCATTGAATTGATCATGGCCTCAATTCCTTTAAAAGAATCATCGTTTACATCTATATCCTTGATCTGCTTGCCCACTCCGGGTATCATTCCCATCAGGTCTTTCAGATTACCCATTTTTTTAATCTGTTGAAGCTGTGTTTTAAAATCTTCAAAGTCGAATTGATTTTTGCGGATCTTTTTTTCCAGTTTTGCTGCTGCGGCTTCATCAAATTGTTCCTGTGCTTTTTCAACAAGGCTTACGATATCTCCCATTCCAAGGATACGCTGGGCCATACGCTCAGGGTAAAATACATCGAGTGTATCCATCTTTTCACCACTGCTGCTGAATTTGATGGGTTTATTGACCGTGTACTTAATAGACAAGGCCGCACCACCACGGGTATCGCCATCCAGTTTTGTAAGTACCACACCGGTAAAGTCAAGCCTTTCATTAAATGCGGCAGCAGTATTCACGGCATCCTGGCCGGTCATACTATCCACAACAAATAATATTTCCTGTGGGTTGATCGCTGCCTTGATATTGGCAACTTCATTCATCATCACCTCATCAACTGCCAGACGACCAGCAGTATCAATAATAATTACATTCTTATTTTTTGCCTTCGCTTCTTTTATGGCATTCTGCACAATGGAAACAGCGTCTTTATTTTCCCTTTCGCTGAATACATCCACGCCGATCTGTCCACCCAATACTTCCAGCTGATCGATCGCCGCCGGTCTGTAAATATCAGCAGCCACCAGTAAAGGAGATTTGCCTTTTTTTGTTTTCAGATAATTAGCAAGCTTTCCGCTGAAGGTGGTTTTACCACTACCCTGCAGCCCTGCAACAAGTATAATGGCCGGGTTACCGGAAATATTGAACTGGCTTTCGCTGCCCCCCATTAGCTCGGTGAGTTCATCCTGAACGATCTTGACCATGAGCTGGCCCGGACTTACGGCAGTAAGCACTTTTTCACCCAGTGCCTTGTCCTTTATCTTATCAGTAAATTCTTTGGCGATCTTGTAGTTCACATCCGCATCAACAAGCGCCCTTCGTATATCCTTGATGGTGTTAGCGATATTAAGATCAGTTATCCTTGCCTGTCCTTTGATATTCTTAAATGCACCTTCCAGGCGTTCACTCAAACTTTGAAACATAGTTTTATTTTTTTCTTTGCCGGAAAGAAAGACGTTTTAATCTTTCAAACTTTCCAATGTTTTTTATTTATAAATAACCGGTAATGAGCAGGGCGCTAACAAATTAATTTTTGATTTACGTCCTCCCTCCTTCCCGGAAACAAAATTAAATGCTGAAGGCTGTGCTAAGTATTTCCGCCTGCTCTTTTGCATGAACCTTTGCATAGCCGGTAGCGGTAGCTGCACTTGCCTGCCTGCTTACAATATAAAAATTGATATTCTTAAGGTTCATACGCAGGAAGCTGGCTGCACCCATATTCAATGGTTCTTCCTGCACCCAGTACCAGATCGCTTTGCTGTACTTTTTATACAATTCGTCCAGCTGATTTTGTGGAAGCGGGTAAATCTGTTCCAAACGTACAATTGCTACTCCGGTATGATTTTCCTTTTGCCTTTTTTCCTCCAGGTCGAAATAAATTTTACCGGAGCACATGATCACTTTAGTTACAGAAGCTGCATCCTGTGCTGAGTTATCGTCATATACTTCTTTAAATCCACCACTCGTAAATGCATTGGCCTCACTATAACTTCCCTGGTGGCGAAGGTTCGCTTTAGGAGAGAAATTTATCAACGGTTTCCTGAATGGCCAGGCAAGCTGCCTGCGCAACAGGTGAAAGAAATTGGCCGCTGTGGTAACATTGGTAATGACCATGTTCAGCTCTGCGCACTGTTGCAAAAACCTTTCCATCCTGGCACTGCTATGTTCCGGGCCCTGGCCTTCATACCCGTGAGGCAATAACATAACGACACCGTTCATACGCTGCCATTTCGTTTCTGCAGCAGCAATGAACTGATCAATGGTTATCTGGGCACCGTTGCAAAAATCACCGAACTGTGCCTCCCACAATACCAATGCATTGGGATTTGCCATTGAATAACCATATTCAAAACCAAGTACGGCATATTCACTGAGCAGGGAATTATAAATTCTGAAGGGAGCCTGGTTCTCAATAAAATGGTTCAGCCTGTTGTATTCTTTATTATTAGTTTCATCATATAAAACTGCATGACGGTGACTGAATGTACCCCGTTTAACATCCTGGCCGCTCATGCGGACATCCTTTCCTTCTACAAGGAGGCTGGAATATGCAAGTAATTCGGCCGTTGCCCAATCTATTTTTTTCTCATCACTGAAAAGTTTTAGCTTGTCCTGAATAAGTTTCTCTACTTTTCTCAGCGGCTTAAAATCATCCGGCCATTTCATAAGGCCTTCGAATAGCTTATTCAGTTCATCTTCTTTGATGGCTGTTACCGGGGATGCATTAAAATCCTCTGCAGTAGCCTTTCTTAAACTCTGCCACCATATCTCAGGTTTCTGGTACGTATAAGGCAGCGGGTTTTGTTTTACTTCGTCTAAACGCTCCTGTAACTCTGTCAGGAATTTCTTTTCCATTTCCCGTGCAAGTTCTTTTGCATCAGGTTCACCATTCTCTATCAGGTATTGTGTATAAACTTCCCTGGGGTTTAAATGTTTTTCAATAAGTGCATACAATTGTGGTTGCGTGAACTTTGGTTCATCGCCTTCATTGTGTCCATGACGGCGGTAACAAACCATGTCGATAAAAATATCACTATTAAATTCCTGCCTGTACAATGTTGCGATCTCTGAAACTTTTACAACTGCCTCAGCATCGTCGCCATTAACATGCAACACAGGAGCATTGACCATTGAAGCAACAGATGTGGCATAATCAGCACTGCGGGCATCATCAAAATCTGTAGTAAAGCCGATCTGGTTATTGATAACAAAATGGATCGTTCCGCCTGTATAATAACCTTTGAGGTTGCTCATCTGCAACAATTCATAAACAATACCCTGGCCTGCCACAGAAGCATCGCCATGAATGAGTATTGGCAATATCTTATCGAAATCGCTGTTGTATAAAACATCAGCTTTGCTGCGTGCAAATCCTATTACAACAGGATCAACAGCTTCCAGGTGTGAAGGGTTGGGGCATAATTTCAGGTGCACTTTTTTTCCTGCCGTTGTTTCAACCTCACTGCTAAAACCTTTGTGGTATTTTACATCGCCGCTGCCCATGGTTGTATCGGGTGTGGCGGTGCCCTCAAATTCGGTAAATATCTGCTGGTATGTTTTGCCTAGAATATTTGCCAGTACGTTTAACCTTCCCCGGTGGGCCATTCCGAAAACCACTTCCTGAACATTGTTAAGGGACGATGTGTTTATAATAGCATCTAAAGCCGCAATGGTAGTTTCTCCACCTTCCAGGCCAAATCTCTTCTGACCAACATATTTAGTCTGAAGAAATTTCTCAAACATCACACCTTCATTCAGTTTTTGCAAGATCCGTTTTTTCTGTTCTAATGGCGTTGGCTTAAGAAAAGAAACTTCCATGGCATTCTGTAACCATTCCAGTTTTTTTGCTTCCCTTAAACCACTGTATTCAATTCCAACATGATTGGTGTAACACAATTGCAGGTGATCGAGTATCTTTTTCAGGCTTGCTTTGCCCAGATTGACAAACCTTCCGGCTTCAAATTCACTGTTGAGATCACTGTCATTCAATCCGAAAAAAGACAATTCTAGATTTGCCCCGCGGTCTTTTCTTTCGCGGATCGGGTTTGTTTTGGCTACGAGATGACCGTTTTTCCTGTATGCCAGTATAAGTTGGTATACTGCAAATTCCTTATCAATATTTGAAACCGGCAATACCGCATGCCCATTCGATTGGCCGGCCACAACAGGCTTTACGTCTGCAACTGAAACAGCAAAATCATATCCTTCAAAGAATTTACGCATATCAGGATCAACGGAGCCGGGGTCTTTTACAAAGTCATTGTACAGATTCTCTATGTAGCCCGGGTGTGAATTTGTGATATATTGGAAATCCTTCATTTGTTTTTTATGATTTTACTTTGATCCCTCTGAATTTGGCTGCAAATATCGGTTTTCTACTCAAGAAATTGAGTATCTGTTATCAAAATAACAGCCAGTGAAAGAACACGAAGCCCGATATGGATCATTTTAAAAAAATTAAGAAAAAAGCTGGCAGTTAACAGGATTCCCCTATCTTTGCAGCCCAAAAAAAGGAATAAATGGCAAACCATTCAGCAACTAAGAAAGATGTCCGTCAAAGCACTAAACGTAACGAACGTAACCGCTATTATGGCAAAACAACCCGTAATGCAATACGTGATATCAGGGCTATAGAATCAGGCAAAGAAGCAACAACGAAGCTTCCGGCAGTAGCATCAATGATCGACAAACTGGCTAAACGCGGAACTATCCATAAGAATAAAGCTGCAAATTTAAAGAGCAAGCTGGCTAAGAAAGTGAACACACTGGCTAAGTAAGCTAATAAGCAAAGGATCTTAATAAAAATATAAAGAAGCCCGTCATTTTACTATTTGATGGGCTTTGTTGTTGATAAAAACATTCGGCCGTAAGCATCTATATATTATTTTTAGACGTCTATATACAGACAAATAAATCTTTTACCGTGGTTAAGAAACACCTTATTCTTTTAGCACTCATTATCTCAGGATCATTATCCTTTGGACAAATACCTACCGGTTATTATGATGCAGCTGCGGGGCAAAGCTGCGACAACCTGAAAAACGTCCTGAACTCTATTATTTCTTCAGGACAGATTACACTAATTTATGGCCAGCTCGATAATATCCAGATGCCAATCGTTGATACCATCAGGACCGATGACGGCACTGATTATATGATCTGGGATATTTATTCAAATAACAACACAGGCCCGGAACCTTATTATTTCAACAGTTCACAAATAACTCCCGGTGGATTTTGCGGAAGCACCACACCTACAGTAGATGGAACCTGCTGGAATAAAGAACATACTTTCCCAAAAGCCTGGTTCTCATCCGCATATCCGACTTACGCAGATCTTTTTGTTGTAAGGCCAACAGATTACAGGTTAAATGCAAAGCGTGTAAATGCACCATATGCTACAGTAGCTGCCCCTACTTACCAGTTTCCGGTTAATGGTGTATATCCTGGTTATCCAATTCCTCCCAACCCGGTACTTGATAAACTAGGCCCCTCAAGTGCTACCGGTGTAACAATTCCTGTAGCCTGGGAACCAAGTGATGCCGTGAAAGGCGACCTTGCCCGTGGATATTTTTATATTCTTACAAGATATCAAAGTGACCTGAGTACATGGGTTACTGCCAACACAGGCACTGGCATTGAAAAAGTTGTTGATGCTTCCAATACACTTTACCCTTCATTCAATCTTCCTTATTTGAAGATGCTTTATAGCTGGCACCTTGCCGATCCGGTAGATGCAAAAGAAATAAACAGGAACAATCTTATTTACACGCAGCAAGGCAATCGTAATCCTTACGTTGATCACCCGGAATACGTTTATGAAGTGTGGCAGTGCACAGGTGTAATACCAGTAACGATCATTGATTTCGTTGCTCAAAAAAATAAGGAATCAGTATTGTTAACCTGGTATGCCACACACGAAACAGACTTTAAAGATTTTAACATCGAAAGAAGTATCGATGGT
>Ga0209023_10007028_pt1 | contig 11685 bp, 11 predicted proteins | sample LakOneMetagenome_FD_187468 | JGI IMG/M metagenome (GOLD analysis project Ga0209023, IMG submission 187468) | Freshwater and sediment microbial communities from Lake Erie, Canada (SPAdes) (version 2) | ecosystem: Environmental > Aquatic > Freshwater > Lentic | place: Lake Erie, Canada...
GGGCGGCCGCCAGCGACGCCCTGGCCGAGTTCCAGGCCTCGACCAACACCCGTCGCGCGAAGATCCTGGACGCCGCCACGGTCGAAGCCGAGGAGATCCTGCGGATCGCCCATGAGGAGCGCGGCCGGATCGCCCAGGAGATCGAGGACGCCGAACGCAACCGGCGCGAGGTCTACCAGAAGCTCGCCGAGGAAGACGAGCGCAACCGTCGCGCCGCCCAGGAAGCCCTCGACGAGCAGATCAAGCTGGCCTGGGAGGAGGACGAGCGCAATCGCCGCGAGGCGCAGCGCCGGTTGGACCAGCAGATGAAGTCGGCTTGGGAACAGGCCGAGGAGACCATCGCCAAGCTCGACAAGGAAGCTCGCCTGGAGGCGTCCGCGCTGATCTCGACCACCCAGCGCGAGGCGAAGACCCTCGTCGAGCGCACCCAGAACGAAGTGGACATGCTGGTGCGGGAGCGCTCCGGGATTGTTACCCACCTCAACGAGATCCGGAACTGGATCGACAGCGCCGTCGGAGACAGCCGCCAGCTGATCGAGGTCGCCGACGAGCCGGAGCCGGCCGCGGAAGACACAGCCGGGGACTGATCCTCTAGCGGGCGCGCAGTAGCTCCAGCGCCTTGTCGGCGTGGCTGTTGAAGTTGAACTCGCTGGAGATCACCGCGAGCACACGGCGATCGGTGTCGATGACGAACGTGGTCCGTTTGACCGGCATCAACTTGCCGAGCAGGGCACGCTTGACCCCGAACTGTGCGGCCACCTTGCCGTCGGGGTCACTCAGCAGTGGGTAGTCGAAGCCGTGCCCGTCGGCGAAGGACGCCTGCTTGTCGACCCGGTCGGTGCTGATCCCGACCCGGCTGGCGCCCACGTCGGCGAACTCGGCGGCCAGGTTGCGGAAGTGACAGGCCTCCCGGGTGCAGCCGGGAGTTCCGGCAGCCGGGTAGAAGAACAGCACCACCGGCCCGTCGGCCAGCACTGCACTGAGCTTGCGCGGTGTTCCGGTCTGGTCGGCCAGTTCGAAGTCTGGCGCGATATCACCGATCTGCATGGCGGCAACGCTACGCCGGGTCCCGATCGGTGGTCTGGGAGGATCATCACCGTGCACACCGCTAGCTCGTCCCACGCCGGTACCACGTCGCGGGCGGAATTCCGGGCGCTCGCCGCCGAACACCGGGTTGTCCCGGTGACTCGCAAGGTGTTGGCCGACGCCGAGACGCCGTTGTCGGCGTACCGCAAGCTGGCCGCCAGCCGGCCCGGCACCTTCCTGTTGGAGTCCGCCGAGAACGGCCGGTCGTGGTCGCGGTGGTCGTTCATCGGCGCGGGAACGTCGTCGGCGCTGACAGTGCGCGACGGGCACGCGGTCTGGCTGGGCGCCGCGCCGCAGGACGCCCCCACCGGAGGCGACCCGCTGCAGGCCCTGCGGGAGACCCTGGCGCTGTTGGAGACGGCTGCTCTGCCCGGCCTGCCGCCGCTGTCGAGCGGGCTGGTGGGCTTCTTCGCCTACGACATGGTGCGGCGGCTGGAGCGACTGCCGGAGCTGGCCCTCGATGACCTGGGGCTGCCCGACATGCTGCTGCTGCTGGCCACCGACATGGCCGCGGTCGACCACCACGAGGGCACCATCACGCTGATCGCGAACGCGGTCAACTGGAACGGCACCGACGAGCGCGTCGACGAGGCCTACGACGACGCGATCGCCCGCCTGGATGTGATGACCGCTGCGCTGAGCCAGCCGCTGGGCTCCAGCGTCGCCACCTTCGAACGTCCCGAGCCGGTCTATCGGGGCCAGCGCACACCCGAGGAGTACGGGGTGATCGTCGAGCGCCTGGTGGGTGAGATCGAGGCGGGCGAGGCGTTCCAGGTGGTTCCGTCGCAGCGGTTCGAGATGGACACTCCGGCCGACCCGCTGGATGTCTACCGGATGCTGCGGGTCTCCAACCCGAGCCCCTACATGTATCTGCTTCAGGTGCCTGATGAGGCTGGGGGACTTGCGTTTTCGATCGTCGGCTCCAGCCCGGAGGCGCTGGTGACGGTGCAGGACGGCCGAGCGACCACCCACCCGATCGCCGGGACGCGGTGGCGTGGTGCCACCGACGAGGAAGACCAGTTGCTGGCCAAGGAGTTGCTGGCCGACGACAAGGAGCGCGCCGAGCATCTGATGCTGGTCGATCTGGGGCGCAACGACCTGGGCCGGGTGTGCGTTCCGGGCACCGTGCGGGTCGCCGACTACAGCCACATCGAGCGCTACAGCCACGTCATGCATCTGGTGTCGACGGTCAGCGGTCTGCTCGCCGAGGACCGGACCGCGCTGGACGCCGTCACTGCGTGTTTTCCGGCCGGCACCCTGTCCGGGGCGCCCAAGGTACGTGCGATGGAGTTGATCGAGGAAGTCGAGAAGACCCGTCGCGGCCTCTACGGCGGCGTGGTCGGCTACCTGGACTTTGCCGGCAACGCCGATTTCGCGATCGCGATCCGCACCGCGCTGCTGCGCAACGGCACCGCCTACGTCCAGGCCGGCGGTGGCGTGGTCGCCGACTCCAACGGACCCTACGAGTACACCGAGGCCTCCAACAAAGCCCGCGCGGTGCTCGCGGCGATCGCGGCGGCCGAAACGCTGAGCACCCCCGGTGTCGATGGCTGACCCGCCGGAGCGCCGGGACGCCCAGGGGGCTGTGACCCTGCGGGGTGCACTGTTGCTGCTGGTGGTGGCCGCCGGTGGACTCTGGGGCGCGTCGCGGCTGCCGTGGGTGCTCATCCGATCTGCCGACGGGCTGGGCCAGCCCAGGCTGGTGACGGTCTCCGGCGCGTCATGGTCGACGGCGCTGGTGCCGCTGGGGGTGCTGTGCCTGGCCGCTGCCGTGGCCACGGTGGCGGTGCGCGGCTGGAAGCTGCGGGTGCTGGCGGTGCTGCTGGCCGCGGTGAGCCTGGCGAGCGGGTATCTGGCGATCAGCATGTGGGTGGTCCGCGATATCGCACTGCGGGCGCTCGACATCGCCGATATTCCCCTCACGGCGCTGTTGGGCACCGAGCGGCGCCTCACCGGCGCGGGCCTGACCCTGACGGCCGCGTTGTGTGTGATGGCTGCTGCGGCCCTGCTGATGCGGGCGGCAGCCCGCGGCACCGGGTCTGGCGCCTCGGACGCCAAATACGCCGCACCGGCGGCTCGGCGAGCGGCGGCACGCGAGCTCGGCGACGGCCCGAACGGCCCCCAGATGTCGGAACGTTTGATGTGGGACGCCCTTGACGAGGGCCATGACCCCACCGGCGATGCGCCAGACTCTGCGCCCGACTCCGGGACCGGCTCGGAGCCCTAGGGCCGGTGACATCGAGGGCAGTGACAGTGGTTACCCTTCGATGAAGGTTTTAGACCTACTTCGACGCACGCGCGAGAGGAACCGGCAGACATGAGTTCGGCATCCGTGCTCGACTCCATCATCGAGGGAGTCTGCGCCGACGTCGCTGCCCGCGAGGCCGCCGTCCCCCTGGCAGAGGTCAAGGCCGCGGCCAAGGCCATGCCCGCGCCGCTGGATGTGCTGGCGGCTCTGCGCGAGCCCGGCATCGCGGTGATCGCCGAGGTCAAACGTGCGAGCCCGTCCAAAGGCGAGCTCGCCGCCATTGCCGACCCCGCTGAGCTCGCCCGCTCCTACGCCGACGGCGGGGCCCGCGCGATCAGCGTGCTGACCGAGCAGCGCCGGTTCAACGGCTCGCTCGCCGACTTGGATGCAGTGCGGGCCGCGGTGTCGATTCCGGTGCTGCGCAAGGACTTCATCGTGCGGCCGTATCAGATTCACGAGGCGCGTGCGCACGGCGCGGACATGCTCTTGCTGATCGTGGCGGCCCTGGAGCAGGAAGCCCTGGTGTCGATGCTCGATCGCACCGAGTCGCTCGGGATGACCGCCCTCGTCGAGGTGCACACCGAGGACGAGGCCGACCGGGCGCTGACCGCCGGCGCGAAGGTCATCGGCGTCAACGCCAGGGACCTGACCACCCTCGACGTCGACCGGGACTGCTTTGCACGGATCGCCCCCGGGCTGCCGACCGAGGTGGTCAAGATCGCCGAGTCCGGCGTGCGCGGCACCGCGGACCTGCTGGCCTACGCCGGTGCCGGTGCGGACGCCGTCCTGGTCGGTGAGGGACTTGTCACCAGTGGCGACCCGCGGGCGGCCGTTGCTGATTTGGTCAGTGCGGGTAAGCATCCGTCCTGCCCGAAGCCGGCCCGCTAGATGTCGGACACCGCGAAACTTCCGCGCGCAAGCGCCGGAGTTGCAGAACCGACCCGACACGATCCGGATGCCCGCGGGCATTTCGGCGTCTTCGGTGGCCGCTATGTCGCCGAGGCGCTGATGGCGGTGATCGAGGAGGTCACCGCGGCCTACGACAAGGTCCGCACCGATCCCGAGTTCCTCGACACCCTCGACAACCTGCAGACGCACTACACCGGCCGGCCGTCGCCGCTGTATGAGGCCGAGCGGCTGTCCGCACACGCCGGCGGGGCCCGGATCTTCCTCAAGCGCGAAGACCTCAACCACACGGGCTCGCACAAGATCAACAACGTGCTGGGCCAGGCGCTGCTGGCCCGGTATATGGGCAAGACCCGGGTGATCGCCGAGACCGGCGCCGGCCAGCACGGGGTCGCTACCGCCACCGCCTGCGCCCTGCTGGGCCTGGAGTGCGTGATCTACATGGGTGCCGTCGACACCCGCCGTCAGGCGCTCAACGTGGCCCGGATGCGCCTGCTGGGCGCGGAGGTGGTTTCGGTCGAATCAGGCTCGCAGACCCTCAAGGACGCCATCAACGAGGCATTCCGGGACTGGGTCACCAACGCCGATCGCACCTACTACTGCTTCGGCACCGCGGCCGGGCCCCACCCGTTCCCGACCATGGTGCGCGACTTTCAGCGCGTCGTCGGGTTGGAGACGCGGGTGCAGATCCAGCAGATGGCGGGTCGACTGCCCGACGCCGTGGTGGCCTGCGTGGGCGGTGGCTCGAATGCCATCGGCATCTTCCACGCGTTCCTCGACGATCCGGCGGTCCGGCTGGTCGGTTTCGAAGCCGGCGGTGACGGCGTGGAGACCGGCAGGCACGCCGCGACATTCGCCGGTGGCACCCCCGGAGCGTTTCAGGGCTCCTACTCCTACCTGCTGCAGGACGATGACGGCCAGACCATCGAATCGCACTCGATCTCAGCCGGCCTGGATTACCCGGGAGTCGGCCCGGAGCACGCCTGGCTGCGGGAGAGCGGGCGCGCCGAATACCGGCCGATCACCGATACAGAGGCCATGGACGCGTTCGGAATCCTCTGCCGCACCGAGGGAATCATCCCGGCGATCGAATCGGCGCACGCGATTGCCGGCGCCCTGAAGCTGGCCACCGAGTTGGGGCCGGGCAAGGTCATCGTGGTCAACGTCTCCGGCCGCGGGGACAAGGATGTCGAGACAGCGGCCACCTGGTTCGGCCTGTTCGACGACGGGGGCCGGCAGGAATGAGCGGACACGATACCGACCGGTTGGCTCCGATGTTCGCCGACTGCCGGGCGCAGGGCCGCGCCGCGCTGATCGGTTACCTGCCGACCGGATACCCCGACGTGCCGGGCTCCATCGCGGCCATGACGGCCCTGGTCGAATCCGGTTGCGACCTCATCGAAGTGGGTGTTCCCTACTCCGATCCGGGCATGGACGGCCCGACCATCGCGCGGGCGACCGAGACGGCCCTGCAGGGCGGTGTCCGGGTGCGTGACACGTTGACCGCGGTCGAGGCGATCAGCAGCGCCGGCGGTCGTGCGGTGGTGATGACTTACTGGAATCCGGTGCTGCGTTACGGGGTTGACGCATTCGCTCGCGATCTGGCGTCGGCTGGCGGCCTGGGGCTGATCACTCCCGATCTGATCGTCGATGAGGCCGACGAGTGGCTGTCCGCATCGCAGAGCCATCGGCTGGACCGGATCTTCCTGGTGGCGCCGTCGTCGACCGCGCAGCGTCTGGCCGAGACGGCGCACGCCTCAAGCGGATTCGTCTACGCGGCTTCGACCATGGGTGTCACCGGTGTCCGCGACACCGTCTCGAACGCCGCACCGGAGCTGGTCGGGCGGGTGCGCGAGGTCTCCGACATCCCGGTCGGAGTCGGGCTAGGTGTCCGGTCGGGGGAGCAGGCGGCCGAGATCGGTGCCTATACCGACGGGGTCATCGTCGGTTCGGCGTTGGTGAACGCACTTGCCGACGGCCTGACCGGGCTGCGTGCGCTGGCTGAGGAACTGGCGTCCGGTGTCCGTCAGAGGGATTCGCAGTCATGACTCTGAACTGGCTTACGTACTTTCCCAGTCCGGCGCGTGGTGTCTGGCATCTCGGCCCGATCCCCATCCGGGCTTACGCGCTGTGCATCATCGTCGGCATCGTCGCCGCCCTGCTGATCGGTGACCGTCGCTGGCGAGCCCGTGGCGGTGAACCGGGTGTCATCTACGACATCGCGCTGTGGGCGGTGCCGTTCGGCCTGATCGGCGGACGGCTCTATCACCTGATGACGGACTGGCGAACCTACTTCGGGGAGGGCGGCGCCGGCTGGCAGGCCACCCCGCGGATCTGGGACGGCGGTCTGGGGATCTGGGGCGCGGTGGCGCTCGGCGGCGTCGGGGCGTGGATCGCCTGCCGGCGGCGGGGGATTCCGTTGCCCGCCTTCGGCGACGCCGTGGCTCCGGGAATCATCTTGGCCCAGGCGATCGGGCGTATCGGCAACTACTTCAACCAGGAGCTCTACGGGCGCGAGACCACCCTGCCCTGGGGCCTGGAGATCTTCTGGCGCGAAGATGCGGCCGGTATCCGCGATCCGCATCTGCTCGACGGGGTGTCCACCGGGGAGTTGTACAAGATCGTCCAGCCGACGTTTCTGTATGAATTGCTCTGGAACCTCGTGGTTTTCGCGGTGTTGATCTACGCCGACCGGCGGTACCGGATGGGACACGGTCGGCTGTTCGCGCTGTACGTCGCCGGCTACTGCATCGGGCGCTTCGCTATCGAATTGCTGCGCGACGATGCCGCCACCCACATCGCCGGGATCCGGGTCAACTCCTTCACCTCGACATTCGTGTTCATCGGCGCGGTGGTCTACATCCTGCTGGCCACCAAGGGACGCGAAGATCCTGAGGCGTTGCGCCGGGCGTGGCAGCCCGACGGCTCCGAGCCCGCTGCGGTGGAGGCCGAACCGGAACTCGAGGCCGACACGGATTCGGCAGAGCAGGACGAGCAGGAACCGGTGGCGGTCGCCGCCAATGGGGTCGGTTCGATTGTCCGGGTACCGGAACGGATTTCGGGCGCGGCTGCATCGCCGGTCGAGGCCGTCGAGGCCGTCGAGGCAGACGAAGCAGTCGAGGCAGACGAAGCAGCCGAAGCAGCCGAAGGCTCCGCAGTAGCCGAAGAGGGCGCCGTCGAAGTTGAGGACACGGAAGTTGAGGACGCCGACGGAGTCGTCGCCGCTGAAGCTGACACCGACGACGACGGCGCCGAAGACATTGCGGCAGTCGAGGACATCGAGGCCGACGATGTGGTGGACGACGAAGCCACCGACGAGACCGAACCGGAACCTGAGGCCGAACCGGAACCCGAGGCCGAACCGGAAGCTGAGCCCGAGGACGAAGCCGACGACGGCGAAGCCGAACCGGAGCCTGACGACGAGGTCGAGACCGGAGACGAGGCCGACTCCGAACCCGACGAGGTCGACGAAGCCGAGGCAGAGGACCAGTCCGACGACGAGCCTGAAGGTGAGGACGAAGCCGAGGCCGACTCCGGACCCGAGGACGAAGACGAGCCCGAGAAAGACTCCTGAACTGCGCTGATTGCGTCTCCGGCGGCGTCTTGGCGTTTTCTGGCATGCTGCAGATATGACCGATCCGTCGTGGCCGTCTGCCCCCGGCCATCCGCCCGCCTATCCGGGGCAACCCGATCCCTGGGCTCCCTTCGGCCGTCATCCGGTGACCGGGCAGCCCTACTCTGACAGATCGAAAGTCGTTGCAGCACTGCTTCAATTGCTCGGCCTGTTCGGGTTTCTGGGCTTCGGTCGGATCTACCTGGGGCAGACCAGACTCGGCATCGCGCAGTTGCTGGGTTGTTTGGTGTTCACCGCCATCACCTTCGGGTTCGGCGGCGGCGTTCCGATCATCTGGGGCATCGTCGACGCGATCCTGATACTCACCGGCAGAGTGCACGACCGCCAGGGCCGGGTACTGCGCTGAGCTCCGGCGCCCTTGCTTAACCGGATTTTCGGCTGCCGTCAACCATTCCTCGGCGAGCCCACCCGGGCTGCCCGACTATGCTTGCGACGTGACTAGACGCGGCAAGATCGTCTGTACTCTTGGCCCGGCGACCCACTCCGCGGAGATGGTCAGGGCGTTGGTCGACGCGGGTATGGACGTGGCCCGGTTGAACTTCAGCCACGGTGACCATGACGATCACAAGGCCTCCTACGAGTGGGTTCGTGCAGCCTCGGATGCCACCGGCCGGGCGGTCGGCGTACTCGCCGACCTGCAGGGCCCCAAGATCCGGCTCGGCCGTTTCGCCGACGGTTCGGCGAATTGGGCCAACGGCGAGACGGTCCGCATCACCGTCGCCGACTGTGTGGGCACCCACGACCGGGTGTCCACCACCTACAAGCAGCTGGCGGCCGACGCAGAACCCGGTGACCGGGTTCTGGTCGACGACGGCAAGGTCGGCCTGGTGGTGGAGCGGATCGACGGCGACGACGTGGTGTGCACCGTCACCGAAGGCGGCCCGGTCAGCAACAACAAGGGCATCTCGCTGCCCGGCATGAACGTGTCCGCACCGGCCCTGTCGGACAAGGACATCGACGACCTCGAGTTCGCACTGGAGCTCGGTGTCGACATGGTGGCGTTGTCGTTCGTGCGCTCGCCCTCGGACGTGGATCTGGTCCACGAGGTGATGGACCGGGTCGGCCGGCGGGTGCCGGTGATCGCCAAGCTGGAGAAGCCCGAGGCGATCGAGAACCTCGAGGCGGTGGTGCTGGCGTTCGACGCGGTGATGGTTGCCCGTGGCGACCTCGGTGTCGAGCTGGCACTCGAAGAGGTTCCGCTGGTGCAGAAGCGCGCCATCCAGGTGGCGCGGGAGAACGCCCGGCCGGTGATCGTGGCGACCCAGATGCTGGAGTCGATGATCGAGAACTTCCGTCCCACCCGTGCGGAGGCCTCCGATGTGGCCAACGCGGTGCTCGACGGGGCGGACGCGGTCATGCTCTCCGGAGAGACCGCAGTGGGCAAGCACGCCCTGGAGGCGGTGCGGACCATGAGCCGGATCATCTGCGCGGTCGAGCAGAACTCCACCGCCGCACCGCCGTTGACGCACACACCGCGCACCAAACGCGGCGTGATCTCATTCGCCGCACGCGAGATCGGCGAACGCCTCGACGCCAAGGCCTTGGTGGCCTTCACCCAGTCGGGCGACACCGTGCGCCGGCTGGCCCGGCTGCACACCCCGTTGCCGTTGCTGGCGTTCACGGCGTTGCCCGAGGTCCGCAGCCAGCTTGCGATGACTTGGGGCACTGAGACATTTATCGTCCCGCAGGAGGTGTCGACCGACGGCATGATCCGTCAGGTCGACCAGGCTCTGCTGGAGTTGGGCCGCTATCAGCGCGGTGATCTGGTGGTGATCGTCGCCGGCGCCCCGCCGGGCACCGTGGGATCGACCAACCTGATCCACGTGCACCGGATCGGGGAGGACGACGTCTAGTGCCGGCCGAATCGAATAGTGATCTCGAGGAGCTACTGGCAGTACTGGACCTGACCCCCACCGCCGATGACGTGTTCGTCGGTGCGCATCCCAGCAAGACCCCGTTGCGCACCTTCGGCGGCCAGTTGATGGCGCAATCCTTTGTCGCCGCAACGCGTACCCTCACCTATGACCTGCCGCCGAGTGCATTGTCGGTTCAGTTCATCAACGGCGGTGACCCGACTCGCGACATCGAGTTCCGGGTGCACCGGTTGCGCGATGAACGCCGATTCGCCAACCGGCGGGTCGATGCGATGCAGGGCGACACGCTGATCTCAACCGCCTTGGTGGCCTACCTGTCCGGGGGCGCGGGGATCGAGCACAGTACGGCGGCACCGGAGGTCGCCGAACCCGAGACGTTGCCCACGCTTCAGGAGTTGTTGCGCGGCTACGAGAACGTCGTGCCGGGCTTCGTGAAGGCACCGCACCCGATCGAATGGCGCTACACCAACGACCCGGCCTGGGTGATGCGCGGCAAGGGCGAACGGCTCGGCCACAACCGGGTCTGGGTCAAGGCCGACGGTGCGGTTCCCGACGACCCAGTCCTGCACACCGCGCTGATGGTGTACTCGTCGGACACCACGGTGCTCGACTCGATCATCACGCGCCACGGGCTGTCCTGGGGCTACGACCGGATCTTCGCGGCGAGCGCCAACCATTCGGTGTGGTTCCACCAGCCGGTGCGGTTCGACGACTGGATGCTCTACGCGACGTCATCACCGGTGGCCGCGGACTCGCGCGGCCTGGGCACCGGTCACTTCTTCGACCGATCCGGGCAGCTGGTTGCCACGGTCACCCAGGAGGGCGTACTGAAGTACTTTCCCAGCTCCAAACGGTAAGGCTCATGCGGCGGTCCCAGCTTCGGCTCTCCTTCGTCGAGCCTCGCTGAACCGCCGGGCGTCAGGCCGGAATCAGCGGGCCGTGCGACTCCTGGAATCGCGGAGCCTCGGCGCTGCCGAACTTGTTCTCGAAGTGCTCGCGGAACCGTTCGGTGCACTGCTGTTGCTCCGCGGGATCCGAGCCCGCCTTCGACATGCAGTCGATGTAGTCACCACCGCCCGCTGTCCGGAAGATACCTACGTAGACGAAAATGCAAGCGATTCCGGCGATCACCGCCAGCAGACCCAACACCACGCCTGCGATCGCGACACCACCGTTGTCTGCCTCACCACGTTTGGCCCGGCCGTGGCCGATGATCCCGAGCACCACCGCCACGGCACCCAGCACGACACCGCCGACCACCGACAATGCGGTGACGATCCCGGCGATCGCAACGATCAGCGCCGCGATACCCATGCCGTTCCTGGGCGCGTTGCTCAGCCCGGGCGGCTGCCCGTATCCGGGGTATTGCCCGGGTGCCGGGGGGTAGGGGTACGGGTAGGCCGGTGGGGGGTAGCCGCCGCCGGCCGGAGGCCAGGACGGTTGAGACTCGGGCATTACGCGGACTCCACATCAGAGCATCAGAGGAGGTTTCGTTCGGGTCGCATTCAGGGTACCCGCGTTGGCGACGCCGTGGGCTAATCGATCATCCGCCGGAAGCCTTGTGCGAGGCACTGCGGATGCTGAACGCGGTGACGATCTCGACGACCCCGATCACAATCAGCCAGCTCGCGACCACAATCGCCAGCACCACCAGCGAGGCCAGCGGGGCGGCCAGCGTCACCAACCCGGCCAGCAGGCTGATCACCCCGGAGAAGATCTGCCAGCCGCGTCCCGGCAACTCGGGGTCGCTGATGGCGGCCACAGTGGTCGCCACGCCCCGGAAGATGAACCCGACCGCGATCCAGATGGCCAGCAGCAGCACCGCGATGGATTCCTCGTCGGAGTTGAAATGCCGGAAGCACAGCACGGCCAGAATCACCGACGCGGTGCCACTGAGGAACAGCAACACCCGTCCACCGGCGGACATGATCGGCAGG
>Ga0209023_10007029_pt1 | contig 11684 bp, 9 predicted proteins | sample LakOneMetagenome_FD_187468 | JGI IMG/M metagenome (GOLD analysis project Ga0209023, IMG submission 187468) | Freshwater and sediment microbial communities from Lake Erie, Canada (SPAdes) (version 2) | ecosystem: Environmental > Aquatic > Freshwater > Lentic | place: Lake Erie, Canada | collected...
TTGCAAGTGCGAGCGGCTGTACTGAACCGCTTCACTCGACTGGGCACCCCGGTTACGGTCCCAGTGTTATAAAACATACTACAAACAGCGTCAGCTCGGCCTTTGCTCGGTTTGCTCAACAAAGCCCATCCACGCCTTTCACAGCGTCAAGGTGGTTCGAGGTGAACTCTTCCAGCAGCACACCGCTTCCATCCAGGATCCCCTTGACTGCCAGTTCGTACTGCGTTGGCGTCAAGGAAACAGGTTCGAATGGAAAGGTCATAAGTGATGCTCAGCCCAAGAAACAATTGATTCGTTGACTCCAAATAGAAAAGGGCGGCCTCCGCCGCCCTTCCCGCTCTTGTATGCTTAGCAGCAGCCCAGCATCTTGAGGCAGCATTCGATGCTGCTGCAGCAACCGTTCGTGGCGGCGAAGGCGGCCGTCGAAACAACTGCAAGACCCGCTACCGCAGCAATTTTGGCAAGTTTCTTCTTCACTTTGCGTTCCTTTTTATCGTCCAGACCAGATTCGATGAGCCGCCGAAATCCATGGCGCCCTTGCTTGCACTCTAATTCTATCCCGATCACGCCATTTTCACTATGCCTGATCGTCGTGCTTCGGGTGTCCCAGCCACGCATAGAGCGAAGGGAGCACGAACAGGGTCAGCAGAGTGGCCGAGAACAATCCTCCAATGACGACGGTGGCCAAGGGCCGCTGCACCTCAGCTCCGGCGCCGTTGGCCACCGCCATCGGAACGAAGCCGAGCGAAGCAACTAGCGCCGTCATCAGGACAGGGCGCAGCCGGCGCAGCGCTCCAGCCCTCACCGCTTCATTCCAAGGCCGAGTTTTTGCCAGATCGTCGATCGCACCAATCATGACCAGCCCATTCAGTACCGCAACACCGGATAGGGCAATAAAGCCTACCGCTGCTGAAATCGAAAACGGCATTCCCCGCATCCATAACGCGGCAATTCCGCCGATCAGGGCGAGCGGCACCCCGGTGAATACGACTGCGGCGCCTCGCCACGATCCGACCGCGGAGTACAGCAGCACGGCGATAAGGGCAAAACAGGCGGGCACCACAACCGCAAGACGCATGCGAGCTCGCTCGAGGTTCTCGAACTGGCCGCCCCAGGTGAGCCATACACCCGCCGGCCGCTTGACCTTCGCGTCGATCGCGGCGCGTGCATCCTCGACGACGCCAGCGATGTCACGGCCGCGGACATTGGCTTGAACGACAACCCGACGCTTGCCGTCTTCACGGCTGATCTGATTCGGTCCTTTTCCGATCTCCAGCGTTGCCACGCTGCCCAGCGGAACGAACGCGCCGGACGGGGTCAGGACTGGAACTTGCCGCAGCGCCTCGACGTCATTGCGGGCTGCATCATTCAGTCTGACAACCACATCGAACCGGCGATCGCCTTCATACACCATTCCAGCCTCGCGGCCTGCGACTGCAGCAGCCAGGGTGTCGAACACGTCCTGCGCGGTCAGTCCGACGCGTGCCATGGCATCGCGGTTCGGCCGGGCCGCCAGCAAAGGCAAGCCTTCGACCTGTTCGACGCGGATATCGACAGCCCCTTCTACCGTGCGGAGCTGCGCCGCGACCTGTTCAGCAGTGCTCAACATGCTCGCGAAGTCGTCGCCATAAACTTTCACAGCAATATCGCCGCGCACGCCGGCTAACAACTCGTTGAAGCGCATTTGGATTGGCTGAGTGAGCTCATAGTTCTGTCCCGGAATATCCGCAACCGCGTGCTCGATCTTCTCGACCAGCTCCGCCTTGCTCATCGAAGGTTCGGGCAACTGCGAACGATCCTTTACGATCACGAAGGTATCGGTAATGTTCGGCGGCATGGGATCGGCGGCGAGTTCAGCAGTGCCGGTGCGCGAAAATACGAGCTTCACCTCGGGCAGTTTCGCAACTGCCTTCTCGACCGCAAACTGCATTTGCTGGCTTTGGTCGAGCGAGGTGCCAGGGATGCGGGCCACCTGCAGGAGGACATCCTGTTCATCGAGTGTAGGCAGGAATTCCTGACCCAGGGTCTGGAACAGGACCAGGGCGCCCGCGAACCCACCGATGGCAAGCCCGGCGGTGAGCTTGGGCTTTGCCATCGCACGGTCGAGCCAGGGGGCGTACGACCGGGCAGCGGCGGCAACCACGCGGTTCTCCTCGTGGCGCACGTGGCGGGACAACCAGAGTCCGATCGCCGCCGGCACGAAGGTCAGCGAAAGGACAAAAGCGAACGCGAGTGCAAGAATCACCGTCACCGCCATCGGGGCGAACATGCGCCCTTCTACACCCTGGAACGTCAGTAGGGGCAAGTAGACAAGCATGATAATGGCTTGGCCATATACGCTCGGCCTGATCATCTCCCGCGCAGCCGCAGCGACCACGTCCCGGCGCTCTTTTTTGCCGAGCAGCTTGCCGCTTGCCTGTTGCTGCTCCCCGATCCGCCGTAACGCGTTCTCGACAATGATCACGGCCCCATCGACGATCAGTCCAAAGTCGAGCGCACCCAGGCTCATCAGGTTGGCCGACACGCCCGCCTGCAACATGCCTGCCGAAGTAAGCAGCATCGTGATCGGAATAACGGCTGCAGCGATCAGCGCCGCACGCAGGTTGCCGAGTAAGGCAAACAAGACCGCGATCACCAACAACGCACCTTCCGTCAGGTTGGTGGCGACCGTGCGGATGGTGGCATCAACGAGCCGGGTACGATCGAGCACCGGCTTGATAACCAATCCAGGCGGCAGGGAGCGCGCGATCTCCTTGAGCCGCGCGTCGACGCCGGCCGCGACGGCCCGACTATTCTCGCCGATGCGCATGACCGCAGTACCGACCACGACCTCGACGCCCGCTTCGGATGCCGATCCAAATCGCATTTCCTGGCCGATACCGACGGTGGCCACCTGCGACAACAGCACCGGCACGCCGCTCCTGGTAGCGATCACTGCCTTGGCAAGCTCGGCCGAGGTGCTGAAACGCGCATCGGCCTGCACCGTCAGCGCTTCACCGTTCTGGAGGACGACGCCGGCACCGGCGCTCGTATTGTTGCGTTCGAGCGCCTCGGCAAGTGCCGTCAAACTGATACCGAAGGCGGCGAGTCGGCGGGCGTCGGGCGTGACCACGTACTGCTTGACATAACCGCCAATGACATCGACGCCGGCCAAGCCGGGAGTATTCTTCAGCTGCGGGGCCACGATCCAGTCCTGTACCGTGCGCAGGTAGGTGGCCTTCTCGGTCGCCGTCCTTAAGGTCTCGCCCTCGGGGGTAATGTAAGTACCGTCCGAAGCCATACCGGCCCCGCCTTTTCCGGTGTGGGTATTGGCGAACTCGACGGTCCACATGTACACGTCGCCCAATCCAGTTGCAATCGGACCAACGCTGACGCTCGCGCCTGGCGGCAGCGAAGCTTCAACTGAACGCAGCCGCTCGGCAATCTGTTGCCGCGCAAAATAGATATTGGTGCCGTCCTTAAACACGGTCGTGACCTGGGCGAAACCATGCCGGGTCAGCGACCTGGTGGATTCAAGCCCTGGAATGCCGGAGAACGCTGTTTCGATGGGGTAGGTGACCTGGCGTTCCACATCGGCAGGCGCGAGCGCCGGCGCAACTACGTTGATCTGAACCTGCGTGTTGGTGATGTCCGGTACCGCATCGATCGGCAGCCGAACCAGGGACAATGCTCCCAGAATAGAAAAGAAAAGCGTTGCAAGCAGCACTTGCCACGGGCGTGACACCGAAAAGTTGACTATGCTTGCAATCATGCCGTGCGCTCCGGTCGACCAGCCGCCTTGCTAAGCTTAGTCATGGTCTTCTCCCGCCTCGCCCTTGCCGTGCTCGGCTTTCAAGATATATGTGTTGCTAGTGGCAATGCTTTCAGATCCATCCAGCCCGGACTTCACGGGAAGGTACCCACCCGCCTGTGGTCCAAGAGTGACGTGGCGGATGGCGAAGCCGTCCTTGTCCCGGATGAATACACTTGGCTTGTCCTCGATCGTTTGCACCGCCGTGGCAGGGATGGCCAGTGCCTTCTCCCCTCCTCCGCTTGCTAACGCGATCGATACCGTCACTGTTTCACCGATCCGCCAGTGGGTACCCGGATCAGAAATCGACGCAATGGCGCGCACCTGACGGGTTTCCGGATCCAAAATACGCGACAGGTACCCGAGCCTCGCAGCCGCTGTCCGACTGTCTCCGGTCACGTCGACAGCTGCGCCGACCGCAACCCGCGACGCATCGGCGGGTGCGAGGGACAGCTCGACCGACAAGGTGCGCAGGTCTGCCACCTCGAAGAGCTTTGCACCTGGCTCAAGAATGTCGCCCAGGGCGATTTGCCGGGCGGTGACGACACCGGTTATCGGCGAACGCACGAGCAACCGGCCTGACTGCTCCCTGCCGCCACCTGTGTTCGCCAGCTGTTGTTCGGCAAGGCGCGCACGTGCGCGCGCTTCATCACGGGCCGCGCGGGCAAGCTCGTACTCCTGTCGCGACGACACTTTTTCATTGAAGAGACGTTCTTCCCGCTGGAAGGTGGCATCGGCCAGTTCGCGCTGGCGACGCGCCAGAGCGGCATCGGCTGCAAATTGCGCCACTTCCCGGCTATCGATGACAGCGAGGATGTCGCCGCGCGCTACCGCCTCGCCGAGATTCTTGCGAATTTCCAAGACCCTGCCACTTACCGAGCTGCTGACCGAGGCGGAGCGCTGCGGGTCGGCGATAATGACGCCCGGGCCACCTACAGCGCCTGCGAAATCACGCCGCACGGCGCCGACATCGATACCGGCGGCCTTGATCTGGTCCGGGCTCAGCTTTACATGGTCGGAATGCGCTTCTTCGCCCGCCGCATTCGCCTCTTCGGCGGCGCCCTCCTTTTCGGCACGAGGTTTTGCTTCCCCCTTTTCGGCGTGTGCTGGCGTGGCTGGGCCAGGTTCTGGGGCGCGCGAACACGCGCTGACGGCGAAGATCGCGGCGTACACGCCCAATCGGATCACTGCATTCATGGATCAGTCCTTGTAGATGGGAGTCGTGCTGCCGCGCAGCCGGGCCAGGCGGGCGCGTGCCAGATGAAGCGCCGACAGTGCATCGACTGCAACTTCGCGCGTTTCAGCAAGCGAGCGTTCTGCCTCGATCAGCTCGAGCTGGGGAAATTTTCCTTCCGCATAGCCAATTCGCGCGATGCGCGCTGCCTCTTGAGAGGCAGCAAGAGCCGGCCCGGTAGCCGCACGTGCAAGCGCTGCCGCGTCTGCCACCTCTGTTTCGGCACGTAGTAGGTCGTCGTTAGCCTCCTCAGCCACGGCATCCCGCTCGGCTAGTGCGCGTTCGTAATCTGCCCGACTTTTGCCAAGGGCAGCCGCGCCCGGATTGAACAGCGGCAGAGGAATCGAGATGCCAACCACGGCTGCCCTGTCGGGAGAGTCGCCATAGCGCCGCGTGCCGGCTGTCAGCGTCAGATCCGGGATGCGGTCGCGCCGAGCTGCGTCCACGCGGGCGTTTGCTGCCAGAACCTGCGCCTGTGCCGCCGCGACAAATGGCGACTGTGCTGCCGCAGGGATCACGGGCATCAGGTGTGAAGATTCGAACCAGCTGGCAGCAAGGGAAAGCGGAAGCGAGCTACCGGTAATACGTGCCAGAATCGCATGGGCGACACCGAGGGCACGCTCAGCCTTGTCCAGCTTGACCTGGGCATTGATTTGAACGACATCGGCCCGCTGCTCTTCAATAGGAGACGCCTTGCCTGCACGAACCCGCTCACGGGCAGCGTGTGCGGCTTTTGCAGCGAGATCGTACCCGCTACGGGCCACTTCCGCCCGGTGTGCCGCCCCGACTGCAGCGATGAACGCCTCTGTAGCGCGTTGCGTGACATCCGCGCGCGTCGCAGCGACAGTCAATACTGCGGCTTCGCGCTCGGCCGATGCCACCTTGCGCCGCGCCTCTCGCTTGCCACCCAGTTCCAGAGGCACGGACAAGGACAGGGTTCGCTCTCCGCCGCCAAAACCGGCATATCGGCCCGAGCCCATTACGTTCTCAGCCTCGTAAGAAAGCGACGGATTTGGCAGCTGCGCCGCCACCTGGGTATTGGCTTCGGCTGCGCGCAGCGCGGCGTCAGCTGCCTGCTGCGCAGGCGCCCGCTGCTGGGCCTTGGCTACTGCATCGGCAAGCGTCATCACTGTGCCTTGGGCTTGGGCAGGCCCCAGGGACGCCGCAGCCAGCAATACCGACGTAAGGGCGATAGAAAGTCGGAAACGCATGATTGGAATTTCTTGACGGATGGGCAAGCAGACTTTATAAACCTTCAAGTCACTTGAAGGTCAAGCCAAATGTCCACCTCATTCTCGATCGGCCAACTGGCCAGTGCTGCCCAAACGCCGGCAGCGACTATTCGCTACTACGAAAAAATTGGACTGCTTACCGCACCAGTACGCACTGGAGGGAATTACCGCAAGTACGACAGCACCGATCTTTCGCGGCTTGCATTTGTTCGACGAGCGCGCGAAATCGGATTCACGGTCGAGCAGGTGCGTAGCCTGTTGGCGTTTTCAAGCCAGCAGGACGCGGACTGTTGCGAAGTAATGACGATGACTGCAGAGCATCTCAGGACCATCGAGCAGAAAATCGCCGATCTCATGGCCCTCAAGGAGCACCTGTCCTCATGGCTGACTACCTGCCAGGGCGGCGCTGTGGCCGACTGCCGGATCATCGAGGCGCTGCATCCGCGCCAATAGGTTGACGCGCTTTGAAATCTGTCCTGCTTGACGTTCAAGTGACTTCAAGGTTTAAGCTGCCGGGATTGATCAGGAGTGCCACTATGAATATCGACCCGAGTATGGCCGCAGCAGAGCGCGCGCGTAGCGTCTTGTCTGTTTCTAAAATGGACTGTCCGTCCGAGGAAAACCTGATCCGCATAGCTTTGGGAAAGGTAGCGGGCATTGAAACGCTGTCGTTCGACCTGGGCGCACGGATCCTCACGGTGGACCACCGTGGCCCTGTGGAAAACATTCTGAGCGCATTGGCCCCGCTGAACCTTGGCGCCCAGCTGAGTGCAAGCAACCCGCTGCCTAGTGATTCGCACGACGCCGCCTCCATGTTCGAAAGCACACTCGGCATCCCGAAAATGGATTGCCCATCGGAGGAGAACATGATCCGCATGGCATTGGCGGACATCGATGGCATCCAGTCACTCGACTTCGACCTATCGGGACGGCAGTTGCGCGTCGTGCATGCCGGCGACGTGCAGCAGCTCGTGGATAAGCTCCGCCCCTTGGGCCTGGGCACGAAGCTCGTAGAATCGAGGCGCACCACCGCAGTGCCGCTGCCAGGCGCCGACGCCTCAGGCGACGCCTCTGAGGCACGCACCCTGCGCTTGCTGTTGGCCATCAATGCCGTGATGTTCTTCGTCGAGATGACTTGGGGCCTGATCGCGCAGTCGGCCGGCCTGGTCGCGGATTCGCTGGACATGTTTGCCGATGCGGCAGTCTACGGGCTTGCCTTGTATGCAGTCGGCCGGGCGGTGTCGATGAAGGCGCGCGCTGCACATCTCGCCGGCTGGCTGCAGATGATCCTGGCGATCGGGGCGCTTGCCGAGGTGATCCGGCGTTTCCTGTTCGGTAGCGATCCGGAGTCGTCCTTAATGATGAGCGTAGGTGCGATCGCACTGGTTGCGAACGTGGCCTGCCTGGTCCTGATTGCGAAGAAGCGGGATCGCGGCGCACACATGAAGGCCAGTTACATCTTTTCTGCGAATGACGTGATCGCCAACCTGGGCGTGATCGTCGCCGGCGTGCTGGTCACCTGGACGGGTTCCGCGTATCCAGACCTGGTGGTGGGGGCGGTGATCGCGGCAATCGTACTCAACGGAGCACGCCGCATCCTTGCCCTGAGGTAGGACGGCCGGGCTGTCGTTCCCGGCGTCCCTTATTCGCTGGGTTCTTAGGGGCCGGGCTTCCCCATGTCGGTGGGCTTGGCAGCATCTTTACCGAACACGGCCTGCTGCAATTCTGCAATGCGCTGCTCCAGTGTACTGGCACTTCGTACACTTTCCAGCTGCGCCTGCATTCCAGCCTGTTGCTGGCGGAGCTCGTTACAATGCTCGTTTGCTCTAACCAAAGCATCCTCGAGCTCAACGGCACGGGCTCGACTTGCGCCCGCCTGTGCCTCGGCCGCAGCCGCTCGCGCTTCGGCAGTATGCAATTGCTCGACTTTGCGAGCGAGGCTTCGGCCAGATTCCTTCTCGCCGTAAAGTGCCTGTTTTACCGCGCCCAACTCCGCAACCAAGCTCGCGGCCTCCTTGTTCAGCTGGGTCAGTTGCTCCTGCTTGAGGGCTGTCGACTGCTGGGCCTCCCGTAGTTGCAATTGTAGCGACTGAATCTGATGCTCATGCCGCCGGCCTTCCTGGTCACGCTGTTCTTTCGACGCCGTACGGAAGTGATCGAGTGCGTCTCGTGCCTGCTTATGTTTATCTTCCAGGGACGCTTGGTGTCGTTCTGCATCCGCCAGGCGCTCCCCAAGATCCGCGGCGCGCTGTTCGGCCGTGTGCCGGGCTATCTGCTCCTCCTGAAGTCGCCTCTGGACAGCATCTAGTTGCTGCTGTACGACGTTGAGCTTGCCAGTAATGTCCGCATTGCGTTGTTGCTCCTCTGCCAAGAGAGATTGTTGCGCGGAGATTTCTCGTTCGTGCTGTGTGCGCTCAGAGGCTGCCTGATCGCGCATTTCTTGCACGACGACATCTGAATCGGCCTTCAACTGATCTGCCAACTGCGTGATCAACGCGAGGATTGCCTCGCTCACTGGCTGGCCTTGCGCGCCTTCCTCCGCTTCGAGTTCCCTAAGATATTTATGAATCGTCGTCTTCGATCCAGTGTCGCCCAGCTCTGCACGCACGGCGTCGATTGACGGTCGACGTCCTTTCGCGATGAGGCTGTCCCGCGCCCGCTTCACATCAGAAAAATAGACACCTGCCCGCGCCATACAGCCTCCGCCGAAATTTCATACTGACGTACATACTATCATAGTACGTAATACAATAAGGCTTCCAAGCGCCGATTTCGTCGGTATTCACGCATTGGATAATCACAAATTATCCCGTCCGAGCTACCCTGACGCGCTAGAATGGGCCGTCACTATTACAGCTACCCTCTGCTTGGAAAAAATGACGGCCAACATATCGCGGAATCATCATTGGGTCCCTCAGTGTTACCTGAAGGGTTTCACGAAAGGCCGTAGCAAGAAATCGACGCTGCATGTCACCGATTTTGAGACCGGGCGTCAATTCACCTCAGTTCCGCGCAATGTGGCCGCAGGCCGCGACTTCAACCGCGTTGAGATTGACGGGCTTCCTCCGGACTACGTTGAGTCGGGCATTGCTGTGTTCGAAGGCAAGCTCGACAAGGCACTCGAACGTATCTGCCGTGAGCGCGAAATCAGGGACCCGGAGGATCTGAATCTGGTACTGAACCTGATCGCCCTCCTCGCCGTTCGCAATCCCGGAATGCGAGAGAATGTCCGCCATGGCCATGAGCAAGTCATGAAGCGAGTGATGGATCTGACGCTTGCGACGAAGGAGCGGTACGAGTCGAGCTTTGCGAAGGCTGCGCGTGCCGGCGCCCTGAAGGCCGAGGACCTCCTTCCCTACGAGCAGATGCGCGAGTTCTTTGACCGGGACGGGTACACGATTTCCGTGTCGACCACTCACCATGTCGGCCAGGAACTGAAGCTGGTGGATGCGATTTTGCCATTGCTCGGCCAGCGGAAATGGCTTCTCGCACGCGCGCTACCGGGGACTGGGGGGTTTATCACCTCAGATCACCCGGTGATTCTGCAGTGGGCAGATCGCCCAATAACTGGCGGTTTTGGCGGACCTGGTTTCGCACTTCGCGGAACCGAAGTACTGTTCAGTGTCTCTCACGACCTGGCGATGATTGGAACATTCGAAGGGCCGGATGGGTTCGTCGACGCGGATGAGGCACAGGTAGCCTTGATGAACGGCGTCATTATCGGCAACTGGCAGCGGCAGGTCTACGCACGTGATGACCGGTTCCGATACCGGATGCAAGATGGAGAAATTCGCCGCGGCGCCGACGCCATGCGGCATTTGGGTACGTGGCGACAACAGGCTGCGCAATGAACACCATCGACACATACGTCAACGCCGCAACGCGCGAGAATACACAGCGCAGTTATCGCGCAGCGGTCGAGCACTTCGAAGTGCAATGGGGAGGGCTTTTGCCTGCAAGTGGGGATACGATCGCGCGTTATCTGGCGGACCATGCGAGCAAGCTGTCGATAAACACCTTGCAGCAGCGTCTAGCTGCCTTGGCATCGTGGCACCACGATCATGGGTTCGCTGACCCGACCAAGGCGCCGCTCGTACGTAAAGTGCTCAAGGGTATCCGATCGTTGCACCCTTCTCAGCAAAAGCAAGCCAGGCCCGTCCAGCTTGAGGAGGTTGACCAGATCGTGGCATGGCTAGACCAGATGATCTTGCTTGCAACCGAACATGGCCGCCGTTCCGATGCGCTGCGTCATACCCGCGACCGCGCACTGCTGTTATTAGGTTTTTGGCGGGGATTTCGAGGCGATGAGCTCACTCGCCTTCGTGCTGAGCATACCGAGGCAGTTCCAGGGAAAGGCATTAGCTGCTTCTTGCCGACCTCGAAAGGGGATAGAAATGCTCAAGGTTTGACCTTCAAGACACCGGCCTTACAAAAACTTTGCCCGGTCGACGCTTATACGGCCTGGACTGCGCTTTCCGGCATTAAGGATGGGCCAGTGTTTCGGGCTATCGACCGCTGGGGCAATGTTAGCGCGGAAGGTCTTCACATCAACAGTCTGGTGCCGTTGCTTCGAGCCTTGTTCCTCGCTGCGGGAATCGCATCGCCCGATGCGTACAGTGGGCATTCATTACGGCGTGGATTCGCTACCTGGGCGTCATCGAACGGTTGGGACTTGAAGACGCTCATGGAGTATGTCGGGTGGCGTGACGTTCAGTCTGCAGTTCGCTACCTCGAAGCGGGTGAACGCTTTGGCGACATGCGGCGATAAACTTTGTGCAGCCTGATTTCTTAGGCCCACAATTGATGCAGTTTCGCCAATGCTTCCGGATCTGTCTCAAGGTAGATTTCAAACAAGGACCGTTCTGTCGGCCTTAACGTATTCAACCACTCCCAGGACCGCAGGACGCATTGCTGCTGGTCTGAAAGTACGGTCCAGGGTGCTTTGCAGGGATGACCCGCACGAGACACAAGTGCCGTAGGGTCTGGATAAAGGCAATGTACCGTTCGCAAAGGCGCATTGAAAGGACGGGATTCATCTCGAGCGAACACGACCTGGGGCGTCGATACCGTATCTTGCAACGACACTTTGAAACCTCCCCTGCCCAGGCGATCGACGATTGCCGCCCAAAGGCCAAAGAATTGCATGTATGTAAAGCTGAGGCGGGTTGGGTCATCTGATGGGCTATGAGCCCATGGCTCGCTCAGCCTCAACTCGTAGTTGCTTGTCCTCGGTATATTCAGTCCCTTCATGACCATCAGGTTTTCTGTCGACATTCGCCAGACCACATAAGCCAAGCACGTCCCCCCTGTGCCAATATAACTTGAGACACCTACCCGATTAATTTAGAGTACAACGGTAGGTCCCCAGCATGCACAGCCGAAAGCATCAAATTAGCACTCCAGTAGAAACCAGCAACGTCCCCGCTCC
>Ga0209023_10007030_pt1 | contig 11682 bp, 13 predicted proteins | sample LakOneMetagenome_FD_187468 | JGI IMG/M metagenome (GOLD analysis project Ga0209023, IMG submission 187468) | Freshwater and sediment microbial communities from Lake Erie, Canada (SPAdes) (version 2) | ecosystem: Environmental > Aquatic > Freshwater > Lentic | place: Lake Erie, Canada...
GACGGCGCCGAGGCGATGTCGTTCGCCGACCAATTTTCTGCGATGGCAGGAGTGGTCCGTCCAGTGTGAGGGGCGCAGCTCCGTTTTCGGCCAATTTCCGCCGTTTGATCAACAACGCGACAGAACCTCAGGCCATCGGTGTCGGCGAGTGCGTTCATCGACGAAGCGATTTTTTCTGAGACGAGGAAAACCGGCCCGAACATGGAGATCTGCAGGTAGCCGATATTCGGGGCCAGACGATCGACCTTTTCAATGCCAAGGTTGGACGCGCGGACCCGTTCGCGCACTGCGGGCGGTACCTGCTTTTCCCATTCCGCCCGCGTTTGGGGTGGCGGCGGCATCGACTCTTCGGACGGCACCGGACGGGCGCTGAAATCGACCTGCATATGCTTGTCGTGGACGACGCCCTCAATGTCCTCCGACAGCTGTTTGGCCAACTGTTTGCCGTCCGTGATGCCATCGTACTTGCCTTCGCGCTGGCGCTGGCGCAGGACCGCCTCGGCCTGTTTTGCCTTGTCGGGAAAAACATAATTGGCATTGAGCCTGGCAACCAGGGCATCGATAACCTCCGATCGGGTGGCGCCATCGATCTCGCCTGTCGGCGGCGCGCCGGCGATTGCGCCTGCCATCGTCAATGTCAGCAAAGCCGGTATGAGCATCCATTTTCTTTTCATGTTTTCCTCTGGGTTGGCAGGCGGGTTTTGATCGTCGATGGTTAAATCAGAAACGACAATGTCATCGATGAGGTAGCTAACGGAAGTAACGATAGCATAATAGTTGCTATGTAATAGCAATTTAAAATGCCTTTATAAAGCAGGAGGAAAAGAACCAATTCCAGCCAGGCCGCGACGTCGGCATGCAACATCGTAAATATTTTCTTGCAATAATTCGATGATTGGCTAACAATCAAACCATGAACACTGTATTCAAAGCCTTGTCCGACCCGACCCGCCGCAAAGTCCTGCAACTGCTGCAGCAGGGTCCCATCGGCGCGGGCGAACTCGCGGACATGTTCGACGTCTCCAAGCCCACTATGTCGGCGCACTTCGCGGTGCTCGTCAATGCCGGCCTGATCGACGCCGAAAAAGAAGGGCGCAACATCACTTACCGCCTCAAGCTGTCCGTGCTCGAGGAGGCGCTGCTGGCGTTTGCGCAAACGTTTGGTTTGCAGGTCACCCGGCCGGAAAACGGCCATCCCACAACGACATCGAAACAGGAGACACCATGAAATCTGCCCCATCGTTTGGCCGGCCGCTGCTTGGCGCGGCGCTGATTCTTGCCGTATCGGGCGCGCTGGCCTGGGCCTCGCCCGAATACATCAGCGACGAGTTGAAGCGCCGGCTCGTGGCCGCCTTGCTGGGTGCGGTGGTGGTGATCTACGCCAATGCCATTCCGAAATCGCTGACGGCGCTGGCACAACTGCGCTGCTCGCCCGAACGCGAACAAGCCGCACGCCGCTTCGCCGGCTGGAGCCTGGTGCTGGGCGGCATCGGCTACATGCTTGCCGCGCTCTTCGCGCCGCTGGGAGCGATGCACCTGGTCGGTGGCAGCCTGCTGGGCGCGTCACTGCTGGCGGCGGCCCTGCGCTGCTACGGCGTGGGTTCGCCTGCTACACGCGGTTGAGGAGGCGGCCATGTTTGCGATGCTGATGGGCTTGAAGTCGATTGCGCCGCGCGAGTTGCACGCGCTGCAGGAGCACAGCGGGCAGGGCGCGACGACCGTGGTCGACGTGAATGCGCGCCACTCCTGGCTGAAGGCGCGCGTGCCGGGGGCGATCAATTTGCCGCCGGAGTTCGAGGCAGCCATGCTGCCGGCGGACCGCGCCGCGCCCCTGGTGTTTTATTGCTCGAATCCGCTGTGCCGCAAGGCGCCGCAGGCGGCGCGCAAGGCGGAAAAGCTGGGCTACGCGGACGTGCGCGTGATGTCGGCCGGGATCACCGGCTGGGTCGGCGCCGGCTTGCCGGTGGAAAGCGGGGGCTAGCAATCTGCAGTTGCCGGCGCCGTCCAGGCGCCGTGCGCCCGCGATTTACTTGCGCTTCAGGCCCGGTATCTGCTGGCCGGCTGCAGGCGCCGCCCCGTTGGGATCCACGGCAGCCGGCAAGCCGGTTTGCTTGCGGCAGGTATTACGCAGGGCCAGTTCCTCGGCATTCGATTGCTCCAGCGTGTGCGCCGGTGGCTTGCCCGGATTGGCCCGCATGTACTGTGCGGCTTTCTCGGCGCGCGCCGCAAAGGCCGGGGCGAAGCATTTGCAGTAATCCGGCAGCTTGGCATTGCCTTTCAGGTCCGATTCGCCGAATGGCGCCGGGAAGTCGACCGCTTTCAGGCACATGTCGTAATAGGTCTGGGTCGGGGTCTGGGCATGTGCCGGGGACAGCGCCGCCAGCAGGAGCGCGGCGGTGCTGGATGCGCGAACGAACAAGGTACGGTCAAGCATGTTTTCTCCAAGAGGGAATAATTTAAATGCAACAATCAGTATATTATTAAGATCCTTCTGGAAACGTACTGATTCGATATCTTTGCCTATCCATTGCGCGCGCTTATGCACCGTGGCTGAAACCGGCGCGGAAAACGCTGCCGGCGGATTGACATCGGCCTGACAACCCCCATCGATGACCTTGCAACCCTTGCTCGACCTGATCAACCTCATCCCACGCGACTGGATCCTTCCACCCGCCAACCTGTTCCTGCTGATCGTCATCGGTCTCCTGATCCGGCGCCGCTGGCGGCGTGCCGGCAACATCCTCGCCGGCGCCAGCCTGGCGCTGATGGCCTTCCTGTCCACCACCGGCGGCGCGCGCCTGCTGGTCGCGCCGCTGGAGGCGATGAGCCAGCCGCTGCGGGCGCCGGAAGCGGCGGGCGCCCAGGCCATCGTCGTGCTGACCTCGGGGCGCCTGCAGGATGCGCCCGAATACGGCGACCGCGATATCCCCGACTACATCGCCCTGGCGCGCGTGCGCTATGCGGCGCACCTGCAGCGGCGCACCGGACTGCCCGTGCTGGTCACCGGCGGCAATGGCGCCAGCGGCATCGATCCGCCCGCGCACGACCGCGCCTATGTGAAAGCCGACGCCATGGCCACCGCGCTGCGCGAGGACTTCGGCGTGCCGGTGCGCTGGGTCGAGCGCCACGCGCGCGATACCAACGAAAACGCCATCGACAGCGCGGCGCTGCTGCGTGCCGATGGCGTCAAGCGCATCCTGCTGGTGACCGACGCCATGCACATGCCGCGCTCCTGCGCCGCCTTCGAGCGCGCCGGGCTGGATGTCGTGAATGCGCCGACCATGTTCTTCAGCGAGCAGGCGCAGGGCCCGCATTCCTGGGTGCCCGGTCCCGAAGGCATGCGCCGTTCGCGCTATGCCTTGTATGAATGGATGGGCAGCATCTGGTACCGCCTGCGTGCGGGCGGCAAGGATGCAGCCATCGACGCAAAATGCTACGGCGCATGAGGACGGCCATGCCAATTCCCGGGGAGATGCGATGGACCCGTTGATCATCCTGGCCCTGCTGGCCATGGGCTGCTTCGGCGGTTTCGCCGCCGGCCTGCTCGGCGTTGGCGGCGGCATGATCCTGGTGCCCTTCATGACCATGATCCTGACGGCGCGCGGCGTGCCCGACGAGCTGGTGGTGCACATGGCGATTGCCACCTCGCTCGGCACCATCATGTTCACCTCGCTGTCCTCGGTGCGCGCACACCACAAGCATGGCGCGGTGGTCTGGCGCATCGTGAAGTTGCTGGCGCCGGGCATCCTGATCGGCTCGACGGTCGGGCCGTGGATCGGCAAGCAGATGAACACGGCGACGCTGTCGATGTTCTTCGGCGTCTTTGTCGCGTTCTCGGCCACGCAAATGCTGGTCAACAAGAAGCCGGCGGCCGCACGCGATTTGCCAAAGGCCCCGGGCATGTTCGCGGCGGGCGGTGTGATCGGCGTGCTGGCCGGGCTGGTGGGGGCGGGCGGTGGTTTTGTCTCCGTGCCCTTCATGACCTGGTGCGGCGTGCGCATCCACAACGCGGTGGCCACCAGCGCGGCGCTCGGGTTTCCGATCGCGCTGGCGGGCACGCTGGCGAACATCGTGTATGGCTGGGGCGAGCCGGGCTTGCCGGACTATTCGCTCGGGTTCATTTATGTGCCGGCTTTATTGATCATCGTCGCGGCCAGCGTGACGATGGCGCCGCTCGGCGCGCGCACCGCGCACCGCATGCCTGTGAAGGGTTTGCAGCGGATATTCGCGCTGATCCTGTATTCGCTGGCGGCCTACATGTTCTGGAAGGCGACGACGACGTAGGCGGCGTCACCTCCGGCGCCCGCGCTAAGGCGCTCCGCGCGGGAACATGTCGCCCGGCGTCACACCCGTGAACGAACGAAACGCCGCGATAAAGGCCGACATGCTGTCGTAGCCGCAGACGACGGCAACGTCGGTCACGCGGTCGCCGCGCTCGAGCATGGGCAAGGCGGCCAGGATCCGCAGGCGCTGGCGCCAGGCGCGGAAGGTCAATCCGGTCTGCTGCAGGAAAAGGCGGCTCAGGGTCTTTTCCGACACACCCAGCCGCTGCGCATGGTCGAGCAGCCTTGTGTCGCTGTCCAGCTGCGCCTCGAGTGCGCGGCAGATCGAGCGCAGGCGCGGGTCGCCCGGCCAGGGCACCGCGAGGTCGGCTTCCGGCGCGCCTGCCAGCTGGTCGAGCAGCACGCGCACCAGCCGGCCGTGGGCGCTGGCCTCGTCGTACTCGGCCGGATAGCCGCTGAAGGTGCGTATCAATTCGCGCAGCAGCGGCGTGACTTCCACCACCCGGCAGGCGGCGCCGGCATCGTCCAAGGCATCGGGTGCGACATACAGGCTGCGCAATTCGGTGCCCGCGAAGCTGTGCACCGCATGCGGCACGCCGGCGGGTATCCAGATGGCGTGCAGGGGCGGCGCCATGTAGCGCGCGCTGTCGGTCACCACTTCGATGACGCCGCGCGCCGCATACGACAGCTGCGCCCACGGGTGGCGATGGCGCTGGCCGATGGCGCGGTTCGGCAGCCCGAGGGCATGGCCATACACGGGCCGCGGCAGGGCGCGGAAAGCCCGCAGTTCCTCCAGGTCGCGCGATGCGATGTCCGTTTGGCGATGTTTCATATCCGGTCAGCGTTAAACCTCAACAGGGCGCTACGGTACAGTACCGGCCATCGATTCACAACGGGTAGCGGCCTGTCGTCATCGGCCCTGGCCGTAGCTCGCCTGCGCTCCCTGTCCCGCCCCATCCATGTTGAAACAGCTCCCACGCACACGCCGCGTCGTCCGGCGCAACGGCAAACCCTTCGCGGCCAGCCCCTTGCTGGCGGATGCCCTGCCGCGCTGGCGCTCGCGCTTCCTGCAGCGCCTCCTCGTGTGCGGCTTCGCCGTCCTGGCGGCGCGCGCGGTCTGGCTGCAATGCGTCACCGGCGACTTCCTGCAGCAGCAGGGCGCCTACCGCTACGCGCGCACGCTGACCCTGGCCGGCACGCGCGGCCGCATCCTCGACCGCGACGGCGCGCCCCTGGCCGCCTCGGTGCCGGCGGTCTCGGTGTGGGCCGTGCCGAACGCACTGCGCGACGCCGCGCCGGAGGCGGTCGATGCGCTGGCGCGGCTGCTGCGGATGGACGGCGCCGAGATCCGCAAGCAGGCCAGCCGCGCCAGGCAGCTGGTTCCCCTCAAGCGGCAGGTGGAGCCGGAGGTCGGGCGGCAGCTGGCGGCCCTGCGCATCCGCGGCGTCGGGCTGAGCGAGGAAACGCGCCGCGTCTATCCGCAAGGCGAAGTCGCCAGCCAGATCGTCGGACTCGTCGGCCGCGAAGGCAATGGTTTGGAGGGGATCGAACTGGCGCGCGAAGACCGCCTGCCCGGCAAGCCGGGCGACCGCCGCGTGATCCGCGACCGGCTCGGGAACATCGTCGAGGAGGCGGGCACGGTCTTGCCCCAGCCCGGCCAGGATGTGGTCCTGTCGATCAGCAGTGCGATCCAGTACACCGCGTTCAAGGAGCTGAAGGCGGCTGTCGAGACCTTCCAGGCGCAGGCGGGCAGCGCCATCGTGGTCGACACGCGCACCGGCGAGATCCTGGCGCTGGCGAACTACCCGAGCTACGACCCGAACATCGCTTCGGAACGCCAGCGCGCGGCGATGCGCAACCGGGCGCTCACCGACAGCTACGAGCCGGGTTCGGTACTCAAGCCGTTCACGGTGGCGCTGGCGATCGACCAGGGGCAGGCGACACCCGACACCCTGGTCGATACCGGCGCCGGCCGCCTGGTCATCCATGGCGCGCCGATTTCCGATACCAGCGCCCATGGCGTCATCAGCGTCAGCGACGTGCTGCGCTATTCGTCCAACATCGGCACGGCGAAGCTGGCGCTCGGAATGCGCCCGCGCGACATGTGGGAAATGTTCACCAAACTCGGCTTCGGCCAACCGCCACAGCTGGGCTTTCCGGGTGCGGCGGCCGGAAGGCTGCGACCCCATGCGTCGTGGCGGCCGATCGAGCAGGCGACCATGAGCTACGGGAACGGCATCGCCGTCTCGCTCGTGCAGCTGGCGCGCGCCTATACCGTCTTCACGAACGATGGCAAGGCGATTGCCCTCACGCTGGACAAGCAGACCGGCACGCCGGCGGGTACGCAGGTGATCGCGCCGGCTACCGCGCGCGCGATGCGGCGCATGCTGGAAAACGTGGTGACGAATGGGACGGCGAAGGGAGGGCGGATTCCCGGCTACCGGGTCGGCGCCAAGACCGGGACGGCCTACAAGGCGGTGAACGGGCGCTATGTATTGCCGCGCAAGTACGTCGCCTCGTTCGTCGGCATCGTGCCGATGTCGGCGCCGCGCTTCATCGTCGCGGTCGTGATCGATGAACCGTCGGGCCGCCAGCACTATGGCGGGCAGGTGGCGGCGCCGACCTTTGTGGGGATCGCCTCGAAGGCCTTGCAGGTGGCGAACATCGCGCCGGATGCGGCCGTCGAGGGGGCGATGCCACCGGCCGATGCCGGCGACATCGAGGACTGATCTATCAGGTCGAGCGCAGCGTCTGCTTGCCGTCGCGCGAGGAATAGGCCCAAGCCAGCATGACCAGCGCCGCCACGATCATCGGCAGCGACAGCACCTGCCCCGAGGTGATCGGCAGGCCCATGACCGTGGTTTCCCAGTCCGGCACGCGGAACCATTCGGTAAAGAAGCGCGCGCAGCCGTACAGCAGGGTGAACATCGCGCCCACCGCCAGGCGCGGACGCGCCTTGCGCGCGAACGGCCACAGGATCAGGAACACCAGGATGCCGTCGATCAGCATCTGGTACAGCGGCGACGGGTGGCGCGGGGTATCGAGGAAGCCGATGCCGTTCGGATTCGGCCACAGCATCGCCCATGGCAGGCTGGGGTCGGCGATGCGCCCCGGCAGTTCGTGGTTGATGAAATTGCCCAGGCGGCCGGCGGCGTAGCCCAGCGGTACCATCGGCGCGATGAAGTCGTAGACGTCGAGGATGTTGCGCTTCGATTTACGGGCCCACAGCGCCATCGCGATCAACACGCCCAGGAAGCCGCCGTGGAAGGACATGCCGCCCTTCCAGACCTTGAAGATTTCCAGCGGGTTTTCGAAGAAATAGCCTGGCTGGTAGAACAGCACTTCGCCCAGGCGCCCGCCGAGCACGACGCCGAGCATGCCGTAGAACAGCATGTCGTCCAGGTCCTCGGGTTTCCAGCCCTGCGCGGCGATATGCGGCTGCTTGATGCGCACGCGTCCCAGGATGATGAACATCGCGAACGCGAGCACGTACATCAGGCCGTACCAGTGGATGTCCACGGGGCCGACCGAAAACGCGATCGGGTCCGGATTCGGGTGTACCAGCATATTATTCTTTCCTCAGTAATTCCAAAAAGCCCCGCAACACCGGCGAGGCATTGTCGCGGCGCCAGGCCAGCCCGAGTTCCACCAGTGGTGTCGGATTGGCAAGGGCACGGTATTCTACGCCGGGACGCTGCAGGTTCGACACGGATTGTGGCACAAGTGCCAAGCCCATGCCCGCGGACACGAGGCTGACGATGGTCTGCATCTGGATCGCTTCCTGGCCGATCGATGGCGTGATGCTGGCGTCGTGGAAGCAGCTGAGGATGGCGTCGTACAGGGCCGGCGCACTTTTGCGCGGGAAAATGATTAATGGCAGATGGGGCAGGGCGCGCAGGTCGACCGGCCCGCCGTCCGCAGGCAGCAGGCCTGCGGGCGCGCACAGCACCAGCGGTTCTTCCAGCACGCTGGCGTAGTCGAGCAGGGCTTGGGCTTTGTCCGGCAGCGGCGGAATCAGGAGTCCGGCGTCGATGCGGCCGTGCAGCAGGTCGTCGATCTGCACGTCGGTGGTCGCTTCCTGCAGCACCAGTTCGACGTTCGGAAACGCCGCGCTGTAGTCGCGCAGCAGGGGCGGCAGCACGCTGTAGTCGGCCGGCGTGACGAAGGACAGGGCCAGGCGCCCGGACTCGCCGGCGGCGGCGCGGCGCACCAGTTCCGGCATGGCGGCGGCTTGCTCCAGCAGGCGGCGCGCTTCGGGCAACAGGGCGGCGCCGGCGGGCGTGAGCTCGACTTGCCGGCGCGTGCGCAGGAGCAGGGGCGCGCCCAAGGTTTCCTCCAGCGCTGCGATGGTTTGCGACAACGGCGGCTGGGTCATGTGCAGGCGCTGGGCGGCGCGGCCGAAATGCAGCTCTTCGGCTACGGTGACGAAATAGCGCAGCTGGCGCAGTTCAAGGTTCATCGATATGCGTTTCCATGGTTTTGACTATGACTGATACGTTTTGCATATCACAGCCCGGCAAATCTTATATTTGACGCCCCCTGATGCGCAAGGCATTCTCTCAAGACTGTTTTAAGGAGTCTTGCCATGGCCAACCCACCGCGCTACAACCGCCGATCCAGCAATATCACCGAAGGCGTGGCCCGCGCGCCGAACCGTTCGATGTACTACGCGATGGGCTATCAAAAGGACGATTTCGACAAGCCGATGATCGGCATTGCGAATGGCCACTCGACCATCACGCCCTGCAACTCCGGCCTGCAAAAGCTGGCCGACGTCGCGATTGGCGCCATCAAGGAAGCCGGCGGCAACCCGCAGGTCTTCGGCACGCCGACCATCTCCGACGGCATGTCGATGGGCACCGAGGGCATGAAGTTCTCGCTGATCTCGCGCGAGGTGATCGCCGACTGCATCGAAACCTGCGTGAATGGCCAGTGGATGGATGGCGTGGTCGTCATCGGCGGCTGCGACAAGAACATGCCGGGCGGGATGATCGCACTGGCGCGCGCCAACGTCCCGGGCATCTATGTCTACGGCGGCACGATCAAGCCGGGCAACTGGAAGGGCAAGGACCTGACGATTGTGTCGGTGTTCGAGGCGGTGGGCGAATTCACGGCCGGGCGCATGAAGCAGGAAGACTTCGAGGGCATCGAGACGAACGCCTGTCCGTCGTCCGGTTCCTGCGGCGGCATGTACACGGCCAACACCATGTCGTCCTCGTTCGAGGCGCTGGGCATGTCGCTGATGTATTCGTCGACGATGGCGAACCCGGACGACGAAAAGGTCGGCTCGGCGGCCGAATCGGCGCGCGTGCTGGTGGAAGCGGTGAAGCGCGACCTGAAGCCGCGCGACATCATCACCCGCAAGTCGATCGAGAACGCGGTGTCGCTGATCATGGCCACCGGCGGCTCGACCAACGCCGTGCTGCACTACCTGGCGATTGCCCACGCCGCCGACGTCGAATGGACGCTGGACGATTTCGAGCGCGTGCGCCGCAAGGTGCCGGTGATCTGCAACCTCAAGCCATCCGGCCAGTACGTGGCGACCGACCTGCACAAGGCGGGCGGCGTGCCGCAGGTGATGAAGCTGCTGCTGGACGCCGGGTTGATGCACGGCGACTGCATCACCATCACCGGCCGCACCCTGGCCGAGGAACTGGCCGAGGTGCCATCCGTCCCCCGCGCCGACCAGGACGTGATCCGCACGATCGACCGGGCGCTGTACGCCCAGGGCCACCTGGCCATCCTGAAGGGCAATCTGTCGCCGGAAGGCGCGGTGGCGAAGATCACCGGCCTGAAAAATCCGGCGATTACCGGTCCGGCGCGCGTGTTCGACGACGAATACTCGGCGATGGAGGCCATCCTCGGCGACCAGATCAACGCCGGCGACGTGCTGGTGCTGCGCTACCTCGGCCCGAAAGGCGGCCCGGGCATGCCGGAAATGCTGGCGCCGACCGGGGCGTTGATCGGCAAGGGGCTGGGCGAATCGGTCGGCCTGATCACCGATGGCCGATTCTCGGGCGGCACCTGGGGCATGGTGGTCGGCCACGTGTCGCCGGAAGCCTTCGAGGGCGGGACGATCGCGCTGGTGCGGGAAGGCGATTCGGTGACGATCGATGCAAACCAGTTGCTGATCCAGCTGAACGTGCCGGACGAGGAGATCGCGCGCCGCCGCGCCGCGTGGACCCAGCCGGCGCCGCGTTATACGCGTGGCGTGCTGGCCAAGTTCGCCAAGCTGGCATCGAGTGCGAGCAAGGGCGCGGTAACAGGTTGATGTGAGCGACGGCCGGGGACGATTCCCCGGTTGTTATTTGCGCTTGTCGAACGACTTCTTCACGCGCGCCTGGCGGCGCTTTTCGTCTTCGTCGTGGGCTTTCTTCTTGTCCCAGCCGAGCATCTTTTCGATGTACTCGAACCAGATGAAGGCGAACACCATCAGGCCGACGATCCACCACCAGGACAGCTCGGCAAAGCGCCAGACTTCGAAGAAGCGCAGCACGACGAGGGCAAGAATCAACAGGATCAGTGGCATGGCGGGTTCCTCCGGAATGCGGCCATCTTACAAGCGTTTTCAGTGCTCTGTGGCAAAATAATCGGGTGTGGCGGAAACGCCTCCCTCAAAACGTAAGCGTCGTTACAGAGTGTGACGATGACTTATCCCCGCTGGGAAACGCGGTAAAATGCAGGCATTAACCATGGAGAGTCCTAGATGAAACGGTCCCTGATGTTGTGCGTAGTGTTGTCGGCCCTCGCATCCTCGAGCGCGTTCGCGCAAGCCGACCTGGCGAAAGCGAAGAACTGCATGGCTTGCCACGCCGCGGCAACCAAGCTGGTGGGTCCGGCCTACAAGGACGTGGCCGCGAAATATGCCGGCCAGAAGGGCGCCGAAGACAAGCTGGTGGCCAAGGTCATGAAGGGCGGCTCGGGCGCCTGGGGCCCGGTGCCGATGCCGGCCAATCCGCAGGTGAGCGAAGCGGAAGCGCGCAGCCTGGTGAAGTGGGTGTTGGCGACCAAGTAATTTCAGAAGCATCGCGATGAAGCGCGCCGGCGTGAGCCAGGCGCGTTTTTTTCGTCCGATGAGTTATCGGGCCGTCGTCAAAATTGTTGGCTCGACCCGTACGGTGGGCACCCCGTGCCCACGCGGTTACGTGCTCATCCTTGCACCGCCTGCGGCGATATGTCGCTCGTAACCCCAAGCCGAAGCCGCGGGCCTCTTGCACACTCCGCGAGCGAAACGCCACCGCCAACGTAGAACGGAGTCGCACGTAACCGCGTGGGCACGGAGTGCCCACCGTACGGTTGAATGTACGAGTCCGGTGCAAGGCCGACCATTCGACGGGTAACGGCTTTGATCAACGAATCACATCCAGCTTGCTCTTCTTCCCACCCTGATACGTGAACA
>Ga0209023_10007032_pt1 | contig 11680 bp, 8 predicted proteins | sample LakOneMetagenome_FD_187468 | JGI IMG/M metagenome (GOLD analysis project Ga0209023, IMG submission 187468) | Freshwater and sediment microbial communities from Lake Erie, Canada (SPAdes) (version 2) | ecosystem: Environmental > Aquatic > Freshwater > Lentic | place: Lake Erie, Canada | collected...
CGAGAATGAACTCGACAACAACCGGAACGCTGTATTCCTTCATCATCTCGCGTGCGGTGGCGAAGGCCGCCTGCGCATCTTCCGGATGTGTGACGCGGATCGCCTTGCAGCCGAGGCCTTCGGCGACCGCGACATGGTCGACGCCGTAAACGCCAAGTTCCGGCGCGTTGATATTTTCGAACGAGAGTTGGACGTGGTAATCCATGTCGAATCCTCGCTGTGCCTGACGGATCAGGCCCAGATAGGAGTTGTTCACGACGACATGGATGTAGGGCAGCTTGAACTGCGCTCCGACGGCAAGCTCTTCGATCAGGAACTGGAAGTCATAGTCGCCGGAGAGCGCGACGATCTCGCGCTGCGGATCGGCGACGCGCACGCCTAACGCAGCAGGTAAGGTCCAGCCGAGCGGACCGGCTTGTCCTGCGTTGATCCAGTTGCGCGGCTTGTAGACACCGAGGAATTGTGCGCCTGCAATCTGCGACAGCCCGATCACGCTGACAAAGCATGTATCGCGGCCGAAAGCCTTGCTCATTTCCTCGTAAACACGTTGCGGCTTGATCGGAACGTTGTCGAAGTGGCTCTTGCGCAGCATGCTTCGCTTGCGATCCTGACAGGCTGCAGGCCATGCCTGACGTTCCTTCAGTTTCCCGGCTTTGCGCCATTCCTTCGCGACCGTCACGAACAGTTCAAGTGCGGCCTTCGCATCCGAGACGATGCCAAGATCGGGATTGAATACGCGGCCGATCTGGGTCGGCTCGATGTCGACATGCACGAAGCTGCGGCCTTTGGTGTAGGTCTCGATCGATCCGGTGTGCCGGTTGGCCCAGCGGTTGCCGATGCCGAGGACGAAATCCGACTCCAGCATGGTCGCATTGCCGTAGCGGTGGCTGGTCTGAAGGCCGACCATTCCGGCCATCAGGACATGATCGTCCGGGATTGCGCCCCAGCCCATCAGCGTCGGCACCACAGGAACATTGACGATCTCGGCGAACGCCACGAGAAGGTCGGACGCATCGGCATTGATGATGCCGCCGCCAGCGACGATCAGCGGCCGTTCGGCGGCGTTGAGCATTTCGAGCGCCTTCTCGATTTGCTTACGGGTGGCTTTCGGCTTGTAGACCGGCAGCGGCTCATAGGTCTCGTCGTCGAATTCGATCTCGGCGAGTTGCACGTCGAGCGGTAAGTCGATCAGCACGGGGCCGGGACGGCCGGAGCGCATGATGTGGAACGCCTGGCTGAACACACGAGGCACCAGCGCTGGTTCGCGCACCGTGACTGCCCACTTGGTCACTGGCTTGGCGATGGATTCGATATCGACAGCTTGAAAGTCTTCCTTGTAGATGCGCGCACGCGGAGCCTGTCCGGTGATGCAGAGGATAGGGATCGAGTCCGCAATGGCGGAATACAGGCCGGTGATCATGTCAGTTCCGGCAGGGCCGGACGTTCCGATGCAGACGCCGATATTGCCCGCCTTGGCGCGGGTGTAGCCTTCCGCCATATGCGAAGCGCCTTCGACATGGCGCGCGAGGATGTGATTGATCGAGCCACGCTTCTTCAGCGCCGAATACAATGGATTGATTGCAGCGCCGGGAACGCCGAACGCGCAGGAGACGCCTTCCTTCTCGAGAATACGCACCGCCGCATCGATTGCTCGCATCTTCGCCATGTCACACCTCGAAATGTTTAGGTTCGAGCGTGATCATCACGAGGAGCGTGCGTCGTCTCAACGGTCTTGAATTTGTTTCCCGCGATGTGATGCGTGCGCGAGATTCTCTCGTTCGATCAAACAGCTAGAGAGAAGCGGCGGTGAAATCCGCGCTCAGCTTCTGGTTTCAGCGGATGGCATGACACCGCCGAGTGCTATGGTGAGTTCCGCAGCGACGTCGCGCACGATATTGCCGATGACAGGCAAGCGCTCATCTGTGACACGAGACGTCATTCCGGATACGGAAATCGCTGCAAGCGGTTCACTGCAGTCATTGTAGACAACGGCGGCGATGCATCGAAGACCCATGCGGGCTTCCTCGTCGTCGACGGCATAGCCGCGCTGGCGGACGATCTCCAGCGCCTTGAACAGTTCGCCGGGCCGCACGATGGACTTTTCCGTCAGCCGCGGCATGCCCTGACGATGAATGATGGCGTTGACGTCTTCGTCCGAATAGGTCGCAAGTACAGCCTTGCCGACGCCCGATGCGACCATAGCGACCCGGCCGCCCACCTTGGTGAGCGAACGCATGATCTCACGGCTCTCCATGCGCGTCAGCACGATGATGGTTTCATCGTCAACAACAGCGAGATTGGCTGTTTCCCTGGTCTGATCGCGCAGTTTGCGCAGATAAGGCATCGCATGGGCGACGAAATTCCGGCGCCGCGCAAATGTGGACCCCACAGAGAAAGCTCGCGCGCCGATGTGCCATTTCGCTTCGCTGCGGTCGAATTGCACGAAGCGGCGCTTTTCCAGCGTCGTCAGCAAGCGATGAACTGTGGAGGTGGAGAGCCCGGCCCGTACCGCAAGATCGGTGAGGCGATAGCCTTCATCATCTTCGGCCAGGGTTTCAATCAGGGTGAGCGCGCGATTGACGGACTGGACGCTGCCGTCCTTGCCGTCGGCTTCAGCCTCGGCGTTGCTGCGCGGTTCTATGGGTTTTCGCCGGATCATGCTTTTCTTCATTGCTACCCACGGCGGTCGATAGACGTGAAGATCGTGTAGGGAAGGGTGCCGCCTGTTGAGGCGGCACCCTTATGTGGATTAGAGCAAGCCCGCGCCGCGTGCCCACTTGTACTTCGCGCCGAGCACTTCGACCGGAAGTTCGGTGGAGTAGGCATAGGCAGGAATGCCGTTCTGGTAGAGGTATTCGGCAGCTTCCTCGACCTCGATGTCGCCCGCGAGAGACGCAACCATCGGCTTTACGAAGCCCTTGGCCTCCATCTCCTTCTTCACCTCGACCATGTTCCTGGCGAAGACCATCGGCGGAGTGACAATGGTGTGCCAGTAGCCGAGGATCAGCGCGTGAATGCGGTCATCGGAGAGGCCGAGCTTCACCGTGTTGACGTAGGTAATCGGCGGTTCGCCGCCGGTGATGTCCACCGGGTTGCCGGCTGCGCCGAACGGCGGGATGAACTTGCGGAACGCCGCGTCGAGATCCGGCGGCATCGCCATCAGCGACATGCCGTTATCGACCACTGCGTCCGACAGTAGCACGCCCGAGCCGCCTGCACCGGTGATGATGAGAACATTCTCGCCCTTCGGCGTCGGCAGCACAGGGATGCCGCGCGCGAATTCGAGAAGCTGGCGCAGCGAGCGGGCGCGGATCACGCCCGACTGCTTCAGCACGTCCTCATAGATCTTGTCGTTACCGGCGAGTGCACCGGTGTGCGACGATGCTGCCTTGGCGCCGGCCGAAGTGCGGCCAGCCTTGAGCACGACGACCGGCTTCTTCTTGGAGACGCGCTTGGCGGCTTCCGCGAAGGCGCGGCCATCCTTCAGATCTTCGCAATGCTGCGCGATGATCGTGGTGTTCGGGTCCTGCTCGAAGAAGGCGAGCAGATCGTCTTCATCGATATCCGACTTGTTGCCGAGACCGACAATGGCGGACACGCCCATCTTCGCCGAGCGCGAAAAGCCGATGATCGCCATGCCGATGCCGCCGGATTGTGACGACAGCGCCGCCGACCCCTTGACGTCATAAGCCGTGCAGAAGGTCGCGCAGAGATTGGCAGGCGTGTAGTAGAAGCCGTAGATATTCGGCCCCATCAGGCGGATGTTGTACTTCTGGCCGACCTTGACGATTTCGTCCTGCAGTTCAGGTGCGCCGGCTTCGGCGAAGCCCGATGGGATCAGCACTGCGCCGGGGATTTTCTTCTCGCCGCACTCGGCAAGGGCTTCAGCGACGAACTTTGCGGGAATGGCGAACACAGCCGTATCGATGACGCCGGGGACATCCTTGACGCTCTTGTACGCCTTGATGCCCATGATCTCATCGGCTTTCGGATGGATCGGGTAGATCTGCCCTTTATATCCGCCGTTGATGAGGTTCTTCATCACCGAGTTGCCGATCTTGCCGGCTTCGGACGAGGCGCCGATCACCGCAACAGCTTTCGGCTGCATGATGCGATTCATCGCGGTGACGATTTCTTCGTTCGAGCGCGGCGCGGGGCGCGGCTTGTAGTCGAAATCGACGACGATACGAACGTCGGCCGCGGTCGCATCCTTCTTGGTTGCGAAGACAGGGTTGAGATCGAGTTCGACGATTTCCGGGAAATCGCTGACGAGCTGCGACACGTTGACGATAATGTCCGCCAGCGCTTCGCGGTTCACCGGATCGCCACCGCGCACGCCCTGCAGCATTTCATGAGCCTGGATGCCATCGAGCATCGACAATGCGTCAGCAGTGGTCGCGGGCGCCAGACGGAACGTCACGTCCTTAAGCACTTCAACGAGAACGCCGCCGAGGCCGAAGGCGACGAGCTTGCCGAACGAGCCGTCGGTGATCGAGCCGACGATGACTTCGGTGCCGCCCTGCAGCATCTGCTGCACCTGGATGCCTTCGATTTTGGCATCGGCCTTGTACTTCTTCGCGTTTGCGAGAATGGTGTCGTAAGCTTTCTCGGCGTCAGCGGCGGTTTTCACGCCGACAATCACGCCGCCGGCTTCTGTCTTGTGGAGAATGTCGGGAGACACGATCTTCATCACGACCGGGAAACCCATGCCGCTCGCAATCTTGGCGGCATCCGCTGCGGACTTCGCGACACCTTCCTTAGGAACCGGGATTCCATATGCATCGCACACCAGTTTGCCCTCGGGGGCGGTCAGGCTGGTGCGTTTATCGGCTTTGACGGCGTCGAGAATCTTTCGAACCTCAGCCTTCGCCTGCTGTCCGACGTCGATCTTTCGCGCTGCGTCCTGCGAATGAGCCATTACTTCCTCCTGTCACGTCCATTTCTTGAAAATTAAATTGCGCACGGGTGTCGGACGGATGTTTCCCGGGCGTCTGAACCTTGGTTTGGCGTTGCTCTTCGTGCCGTATGGAGGCGCGACGATAAATACCCACACATTTGGCATTTGGTATGCCAAGAACCAACTTTGTCAAGCCTGTTTGACGTGCTTTCCCGGTGTTGGCCGCCTCGCTTGACACTTTGGCATCTGGTATGCCAAGAACATAGCCAACGCTCCCGTGGTATACAGCCCTCAACCAGTGAGGGAGATGATTCATGGTTACCCAGAAAACGTCAAAGGTGCCGCTGAACGACCAGGATCTCGCGATCGTCCGTATCGCGCCGGAAGCCAGTTTCAAAAACAAGGCTTACGACGCGCTCAAGGAAGCCATCCTCAAGATGGACATCTATACGAATCCTGAGCCTGTCATGCTCGACGAGCGCGCGCTGTCCGAACATCTCGGTGTCAGTCGCACGCCGATCCGTGAAGCGATCGCAATGCTGGAGCAGGACGGTTTCGTCAAAACCGTGCCACGCCGCGGCATCGTTGTGGTCCGCAAGACCAAGGCCGAGATCGTGGATATGATCCGGGCCTGGGCGGCGCTGGAAAGCATGGCCGCGCGTCTCATCACCACGATTGCGCGCAAGAAAGACATCTCCGCGCTGCGCAACTTCTTCAAGGACTTCAACAAGGACCGTCTGCCGCAGGATCACATCGCGGAATATTCAAAGGCGAATATCGCGTTCCACCAGGCGCTGCTTTCACTCAGTGAGTCGCCGGTGCTGATCGATATGACCAACGACATCCTGCTGCATGTGCGCGGCTATCGTCAGCTCACGATCGGACGCACCGAGCGTACCGCTGTGTCGCTGCCGGAACATCTCGCGATTATCGAGGCGCTTGAAGAGCGGGACACTGAACTCGCCGAGAAGCGCGCGCGCGACCATACGCTTGGGCTTGCGACTTACGTCGAAACCCATGGGCAGGAAATCTTCACGTAGACCAACGATCAAAAAAAGAGACCAGGGAGGCCACCGATGCTGACGACGGCAAACAAGGTAGAGACGGCAAACGACTCTGAGCGCGAACTGACGGATGGATTCCATCTGATCATCGACGCGCTCAAGCTTAATGGCCTCGATACCATCTATGGTGTGCCGGGTATTCCGATTACGGACTTCGGCCGCATGGCTCAGGCTGAAGGCATTCGTGTCCTCTCTTTCCGTCACGAGCAGAACGCCGGCTATGCCGCTTCGATCGCAGGCTTCCTGACCAAGAAACCCGGCATCTGCCTCACCGTCTCCGCGCCCGGCTTTCTCAATGGTCTGACCGCGCTCGCCCATGCGACCACCAACTGTTTCCCGATGATCCAGATCTCGGGGTCGTCCGAGCGTGAGATCGTCGACCTGCAGCAGGGCGACTACGAAGAAATGGATCAGCTTGCGATTGCAAAGCCGCTTTGCAAGGCGGCGTTCCGCGTGCTGCATGCGCAGGATATCGGCATTGGTCTGGCGCGCGCGATCCGCGCGGCGGTTTCGGGCCGTCCCGGCGGCGTCTATCTTGATCTGCCGGCCAAGCTGTTCGGCCAGGTGATGGATGCGGAAGCCGGACGGAAGTCGCTGGTGAAGGTCATTGACGCAGCTCCCGCACAGATTCCATCTCCGGATGCGGTCAAGCGTGCGCTTGATGTGCTGAAGTCCGCGAAGAAGCCTCTCATTATTCTCGGCAAGGGCGCAGCTTATGCGCAGGCTGACGATGCGATCCGCTCGCTGGTTGAGAAGAGCGGCATTCCTTTCCTGCCGATGAGCATGGCGAAGGGTCTGTTGCCGGATACTCATCCGCAGTGCGCAGGCGCTGCGCGCTCGACGGTGCTGAAGGATTCCGACGTTGTCATGCTGATCGGCGCGCGGCTGAACTGGCTGCTGTCGCACGGCAAGGGCAAGACATGGGGCGACGCTCCGAAGAAGTTCATCCAGATCGACATTGAGCCGAAGGAGATGGACTCGAACGTCGAGATCGTTGCTCCGGTGGTCGGCGATATCGGCTCGTGCGTGACAGCGCTTGTGCAGGGCATGGGTGGCAACTGGACCGTGCCGCCGGCTGAATGGACCAAGACCGTTCAGACCAAGCGCGACGACAACGTCGCGAAGATGGCGCCGCGCCTGATGAACAACAATTCGCCGATGGATTATCACGGCGCTCTGGGCGTTCTGCGCACCATCATCAAGGAGCGTCCCGACGCGATCCTTGTCAATGAAGGCGCAAATACACTCGATCTCGCCCGCGGCATCATCGATATGTATCAGCCGCGCAAGCGCATCGATGTCGGCACCTGGGGCATCATGGGCATCGGCATGGGCTACTCGATCGCGGCCGCTGTCGAGACCGGAAAGCCTGTTCTGGCCGTGGAAGGCGACAGCGCATTCGGCTTTTCAGGCATGGAAGTCGAGACGATCTGCCGCTATAAGCTGCCCGTCTGTGTGGTGATCTTCAACAACGACGGCATCTATCGCGGTACGGATGTCAATCCGACCGGCGGTTCCGACGTTGCGCCGACCGTCTTTGTGAAGGGCGCGCGCTACGACAGGATGATGGAAGCTTTCGGCGGCGTTGGCGCCAATGTGACGACGCCGGATGAATTGAAGCGCGCGGTTAATGCGGCGATGGATTCCGGCAAGCCGACGCTGATCAACGCGGTGATCGACCCGGCAGCGGGCAGCGAAAGCGGCCGCATCGGCAATCTCAATCCGCAAAGCGCTCTGAAGAAGAAATAAGGCCACACCGTTGGGCAATGGCGCCCAATCATTTCAGTCCTCAAACTCGGCGTCAGAAGGCGTCGATTGATACGGAGTAGAAGATAATGACACAGGCGCTGAAGGGCGTTCGCATCCTCGATTTCACCCACGTTCAGTCGGGACCGACTTGCACGCAGTTGCTGGCATGGTTCGGCGCGGACGTGATCAAGGTGGAGCGTCCCGGCGTCGGCGACATTACCCGTGGCCAGCTCATGGATGTCCCGAATGCGGACAGCCTCTACTTCACGATGCTCAACCACAACAAGCGTTCGATCACGCTGGACACCAAGAACCCGAAGGGCAAGGAAGTCCTCACCGAGCTGATGAAGAAGTGCGACGTGCTGGTCGAGAATTTTGGCCCCGGCGTGCTCGATCGCATGGGCTTTCCCTGGGAGACCATCCAGAAGATCAATCCGAAGCTGATCGTTGCGTCGATCAAGGGCTTCGGCCCCGGTCCGTATGAAGACTGCAAGGTCTACGAGAATGTCGCCCAGTGCACCGGCGGCGCGGCGTCGACCACCGGTTTCCGCGATGGTCTTCCGCTGGTTACCGGCGCGCAGATCGGCGACAGCGGCACCGGCTTGCATCTGGCGCTCGGTATCGTGACGGCGCTCTATCATCGCACAGTCACAGGCAAGGGTCAGAAGGTCACCGCGGCCATGCAAGATGGCGTGCTCAATCTCGCCCGCGTCAAGCTGCGTGACCAGCAGCGCCTCGCTCATGGCCCGCTCAAGGAATACAGCCAGTTCGGCGAGGGCATTCCGTTCGGCGATGCGGTTCCGCGCGCTGGCAATGATTCAGGCGGTGGCCAGCCGGGCCGCATCCTCAAGTGCAAGGGCTGGGAAACCGATCCGAACGCTTATCTCTATTTCATCACCCAGGCGCCGGTCTGGGAGAAGATCTGCGACGTGATCGGCGAGCCGGGCTGGAAGACGCATCCGGATTACGCCAAGCCGGCAGCGCGCTTGCCGCGTCTGAACGAGATTTTTGCGCGCATCGAACAGTGGACCATGACCAAGACCAAGTTCGAAGCGATGGACATCCTCAACAAGGATGACATTCCTTGCGGCCCGATCCTGTCGATGAAGGAAATCTCGGAAGACAAGTCGCTCTACGCAACCGGCACGCTGGTTGAGGTCGATCACCCGACGCGCGGCAAATACATCTCGGTCGGAAACCCGATCAAGCTGTCGGACAGCCCGACGGTTGTGACGCGCTCGCCGCTGCTCGGTGAGCATACCGACGAGATCCTGAAGCAGGTGCTGGGCTTCAACGACAACCAGGTCGCCGAGACGCACAATTCGGGCGCACTGTCTCCGCCGCGCAAGGTTGAAGCTGCCGAATAACGGCGAGCGATCTCTCAAACGCCCAAAGGCCGGCGCACCGCGCCGGCCTTTTTTATGGTTCTATTGTACCGCTAAGCCCCTGATCTCATGTGCAAAAAATGAGACATTTCGTCGCGCCACCTCTGCATGGTGCGATGCAGCAAGATGAATGCTGCTATGCAAAATCGATTATTGAGTCTGGTATCTGGTATACATAAATTGAGGGCAACGCGGTGCAGCACTGCCGCTGAATTCATCAGTTCCGAGAGGCCCTCCAATGTCCAAAATTGCTTCGATCAGCCTTTCTTCGTCGAACGGTCTGTTTGCTCAGCTCGTTGCGATCGTTGATAATTTTCTCATGAATACCGCGCAGATTGCGGTGCGCAACGGCGACCTTCCGCGGTTTGGACTGTGAGAAATAAGTCACTGGCGTTGCGCGTATAATCGCGCATTGCGTGATCTCGGCATGTTCTAAAGGGCTCCGGTTTTCCGGAGCCTTTTGCTTTTGGTTTCTCGAATTTTGATATCGCAACGCCAGATAGCTGCATCATCAATATCGCTTGTATCCTGGCATATCGCATACAACGATACGTTCCAGGCAGCGACTGTCACTCTTCTCAAACAGAACAGCGCGCCTCGGGAGGGGACAATGGCAGATGCCGTAGATGCGGTGTCGTGGCAGCCGGGCCGTCAATTGGCCGGTGGTGCAATGGCCTTTGACGTCAACTCCCTGACAATGACCACAGCTCTCCGGTTGTGCGGATTCGAACGCGCAAACGGTTGGGCTGCGCGTTTCGATCACGCGCTGGAATCTTCGTTCTAGGCTTTTCGGGAGGCAAGCAGACCAGCGTCACCGGAAGCGAAATCCATAACTGCCCGCAAGGCAGATTTCGAAATCAAGCCGCCGCCGAGCGGCAAAGACAACGAGTGGGAGAAACGCATGATGTGGTCATCTAATAGAACATTGAGCCTGACGCTGGGCACCGGAGTCTTTCTGGGACTGGCATCCATCCCCGCCTCAGCGGCATGGGAGCCGACACGGCCGGTGGAGATCGTCGTGCCGGCTGGCACCGGCGGCGGTGCGGACCAGATGGCTCGCACCATTCAGGGCATCATCACCAAGCACAGCCTGATGAAGCAGCCGCTGGTGGTGGTGAACAAGGCTGGCGGTGCCGGCGGAGAAGGTTTCCTCGACGTCAAAGGCTCGGCCGGCAATCCGCACAAGCTGGTCATTACCCTGTCCAATCTTTTCACGACCCCCTTGGGAACCGGCATCCCGTTCAGCCACAAGGATCTGACGCCGGTCGCGATGATGGCGCTCGACGAGTTCGTCCTCTGGGTGAATGCGGACAGCCCCTACAAGTCGGTGAAGGACTATATCGAGGCCGTGAAGGCGAAGCCCGGCGAGTTCAAGATGGGCGGCACCGGCTCGAAGCAGGAAGACCAGATCATCACGGTCGCGATCGAGAAGGCCTCGAACACCAAGTTCACCTACATTCCGTATCGCGGTGGCGGTGAAGTTGCGGTTCAGCTTGTCGGCAAGCATGTCGACTCTACTGTCAACAACCCGATCGAGGCGGTCGCGCAATGGCGTGGCGGAGCGGTTCGTCCGCTCTGCGTGTTCGATGGCAAGCCGCTGCCCTACAAGGATGCGGTCGCTGACGGAAAGTCATGGGGTGACATTCCCACCTGCAAGTCGCAGGGTCTCGATGTCGAATACGTGATGCTGCGCGGGTTCTTCACCTCGCCGCGCGCCACCAAGGAGCAGGTCGATTATTACGTCGACGTGTTCAAGAAGGTTCGCGAAACGCCGGAGTGGCAAACTCTGATGAAGGATGGTGCCTTCAATCAGACCATGATGGTCGGCCCCGAATATTCAGCATGGGTCGATAACGAACAGAAGCGGCACCAGTCCTTGATGAAGGACGCCGGCTTCCTGGCTGCTCCACAGTAAATCTCAGCGAACCAGTCCTGCCGGCGGAAAAGTCCGCCGGCAGAGCTCCAGCGTGGAAAAGATCATGAGCGAGCATTCTTCTGAAGTGGGTCAGCGCGGCCCGTCTCACAAATGGACGGAATTCGGCGTCGGCATATTTTGCATTCTGTTCGGTGTCATTACGATCATCGGCAGCATGAAAGCAGGCGCGGGGTGGGGGCCTGATGGTCCGAAGTCCGGGTTCTTCCCCTTCTATGTCGGCATCATCATCGTGCTGGCAAGCTGCGTGAACTGCATCCAGATTCTGATGGCACAGGATGACGGCCAGCTCTTTGCGGATTGGGGACAGCTTCGTCAGGTTCTTTCCGTCCTCGTGCCCACGACGATTTATTGTCTGCTGATTCCGTATCTCGGAATCTACGTTGCCTCCATTCTCCTCATCGCACTGTTCATGAAATGGCTCGGACAGTATCCGTGGATGACGACCGCCGCCGTGGCGCTGGGTGTGCCGTTCGCGGTCTATCTGTTCTTTGAAAAATGGTTCCTCATTCCGCTGCCGAAGGGCCCGCTGGAAGAGTTGCTTGGTCTCTAGACAATCCTGCTGCGGCTGAGGATACGACGATGGAAGAAATCATAAATCTGTTTCACGGCTTCGCGACGGTGCTGCAGCCGTTCAACATCCTGGTCATGG
>Ga0209023_10007033_pt1 | contig 11678 bp, 8 predicted proteins | sample LakOneMetagenome_FD_187468 | JGI IMG/M metagenome (GOLD analysis project Ga0209023, IMG submission 187468) | Freshwater and sediment microbial communities from Lake Erie, Canada (SPAdes) (version 2) | ecosystem: Environmental > Aquatic > Freshwater > Lentic | place: Lake Erie, Canada | collected...
CGCCCAGCAGGATGTGCTGGCCGTTGTCGAGCAGGCGCCCCTGGACCTCGACCGCGCGCGCGCGCCCGCCGAGGCTGCGCGCGCTTTCGATCAGGGTGGCGTGAACGCCGTTGGCAGCCAGCTCGACGGCGGCGGCGCAGCCGGCCCAGCCGCCGCCCACCACCGCGACCCGCAGGCCGCTAGGTGCGGACATAGGTTTTCCACGCCAGCCATAGCTTTCTCAGCGGCGTGAGCGAGATGCGCTGGTTCAGCACCTGGAAGCGCTCGTCCGCGATCTCGTCGAGCAGGGTGCGGTAGATCGACGCCATCATCAGGCCGGGACGCTGGGCCCGGCGGTCTTCCTTCGGCAGCAGGGCCAGCGCCTCGTCGTAGGTGCGCTGGGCGCGCTCGTTCTGGAAGGCCATCAGGGCCTCGAACTTCTCGCCATGGCGGAAGTTGAGGATGTCGGCGGCCGTCACGTTGAACTGCTGTAGCTCGTTGACCGGGAGGTAAATGCGGCCCTTGCGCGCGTCGTCGCCGACGTCGCGGATGATGTTGGTGAGCTGGAAGGCCAGGCCCAGCTTCTCGGCATAGGCCAGGGTCTGCGGGTTGGTGTAGCCGAAGATACTGGCCGACAGGATGCCAACCACGCCCGCCACCCGCCAGCAGTACTTCTGCAGGCCGGCGAAGTCGAGGTAGCGGCTCTGGTCCAGGTCCATCTCCATGCCGTCGACGATGGCCTGCAGGTGCTGTTCTTCCAGCTTGTAGGGGGCGATGTGCGGCTGCAGCGCCTGGGTCACCGGGTGGGTCGGGCTGCCCTTGTACATCGTCGAGACCTCGGTGCGCCACCAGGCCAGCTTGATGCGCGCGACCGAGGCGTCCGAGGTTTCGTCCACGGTGTCGTCGACTTCGCGGCAGAAGGCGTAGAGGGCGGTGATCGCGCGCCGGCGTTCCGGCGGCAGGAACAGGAAGCTGTAGTAGAAGCTGGAGCCGCTCTGGACCGTCTTTTGCTGGCAGTATTCGTCGGGAGACATGGTTTGATTGCTGTTTTTGCTGTTTTTGCTGTTGGTATGCACTGCGAATCCGCTAGTTTAGCCGATGCAGAGGTACGGTAGGGTGGTCGGCTCCGCCGACCGCGCGTTCAGCTCCCCTTCGAGCAGACACTGGGGCTGATCGTCATCAGGTTGGACGCGCGGTCGGCCAGCCGACCACCCTGCCGATTACATCTTGAGGGCCCGCCAGCCGACCACGATCCAGTCGGCCGGTTGCAGGGTCGGGCGGCGCCGGAACACGTCGTATTCGGCGCGCTCGATCGCTTCCAGGATGCGCAGGCCGCCCTGAACCATCAGGCGCAGTTCCCAGCCGATGCGGCCGGGCAGACGGCGCACCAGGGGAGTGCCGCTCAGCATCAGCGCGCGCGCGCGGTCCACCTCGAAACGCATCAGGGCGCGCCAGGCCGGGGTGGATGGGCTGGCGCGCAGTTCCGCTTCGGTCACCCCGTGGCGTTCCAGGTCTTCCAGCGGCAGGTAGATGCGGCCCTTGGCCAGGTCGATGGCGACGTCTTGCCAGAAATTGATGAGCTGCAGGGAAGTGCAGATGGCGTCCGAATCGCGCAGATTGCGTTCGTCCACGGCATCGTACAGTTCCAGCATCAGGCGTCCGACCGGGTTGGCCGAGCGCCGGCAATAGTCGAGCAGGGCGGTGTAGTCGGCATAGCGGGTAGTCGTCACGTCCTGGCGAAAGGCCGACAGCAGGTCGTGCATGGGCGCCACCGGCAGGCGGAACTCGCGCACCACGCCCCCCAAGCGCGCGAACAGCGGGTCGGCAGGGATGGCGCCGCGTTCGATTGCGCCGAGCTCCTGGCCGTAGCGGTCCAGCTCGGCCAGGCGCTGCTCCGGGCCGGCATCGCCTTCGTCGGCGATGTCGTCGGCGCTGCGGGCGAACGCATAGATCGCCTCGACCGCCGGCACCAGGCGGCGCGGCAGCAGGAAGGAGGCAACCGGAAAGTTCTCGTAATGCTCGACTGGCATGGGTGGCTGTTGGCTCTCATTCTCGACGGTTGCGCTGATTATAATTGCTCAATAACAAATGCACTAATGGCAAACAAGGACAAGGAAGTGCGCCGCTCCGGGTGAACCTGCACATGGCCGAGCCCACTGCCGGGCTGACCACCCGGCATACCGCCGAGCTCCGTTCTCCTATATGGATGAGCTCCCATCCGCCGCACGCCTAGCAAAAAACGCCCAATAGTGTCAGAAAATCCAGTAAAATAATCGATTGAAGTTGTAGCCCCTAAACAGTGGAGTGCAGGGCGGCCGGTTTCGTTGTCGGGCGCCCTTTGTTTTTGTGGCAAAAATGCAATCCTGCGCGAGGATGGCGAAATTGGTAGACGCACCAGGTTTAGGTCCTGACGCCAGCAATGGTGTGGGGGTTCGAGTCCCCCTCCTCGCACCACGAATAATTATTTTTTTGGACGATTTTTACAATGGCAACTGCAGTCGAAACCCTGGGTAAACTCGAGCGTCGCTTGACGATCACTTTTCCGGTAGCTGACGTCCGTACGGAGGTCGAAAAGCGCCTCAAGAAGCAGGCCAAGACGGCACGCGCCCCGGGCTTCCGCCCCGGCAAGGTACCGCTCAAGATGGTCGCGGCCCAATACGGTTACCAGATCGAATCGGACGTGCTGAACGACAAGGTCGGCCGTGCATTCAATGACGCCGCCAACGAGAACCAGTTGCGCGTTGCCGGCTTCCCGAAAATCGAGCCGAAAGAAGACGCGCCGGAAGGCATGCTCGCCTTCGATGCGACCTTCGAAGTCTACCCGGAAGTCGTGATCGGCGACCTGGCCACCGTCGAGATCGAAACCGTCGGCACCGACGTGACCGATGCCGAGATCGACAAGACCATCGACATCCTGCGCAAGCAGCGCGTGCACTACCACACCAAGGGTGAGGCAGGCGAGCACGGCGACGGCGGCGAAGCCGTGGCCGCCAACGGCGACCGCGTGACCGTGGACTTCGTCGGCAAGATCGACGGCGAAGAGTTCGCCGGCGGCAAGGCCGAGAACTATGCGTTCGTGCTGGGTGAAGGCCGTATGCTGCCCGAATTCGAAGCCGCCACCGTCGGCCTGAAAGTGGGCGAGAGCAAGACCTTCCCGCTGGCCTTCCCCGAGGACTACCACGGCAAGGACGTGGCCGGCAAAACCGCCGAATTCACCATCACCCTGAACAAGCTCGAATGGGCCCACATGCCGGAAGTCGACGCGGAATTCGCCAAGTCGCTGGGCATCGAAGACGGCTCGATCGAGAAGATGCGCGCCGACATCAAGACCAACCTGGAGCGTGAAGTCAACGCCCGCATCAAGGCCCGCAACAAGGAAGCCGTGATGGACGCCCTGGTCAAGGCCACCGACATGGAAGTGCCGAAGGCCATGATCCAGCAGGATTCGGAGCGCCTGGCCGAGATGACCCGCCAGGACATGATGCAGCGTGGCATGGATGTCAAGGCGATGCCGTTCCCGGCCGAGATGTTCGCCGACAAGGCCGAGCGCCGCGTGCGCCTGGGCCTGATCCTGTCGCAGCTGGTCTCGGACAACAATCTGCAGGCAACCCAAGAGCAGGTGAAGGGTCAGATCGAAGACTTCTCGCAGAGCTACGAAGATCCGAAAGAAGTCCTGAAGTACTACTACAGCGACCGTCGCCGCCTGGCTGAAGTGGAAGCTCTTGTATTGGAAGAAAACGTCGTTAACTATGTCCTCGGCAAGGCGAAGGTCAGCACCAAGACCATCGCTTTCGATGAACTGATGGGTAGCAACCCGCAGGGCTAAGTTTTCCCATTAGCAAGGGCATTGGTTTATCGTAGGGTGGTCGGCTCTGCCGACCGCGCGTTCAAATCCCGGTGATGCCGCCCGCGCGGCTGTTCCATCGATGACTGGACGCGCGGTCGGCGAAGCCGACCACCCTACGTACATGTGCAAATCGCACGCACCTGCTAAGATGGGCTTTCTGAACCCCTTTTTACAAGGAACGAGACAGGTATGATTCGTAATCCGGCATTGGATACCCAAGCCCTCGGCCTCGTGCCGATGGTGGTCGAACAGAGTGGCCGCGGCGAGCGCGCCTATGACATCTATTCGCGCCTCCTCAAGGAGCGTGTGATCTTCCTGGTCGGTCCTGTCAACGACCAGATGGCCAACCTCATCGTGGCCCAGCTGCTGTTCCTGGAGAGCGAGAATCCGGACAAGGATATTTCGCTGTACATCAACTCGCCGGGCGGATCCGTCTCGGCGGGCCTGGCGATCTTCGACACGATGAACTTCATCAAGCCGGACGTCTCCACCCTGTGCACCGGCCTGGCCGCCTCGATGGGCGCCTTCCTGCTGGCTGCCGGCGCCAAGGGCAAGCGTTTCTCGCTGCCGAACTCGCGCGTCATGATCCACCAGCCGTCCGGCGGTTCGCAGGGCATGGCTTCGGACATCGAAATCCAGGCCAAGGAAATCCTGTACCTGCGCGAACGTTTGGCGCGCATCATGGCCGAGAACACCGGCCAGAGCATCGAGCAGATCCACAAGGACACCGACCGCGACCGTTTCATGTCGGCGGAAGAGGCTGTCGAGTACGGCATGATCGACCGCGTGCTGACCAACCGCGCTTAAGCAAGCATTGCGACACTGCCAAGGTGTTGCCAAAAAACGCCCGGGCGGATGCACGTTCGGGCGTTTCGCTTTTATTTCGGGTAGCATGGTCGTGTGCGCACTTGTTGCGTACCCGTATTAGCGTTATATTCATAGCAATTACTTAAATATCCTGCCCCATGTCTGACAAAAAATCCTCCAGCGGCGAAAAACTTCTGTACTGCTCGTTCTGCGGAAAGAGCCAGCACGAAGTCAAGAAGCTGATCGCGGGACCGTCGGTGTTCATCTGCGATGAATGCATCGACCTGTGCAACGACATCATCCGCGACGAGACCTCGAACGTCGAATCGGTGGCGGGCGCCAAGTCCGATCTGCCGACTCCGCACGAAATCACCGAGCTGCTCGACCAGTACGTGATCGGCCAGCAGACGGCCAAGCGCATCCTGTCGGTGGCGGTGTACAACCATTACAAACGCCTCAAGCACCTGGGCAAGAAGGACGACGTCGAACTGGCCAAGAGCAACATCCTGCTCGTCGGCCCGACCGGTTCCGGTAAAACCCTGCTGGCCCAGACCCTGGCGCGCATGCTCAACGTTCCCTTCGTGATCGCCGACGCGACCACCTTGACCGAAGCCGGCTATGTCGGCGAGGACGTCGAGAACATCATCCAGAAGCTGCTGCAAAGCTGCAACTACGAAGTCGAGAAGGCCCAGCGCGGCATCGTCTACATCGACGAGATCGACAAGATCTCGCGCAAGTCGGACAATCCGTCGATCACCCGCGACGTGTCGGGCGAGGGCGTGCAGCAGGCGCTGCTGAAGCTCATCGAAGGCACCATGGCATCGGTGCCGCCGCAGGGCGGCCGCAAGCATCCGAACCAGGACTTCGTCCAGATCGACACGACCAACATCATGTTCATCTGCGGCGGCGCATTCGACGGCCTGGCGAGGATCATCCAGAACCGTTCGGAAAAGAGCGGCATCGGCTTCGCGGCCACGGTCAAGAGCCAGACCGAGCGCGCAGCGAGCGAGATCATGATGGATGCCGAGCCGGAAGACCTGATCAAGTTCGGCCTGATCCCGGAACTGGTCGGCCGCCTGCCTGTCGTCGCCACCTTGAACGAGCTGACGGAAGAGGCGCTGATCCAGATCCTGATCGAGCCGAAGAACGCCTTGATCAAACAGTACTCGAAGCTGCTTGAAATGGAAGGCGCCGAACTCGAAATACGTCCTGCCGCCCTGCACGCGATCGCCCGCAAGGCCCTGGCGCGCAAGACCGGCGCCCGCGGCCTGCGTTCGATCCTCGAACACGCGCTGCTGGATGTGATGTACGAGCTGCCAAGCCAGCAAAACGTCGTGAAGGTCGTCATCGATGAAAATACGATCACGAACGGCGCAAAACCTTTGCTGATTTACAGCGAAACGCCAAAAGCTTCCGGCGAGAACTAAAAAAGCGCCACACTTTTGTCACAAAAGTCTTGCCGTACGGATTCTTGAGGGTACACTAGGTCTTAATAAGAAACCGGGCTTCAATCGAAAAGCCACTCGCCGGATCCTCCTGCGCGGTGGCTTTTTCATTTGAAAACGCGTTTTTTATCGGAACGGCTATATTTATAACCAAGTGCCTAAATATTACGGTTAGAAAATATATTCGCAGTGGTCTTGAGATTTGCACTGCGAGCGCCCAAGTTCAGCAACACGTTTCTATAAGGTATGCCATGACAACTTCGAAATTAACCGAGCAAACGACGCTGCCACTCCTGCCGCTGCGCGATGTGGTCGTGTTTCCGCATATGGTGATACCTCTGTTCGTCGGTCGTCCGAAATCGATCAAGGCGCTGGAAGCCGCGATGGAGCAGGGCAAGAGCATCATGCTGGCCGCCCAAAAGGCCGCCGCCAAGGACGAACCCTCCGCCGCAGACATCTACGAGATCGGCTGCGTGGCCAATATTCTGCAGATGCTGAAGCTGCCCGACGGTACCGTGAAGGTCCTGGTCGAGGGCGCACAGCGCGCGCGCATCGACCACATTACCGATGGCGCCACCCATTTCACCGCCGAGCTGACCCCGGTGCAATCGGAAATCGGCGACGATTCCGAAGTCGAGGCCATGCGCCGCGCCATCGTCCAGCAGTTCGACCAGTACGTCAAACTCAACAAGAAGATCCCGCCGGAGATCCTGGCATCGCTGGCAGGCATCGACGACGCCGGCCGCCTGGCCGACACCGTCGCCGCGCACCTGCCGCTCAAGCTCGAGCAGAAGCAGGTCATCCTGGAGATCTTCAATGTCGCCAAGCGCCTCGAGCACCTGCTCGGCCAGCTGGAAGGCGAACTGGACATCCTGCAGGTCGAGAAGCGCATCCGTGGCCGCGTCAAGCGCCAGATGGAAAAGTCGCAGCGCGAGTACTACCTGAACGAACAGGTCAAGGCGATCCAGAAAGAGCTGGGCGAGGGCGAAGACGGCGCCGATATCGAGGAACTCGAGAAGAAGGTCGTCGCCGCCAAGATGCCGAAGGAAGCCCTCGACAAGGCAATGGGCGAGATCAAGAAGCTCAAGATGATGTCGCCGATGTCGGCCGAAGCCACCGTCGTGCGCAACTACATCGACACCCTGATCGGCCTGCCGTGGAAGAAGAAATCAAAGGTCACCATCGACCTGGAAAAGGCCCAGCAAGTGCTGGAATCGGACCACTACGGCCTCGACAAGATCAAGGAACGCATCCTCGAGTACCTCGCGGTGCAGCAGCGCGTCGACAAGCTGAAGGCGCCGATCCTGTGCTTCGTCGGTCCTCCGGGCGTCGGTAAAACCTCGCTGGGCGAATCGATCGCCCGCGCGACCGGCCGCAAGTACGTGCGCATGGCCCTGGGCGGCGTGCGTGACGAAGCCGAGATCCGCGGCCACCGCCGCACCTACATCGGTTCGATGCCGGGCAAGGTGCTGCAGTCGCTGTCGAAAGTCGGCGTGAGGAACCCCTTGTTCCTGCTGGACGAGATCGACAAGATGGGCGCGGACTTCCGCGGCGATCCGAGTTCGGCCCTGCTGGAAGTGCTGGACCCGGCGCAGAACCACACCTTCAGCGACCACTACGTTGAAGTCGACTTCGACCTGTCGGACGTGATGTTCGTGGCGACCTCGAACTCGTTCAACATCCCGCCGGCGCTGCTGGACCGGATGGAAGTGATCCGCCTGTCGGGCTACACCGAGGACGAGAAGACCAGCATCGCGCAGCGCTACCTGCTGCCGAAGCAGATCAAGAACAACGGCCTGAAGGAAGGCGAGATCAAGGTCGAGGAATCTGCGATTCGCGACATCATCCGCTACTACACCCGTGAAGCCGGTGTCCGTTCGCTCGAACGCGAGATCTCGAAGATCTGCCGCAAGGTCGTCAAGATGCTGCTCCTGACCAAAGCCGAGAAGAAGATCACGGTCGGCGCCAAGAACCTGGACAAGTTCCTGGGCGTGCGTCGCTACGACTTCGGCGTGGCCGAGAAGGAAAACCAGATCGGCCAGGTAGTCGGCCTGGCGTGGACCGAAGTGGGCGGCGACCTGCTCACCATCGAAGCCGTCAACGTGCCGGGCAAGGGTGCGGTCATCCGCACCGGTACCCTGGGCGACGTGATGAAGGAATCGATCGAGGCAGCCCGCACCGTGGTGCGTAGCCGCGCCCAGCGCTTAGGGATCAAGGCCGAGGTGTTCGAGAAGACCGACATCCACATCCACGTGCCGGAAGGCGCGACGCCGAAGGACGGTCCGTCCGCCGGTATCGGCATGACGACCGCGCTGGTGTCGGCCTTCACCGGCATCCCGGTGCGCGCCGACGTGGCGATGACGGGCGAGATCACGCTGCGCGGCGAAGTGCTGCCGATCGGCGGCCTCAAGGAAAAGCTGCTGGCGGCGCATCGCGGCGGCATCAAGACGGTCCTGATCCCCGAGCAGAACGTGAAGGACCTGGCCGACATTCCGGACAACGTCAAGAACAAGCTCGAGATCGTGCCGGTGCGCTGGATCGAGAAGGTCCTCGAGATCGCGCTGGAACGCCAGCCGTCGCCGGTGGTCGAAGTGGCGGCTCCGGTGGCGGTGACGCCGACTGCGGCCACTGAGGGATCGACGGAGGTGGTCAAGCACTGATCGCTCCATGTGATCGATGAAGCAGGCGCCTGAGGGCGCCTGTTTTTTTATGCGCGTTCGGTACGCCTCCTTTCACCGAAAAGTGACGCAAGCGCGCAACCGATGCGACCCTCCACGCATGTTGCTTGACAGACCAATGTTGCCCTTGTTTAATACGCGCTTGCACTTTTGCAGGAAGGCGCCGCGGCGTCCAACGTATAAACGAGGGTTAGAGTGAACAAGACAGAACTGATCGAAGAAATCGCGAAGTCCGCGGACATTACCAAGGCCTCGGCGACGCGTGCTCTCGATGCCGTGATTAATGCGGTGACCGAGTCGCTGAAGAAGAACGACAGCGTCACGCTGGTCGGCTTCGGCACCTTCACCGTGGGCGAGCGCGCTGCCCGTACCGGCCGCGATCCGCGCACCAAGGAACCGATCAAGATTAAAGCGGCAAAGGTTCCGAAATTTAAGGCTGGTAAAGCGCTGAAAGATGCTGTAAACTAATGCCTTCTCTGCAGTGACATGCAGCGAGCACTACCTGCAAAGGTAATGCGATGTAGTGAGTTTTTGTTGGAGCGGTAGTTCAGTTGGTTAGAATACCGGCCTGTCACGCCGGGGGTCGCGGGTTCGAGCCCCGTCCGCTCCGCCAACATCCACAACATTAATCTGGAGCGGTAGTTCAGTTGGTTAGAATACCGGCCTGTCACGCCGGGGGTCGCGGGTTCGAGCCCCGTCCGCTCCGCCAGAATTCAGTCGTACCCGGAGGGCGTATCGTCGACCGGGAAAACAAGAAGAGGCGAACGCGAGTTCGCCTTTTTTTTTAACTTGTGCTGTTAAAGCATTATCAACCTTGAATGGCTGACCATGTTTGATTTTGTCCGTAACAACCGGCGCGTGATGCAGGGGCTGCTGCTCGTGCTGATCGTGCCCTCGTTCGTGTTAGTCGGTGTCTCGAGCTACCAGGACCGTGGCGATGCCGCCGCCGGTGTGGCGACCGTGGCCGGCCAGAAGGTCACCCAGCAGGAATGGGAAGAAGCCCAGCGCCGCCAGATCGACCAGGCGCGCCAGATGATGGGCCCGCGCTTCGACCAGAAGATGTTCGAGACCCCGGAAGCCAAGCAGGCGATCCTGAACAACCTGGTGGCCGAACGCGCCGTGAACGCCGAGATCGCGCGCACCCACATGACCGTGAGCGACCAGCAGATCGCCAACGAAGTGGGCAAGATTCAGCAGTTCCGCAAGGCCGACGGCAGCTTCGACCTGGATCAGTACAAGGCCGCGCTGGCCGCGCAGGGCATGACGCAGGCGATGTTCGACCAGCGCATGCGCCGCGACCTCACCATCGGGCAGCTGTCGGGTTCGATCCAGGCCACCGCCTTCGCTCCGCGCAGCGTCACCGCGCGCCTGTCGGACATTAACGACCAGGAACGCGAAGTCCAGGAGATGCTGTTCCCGGTCGCGCAATTCCTGCCGCAGGTGAAGGTCACCGACGAGATGGTCAAGGCCTACTACGACAAGAACGCCGCGCTGTTCACGGTGCCGGAGCAGGTCAAGGCCGAATACGTCGTGTTCGACGCCGAAGCCGTCGCCAGCCGGGTAGAGGTGACCGATGCCGAGATCACCGACTACTACAACAAGAACGTCAAGAGCTACACCACGCCCGAGCAGCGCAGCGCCAGCCACATCCTGATCACGGTGGCGCGCGATGCCAAGCCGGCCGACCAGCAGGCCGCCAAGGCCAAGGCCGAAAGCGTGCTGGCGGAAGTCCGCAAGAACCCGGCCAACTTCGCCGAGATCGCCAAGGCGCAGTCGCAGGATCCGGGCTCAGCTCCGTCGGGCGGCGACCTGGGCGTGGTCGAGAAGGGCGCGTTCGTCAAGCCGGTCGAAGACGCGATCTACGCGCTCAAGGAAGGTGAAATCAGCGGCCTGGTGCAGTCGGAATTCGGCTACCACGTCATCAAGGTCAACTCGATCAAGCCGGCCGCGCAGAAGCCGCTGGACGCAGCAAAAGAAGAGATCGCGGCCGACCTCAAGAAGCAGAAGATGTCGAAGCGCTATTCGGAAATGGCCGAGACCTTCACCAACATGGTGTACGAGCAGTCGGAGAGCCTCAAGCCCGTGGCCGACAAGCTGGGCCTGAAGATCGAGACCGTCGACGGCCTGACCCGCAAGCCGAACCCGCAGCTGGGCCAGGCGCCGTTCAACAACGAGAAGTTCCTGGCCGCGATCTTCGGCGTGGACGCGATCAAGAACAAGCGCAACACCGAAGCCGTGGAAGTGGCGCCGAGTGTGCTGATCTCGGGCCGCGTGGTCGAGTTCAAGCCGGCCTCCAAGCGTCCGCTGGCCGAAGTCGACGCCGTGATCCGCCAGCGCGTCACGCTGGAAGAAGCGGCCCGCCTGGCGCGCGCCGCCGGCGAGCAGAAGCTGAACGCCGCGAAGGCATCTAGCGACGCCACCGGCTTCGGCGAGCCGAAGGTCGTGTCGCGCACCAAGGAACCGGGCATCAACACCACCGCCGCGCTCGCCGTTCTGAAGGCCGACGTGACCAAGCTGCCGGCCTATGTGGGTGTCGAGATCCCGGGCCAGGGCTATGGTGTCTACCGCATCGGCAAGGTCTCGCAGCCGGCCCAGCCGGACGCCAACCGCCGCAAGGAAGAGGCGCAGCAGATCTCGGGCATCGTCGGCCAGGCCGAGTTCTACAACTTCGTCGAGGCGCTCAAGGTCAAGGCGAAGGCCAAGATCAACGTGAAGGCGTCGCAGCTGGGACAGAAGTCCGAGTAAGCGGTTCTGGCATGTGAAAAGCCCGGCTGTGTGAGCAGCCGGGCTTTTTGTTTTTGGCGCTGTCATCATTCGATATGGATGAGGATGGAACTGCTGAGCTGTGCCTTGGTCAAACTCGTGTCTCCACTCTCGGATATCGACCGTGCGCGCTCCGCAATTCAAGCAATGGTTTGCCAA
>Ga0209023_10007034_pt1 | contig 11677 bp, 15 predicted proteins | sample LakOneMetagenome_FD_187468 | JGI IMG/M metagenome (GOLD analysis project Ga0209023, IMG submission 187468) | Freshwater and sediment microbial communities from Lake Erie, Canada (SPAdes) (version 2) | ecosystem: Environmental > Aquatic > Freshwater > Lentic | place: Lake Erie, Canada...
CGGCCGACCCTGCTGGACGACGTGCGCGGCCAGCCGCAGTCCGGCGAGCAGCCCGTCGCCGGTGGTGGCGAGGTCGGCGTAGATGATGTGCCCGCTCTGCTCGCCGCCGATCGAGTACCCCCCGGCCGCCAGCGCTTCGAGCACGTAGCGGTCGCCGACCGCGGTCTCGATCACGTGGATGCCGGCCGCCGCCATCGCGTGGCGGAACCCGAGGTTGCTCATCACGGTGACGACGACCGTGTCGGCGTGCAGGCGCTCCTCGTCGCGCAGCTGCAGTGCTGCCAGTGCGATCAACCGGTCGCCGTCGATCACGTTGCCGAGGTGGTCGACCGCGATGACACGGTCCCCATCGCCGTCGAACGCGAGCCCGAGGTCGGCGCCCTGCTCCACGACGGCGGCGCACAACGAGCCCGGCGAGGTGGCGCCGCACTGCTCGTTGATGTTCCGGCCGTCCGGCGCGGCGTGGATGAGCGACACCATCGCCCCGAGCGCGAGGAACGGTCGCGCGGCGACCTCGCTCGTCGCGCCGTTCGCACAGTCGAGCACGACCCGCAGCCCGCCGAGCGCACCGGGCAGGAACAGACCGGCGAGGTGGTCGACGTAGTCGTCGGCCGCGGTGGAGCCGATGTCGTCGAACGTCATCGGCAGGTCGACCTGCACACCGAGCGCACCCTCGATCGCCTGCTCCACGTCGTCGGCGAGCTTCACGCCGCCCGGGGCGAAGATCTTGATCCCGTTGTCGTGCCACGGGTTGTGCGACGCCGTCACGACGGCGGCGGGCAACCCGAGCCGGCGTGACCAGTAGGCGACCGCCGGGGTGGGGACCACACCGAGATCCTCGACGGTGCCCTCGCCGCCGTGCGCGACGATGCCGGCAGTGAACGCGGCCGACAGCAGCGCGCCCGACTCACGCGGGTCGCGGCCGATCAGCCATCGACCGTTGCCGAGCACTGCTGCTGCGGCATGCCCGAGCGACGCCACGTAGTGGGGCGTGAGCTCGGTGAGCGCGTGAGCGCGCACACCATCGGTTCCGAACTTCAGCATGACGCCCTCGGCGCCAGGATCAGCGCTTGGTGTACTGCTTGGCCTTACGAGCCTTGACGAGGCCGTACTTCTTGCTCTCCTTCTTACGCGGGTCACGCGTGAGGAGGCCGGCCTTCTTGAGGGCCGGACGGCTCTCGGGATCCAGCTCGACGAGCGAACGAGCGATGGCCATCCGCAGTGCGCCGGCCTGACCACTCACGCCACCACCGTGGATGGTGGCATCGACGTCGTACGCCTCTTCCTTGTCGGTGACGCGCAGCGCCTCCGACACGATCATCCGCTGGACGGCGGTCGTGAAGTACGCGTCGAACGTGCGACCGTTGATGGTGTGCGTCCCGGTGCCGGGGCGGAGGCGGGCGCGAGCCACGGCTTCCTTGCGGCGTCCGGTGGTCTGGGTGAGGGGCTTCGTGGCCATGATGGTTCAGCTCTCCGGTGTGGTGCTCAGCGAGCCTTGGCCGCTGGAAGTTCGAGGGCGACGGGGTTCTGGCTGCTGTGCGGGTGCTCGGAACCGGTGTAGACCTTCAGCTTCTTGATCTGCTGGCGGCCGAGCGGGCCGTGCGGGAGCATGCCGCGGATGCTGAGGCGGATGGCGTCGGCCGGCTTGCGGCCGAGCAGCGATGCGTACGTCTCGCTCTTCAGGCCACCCGGGTACCCGCTGTAGCGGTACACCATCGCGGAGTCGGCCTTGCCCTTCGTCATCACGATCTTGTCGGCGTTGATGATGATCACGTGGTCGCCGGTGTCGATGTGCGGCGCGAACGTGGTCTTGTGCTTGCCGCGCAGCACGCGGGCTGCCTCGGTGCACATGCGACCGAGGACGAGGCCCTCGGCATCGATGACGTGCCAAGCGCGCGTGATCTCACTGGCTTTGGGGCTGTACGTGCTCATTCTTCGTATCCTTTGACACCCGTCTCCATCGACCTCCGCGCTCCATCGGCATCGGACATCGACATCCCGGCTGGACGGCCAGGGAACCGTGCAAGGATACGGCGCGACATCGCCGACGACAAACGCCGCGGCCGTTTTCCACCCGGCGCGAGGGCCGTGACGTCAGTGAACGGACTGGTGGCGGCGCGTGGTGGCGCCGATGAGATCGTCGAACCACTGCTCCACGCGGGCGGCGAGCGCCTCGGTCGAGTAGCGCTCCTCGACCCGCTGGCGACAGACGATTCGGTCGATCTCCCCGAGCCTGCCGACGGCGGCGATCAGCCCGGGAACGTCATCCGGCTCGACCAGGAAGCCGGTCTCGCCGTCGATGACGATCTCCGAGGGCCCTCCCCGGCGGTAGGCGACGACCGGAACCCCGCACGCCATCGCTTCGATGGCGACGTTGCCGAACGCCTCGACCCACTTCGGCGTCATCAGGATCGCCGCACAGCCGCTGATCGCTGCCTGCAGGTCGTCCGTCGGCAGGAAGCCTTCGTAGGTGACGGTGGCGCCCGGGTAGGCCGCGATGGCCGCGTCCCAGCACTCCTGATCCTGCAGGAGCCCCCACGCCTTCACCGGGATGCCGGTCGCAGCCGAGACGGCGAACACGTCGTCGATGCCCTTCTCCGGTGAGATCCGCCCGATGAACCCGAGATGCCGGGGTTCGTCGGCCTCGAGGTGCACGTCGTACCGCTCGACCGCGATGCCGTTGCCGAGCACCCGCAGGTCGTCGGCGACGTCCGGGAACGTGGCGCCCTGCGCCGCGCTGTGGACCGCCGCGGATCCCGGGCGCACGCGGAGCAGCGTCGTGAGCGCGGCGTCCATCGCATCGTTCAACGACGCCATCGACACGAGGTGGGCGACCGGCACGTCGAGGAACGGCGAGAGGTAGAACGGCAGCCAGTCGTAGGCCAGGTTGAGGACGATGTCGTAGTGGTGCTGGTGGGTGCGCACCCACTCCCACATCGCGCCGAGCACGGGCGAGGGCGGCATCGAGATCGGAGCCTCACGGCCTTCGGTCTGGCTGCTGACCTGGTGTCCGCCCGGGATCTGGTGCACGCGCGCGCCGACGTGGAGCGAACCGGCGGGTGCGACGACCTCGACGTGATGGCCCCGGCCCGACAGGCCGAGGACCAGGCTGTGCAACGTCAGCTCGACCCCACCGCCGATGCCGCTCCCGAGCGGGCCGACGGGTGTGGAGCAGATCAGGATTCGCTTCGTGGGCACCGAGCCCTCCCTGGGTCTCACCACTCATCGCCGCCGCGATCGTGTGGTTCGGGTGTCGTTCGGGTTGCCCCAACCGCCAGTCTGGCATCGTTGTTCCCGGCACGCTCCCTCGTGCACGCGATCCTGGCAGCCTCAGCTCGCGATCCGGTCGTGCCCGCCGACGTCCGCCCGGTCGGCGGCGCTGCGGCCCGCATACCATCCCCGTGCGTCGAACGACTGCGATCCGCTCCGGGTGCGCAGACGTGGGAACAGCTCGTGGAGGGTGGCGTCGACCTGGTCCTCCTTCGCGGCGAGGACGGGAACGAGTGCGCTGCCGTACCGCTGCCGTCCGGCGTCCGTTGCCGCCTCCCGGGCCGCACCGAGGCGTTCGCCGATGCGCACCGCGAACGCAGCGAGGAACGAGGCACGGAACCCGCGAGTGCGGTCCTCGGCGTGCTGTCGGCCGGCCTCCTGCATCGCGACGGTGGCCTGCAGCAGGAGGGAGGTGAACAGCAGCTCCACCATGTCGAGGTCGGGCGCCGCGCCGACGATCGTCGCGATGCCGAGCTTGCCGTGCACCACCGCCCTCGCGCCGTTCGCCCGAGCCACGACGTGGAGCAGGTCGGCCTTCTGCATCAGGTAGGGATCCTCGAGGTGGACGCGACCGACGGACATCGACCGGTCGGCCTGGGCGAGGTCGGACGATGCCGCGAGCATCGCTTCGTCGATCGCGTGCCGGCTCATGAGCTCCTGCGCCTTGGCGGTCAACGCCTCGGCCTCGGCCGGGAACGTCGTGCTCTCCGCCTTCGCGAGCAGTGCCCGGACCTTTGCCAGCACCTCGCCGTTCGGCCGGCTGATCGCACCACGCCGGCGCGGCGGCATCGGCGTGACGAGCTCGAGGAACATGGCGAGCAACAGCGCAGTGCGCGTCGCGTCGTCGACCGACAGGCCCTCGTCCAACCGCCATGGCTCGACATGCGGTCCAGGGGCCACGGTGTCCACGCCGGCCGCACTCGTCGTGACCAACCGGGCGACGAGCCGGCCCTGTCGTGGCGACTCGCGGGTGAACGCGTGGACGAGATCGGATCCGGACCAGCCGAGCGACACCGCACGTTCGACCGCGGCACCGAGACGCCGGTCGATGTGTGGCACCACCGACTCGGAGCGGGCCTCACTGTCGGGGCGCGAGATCTGCTGGGCGCCGAGCAGGCGGCGCCGATCCTCCTGCGTGCGCAGGTTCGCCGCGCTGCGGCGTTGGCTGTGCTTTCCCATTCGGCAAGTGTGCCTGCGGGGTGTCGCAGGGTTCGGTGGGCACGTGCCGCACCCACGCTCGTTCAGCTCCAGTGGACGTCGAGACCCAGGAGGCGCGCGAGGTCGTCGACCTCGGCCCCGACCGCGGCGCGCATGCCTCGCGTGAACGGGACGTCCTCGTGGAGCGCGTGGATCAGCAACGTGTGCGCCTTGGGCTTCGACTCGGCGTCGAGCTTGCCGACCAGACGGTCGCCGTGGAGGATCGGCAGCGCGAAGTAGCCCCACCGGCGCTTGGCCGCCGGCTTGTACATCTCGAGCTGGTAGTCGAACTCGAAGATCTCCTCCATCCGGGTCCGGTCGAACAGCAGCCGATCGAGTGGCGACAGGATCGCCGTGCGGCCCTCGAACCGAGCGCCGAGCTCGTCGAGCAGCTCCGGATCGATCCGCCACACGCCCTTGATCCCGTCGACGACCGCCGGCTCGCCGGCGGCACCCACGGTCCCCGGCTCGATCGGCCATTCCTGCCCGGTGGCGCGAGCGATGCCGAGCGAGTGCAGCCGACGCTGATCGCGCCGTGCCGCCGCCTCGGGCTCCGGGACGACCGACGTCTCGGGGTACACCCGCTCGGCGAGATCCCACATCCGCTCACGCCCGAGGCGGTCGGTGACCGCCACCTCGCCACGACGTTCCATGAACTCCAGCATCCGCATGACGTTCTTGTCGTTGGTCCAGCCCGTGGACTCCCACGGCAGCGCACACGTGTCGGGGATCTCCCGGGCCGTCGCCGGACCGGAATCCTCGAGGTGCTGGAGGATGTCACGACGGCACCGGTCGTTCGCCTCCACCCATCGACGGGCGCTCTCGCGCCAGCCGTCCAGCTCGCCCGGTGTGGGCCGGCGCGTCATCTCCGCCCGGTAGAGCGCGAGGTCCTCCGCAGGGCGCAGGAAGCCGCGCAGCTCGATCAGCCGACGATCCTCGATCGCGTCGGCCAGGTGACGCCGTTCGTATCCATGGCCGAGACGCGACCACAGCACGAGGTCGGCGTTGAGCGCCACGTGCTTCGTGAAGTCGGCCTGGAGCAGCGTGAGCCGACGGACCGTGTCGAGCAGGTCCGCCGGCCGTGCCGCGTCGAGGAGCTGCGCCCGGATCGCGAGTCGCCGGGCATCGGCGCGGGAGAGTCGATGCGGGTCCATCGGCGCAGGCTACGGCCGGGCTGCGGTCAGGATCTGTCCGCAGCCCGGACCGGCTCAGCTCACCGCGCCGACCGTGCCGGGCTGCGGCACGTACGGCTGGAAGAAGTCGTTGGCCGGCATGCCGCCCTGGCTCAGCTGGATCGCCGGCACCGAGATGCCGTCGATCTCCTCGCGAATGATGTCGGCATGGCCGGCGTGGCGGGCCATCTCCTCGATCTGGTGCACGAGGTAGTAGCGGAGGTTCGCCGGCCGGGCGTCGTAGATGCCGAACCACGGCGCCGGCGGTTCGATGGTGGCAGCCGCCGGATCCGCACCCCGCACCGCGGCGAGGTAGTCGACGCGGGCAGCGTCGAATGCGGCCACCACGCCGTGCGCGGTCTCGTCGTCGGCGACCTCGAATGCAGCCATGTACGCCGCGAACGCCGCGTCGTCGATCCCGGCCGGCTCGGCCAGCGGCGACGCGAAGCGCAGGGTCGCTCCCCTCATGCCGTGCGTGACGTGCTGGAGCAACCCCCCGATCGACAACGCGCTCCGACAGGGACGCATCCGGATCTGCTCGTCGGTGAGACCGATGGCCGCCGAGCGCAAGGCGCCGAGCTGCTGGTCGAGGTAGTTCACGATGCCGGCCAGCTCGTCGTTGGCGGTGGGCTCGTACATGTCGTCTCCATTCGTCGGGTGCGGTGCAACGAGTTCATGGTGCGCCTCCAATGTGGCCATCCTGCGGCCACTTCAAACGATCCGAGCCGCATCGTCCGATCCCCACTCGCGAGCGCCGCCTCGTGGACGAACCAGGGACCACGACTAGGTTCGCCGCTCGGCACGAGCGACGGACGAAAGAGGAACGACATGCAGATCGAGCAGGGGGTCACCGCGGCCGTCGTCACCGGTGGAGCTTCAGGACTCGGCCGGGCGAGCGCCTACGCACTCGCATCGGCCGGGGCGAAGGTGGCGGTCTTCGACATCAACGAAGACGGTGGTCGCGCGGTCGCCGCCGACATCGGCGGCATCTTCTGCAAGGTCGACATCCTCGACGAGCAGAGCGTCGTCGACGGCTACGCCGAGGCCCGGGAAGCGCACGGGCAGGAGCGCATCCTGGTCCACTGCGCCATGGCGGCGAAGGGCGGCAAGACCATCGGTCGGGACCGCGAAACGGGCGGCTGGAAGCGCCTCTCGACCGAGGATTACGCCTTCTCGGCCCAGGGCATCCTCGTCGCCAGCTACCGCATGGCGTCGCTGTCGGCGCTCGGCATGTTGGAGACCCTGGAACCGCTGGAGGACGGCGAGCGTGGCGTGATCACCCTCACCGCGTCGGTCGCCGCGCAGGACGCACAGGTCGGGCAGGTCGCGTACGGATCGTGCAAGGCCGGCGTCAACGGATTGGTGCTGCCGATGGCACGCGACCTGATGGACCAGGGCGTGCGGGTCAACTCGATCATGCCGGGCATCTTCGCCACGCCGCCGATGCTCGGCGTGCCGGAGAAGGTGCTCGACGTCCTCAGCAAGTCGGTGCCGTTCCCGAAGCGGCTCGGCAACCCGAGCGAGTTCGGCTCGCTCATCCTCGAGCTCGTGCGCAACACCTACTTCAACGGCCAGAACATCCGCCTCGACGGCGCGATCCGGATGCCCCCGCGCTGAGGCGTCAACTCGGGTAACCCACGTCCCACAGCGTCAGGCCGTGCGGCGGGGCGATCTGCCCGCCGGCGGCACGATCGTGCGCGGCGAGCACACCGCTGACCTCGCCCGCATGGCGCCGGCCGAGGCCGACGTCGACGAGGAGGCCGACGATGGAACGGACCATCTGCTGGCAGAACGCGTTCGCGCGGATCTCGAACCGCACGAGGCCGAGCCCGTCGACCTCCGGGTCGTGCTGCTCGCCGGCGGGGTGGTGATCGTCGGGCACCACGTGCCAGCCGGCAGAGATCACCCGCCGACGCATCGACGGCACGGGCTGACCGTCGGCGACCTTCGGCTTGCGGCAGAACGACGAGAAGTCGTGCTCGCCGATCAACGGGTCGCAGGCGAGTTGCATCGCCCAGAGCTGCAGCGGCTGGCGCAGGTGCCAGGCTGTCCCTGCGTACACCGGCACCGCGGAGGCGGCGTTCCACACGTCGTAGCGGTAGTGGCGCCACTGTGCGTCGAACCGGGCGTTGAACGCCGGCGCGGCCCAGATCGCCGAACGGACGGAGATCTCCGGCCCGAGCATCTTGTTCAGCCGGTTCACGAGCGAGTCGAGCGCGAGCGTCTCCGGTACGTCGAGCGACACCACCTGTCCCCATGCGTGGACGCCCGCGTCGGTGCGTCCGGCGCCGACGGCGCCCAACGATTCGACGGTCAGGCGGGAGATCCGCGACACGGCTTCCAGCAACGAGCCCATCACCGTGCGCACGCCGGCCGCAGCGGCGAAGCCATGGAAGCCGGCGCCGTCGTACGCCAGAACGACACGAGCCCGTCGCAGTGCGACGGGCTCGGGATCGGGCGGTGTGTCCATCAGGACACCAACCTAGGAGGTGTCAGACGAGTTCGATGCGTGCCATCTGGGCGTTGTCGCCCTGACGCGGCCCGAGCTTCAAGATGCGCAGGTAGCCGCCGTTGCGCTCGAGGTAGCGGGGCGCCACGTCGGCGACGAGCTTGTGCGTCATCTCCTTGTCGCCCAGGTAGCCCTGGATCTGACGGATCTTGTGGATGCTCGAGGCGTCGCCGTCCTGGGCCTTCTTGGCCTTGGTGATGAGCTTCTCGGCGATCGGGCGCAGCGCCTTCGCCTTGGCCTCGGTCGTGACGATGCCCTCGGCGGCGAACAGCGACGCGGCCATGTTCGCCATCATCAGGCGCTGGTGAGCGGCGCTGTGGCCGAAGTTCGGGCCCTTGCGGGGTGTTGCTGGCATGGTCGTCTCTCTCTGTATCGATCTGTGTGCTGTTGCGCAGTGTTCTGACGCGGGCCGGTGAGATCAGCCGCGCAGCGTGAGGCCGCGCTCGTCGAGCTTCTGCTTGACCTCGTCGAGGCTCTTCTGGCCGAAGTTGGTGATGTTGAGGAGGTCGTCCTCGGTCTTGGTGAGCAGCTCGCCGACCGTGTTGATCTGCGCCCGCTTGAGGCAGTTGCGGGGGCGCTCCGACAGGTCGAGGTCCTCGATCGGGAGGTCGAGGTCCGGCGACGTGGCCGCGATGCTCGCGACTTCGCCGAGCTCGAGGCCCTGCGGCTCGTCGCTCAGGCCGGCGACGAGGTCGACGAGCGAGCGCAGCGTGGCACCGGCCGAGGCCAGCGCATCGCGCGGGGTGATCGAGCCGTCGGTCTCGATGTCGATGACGAGGCGGTCGTAGTTCGTGCTCTGCTCGACGCGGGTCGGCTCGACGGTGAACATCACGCGGCGCACCGGCGAGAAGATCGCGTCGACCGGGACCACACCGATGGTGCGGTTCTGGTTGTCACGGTCGCTCGACAAGTAGCCACGGCCACGGCCGACGGTGAGGTCCACGGCGAGGCGGCCCTTCGCGTTCAGGGTGGCGAGGTGCACGTCCGGGTTCAGGATCTCGATCTCGCTCGGGCACTTGATGTCGCCCGCGGTGATCGTGGCCGGGCCACGCACGTCGAGGCGCACGATGACGTCCTCGTCCGAGGTGGACGTGATGACGACGTCCTTGATGTTGAGGATGATGTCGGTGACGTCCTCGGAGATGCCGGCGATGGTGTCGAACTCGTGGAGTGCGTCATCGAACCGGACCGCCGTGATGGCGGCGCCGGGGATGCTCGACAGCAGGACGCGTCGCAGCGAGTTGCCGATGGTGTGGCCGAAGCCGGGCTCGAGCGGGCCGATCGCAAAGCGCTGACGGTTGTTGTCCTCGTCGCCGATCGATTCGACGGTGGGGCGCTGGATGACGAGCATGTGGTGCGTCTCTCCTGTACAGAGGTGCTGGTGCGGTCGGGCCGTGGGGCCGGGGGCGAAGAAAAGGGATTACTTGGAGTAGAGCTCGACGATGAGCGACTCGCGCACGGGGACGTCGATGTGCTCGCGCTGCGGGAGATCGCGCACGGTGACCTGCTTGCCACCGTCACCGGTCTCGAGCCAGCCGACGACGCGGCGGTCGATGGTGTCCATGTTGTGCTGGATCACGATCATGTCGCGGGACTTCGGCGGCAGGGAGACGACGTCGCCCTTGCGGACCCGGTAGCTCGCGATGTCGACGCGCTTGCCGTTGACGTTGATCAGACCGTGGTTCACGAACTGACGCGCCTGCGGGCGGGTGCTCGCCCAGCCGGCGCGGAACACGACGTTGTCGAGGCGCTGCTCGAGCAGGCGGAGCAGGTTCTCGCCCGTCGGGCCGGCGAGACGGTTGGCCTCGTCGTACGTGCGACGGAACTGACGCTCGAGGACGCCGTAGATGTACTTCGCCTTCTGCTTCTCCTGCAGCTGGGCCAGGTACTCGCTGCCGGCGTTGCGGCGACGGGTGCGGCCGTGCTGACCGGGCGGGAACGGCTTGCGCTCGAGGGCCTTGCGGCCCTTTTCGTTCTCGAAGATGTTGGTGCCCAGGCGGCGCGAGACGCGCACCTTCGGACCGGTGTAACGAGCCATGGCTCAGCTCCTCCGACGCTTCGGCTGGCGACAGCCGTTGTGGGGGACCGGGGTGACGTCCTTGATGGAGGTGACCTCGATACCGGTGTTCTGGATGCTGCGGACGGCGGTGTCGCGGCCCGAACCCGGACCCTTCACCTGCACCTCGACCCGCTTCAGACCGTGCTCGATCGCGGCGCGGGCTGCCTTCTCGGCGGCCATCTGCGCAGCGAACGGGGTGCTCTTGCGCGACCCCTTGAACCCGACCCCGCCGGACGAGGCCCACGAGATGACGTTCCCGGAGACATCGGTGATGGAGACGATGGTGTTGTTGAACGAGCTCTTGATGTGCACGACACCCGTCGTGACGTTCTTGCGCTCGCGCTTGCGGGGGCGGCGCCCACCTGGCTTCGGCTTTGCCATCGTTACTTCCTCACGGCCTTCTTCTTGTTGGCAACGGTCTTCTTCGGGCCCTTGCGGGTGCGAGCGTTGGTGTGGGTGCGCTGGCCACGCACGGGCAAGCCCTTGCGGTGGCGGATGCCCTGGAAGCACCCGATCTCGATCTTGCGCTTGATGTCCTGAGCGACGTTCCGGCGGAGGTCACCCTCGACGGTGATGTTGGTCTCGACCCACGCGCGGATGCGGTTGACCTCGTCCTCGGTCAGGTTGCGGACCCGCTGGTTCGGGTCGAGGCCCGTGTCCGAGCAGATCTTCTGGGCGGTCGGCTTGCCGATGCCGAAGATGTAGGTGAGCGCGATCTCGAGCCGCTTCTCGCGGGGGATGTCGACGCCGGAAATACGTGCCATGATTCTGACTTCCTCAGCCTTGACGCTGCTTGTGACGCGGGTTCTCGCAGATCACCATGACGCGACCGTGCCGGCGGATCACCTTGCACTTCTCGCAGATCTTCTTGACGCTGGGTCGGACCTTCATGGGGTTGTCTCTTTCGCGAGGGATTACTTGTAGCGGTACGTGATGCGACCCCGGGTGAGGTCGTAGGGAGTGAGTTCGACTTGCACCTTGTCGCCGGGCAGGATGCGGATGTAGTGCATCCGCATCTTCCCCGAGATGTGCGCCAACACCTTGTGGCTGTTCTCGAGCTCGACCCGGAACATCGCGTTCGGGAGCGACTCGATGATCGTGCCTTCGAGCACGATGGCGTCGTCTTTCGGCTTGGGCAGGGCGATCTCCCTTGAGAGCGTGGTTGGGTCGGTGGTCGAGCTGTCATCCCGAGGGGCGCCGCGCACGCGCAGGCTCGACAGGACCGGGGAGCAATGCTACCGCCCGAGTGTCACAACACCAAGTGCTTCGCGCGCAATGCGCGAATCTCGGGGCGCGACGGTAGCAAGTGCGACGCCGCAGGTGGTGCACCCTCCCCCGCCTGCGGCGTTCTCGCTCAGCGGCGGCGTCAGACCGTCCAGCGGTCGGGGTTGGTGCAGGTGTTCTTCACGTCGCAGTAGAAGTCGAAGCTCCAGGTGCCACCCTCTCGCCCCACCCCACTGTGGCGACTGC
>Ga0209023_10007035_pt1 | contig 11677 bp, 10 predicted proteins | sample LakOneMetagenome_FD_187468 | JGI IMG/M metagenome (GOLD analysis project Ga0209023, IMG submission 187468) | Freshwater and sediment microbial communities from Lake Erie, Canada (SPAdes) (version 2) | ecosystem: Environmental > Aquatic > Freshwater > Lentic | place: Lake Erie, Canada...
CGCCGGCGACCAGGGGCGGGGGTTCGCCGTGGTGGCCAGTGAGGTGCGGTCGCTGGCACAGCGCAGCGCCAGCGCCGCCAAGGAGATCAAGGAGCTGCTGACCGGCAGCAACGACCGCATCGCGACCGGCGCGAACCTGGTGCGCACGGCAGCGAAGCAGTTGACCGGCATGACCGACGCCATCCACAGCGCGACCCGCATCATGACGGAGATCGCGCAGTCGAGCCGCACCCAGCGCCAGAACGTGGGCGAGGTGATCCAGTCCATCGAGATGATCGACCAGGCCACGCAGCAGAACGCGGCCCTGGTGGAGCAGACGGCTGCGGCGTCCCAGCAGTTGCGCATGCAGGCGGCCCGCCTGGTCGAGTCGGTGAACGTCTTCACGCTGAACGGGTCGGCGCGCGAGGCGGAAGAGCAGGTCCGGCGCGCCGTGGCGCTCATTCAGCAAGTGGGGCCGGAGAAGGCGTATGCCGAGTTCACCCGCGGCACCACCTTCAAGGACCGGGATTTGTACATCACGGTGTACGACTTTGGCGGCCGCAACCTGGCCCATGGCGCCAACCCCGCCAACGTGGGCAAGACGCTGATCGACATGAAGGACTTCAATGGCGTGCTCATCGTCAAGAACTCCCGCGACCTGGCTCGGGACCGCAATGGCGGGTGGTCTGCGCCGTACCACATTCTCAATCCGGTCACGCAGCGGGTCATGGTCAAAAAGGCGTACGTGCAGCGGGTGGGGGACACGTTCGTCTCGTCCGGCATCTATGTGCTGGACATCGATTGAATGACGGCCCGGATAACGGCCGGGATGACGGCATGAACGAGCGCTAGAAACAACGCGTGAAGGCAGGCGTGGTTGCAGGCCTGAGAGCGGGCGTCAGGGCGGGCTTGAGTACCGATGTGGTTGAACCAGGAAATGCGTGAAAGAACCTATGCAACGAAGAGCCTTGATCCAGTCGGCATGCGCCGCCGCAGTCCCCGCCATTTTCGCGCCCTCTGTGGTGAGGGCTGCCGACATCTACGCCCGCTACCGAGGTCAGAAAGTGATGCTGTGCCTGCCCAAGCACCACCACTACGACGCTGCGATCAAGCTCTTTCCCCAATTCACCGAAGAGACCGGCATCAGGGTGGAGTTTGAGCAACTGCCCATCGCGGACATGAAGAAAAAGCAGTTGGTCGAAATGGCCAAGGGCCAGGGGGACTACGACCTGATCTCGTACGTCGTCATGTGGAAGGGCGAGTACGTCAAGAAGAACTTCATCCGGGAGATCGAGCCCTTCCTCAAGAACCCGCAGCTCACGCCCGGCGATTTCGATCTGCCCGACATCATCCCCGGCTTTCTCGAAAACATCGGACTGGTGGGTGGGTGGAAGGGCTACCTGGCCGGTGGCGCGGCCAAGCTGTACGGCCTGCCCTACGGCGCAGAAACCTCGGTGCTGGCGTACCGCACCGATGTCTTCGACAAGCTCAATGCGAAGCCGCCAACGTCGTACTTCGAGCTGGAGCAACTGCTGCCGGTGTTGCACGACAAGGCTGGCATGGGGGCGCTCGCATCCCGAGGCAAAGAGGGGCACCAGTGCGTGCACGCGTGGCTGCTGCACCTGAACCCGCTCAATGGCGGCATCTTTGAGAACAGCTGGCTGCCCCGCTTCAATGACGCGGCCGGCGTGCGTGCGGTGCAGCTGCTCAAGAAGATCATCGACACCGGCCCTGCGAACGCGCTCAATTTTGGCCAGAGCGAAATGATCAATGCCTTCCTGCAGGGCGATGCGGCAATGTACCTCGACTCCACCTTGATTTTCGGCGCTGTGCGCGACCCCAAGCTGTCCAAGGTCAACGGCAAGGTGGCGTTTGCCAGGCATCCGCGCGGCAGCCGGTATGCATCACAAACCGGAGGCCTGGGGCTGGCCATCCCCACCAACGCCAAGAACGCCGACAGTGCTTTTTTGCTGATGCAGTGGCTCACGTCGAAAGCCCAGGACAAGGCGGTATGCCACCTGGGCGGCGTGCCGCACCGCATGTCCACGCTGGCGGACGAGGGCCTGGGCAAGAAGTACCCCGAGTTCCAGATGCTGTCGCGCAGCATCGGCGACGCCAACCCCAACTGGCGGCCCATCATTCCGCAGTGGGACGAGATCAACACCGATGTCCTGGGCAAAAGCATTCACAACGTCATAGCAGGTCGCCAACCCGCCGAGGCCGCGTTGAACGATGCGGCGCAGGCGGTGAAGAAAATCATGCAGCGCGAGGGCTACATCACTTGAACGTGCCGCGATGGGGTACATGGCGCGGCGCAGCCGCTGCGGTCAAGCTGGCCCATGGGTGCAGGCCGGTGGGCGGTTGCGCCCTGGCAGCCATGGTGTGCACTGCAGGCCGGACAGTGCTCAGACCCGCTTGCAAAAGAACGTGGTGCCGCAGAACGCGCCGTCCGGCATGAGTGCGTAGTCGGGCACCACGCCCACCCGCTGCCAGCCGGCGCGCTCGTACAGCCGCTCGGCGTCGCCACCGGTCACGGTGTCGAGCACCAGCACGGTTTTGCCCGCATCGCGTGCGGCGTCGTCCACGGCAGCCATCAGGCGCTGGGCCACGCCCTGGCGGCGGGCCCTGCGGTGCACCAGCATCTTGGCGACGTCGGCGCGGTGGGGCTGGTTGTCGGGCATGGCGGTGATGAGCTGCACCGTGCCTACGATGCCGCCGTGCTCGTCCTCAGCCACCAACAGCACGCGCTCATTGCGCGCCACGCCATCCGCCACGCTGCGCCAGAAGGCCAGCGCCTTGTCGTGCGGCAGGGGCCACATGAAGCTGACGGATGCGCCGCCCTGAACGCAGTCGATCAGCACCTCGGCCAGGGCTTCGGCGCTGGCGGCGGCCTCGTTGGCGCCCAGGCGGCGGATGGTGATGCCGGGCGCCTCGGCGGCGCTGCCTGTCGGGGCCGTGGAGGCTGAAGAAGACAGGGTGACGTTGGTCATGGCTTTCTCCGGGCGGTGGGTGCAGAAGGGGGCAGGGTGGTCAGGGCGACCAGGTAGCACGCGGGCTGGTCGCCGGGGTTGTGGAACACGATGGGCAGGTTCAGTTGCATGGCCAGGCAGTCGCCCGCCACCAGCGCCCAGGTGGTGTCGCCCACCGTCAAGTCCATGCGGCCTTCGATCAGCCAGACCTGCTGGTGGATGTCGGCGTCATGCACCGCGGAATCGAGCGACACGCGCTGGCCGGGCGGGAATACCACTTCGACCAGTTGCAGCGGCGAAGGCGCGGGTGGGGACAACCGGCGGCGCACGTAGCCGGAGGCGGGGTCTTGCCACTGCGGCTGGTCAGCCGCGCGAATCAGGGGAGAAGGGGCTTCGCCGTTTTCGCTGTCGCTGCTGTCTTCGAAGAACGACGCCAGCGCCACGCTCAGGCCGATGGCCAGCTTGTCGAGCACGGCGGCGGTGGGGCTGCTCTGGCCGCGCTCGATGAGTGAGATGTTGGAGCGGCTCACGCCGCTGCGTTCTGCCAGCGTCTCCAGCGAATAGCCGCGTGTGGCGCGCAGGTCACGCAGGCGCTGGGCGATGCGGGTGTTGATGTCCATGGTGTCAGTTTAATAGAAATTAAATCCATAAAAATGGATGTGGCAGATTTCCGTGCCGCTGGATTCGCTCCTCGACGCGCGACGGTGTCGCCGTCGAATCAGGGTTGCTCCTGTTTTGATAGCTGTTTGCGCTTGACAGACAAGCGGTAGAGCCGTTTTTTGCTCATAGATGCGCTGCAAGATGCCTTGGCACGGTGCACGTCGCCGCTGCTGATACTGTGTGTGCGTTGTATTCGTCCATAAAAATCCAGGAGACAAGACCCATGAGCCTGCCTTTGCAACCGCTGGACGCCGACCTGTTCACTCGTGCGCAGCATCTGCTGGACGATGAGTGGCTGACGCGCGACCCCGACCTGGCGCCCGTCCTTCCCACGGTGCTGGCGCGCAATGTGGGCCAGGATTGGCACAAGGCCGGTACCTTCCGGCACCACCTGGTCGGAGTGGCGCGGTCTCTCACGGTGTGGCAGCAGCCGCGGGATGTGCGGCTGCTGGGCCTGCTGCACAGCGTGTACGGCAATGCCTTTGTGGACCTGGTGAAGTTCGACCCCGCCAAGGAACGGGCCCGCGTGCGCGAGATCGCGGGCGAGTCGGCGGAGCATCTGGTGTATCTGTTCTGCACGCAGTCGCGCACGCAGTTCGTGCAGAAGGTGCTGGCCGGTGCGCTGGAGGGCGACGGCAGCCTGGTGCTGGAGCAGGACGCGAGCAAAGGCGGCGGGCGCCACGTGCTCACGCCCTACGAGGTGTCGGTGTTCATCATCGTGAGCATGGCCGACACCATCGAGCAGTGGTTCAGCTGGCAGGACGACATCTTCTCGCGCTTTCCGGCGGTGCAGCACCGCCCGCAACCGGTGCACTGGGCCGCGTCGCTGTGGCCCGGCCCCATGCGGCCCAGCGGGCGCATGGTGTCGCAGATCAACGGCCTGGCGTTGGCGCTGCAGCACCCGGGCCTGAAGGGCCTGCTGCCCACGCCGCCCGTGTTTGCGCACTGCACCGAGACCCTGGCTGCAGCCGACGAGGCTGCGGCCACATCGCTGTACTGGTCCGTCATCCAGCAGGACCAGCCGCTCGTGGACCTGGACGTGGCCACCGGCGTGCTGGAGAGCGCCGTGCGCCACAACCCCTGGGTGGGCGAGCCGCAGATGGTGCTGGCGCAGCTGTACCTCTCTGCCGGGCGCAAGGACGACGCGCGGGTGGCTGCGGCCAGTGCGCTGCAACTCTTCAGCGCGTGGGGCAACTCGTGGGACAAGCGCGTGCAGTGGGACGCCTGGGTGGCGTGGACGCGCATCCTGCTGCAAGGCGCCACCTTGGACGGCACCTGGCCCGAGCCGCTGGACAAGCTGAACAACGTGGCGCTAAGGGGATAGCGCACAGGGTCCGCGAACCCCGCTCGCTTCAACACCCGGCTCCGGGTCCCTGGAAACGCTTCGATGCGGTACGGCTGTGCTCGTCGCCCAAAAGATTGTTATGCCAACAGGTTCTAAGAAAATAAGAACCTATTCTTTTGGGTTTTATGAGGTAAACCCTAATATGCGAAACATCTCTTAACGAAAAGGTATTTCCGTGAACAAGCGCTCGCTGCTGCAAACCACTCTCGCCCTGGCTCTGGCCGCAGGTTTCTCCACCGGCGTGATGGCGCAAGACAAGCCTCTGAAGATCGGCGTGACCGGCGGCCCCCACGCGCAGATTTTTGAAGTGGTCAAGAAGATCGCCGAGAAGGATGGCCTCAAGATCCAGATCGTCGAGTTCAGCGACTACGTGCAGCCCAACGCCGCCCTGGCCGCTGGCGACCTGGACGCCAACAGCTACCAGCACAAGCCCTACCTGGATGCCCAGGTCAAGGACCGCGGCTACAAGCTGGTGCCCGTGGGCTACACGGTCAACTTCCCCATCGGCCTGTATTCCAAGAAGGTCAAGAAGCTCGAAGACCTGAAGGAAGGCGCCAAGTTCGGCATCCCCAACGACCCTACCAACGGCGGCCGCGTGCTGCTGGTGCTGCAGGACAAGGGCCTCATCAAGCTGCGTGACGGTGCGGACCTGAAGGCCACGCCGCTCGATGTGGTGAGCAACCCCAAGAAGCTCAAGTTCGTCGAACTCGACGCGGCCCAGTTGCCCCGCTCGCTGGATGACCTGGACGCGTCGGCCATCAACACCAACTTCGCGCTGTCTGCGGGCCTGAACCCCGGCAAGGACGCCATCGCGCAAGAAAACGCCAAGAGCCCCTACGTCAACCTGATCGCCGTGCGCGAAGCCGACAAGGACAAGCCTTGGGTGGCCAAGCTGGTCAAGGCCTACCAGTCGGAAGAAGTGAAGAAGTTCATCCAGACCGAGTTCAAGGGTTCGGTGCTGCCGGGCTTCTAAGCCTGGCAACGGACGGGTCCACATACTCGAAGAAGGGCGGCAGTTGCCGCCCTTTTGCTTTGGCGTCGCAGCGGGCCTGGAGCCGCCTGCCGGATGTCTGAAGCCAGACCATGGTGGGTGCGCAAACAGCGGCTTGCGACGGAATCGCTCTGAAAAACGAAGCCCGCTGACAACACCGCCATCGGAAATGGCCGCAAACTAGCAGCCTTTCAGACGGACAACCATGGCGACTTCACCTCGGTCCCAATCAGCGCTGGCATCCACCCCACGGCTGGCTTCAGGTATTGACATGGCCTCCGCCGATCGGGCGCTGGTGCTGCAGGGCGGTGGGGCGCTGGGCTCTTACCAGGCGGGCGTCTATGACGTCCTGTTCGAGAAGTTCCCGCACTTGGACTGGGTGGCCGGCGTGTCGATCGGGGCCATCAACGCAGCCTTGATCGCCGGCAATGCGCCGGAGCACCGCGTGGCGCGGCTGCGCGAGTTCTGGCAGCAGGTGTCTTCGGGCTTTGGCCAGCAGGTGCCTGGCATTGCGGGCGACCGCACGGCGCTCAACCAATGGAGCGCGGCAACTGCGGTGTTGTTCGGCATTCCGGGTTTCTTCAAGCCGCGCATGGACCCGACCCTGTGGCTCGGTGGCGCGGCGCCGGTGGTCAGCTACTACGACACCGCCCCGCTCAAGCTGACGCTGGAGCGGCTGATCGACTTTGACCGGATCAACCACCGCAGCATGCGCCTGAGCGTGGGCGCTGTGAACGTGCGCACCGGCAATTCGGTCTACTTCGACAACACGACACACAAGATCGGTGCCGAGCACATCATGGCCAGCGGCGCGCTGCCGCCGGGCTTTCCGGCCGTGCACATCGACGGCGAGGATTACTGGGACGGCGGCATCGTGTCGAACACACCGCTGCAATATGTGCTGGATGTCCATCCGCGCACCCGGCCCCTGGTGGTGCTGCAGGTCGACCTGTTCAGTGCGCGCGGCGCCATGCCCAAGACATTGTCGGAGGTGTCGCAGCGGCAAAAGGACATCACGTATTCCAGCCGCACGCGGATGAACACCGATGCGCTGTCGGCTAATGTGAACCTGCAGCAGGCGTTGGCCGACCTGATGGACAAGCTGCCGCCGCATCTGCACGACGACCCCAGCGTGACCGCGTTGTGCGCGCAGATGACGCACAAACCCATCGACATCGTGCACCTCATCTACCGCAACAAGCCCTACGAACTCGACTCGAAAGACTACGAGTTCTCGCGCACATCGGTGGCAGAGCATTGGGAGGCCGGCATGCGCGACATGCGCAACACGCTGTCGCACCCTGAATGGCTCCAGAGCGAGACCCAGTACGGCGTGACCACCTTCGACCTGAGCGAGCCCGGCGTGCAGCGCGTGCGCCGCCCCGCGCTGGACCTGCAGGGGAGCGAGCCACGCAAACCCCAGCGGCCGCTGTGAGGGTGCGGGCTTGCGGGTGGTTTTAAGCGGGGCCTAAGTCTTGGCGCAAAGACTGGCAGTGTCTTCAGACGGCACTGAACGAACGGGTCCTTGGCTATGGCGATTGAAATGGAGATTGCAAACGCAATCATCAATGGCGATAGCAACGGTGCGCCCAACTCGCTCAATGCCCATTGAAGGACCTTCAACCGACAGCAAGGAATCCACTTCATGAAGATTGACGACGTCAGGCAACGCGCTTTTGCCATGCCGCTGACCAGCCCGGCATTTCCGCCGGGGCCCTACCGCTTCATGCGCCGGGAGTTCATGGTCATCACCTACCGCACCGACCTCGATGCCCTGCGTGCGGTGGTGCCCGAGCCGCTCGAGGTGGTCGAGCCGCTGGTCAAGTACGAGTTCATCCGCATGCCGGACTCCACCGGGTTCGGCGACTACACAGAATCCGGCCAGGTCATCCCCGTGCAACTGCGCACCGCCGCGGGCGTGGAGCAGGGTGCCTATGTGCATTCGATGTACCTCAACGACCACCCGCCCATCGCTGGCGGGCGCGAGCTGTGGGGCTTTCCAAAAAAGCTGGCGTCGCCCGCCTTCGCCTACGAGACCGACGTGGTGGTCGGCACGCTGGATTACGGCAAGGTGCGCGTGGCCAACGCGACGATGGGGTTCAAGCACAAGGCTCTGGAGCCGGGCCCGGTTCTCGCGGGCATTGCCCAGCCCAACTTCCTGCTCAAGATCATTCCGCATGTGGACGGCACGACGCGCGTCTGCGAACTGGTGCGCTACCACATGGTCGACGTCATGTTGCACGGCGCCTGGACTGCACCGGCCTCGCTCGAGTTGCATCCGCATGCGCTGGCGCCCGTGGCCGACCTGCCGGTGCTGAAAATCGAGTCCGCCGTGCATTTCATTGCAGACATGACATTGGCGCTGGGTACAGTCGAATACGACTATCTGGCCGCGAAACAGTAATTTCTTTCTTCCTCTCCCCCTCTTTTCCCTTTTCCCCCCTCTCTCGCCCTTTTTTCCCTCTCCCCTACCTCCACACAAGGAAACTTCATGCAGCTCAAGGACAAGGTCGCTTTCATCACCGGCTCGGCCAGCGGTATCGGCAAGGAGATCGCCATCGTCTTCGCTAAGGAGGGCGCCAAGATTGTCATTGCCGACCTGAACAAGGAGGCTGCCGATGCGACAGCGGCAGAACTCAAGGCCACGGGCGCACAGGCCATCGGCGTCGGCGTGGATGTGACGAGCGAAGACCAGGTGAATGCGGCAGTCGAAGAGGCGGCGGCTGCGTTTGGCGGCATCGACATCCTGATCAGCAACGCCGGCATCCAGATCGTGCATCCGGTCGAGGAATTCACCTTCGCTGACTGGAAGAAGATGCTGGCGATCCATCTGGACGGCGCCTTCCTCACCACCAAGGCTTGCCTCAAGCACATGTATGCGCAGGGCCGCGGCGGCAGCGTGATCTACATGGGCTCCGTGCATTCGAAGGAGGCGTCGATGCTCAAGGCGCCCTACGTCACGGCCAAGCATGGCCTGATTGGCCTGTGCAAGACCGTGGCCAAGGAGGGCGCCAAACACGGCGTGCGCGCCAACGTGATCTGCCCCGGCTTCGTTCGCACACCGCTGGTGGAAAAGCAGATCCCCGAGCAGGCCAAAACCCTGGGCATCACCGAAGAGGAAGTCGTGAAGAACGTGATGCTCAAGGAGACCGTGGACGGTGAGTTCACCACCACCGACGACGTCGCGCAGGTCGCGCTGATGTTCGCGGGCTTCCCGACGAATGCGCTGACCGGGCAGTCGCTGGTGGTCAGCCACGGCTGGTTCATGCAGTAACACGCGTCACTGCGTGACGTCACAACCGACTGTTTGATCCAGAGCGTCCGATAGAACGCTCTGGCCAACGGCCTTGAGCGTCTGTGATCAATGCGTTTGGGGCTGTCTGTGTCGCAAGCAAGCCGGTAAGCCGCAGGTGCGGCCAGTGCCTGCTTGCGTCGATTAGCCAACGACGCTGCGGCCGGGTACCGGGCAGTGCGAGCCCGGCTATCTGTGCGTCAGGCGGCTTGTGTGGCGTGGGCCTGATTCGCCGCTGCGGCCGTGTGTGCCTGCACATCACGGTCGGCGTTGGTCAGGGCTGCGGCCTTGGCGTCAGGCCCCATGGCCACGCCCTCAGCGCGCACAAAGCGCACGTCGGTGATGCCGAAGAAGCCGAACACCACCTTCAGGTAGCTCTCCTGGTGCTCCATGGCCTGCCCACCTTCGCTGGTGGAGTACACGCCGCCGCGGCTCGATGCCACGATCACGGTCTTGCCGCCTGCCAGGCCCACGGGGCCCTTGTCGGTGTACTTGAAGGTGCGGCCGGCCTGGGCAAGGCGGTCGATCCAGGCCTTGAGCTGGCTGGGGATCGAGAAGTTGTACAGCGGCGCACCAATCACGATCACGTCGGCAGCCAGGAACTGGCTCACCAGCGCTTCAGACAGCGCGTTTTCCTGGCGCTCCACGTCGGTGGCAGCGGCCTGGCCGGTGCGAAAACCCATGGACTGGGCCGACAGGTGCGAAGGCGCCTGGGCGGCCAGGTCCAGATATTGCACGGTGGTGTCGGGATGGGCGGCCTTCCAGGCAGCCACGGTGCGTGCGGTCAGCTCGCGGGAGACGGATTGCGCGCCGGTGATGGCCGAGTCGATGTGAAGCAGTTGCATGAAAGAACTCCTTGGAGTGTGTTGGATATGTGTTCGGTAGGTGCCACCACGTGTGGCCATGGGATGAATTGTGGACACTCATCAAAATGTTGATAAGGTAGTGAACTTGCGATAGATTGTTCTATCAGTGGAACGATGTACTTTATGCAAGACCTCAACGACATGCTGTATTTCGCCGAAGTGGTGGAGCGCGGGGGCTTTGCAGCCGCCGGCCGGGCCCTCGGCATACCCAAGTCCCGGCTGTCGCGGCGCGTGTCGGACCTGGAGACCCACCTGGGCGTGCGCCTGCTGCAGCGCACGACCCGCAAGCTGTCGTTGACGGAAGTCGGCGAGGCCTACCTGCGCCATTGCCAGGCCATGCGCGAGTCGGCCCAGGCCGCGGCCGACACCGTGGCCCAGGTGCAGACAGCACCGCGCGGCACCATCCGCGTGAGCTGCCCCGTCACCCTGGCGCAGACCGTGCTGGCCGAGCTGATGCCCAAGTTCCTGGCCACCTACCCGGAGGTGCGCGTGGAGATCATGGTCAGCAACCGCGCCGTGAACCTGGTGGAGGAGGGCGTCGACGTGGCGTTGCGCGTGCGGCCGTCGGTGGAGGACAGCGGCAGCATGGTGGTCAAGCGGCTGGACCACGCCACGCAGATCCTGGTGGCCAGCCCCGAGCAGCTCATCCGCCAGGGCACCCCCGAAACGCTGGAAGATCTGGCGCGCCTGGACAGCATCGCCATGTCGGCCCCCGACGGGCGCTCCACCTGGAACTTGATCGGCCCCGGTGGCGTGCACCAGGTCGTGCACCACGCGCCGCGCTATGTGGCCGACGACCTGCTCACCCTCAAGATCGCGGCCATGGCCGGCACCGGCATCTGCTGGATGCCTGACTACATGTGCTATGACGAAATCCGTGCCCGCCGCCTGGTGCGCGTGCTGCCCGACTGGGCACCGCTGCCCGCCATCGTGCACGCCGTCTTTCCGTCGCGCCGCGGCCTGTCGCCCGCGGTGCGCCGGTTTCTGGACTACCTGGGCGAGGCCATGCCGGGTCGCAGCAGCCAGATCACCCGCCAGGCGCTGGACGGGGTGGACGGCTCCAATATTTGACTGGTGGATGCCCACGGGCCATTCGGCGGACTCAACGGTCAATCTGGCGACGGGCGACGGAGAATCGTGATGGAGATGGACACGACCAGGGCGGTGGAATTTGCGGCTCTGTCGGTCCGCCAAGCCCACGGCAGTGACGCTGCATCGCTCATCGCCATCATGGACGACGCCACGCGGTACAAGGTCGAGCGCGGGGATCTCGCCTGGGGGCCGCATGGCGATTCCGCCCGCCGCGTCGTGCGGGCCATAGAGCGTGGCGAGATGCATGTGGTGAGCCACGCGGGCCAGAACATCGGCACGGCGTGCATCCAGTGGGACGACGAGCCCTACTGGGGAGCTCAGCTGCCCGTGGCGGGGTACCTGCACGGCCTGGCCATCAAGAACGGATTTCATGGCGTGGGCATCGGCAGCTGGGTGATGGACTGGGTGCAGCGCCATGTGTCGGCGCAAGGCAGGGGCTGGCTGCGGCTGGACTGCGCGGCAGGCAACCCTGGCCTGTGCCGC
>Ga0209023_10007036_pt1 | contig 11677 bp, 11 predicted proteins | sample LakOneMetagenome_FD_187468 | JGI IMG/M metagenome (GOLD analysis project Ga0209023, IMG submission 187468) | Freshwater and sediment microbial communities from Lake Erie, Canada (SPAdes) (version 2) | ecosystem: Environmental > Aquatic > Freshwater > Lentic | place: Lake Erie, Canada...
GAAGCTGCCGGCGAACTCCGGCCACATCCACCAGTGGGCGCCGTAGTCGAACCCGAACTGGGGGTCGTGCGCGGTGAAGGTGCGGGCGTGATCGCGCCACCCGGCCGGCAGGACGCGGGTGCCATCAGCGGCGATGCCGTCGTTGCGGTACAGCTCGCCGAACGCAGCGAAGTCGCGAGCCGTGGCGTAGACGTAGCTGCTACCGATGAACGTGCCGGCCGTGTCGAACTTCGGGATCGCCGACTGCATGCCGGCCGGGCCGAACAGCCGGTCGCGCAGGAAGGTCTCCATCCCCTCGCGGCCGCCGCCGACCTCGTTGCCGATGATGCGGCAGATCACGTTGGTGGTACCGCTGGAGTAGTTCCAGAACTCGCCGGGGGCATGGATCAGCGCCTGCCGAGCGGTGTAGGCGGCCATGTCGTCCTTGCCCTCGCCGTAGAGCATCTCCAGGCAGTGGCTGACCGCGTCGTCGACATAGTCCTCGACGAACTCCAGCCCGCTGCGCATGTTGAGCAGTTGCTGCAGGGTGATCGCTGCCTTGTCGGTGCCCGCCCACTCGGCGACCGGTGCCGGCGTGTCCAGGCTGAGCCGCCCCTCCCCCACGAGGATGCCGACGGCGGCGTGGGTGATGCTCTTGGCCATGCTCCAGGAGATGAGGGTGCTGTCCGCGTCGACCGGACCGCCTGGACCGAACACGGTGTCCGGCTGGTGGCCGTACCGCTCCAGCACCGTCCGCCCCGATTGCCGCACCACCAGGGCGAGGCTGATGCCATGCGCGGCATCCGGTGCGAACAGCGTGTCGGCGAGGTGTTCGACAGCGGCGAGGTCGATCGTGGGCATTGCCGGACGGTAACACCGCCGCGGTTCACGGCTGCGAGCGCAGTACGGTCCGGGCGATGGATGTCGCCACCGCGCTCGGCCGCTACCTGGAGATCGCCGACGCAGCCGCGCCGGGTCTGATCGAGGGGTTGTACGTGGTCGGTTCGTACGCGCTGGACGACTGGATCGAAGGGGTCAGCGACATCGACATCGTGGCGGTGACCGCCGAGCCGGCCACCGACGAGGACTACGGCAGCCTGCGCACGGTGCACGCGCTGGTGCGTGAGGAGCTGCCGGCGCAGCACATCGACGGCCCATTCCTCGCATGGGGCGACCTGATTGCGGAGCCTGCGACCGGGCTGCACCGCCCGTGGGTGTTGGGCGACGATCTGCGCCACGACGGCGACTGCTTCGAGATCAACCCCGTCACCTGGTACACGCTCGCCACCTATGGCGTGACCGCCCGCGGACCAGCGGCGCAGACGCTTGGCATCCCGACCGACGACGTGGCACGGGTCCGGTTCGTGGTCGACAACCTGGGCAGCTACTGGCACGGCGTCGCGGACAACATCCGCGAAGCCTGTGCGCGGCCCGAGCCCCCGACCGTCGACGGCGGGCTGCTGGTGTGGTGCGCATTGGGTCCGCTTCGGCTGCTCTACACGGCGGTCACGGGCGATGTGACATCGAAGCGCGGCGCCGGCGAGTACGGCCTGCAGGTCGCACCAACTCGCTTCCACGACACGCTGCGGGCGGCGATCGGCATGCGTGCCGCCGGCGAGGTGGGCGAGGTCACGACGGAGCAGATGATCGATGCGGCCGAGATGATCGACTGGTGCATCGACGACACACGCCGGCGGACCTGACCAGTCCCCCCACGATCGATCGGCGTCAAGACGGGAATGGCGCGCGTCAAGAACGCGTGAGGGTGCTGGCAACACGTCGACACCCGGCGTATCCCTGAGTGCATGCAGATCATCAACGAGGACTCACTCGGCGCGGGCGCTGGCTTCGCGGTGCTCGCCGTCGGTGTCGCCGCAGCGCTCGTGCCGTTCCGCACCGAGCTCGGCGGTACCAACGTCGCGATCATCCTGCTGATCCTCGTCGTGGGCGCGGCCGCCGTTGGCGGGCGCACCGCTGGGGTGGTCGCAGGCTTGACCGCCGCCGTCTCCTTCAACTTCTTCCACACCAAGCCGTACCTCACGCTCCGCGTCGACGACTTCAAGGACATGGTCACGATCGCGCTGATCATGGTGATCGGGTTCGCGGTCGGCGAACTGGCCGTCGCACGGTCGCGACAGAGCGCTGCCCGTCGTTCCCATCTGCGGGCCGTGCACACGCTGGAGGAGGTCAGCGCGTTGATCAGCAGCGGCGCCGACGTGACGGAGGTGTGGGCCGCTGTGCAGGACGGGCTGATGCACATCCTCAGCCTGCGCAGCGTCTCGTTCGAGTCCGATACCTCGACCTCGCTGCCGACGATCGAGCGCGACGGTCGCGTGAACGCTCTGGACCACCGATTCGTCGGGACCGGCTTCGTCCTCCCAGCGAACGGCGCGGCGGTCAGTGTCGATGCAGGTGACCGTCACCTCGGCAGGCTCGTCGTCGTGCCGGACAGTGCCGTCGGCGTGACGCGTGAAGAACGGCGGGCAGCCATCGCCCTTGCCGACCAACTGGCCATCGCGCTGCGGAACGCGCCCCCCATCCACTCACTGACCTGACCATACGAAGCAGGAAGCACCCATCATGCGAGACCTTCTGTTCCTCGCGCTCGCACTCGGCTTCTTCGCCGTGTGCATCGCGTACATCCATCTCTGCGACCGGATCATCGGCGCAGACCCCGTCGGCGAGAGCGCGGCTCCCCACGCCACTGTCGGCGAGGAAGTGACGCCGTGATGTTCGCAGCGTCGATCGACAACCTCGTCGGCCTTGGGCTGGCGGTCCTTCTGGCCGCGTTCCTCGTGGTCGTCCTGATCGTGCCGGAGAAGTTCTGATGAGCACCGCCGGCTGGTTCCAATTCGCGCTGCTGATCGTGGCACTGCTGATCACCGTCCCCCCGTTGGGCAAGTACCTCGCCGCCGTGTACGGCGCACGTGAGGACGGCTCGGCGCCCGGTGACCGGTTGTTCGGTCCGATCGACCGCGCGATCTATCGCCTCTGCCGCGTCGACTCGAAGCGCGAGCAACGGTGGAACGTGTACGCCGCCGCGTTCCTCGCGTTCAGCGTCGTCAGCTTCCTCGCCGTGTACGCGATCCAACGGTTGCAGGGCAGCCTGCCGTTCAACCCGACGGGCGTGAAGGCGGTGTCGCCGCAGGGTGCCTTCAACGCTGCCGTCAGCTTCGTGACCAACACGAACTGGCAGTGGTACTCGGGCGAGCTGACGATGAGCCATCTCACGCAGATGGTCGGGCTGACGGTGCAGAACTTCGTGTCGGCCGCGGCAGGCATGGCCGTCGCAGTCGCGTTGATCCGGGGCATCGCCCGTCGCAACGCCCGCACGCTCGGCAACTTCTGGGTCGACCTCGTCCGCACCACCACGCGAGTGCTGCTCCCGCTGTCGTTCGTGATGGCACTGGTCCTGGTCTCGCAGGGCGTGATCCAGAACCTGCACGGCTCCACCAGCGCGAAGCCACTGGACGCGGTCGCCACGCAGCAGACCACGCAGGAGATCCCCGGCGGGCCGGTGGCCTCGCAAGAGGCGATCAAGCAGCTCGGCTCGAACGGCGGCGGCTTCTTCAACACCAACTCGGCGCACCCGTTCGAGAACCCGACCGGCTTCAGCGGCTTCGTGGAGTTGTGGGCAATCCTCGCGATCCCGTTGGCGATGGCGGTGGCGTACGGCCACCTCATCGGGTCCCGGAAGCAGGCACGCGTGCTGCTGTTCGTGATGGCCGGCTTCTGGCTGGCGTTCAGCATGTTCGCCGTGTTCGCCGAGCAGGGCGGCAACTCGAAGCTGGACATGCTGGGGGTGACCCAGGCCCAGTCCAGCCAGCAGGCCGGCGGCAACATGGAGGGCAAGGACATCCGCTTCGGACCAGCCTCCTGCGGCGTCTGGGCGGGCAGCACCACCGGCACGTCGAACGGCTCCGTGAACTGCATGCACGACAGCTTCACCCCGTCGGGCGGCATGCTGCCGATGATCCACATGATGCTCGGTGAGATCTCGCCGGGTGGCGTCGGGGTGGGTCTGATCGGCATCCTCCACTACGCGCTGCTGGCCGTGTTCATCGCCGGCCTGATGGTGGGGCGCACACCGGAGTACCTCGGCAAGAAGATCCAGGCCGCGGAGATGAAACTGGTGGTGCTCTACATCGTTGCGATGCCGTTGGCGCTGCTGGTGTTCGCCGCCGCCAGCACGACGATCGGGTCGGTGAAGAGCGGCTTGCAGACGCAGGACGCGCACGGCCTGAGCGAGGTGCTCTACAACTACGCATCGGCCGCCAACAACAACGGCTCCGCCTTCGCCTACGTGGGCACGGGCACCGATTGGTACACGACCACTCAGGGCATCGCCATGCTCATCGGCCGCTACTTCTTGATCATCCCTGCGTTGGCCGTCGGTGGCTCGCTGGTGCGCAAGCAGAAGGTGCCGGCCACCGCGGGCACCTTCCCCACCGACACCGCGTTGTTCGGCTGGCTGGTCACCGGTGTCGTGATCATCATCGCCGGCCTGACCTTCTTCCCCGCCCTGGCACTGGGCCCGATCGTGGAGCAACTGACCCGATGAGCACCGTGGAATTCGCCCAACAGGAACGCCCTCCGAAGGTGAGGGTCCGCGAGAGCGGCAGCAAGTCCATGTTCGATCGCACCATCGTGCGCGCCGCGCTGACCGACAGCGTGCGCAAGCTGAACCCGCGCACCCTCGCCCGCAACCCGGTCATGTTCGTGGTCGAGGTCGGCTCCGTGCTGACCACGCTGCTGTTCGTCCGTGACCTGCGGTCCGCCGGCAGCGCCGAGAACTGGTTCTCCGGACTGGTCGCCGCCTGGCTGTGGTTCACGGTGCTGTTCGCCAACTTTGCCGAGGCGATGGCCGAAGGACGCGGCAAGGCGCAGGCGGCCTCGTTGCGAGCGACACGCGCCGACACCTTGGCCAAGGTCCGGCTGGCAGACGGCTCGGTCGTCGAGAAGCCTTCTGCAGCGCTGGACCTCGGTGACCTGTGCGTGGTCACCGCCGGTGAGATCATCCCCGGCGACGGTGACGTGGTCGAGGGCATCGCCACGGTCGACGAGAGCGCGATCACCGGCGAGAGTGCACCGGTCGTGCGCGAGTCCGGCGGTGATCGCAGCGCTGTCACCGGCGGCACCCGCGTGCTCAGCGACGAGATCGTGGTGCAGATCACTGCCAGGCCGGGTGAGAGCTTCCTCGACCGGATGATCTCCCTCGTCGAAGGCGCCAACCGGCAGAAGACCCCGAACGAGATCGCCCTCAGCATCCTGCTGGCGGGTCTCACCATCATCTTCCTGCTGGCGGTCGTGACACTGCAGCCGTTCGCGATGTTCTCCGGCGCGGAGCAGAAGGTGATCGTCCTCGTCGCGCTGCTCGTGTGCCTGATCCCCACCACGATCGGCGGCCTGCTGTCGGCGATCGGCATCGCCGGTATGGACCGGCTGGTGCAGCGCAACGTGCTGGCCATGAGCGGGCGCGCCGTCGAGGCGGCAGGCGACGTGAGCACCCTGCTGCTGGACAAGACCGGCACGATCACCTACGGCTCGCGGCAGGCGGCCGAGTTCATCCCGGTGCACGACGTCACCGAACTGGAGGTCGCGGAAGCTGCGCTGGCTTCCAGCCTGGCCGACGAGACGCCGGAAGGTCGCTCGATCGTCACCCTCGCGATTGAGCAGTTCGGGCTGGTTCCCCCGGACCAGCCCGACGCAGTCATGGTGCCGTTCACCGCCCAGACCCGCATGAGCGGGATGGACTTCCCTGCGACCAACGGTGCACCCGCTCGCAGCGTCCGCAAGGGCGCCGGCGACTCCGTCCGCAGATTCGTCGCGGACCAGGGCGGTGTCGTGCCGCTGGAGCTCGGGCCGATCGTGGACGGTGTGTCGCGTGACGGCGCCACCCCGCTCGTCGTGATCGACGGTCTGCGCGTGCTCGGTGTGATCCGTCTGAAGGACACCGTCAAACCGGGCATGACCGAACGGTTCCAGCAGCTGCGTTCGATGGGTATCCGCACCGTGATGATCACCGGCGACAACCCGCTCACCGCGGCAGCGATCGCACAGGAGGCCGGAGTCGACGACTTCCTCGCCGAGGCGACGCCGGAGGACAAGATGGCGTTGATCAAGCGCGAGCAAGCCGGCGGCAACCTCGTGGCGATGACCGGCGACGGCACCAACGACGCGCCGGCGCTCGCACAGGCCGATGTCGGTGTGGCGATGAACACCGGCACGCAGGCCGCGAAGGAGGCCGGCAACATGGTCGACCTCGACAGCAACCCGACCAAGCTCATCGAGATCGTCGAGATCGGCAAGCAGCTCCTGATCACGCGTGGTTCGCTGACCACGTTCTCGATCGCCAACGACGTCGCCAAGTACTTCGCGATCATCCCCGCGATGTTCTCGGCGGTACTACCTGCGTTGGATTCGCTGAACGTCATGGGGCTCGCCACACCTCGCTCCGCGATCCTGTCGGCGGTGATCTTCAACGCCCTGGTGATCGTGTTCCTGATCCCGCTGGCGCTGCGTGGCGTGAAGTTCCGCGCCGAGAGCGCAGCAGATGTGCTGCGACGAAACCTGCTGATCTACGGCCTCGGCGGCATCGTCACGCCGTTCGTCGGCATCAAACTCATCGACCTGTTGGTCACTGCCCTGGGAGTCAAGTGATGCGTCACTTCATCCGTCAACTGCGGCCCGCCCTCACTGCGCTCGCCGTCTTCACGGTCCTGTGCGGGGTCGTCTACCCATTGCTGGTCACGGGTGTCGCGCAGGTCGCCTTCCACGACAAGGCCAACGGCTCGCTGCTGCGGCGCGACGGCGTCGTGATCGGCTCAGCGCTGCTCGGTCAGCAGTTCTCCTCGCCCGAGTACTTCCACCCGCGCCCGTCCGCGGCCGGCGCAGGGTACGACGCCGGCGCATCGTCGGGTTCGAACCTGGGACCGCACAACCCGGCCTTGCTCGACGCCGTGCAACAGCGCGTCGACGCCTATCGCCAGGAGAACGGGCTCAGTGCCGAGGTGCTCGTACCGGTCGACGCCGTCACGGCATCGGGCAGTGGGCTGGACCCGCAGATCAGCGTGGCGAACGCACGCCTGCAGGCCTCGCGAGTTGCGGCGGCACGTGGGCTGCCGGTGGACACCGTGCTGCAACAGATCAGCAAGCACACCACCGGGCGCGACCTGTTGGTACTGGGCGACCCGGGCGTGAACGTGCTGCAGCTGAACCTTTCGCTGGACGCGCTCCAGGCCTGACGGTGCCGGCGTCGCGACGGCATCAAGATTGCCGGAGCACGCGTTAAGAACGCGTTCAGACGGTGGCCGAGTGGCGCGGAGCGTCGTAGGCCTGAAGCCAGGAGCATTCGGTGGGATCCAGCCGGCGAGGTGCCGGCAACGCCCAGCGGATGCGTGAGAGCAGGAGCAGCATCGTGCGAGACGTCATCTTCACCGTGATCGCACTCGGTGTCCTCGGGCTGGTCGTCGCATACGTCGCCCTCGGCGAGCGCATGATCAACCGCGAGCAGAACCACGAGCACAGCAACGCCACCCACTGACGTTCGCGGGCTCGCTGCCGGGCACCGAGCTCACACGAAGCGGGCGAACTCCTCCACCGGGAGGCGCTTCGCCCGCAGTGTGTTGACCGGCGCAGCCGGATCGGCGTGACCTACGGCGACGCCGCAGAACAACATCTCGTTCTCCGGTGCGCCGACGAAGCTGCTGACGGCGCCGTGCCGCACCGACCAGTACTCCTGCGCACACGTGGCCAGCCCGCGATCCGTGGCGAGCAGCATGAACGTCTGCAGGAACATGCCGAGGTCGGACCACTGCGGCGGCCCCATCTGACGGTCCGTGAAGCAGAACAGCGCGGCCGGCGCGCCGAAGAAGTCGCCGTTGTGCGCGAACTGCGCCAGCCGACCGGCCTTGTCCTCGCGGGCGATGCCGAGCGTGGCGTACATCATCTCGCCCAGCTCGAAGCGGGCCGTGCGGTACGGCTCGGTGAGACCCTTCGGGTAGATGTCGTACTCCGGCGCCTCGACCGGCGGTTGCGTGGGCAGGAACTCACGCAGCCGGCTCATCGAGGGGCCGTTGACCACGTAGATCCTCCATGGCTGGACGTTGCCGCCGCTGGGCGCCCGCGACGCGTCGGCGAGGAGCTCGCGAATGGTGTCGTCGCTGACCGGGTCCGGCAGGAACTGCCGGATCGACGAACGACGGTGAACGGCTTCGACAACTTCCATGGCGCGGCACGTTACTTGTCGACCTCCGAGACCGGCCTTGTCGAGCGGGTGGTCACCGCAGCCGGCGTCGTGCCGTCAGGCGCCGGCCTCCAGCGTGGCGAGGTCGCGGGTTGCGTAGCGGAGATGCCAGAACTCCTCCTCGAACACCGTGTACAGGCACTCCACCAACGGGTGCGGGCCGTTCTCCGGTACGTCGATCGAGCGAGCGAAATCGGTCTCGGCGACCGTCGCGACGAAGTCGCGGAACCGGACCGACCTGGCAGTGCGCACCGCCAGGGCCTCGGCAAGCGTCGGCGTCAGGCTGTAGTCCAGCCCCGGCCACGGATAGCCGACAGAACCCGAGTTCGGCATGCCGATCGGGTCGTACCCATCGCCGAGCACCGGGACCGTGAACCACTTGTCCATCGCGAACAGGAGGTGACGGACTGTCTGCACGAACGACCATTCGTCGTTCACCTGCCGTTGCGCTGCGGCTTCGCCGAGTGCGGTCGCACGTGCGATCGCCGTTGACCACTCGGCGTCCAGCGCGGCCCACGTGGCCTGCATGCCGGCCGCATCGGTCGGCCGCAGCATGGCGCGCAGCGGGTACCACTGGTCGTGCTCGTTGACGTAGGCCGTGACGTCGACGCCGTTGATCACGACCCGTTCGACCAGGGCGTCGATGTCCACGTCGACCAGCCACGCATGGGTGATGGTCGCACCGGTCAGGTTGACATCGCGGAACTGGGCGCCGCTGAGGTCTGCACCCCAGAACACGGCACCCGCCAGATCACCCTCGAACTCTTCCGGCATGGCCCCTCCGATCTCCGGCTGTCCTCCGTTGGACAGCGGTCCCAGTCTGGTGGAACGCGAACCCGACGTCGACACATGCGGAGGGTTTCGCGTCGAGGGTGTGAGAAACTCCACCACGTTCGATCTCAAACAGGAGGACGAGATGTCCAGCGCTGCAACGGTGTGCCGGTTGTGCGGGCTCGCTGTCCGCGGGACGGATGCGTCCGTCGTCGTCGCCGGGGTGGCGGTGCACATCGCGTGCGCCGAGGCTGGCCACGACGACGACCCGACGTGGCAGCACTCGAACATCGACACGCTCAACCAACTCGCCCGCGGAGCGATCACCGGTGGTGCTGTCCTCTGACCGCTCGGCTGCGAGCCGACGCTGCCGCAAACCGAATGGCGACGGGTTCACGTCACCGTCGTTCTTGATGCGTTCTTAGCGGGCACTCGTCGCTTCTTAGCGGCGGGCAGACGCGTCCGCTGACGCCCCGAGCGTTCACTGAGGATGTGATCACCGAGGAACGCCTCTCCACCACCGCGCCCGCTCCGGCACCGCTCGTGACGGCATCGCCGGGCACGTCACCGCAGCGACTCGACGAGCCGTTCGGCTACCGGTTGAAGACGAAGCTGCTCGGTCACCCGCTGCACAGCGAGCGGCTGGAGCACGAGACACTCGGCAAGCCGACCGCCCTCGCCGTGTTCGCCAGCGACTGCATCTCCTCGTGTGCGTATGCGTCCGAAGAGATCCTGCACGTGCTCGTGCCGGTCGTCGGTGTCGCCGCCTTCGCGCTGGTGACGCCGATCACGATCGCCCTGCTCGTGGTCCTCGGCTTCCTGATCCTCTCCTACCGGCAGACGATCAAGGCCTATCCCTCGGCCGGCGGTGCCTACATCGTCACCCGCGACAACTTCGGTCTGATGCCTGCGCAGGTCGCAGGTGTGGCATTGCTCACCGACTACATCCTCACCGTTGCCGTCAGCACTGCCGCCGGCAGCGCGGCACTCGCCTCGGCCTTCCCGTCACTGAGCCCGTACACGCTCTACGTCTCGCTCGGCTTCGTGTGCCTGATCGCCTACGGCAACCTGCGGGGAACGAAGGAGTCCGGCAAGCTCTTCGCCGCGCCCACGTACTTCTTCGTGATGATGATGGCGTTGCTGCTCCTGATCGGCCTCGGGCGAGTCGTCTTCGGTCACCTGCCCGTGCAGGCGGGCAACGCCGAGGGCATGCTCTTCCAGACGGAGCACCACGACAGCTGGATGTTCTACGGCGCCGGCCTACTGATCGTGCTGAAGGCATTCGCCTCCGGCGGCGCGGCGGTCACGGGCGTGGAGGCGATCTCCAACGGCGTGCCGGCCTTCCGGCCGCCGGCGTGGAAGAACGCCCGCGAAACACTCGTCTACATGGGTGCGCTGCTCGGCACGATGTTCCTCGGCCTGTCCTTCCTCGCCTCGAAGGTGCACGCCACCCCGTACGAAGGCGGCACCCCGACGGTGATCTCGCAGGTCGGCAAGGTGGTGTTCGGCGGCGGCGTGGTCGGTCACGTCCTGTTCTTCGCGCTGCAGGCAGGCACCATGCTGATCCTCGTCCTCGCCGCCAACACCAGCTTCGCCGACTTCCCTCGCCTGGCCAGCTTCCACGCCGGCGACAACTTCATGCCGCGGCAGTTCATGGTGCGCGGTCACCGGCTGGTGTTCTCCAACGGCATCATCTTCCTGGCCGTCGCCGCGATGGTCACGCTGCTCGGTACCGGTGGCGAGGTCAGCCGGCTGATCCCGCTCTACGCGATCGGTGTGTTCACCAGCTTCACGCTCTCCCAGGCCGGCATGACGAAGCACCACTTCCGCCTGCGCGAGAAGGGCTGGAAGACGGGCGCCTGGATCAACGGCATCGGAGCGGTGCTCTCGCTGGTCGTGCTGATCATCGTCGGCTGGATGAAGTTCACGGAGGGCGCGTGGGTGATCATGCTGCTCGTCCCGATCATGGTCTACGGGCTCGTCCGCCTGAACAGGGCGTACGAGGCGGAGAGCCACGAACTGCAGAAGGACGCCAAGGCCGCGGCACAGGCGCCGGTCATGCGCCGCCACGCAGTCGTCGTGCTCGTCGACGAACTCGACGCCGCGGCCGCCCGCGCGGTGCAATACGCCCGCACCCTCGGGGGCGACGACCTGCGCGCCGTGCACTTCGACCTCGACGGCTGGAAGACCGAACAGCTCACCGATGCGTGGCAGAAGCTCGGGCTGTCGCGCTTCCCGCTCGACATCATCGAATGCCCGGACCGTCGGGTGCCTCGCGCGGCGCTGGAGATGGCACACGACCTGATCAGCGATCGGCGCACCGAGTTGAGCGTGCTCATCCCCCGCCGCGAGTACACGAAGCGCTGGCACCGGATGCTGCACGACCACTCGTCGTCGCCGATTGCGGCAGCGCTCTCCGACATCCCGCACTGCAACGTGACGTTCGTGCCGTACGTGCTCGGCTCGCGCTCGTCCGACGACGACACCACGCCCGACCCGAGCACCAACGGCCACAGCCATGTCGCGACCAATGGCGTCGGCCTGGTGGGCGCCGCATCGCAGCACGTGGACCCGTCGGTACTGCCGGACGGCCGCACGCCGATCCGCAGCCTCACCGGCCGCGAACGGGCCACCGTCGCCGGTCGCGTCCGCTCGGTTCGGGTGCAGCCGTGGAGCGGCACG
>Ga0209023_10007037_pt1 | contig 11677 bp, 13 predicted proteins | sample LakOneMetagenome_FD_187468 | JGI IMG/M metagenome (GOLD analysis project Ga0209023, IMG submission 187468) | Freshwater and sediment microbial communities from Lake Erie, Canada (SPAdes) (version 2) | ecosystem: Environmental > Aquatic > Freshwater > Lentic | place: Lake Erie, Canada...
ATTTTCCCTTTTCTTTCACACTTTAAAAACTATATTTGAGTAAATTCCGTTATCCCTTTACAGGGAGTATTTATGAATAAGGGTATTTATTTATTATTATATATACTATTGACCATCATCGGTCAGGCGCGTGGTCAATATAAACGTCCACCACCACCTAAAAAGCCCAAGGTATACTCGTTCCCTACTTATAGTAAGTACAAAAAAAAGGATACCATAGCTAAAGTAGACCCTTACACAAAAGATTCATTGTTCCTGCCCATACCCATGACAAGGCAGTTGTTTCATGATAATATCTTTAAGGAGCAAGTAAAAGCCGATGCAGCAGATGGAATAACTGACAGCCTGGTGAACAATGGTGATGATTCATTGACCACCTACGAGTTGTCCAATGCCCTTCTATACAAGGTAGACTCTATGAAGATAATGATAGAGAACATGCCTGCAAACGGCCGGGAAGCAGTTGCAGACAACCAGCAACGTATACGCTATCTGCGTGCGATCTGGGAAATGATGCGTTTGTACAATGGCGACAGAAAGCCCGATGCAGAATACTACATCAACCTGGTGAACAATATGAACGGCATGCTGAAGGCCGTGAATGAAGGCAAACTCACTGAGTTCGTAAAAACCAATGCTAACCTTTATTCCTTTTATAACATCAAGGAATTCGCAGCCACTAATCCGGAAGCGAGAAATAGCATATTTGCCGCTATAGGGAGGCAGTACCCGCGCATGATGATCAAAAGGCTTGATGAGTTTGCTAAAGATAGCTTTGCGGGCGAAATAATAGCCGCTGATGCGAAATTAGAACCTGACTTGATCTTTGGTTATGCTATGTCTACCAACTTCCCGTTGAAGAACGCTGTCTATAAAACACAGGACGACTTCGTACAGGCAATTGTGAACATAGCGGCCAATTCAAAAGCGCCATTAAAAGCATTCCCATTTCTTAGCGATCTGTATAATCACCGCAAAACAATAGAAGAAATAGATGCCCTTGCAGATAATCCTGCACTATACTACGAAAGCCTCGTAAGTCTTAAGATGCGTGGCGACAGCATTGGCGCACATGCCTATAACGAAGAACTGAAATACCGGTCGCTGAAATACTTTGTGCGGCAGATGAACGAGCTGCACGAGGCAAAGGATGAGGTACGATTCAAGTGCATCGACAGTATGGGAGCGCCATCACTTTACTATGTAATGGTGTATGGCCAGGATGAGATCTATACAAGCAGCTTCCTCGGCACATTCAAAAGAATGCTGGAGCGCATGAAGCCTGCTACCGGCAACCAGTTGCTGGATACGCTGCAGTACGATCACTTCCGCACATTCATACGTATGTGTGCCGGCTACAATACCCTGTCAGACTTCCTTGGCACCATGCAGGATACTATGAAAACCGTCGTGATGACGCGCTTTATTGGCGGTCTTCAAAAAGGAAATCCCGACGACCTCGAAGATGCTGTGGACGTCGCTGATGCCTTTGGCAGCATAAGGGATTCAGCACTGGCTTCCTTCCTGGAGAAAAAAGTAAAGGAAAACTACGAACAATCTTATGCAGAAAAAAGCAAGAAGGGGCTTGTGGTATATAGCCTGCTTGCTATGCTGTTCGAAAGCAATAAGATAAGCAATAGTGATACAGGCGCTACAGTAGCTTCATCTAGAATGCACCTGCCCCCCATTAACAAAGTGCCGTTTAGTGACGTAGTGAATGACAGTGGCATTGTGTACCAACAGGTATTTTTCTTTGGCGATAAGGACGGGCAGGACTCCTATACCAGCTATATGGGCATGTTCAAGAAAGATCCAAAGTGGAAAATAACAACCGAAAAATACTGGAACGTGATCAGCAGCGCTGGCACCGGAAAACGTATAGTGATCTATGCCAATCTGCCACTGAAAGAACCTGAAGACGAAGATGCACAGGATAGCCTCGGACGTTTCCTTGCTGCTGCCAATATTCAACCGTCAATAGTTATACACAGGGGACATAGCTACCACCTGGCTGCTACACTCAGCAAACTGACTAAGAATGTAAAAATAGTGATACTCGGCTCTTGTGGCGGGTACCACAATCTTGCCCTGGTGCTCGACAAGTCGCCTGACGCACACATCATATCCAGCAAGCAGACCGGTGCAATGGCAGTGAATGAACCAATACTGCGCGCTATGAACAGCAGGCTGCTTGAGGGAGCCGATGTGAACTGGATAAACATGTGGCAGGAATTGGAAGACTACTTTGCAAAACACCCTGAAGCGCAGGAACGTTTTGCGGATTATGTGCCCCCTTACAAAAATCTTGGCGCGATATTCATAAAGGCATATAGGAAGATGATGGAGAAGTAATGCGCATTGGCTGAATAGTTCAATTGCCCACTGATTAGTTTGTTATAAAAAAAATGCAGACCCGGCAGGCGTGGTCTAAATTTTAAATTTTCAATTTCAACTTTCGAAATTACAGCATGAAAAAGATAAAACTAAAGGAGATAGACACCCGCGCACCACATGGCGTGGATAAGGCTGAAACAAAAGCAGAGCTGGAAGGGATATTAAAAGACCTGGACAAGTTGCAAAACCTGCTGTATGCAGAAGGTAAGCACAGCATACTTGTGATCATACAAGGCATGGATGCCAGCGGAAAGGACGGCTTGACGCGCGATGTATTCACAAGCATGAATCCTCAGGGAGTAAATGTGATGTCCTTTAAAGTTCCTACTCCGGAAGAGATGGCGCATGACTTCCTTTGGCGGATACACAAGCAGGTACCTCCAAAGGGCATGATACATATTTTCAACAGGTCACACTACGAAGATGTGTTGACAACAAGAGTTCATGGCCAGACAGATGACGAAACAGCCCGGCTAAAAATGGATGCGATCAATGATTTTGAGCGCCTGCTGACCACACATAACAATACCCGAATACTCAAGTTCTACCTTCACGTATCTCACGAAGAGCAGCGCAGCAGGCTACAGGAAAGGATAGATAATCCGGAGAAGCAATGGAAGTATAACGACGAAGATTTCAAAGAATCAAAGCTGTGGAGCAAATACATGGGATATTATGAGGATGTATTTACCCACTGCAACGAAATACCTTGGCATATAGTACCTGCAGACCAGAACTGGTATAAGTCTTATACTGTTGCCGGTATCGTACTAAAAACGCTTAAAGAACTGAAAATGAAATACCCTGGCATGAAAAAGTAAATATTATTAATATGCAAACTAGCTGAAGCATTTATTGTGATTCACTCTGCTTGACACTTGGCACAGTCTTTTTAACGCATACTGCGAAGACATTTTCCACTCACTATGGGATAACAAAGTTTTCAGTTGTGTGTGTGATTACAAAAAAGGGGGACGTTTATACGCCCCCCTTTGTTATTTAGTTCTTCATGATATTTTATGAAGCCTTTTGGGGTGGCTGCATTACAGTGCCGCATTTCTTACAGGTACGCTTATCCTCATCAGAGTAAAAACGGTTCATTATTGGCGGGAGCTGTGCCACAATATCAGAAACATGAGCAAACTCTTCGTAGAGCTTATTATCGCATTTTTCACAAAACCACATAAAGCCGTCAAGTTCTTCGCTCTTACGTTTCACCTCTATTACAAGGCCAACCGTGTTAGGGCCGCGCTGCGGAGAGTGCGGTGTGCGCCCCGGGAGCAAAAACATATCACCCTGCTTGATGGGTATGTCTACTATCTTGCCGTCTTCCTGTATGCGCACTACTACATCGCCTTCCAGCTGGTAAAACAGTTCTTCACCCTCGTTATAGTGAAAGTCCTTGCGGCTGTTGGGGCCGCCAACTATCATCACTATGAAGTCGCCGGCATCTTCGTAGACACATTGGTTGCCTACGGGAGGCTTCAGCAAATGGCGGTTTTCATCTATCCAGCCATTGAGATTAAACGGACGTCTTACAGGCATTGTGTATCGTTAAAATGGTTAAGTTAATTAAGGATCACTTATTTCAGCACTTTCATCTTCACTGTTTCTATACGGGTATCGGTTACCAGCAGCACATCGAATTCATATCGGCCTATGAATATCCTTTCCTTGATCTTCGGAATGGTTTCATGCTCGGTAATAATGTAGCCTGAAAGCGTTTCAGAATCATCTGTCGGGAAGTCAAATCCGTATTTTTCATTCAGGTAATCCAGCTCCAGCCTGCCTGAGAATATGTACTCATGCTCGGCTATCTGTTTTTCTACATGCTCCTGCTCGTCATACTCATCGTTGATGTCACCGAATATTTCTTCCAGCACATCTTCCATCGTCACAATACCTGCTGTACCGCCAAACTCGTCTATCACCCAGGCTATGCTCTTACGCTCCTTGGTAAAGCTGTTCATCAGGTCCACAGCGCTCATCGCTTCAGGCACCGGTGTTATCTTATGTAGTATCTCACGTATTGTTTTAGGCCTGCGATTCAGATCAAGGTGATGCACATAACCGATAATATTGTCAATATTGTCTTCATAAACGATCACCTTTGATAGTTTGGTGTCTATGAATTTTTTACGGATATCAGTAAGCGATGCTGTTACATCCACGGCCTCAACCTCATTACGCGGCACCATGCACTTGCGTATTTTCACATTTACCAGGTATAGTGCATTCTCAAACAACTCGGCATTCACTTCGCTGGTCTCATTCTCGTGGCCATGCATATTCTGCTTTACAAGCAGTTCCAGGTCTACCCTGTTGAATACCTGCTTATTCTCCTTGATTCGCACATTGAACAGGTACTTGAGTATGAACTCGGAAATAGATACGAACACCTTTGCTACCGGGTAGAAAATGTAATACATCAGCAGCATGGGCACACTGAATATGGTGAGCACAGCCTCTGCCTTTGATCTGAATATTGCTTTAGGGAGAAACTCGGCAAATATGAGGATCACTATTGTTGCTATCAGGGTATCCAGTATCAGCTTAGGGTATTCCGGAAGCACAATGCTGTATTTAGCCAGTAACTGCGATGTTGCTTCAGCAGCAAGCAAACCGTAAACAACCACCAGCACATTCACACCAACCAGGCTCGTACCAATAAATTCCGAAGGGTTATCCATGAAACGGGCAAGTATCTGCCCGGAAAACTTACCTTGCTTTTTACGTAGTTCTATATTAAGCTTATTCGCTGAGATAAAGGCTATCTCGGTTCCTGCAAAAAAACCGATAAGGAGAATGCACAGTAAAATGTATAATAGTAAATGGGTGATATCCATACCTGTCAAAGATAATAAAAGTTTTTAGTTGCGCTCCGGCTAAGAACTATCTCCGTGCTCACAAAAATAAGACCATGAGGATATAGAAGTAAGCATATTCCCCTATAACAAGGTCAATATTCTTCAAATTTACATTTTTTTCATCCGGTTAACAGCTTCAATACACCATAGTAGCTCACCGGTAAATGCAGCAGCACGTTTATCGGTCCCGGCTTTATCGGTTGGGTTACCCAGTTCGTCAAATGCTTCCGGTGCTTTAGGTACCGGAAACATAGCGGGTACTGTCCATGCGCGTATTTTCCAAAGGGAGAACTGCAAAGAAGTGATTACCTGCGTGCCGCCGAAAACACCGTCAGATACTGTAGATATTGCTATCGGCTTACGGTGCCATTCATTGTACAGCAGATCTGTTACATTTTTTAAACTTGCAGGATAACCGCCATTATATTCAGGAGTAACTATTATCACTCCGTCACAGGATGTGATCTTTTGCGCAAATTCCACCACATTTGGTGCAGGATCCTTCAGGAATCGCAGCCTTTCGTTGAATATGGGGAAGTTGTAAACATTCAGGTCCAATATCTCTGCTGTTGCAAGGTTATTGCCTTCAAGGTAATTTTTAAAGTACAGCGCTACTCTATGGCTATTTCGGCCCGTTCTTACACTCGATGATATTATGGCTATATGTGGCATTCCGTAGTATTTCCTGCTAAAATAAGCATTTTACCACAGGTGCTCGTAGGCAGTGAATTAGCAACAATCTATAAGATAAAATATAGTTGGTACGGTTTTAACTTGCATATTTGCATAGTCAGCGAAACACATATGATGGAAGAAAACAAATTAACCGAAGAAAGCAGGCCTTACCCATTTTATATAAAGGCAACAGTTATTTTATTTGGGCTCATCCTGTTTTTCTTCGTATTGTATATACTGCATGATATCCTGGTGCCAGTAGCATTCGCATTTCTCATTGCCATATTGCTCAATCCGCTTAACAGCCGACTTGAAAAAAGGCTTCCTAAGTCCTTGGCTATATTTTGCACACTATTTTTGGCCATTGCCGCTGTAACGTTGATATTCTATTTTCTATCAATGCAAATTGCAAGTTTCAGCGAAAGCATACCTGCACTTAAGGCAAAATCCGTCGCGATCGTTAATGACCTTCAGCAATGGCTCAGACTTCATTTCGGCATGTCTATACAAAAGCAGGCAGAAATGGTAAAAAATGCGTTGGAAGGCGGTCAGATATATGTAGGTCAAACTTTAAACGCAATACTCGGCATCACCAGCGTACTGGTACTGATACCTATTTATGTGTTCTTCCTGCTGTTTTACAAAACGCTTATTCTCGATTTCCTGTTCCAGGTATTTTCTGAAAAAAACTCTTTACGCGTCGCAGAGATACTCGCAGAAACAAAGGTTTCTGTGCAAAGCTATATTATGGGGCTGCTGATCGAAACATTGATCGTTTCGGCTATGAACAGCGCAGCACTTCTGGCCCTGGGTGTGCGATCGGCCATCCTTATAGGTGTAATAGGCGGCATACTGAATATGATACCGTATCTCGGAGGCCTGGTGGCTATAGCGATACCTATTTTGATGGCAACCATTACTTCTGAGGGTTACACTACCCAACTGGCAATATTGGGCGCATACCTCGTCATCCAGTTTATAGACAATAACATACTTATGACACGTGTAGTGTCGTCAAGGGTGCAGATCAATGCACTCGTATCCATCATTGTTGTGCTGATGGGTGGTGCTTTGTGGGGCGTCTCCGGCATGTTCCTCTCCATACCTTTTGTAGCCATCCTAAAAATAGTCTTTGATCGTGTAGACGGCCTAAAACCCTGGGGTAGCCTGCTGGGCGATAAAATACCGGAAGTACATGCCGGTGTGAAGTCTCAGTTAAGATGGGAACGGATATTCAAACGATTGGAAAAAGAGAAAGAACAAGAACAATAGTTATAGTCTTCAATTAAAAAAGACGAGTCGCGCTCAGGAGACCTCGTCTTTTATCATTAATTCAGGATAGGTATTACTTCGACTCGGCGTATTTCTTAAAGTTGTTCATTATTGCCTGCCATCCGCCTTGCTGCATTTCCAAGGGGTTCTGGCTTTCAGGTTCGAAATTCTCAACGATCTTTGTTGCATTGCCGTGAGCAGTAAAGGTCACATCTACCCTCCTGCCATCACCCAAAGTGTAAGCTATATATTCATTGTTGCGCACCTCGTCGTAAGTACCGCCAAAGTCGAAGCCCATACTGCCGTCTTTCGCTTCCATACGGGAAGAAAATTTACCACCTGTACGAATATCATTCTCGGCCCTTGGGGTATGCCAGTCATCTGTCGCGAAGGCCCATTTTGTGATATGCTCAGGCTTGTTCCAAAGTTCCCATACTTTTGCCACAGGGGCATCCACTATTGTTTCTACGGTCAGTACTGTTTTGTTTTGCGTGTCCATATTTGTTGTTTTATCGCCTGTATACTGACGCAAATATCCCACATCATTTCAAAACGAATGCGCTATATTGACGACAAATAAAGGGGTAATAATGACAGACAATTATTGCTTCTTTAAATTTTTATCTAGCTCCTTATCGTACCAATCCTTATCATTCTTCTTAGTCTCCTCAATCGCCTTTAATGCCTGCGCCTTTACCTTCTTCAGATCATCTGCTTCATCTTTACCTATACTGGTTACCCTGAAGTCGGGCATTTTTTTATCTACGGGTTTCCTTGGTCTTCCTGCCATTTTAAACATTTTTTACAAAATTACTGAAATGTTAGCGGCAATCGTTGTTGTCGCTAATATTGAAGCAAAATCCCTTATTACGGTCTGGCCTGCTTACTAAAATAGTCCGGAGGAAAAAGCTCCATCCCGTAACGCTCGCCGATATCTTTCATTTTGGCAATACCCTCTGCCGTTGGCGCTGACGCAGGAACGACAGTGCCTGCTGTAACCGGCTTGCCTATTTCGCGAAACATGTCGTCCATACCTGCAGGCGTAACTATGCACAGCAGGCGTGCCATCGCTCCCGATTCATTTTTGAAATTATGCACGGCTCCGCCAAACGGTATATTTACAAATGCACCTTTGCGTGCAGTATAGGTCTGTGTTTCAGACCTGATCACCACTTCTCCCTCCAGCACATAAAAGGACTCCTGTATCTCCTTATGAGCATGCGGCCCTGGTCCGCCATGCGGCGGCACTACCATCTCTATAATGGCACACGAACCCCTTGTTTGCACACCGGAAAGTAAAATTCTATACTCCCCACCCGCCACCGAAAGCGCCTCCCCCGCTCCGGGGTCGGTAGTAATTACTGAATCTGGCCTCATGATCACTAGTTTTAGTTAAATGTAACGGAAACGGGCCACATAAAAAGCATCAATACTGATAAAAATTTATCCGCGTGGCATTCCAATAACACAACTACATAACTTTGATGATCAACAGGCCTGGTGCAAAACTTTAGGAAATGAAAAAGCTCCGATTATTTGTCCCATTTTTTTCATTACTTGTCTCAGTCGTTTGTGCATACCCATGTGCCGCACAAAATAATAAGCAACCAAAACAGCCAAAACTCAAAAAAAACTATTTCATCAAACAATATCCGCAGGAGTTCGCCTCTGTTCAATGCGGCTTGCAGGACAAAGCAGGTAATATGTGGTTCGGAACCGGTGCAGATGGCATCTATTATTATGACGGTAGAACTTTTACCAATTTTACACGTGTAGATGGGTTGTGCCATAATGATATGCTCTGTTGCATGGAAGATAAAGCAGGAAATATCTGGTTTGGCACAAGAAATGGTGTCATCAGGTACACACCGTCATCAGGCAGGCCTGGGAAGACTGATTTTATAAGTTTCCTTATCTCAGCAAACACCATCGACATTACAACTCACATTAAGGAGTCATATAGCTACCTGGCAGCGGACAACTTCGTCTGGAGCATATTCCAGGACAAGGCCGGAAAGATATGGTTCGGCACAAATAAAGGTCCATATATCTACGACCTTACTACCAACCCTAATAATGACACACCTCAATTTACCCGCTTCCTGGACGATGGTCACATTGCGAACAAAGACAACGTGCACCTGAAGGACATAACCAGCATGGTGGAAGACGGCAAAGGGAATATCTGGTTTGCTTCGGGATATGCTAAGGAAGATGGCATCTGCCGCTTCGACGGAAGAACCATCACGAGTTACAAGCCGGATGGCATTAACTCTTTCCGCACAATTATCGCTGGCAAAAATGGTGATCTGTTCTTCCTTAATTCATTCCGCGGAGTCTATAGGTATGATGGAAAGACATTTACGAATTTCACAGAAAAGATCGGTATCAAACACGATACACTTATCGCATTTATAGAAGATAGAGCAGGGAATTTTTGGTTTGGTGCGGCCAGTGATAATATGCTGCACGGCGGAAAAGGCGGGGTGTACCGTTATGATGGCCATGCAATCAGGAAATTTACCACAAAAGATGGACTAAGCCACAATTGTGTCTTTTGGATCTTTGAAGACAGGAAAAGAAACATCTGGTTTGGCACGAGGAACACCGGATTATGCCGGTACGATGGGAGATCCTTTACTGATTATACAGACTAACAACATTGAATTGCTGAATAGCAATAACGATTCATTAGTTTTCCTCGTCCTCTTCTTCAGGTTCATCTGCTATTCGGGCTTCTTCAGCATCTATACGATCCTGTTCTCCATTAGGCTTTTCCCGCTCTATCTTCTTTTCCAGTTCTTCTTTACCATCCTGCTCATAAGGATCCATTTGCCCTCCTTTGCTATTGTTCGTTATATCCTTCATATGTTTGGTTATCTATACAACGATTTGATAGCAGAATCATGCCACATATTATTCGCCTGTATTTCTGCATTGAAGGTAAATACCCCATATTTGTAAAAAAATAGCAGATGGCTGATCTTGCCTGGAAAATTCTTTCTTCTGATTACGTTTATAAAGCCGCACCTTGGGCCACGCTACGCTTAGACAAATGCGAGATGCCGGACGGAACAATAGTGCCTGGCTACTTCGTACTTGAATATCCAAACTGGGTAAATGCCGTAGCCATTACTGAAGACAACAAAATACTGATCGTAAAACAATACAGGCACGCCGCAGGTATTATCTCTATAGAGATACCTGGCGGCGTAATGGATGCCAACGAGACACCTCGCGAAACGGTAATACGCGAGCTGCTGGAAGAAACTGGCTATCAGTTCGATGATATAGAACTGCTGGCTACAGTACACCCTAATCCCGCTACGGCTAACAATGTCACTTATCTGCACCTGGCAAGAGGCGGCAAAAAAGTAGCCGGGCAAAACCTGGACGAACACGAGCAACTCACTGTAGAAGAGCTGACCATTGCAGAAGTAAAGCAACTGCTATTGGAAAATAAGATCACCCAGGCATTACATCTCACCAACTTATTTTATGCCATGGTAAAAATTGGCGAGTTGCGCTAAAATGAGAATGGAGTGCATCGCTCTTCCCTCATTTGCGCTCCGCGCTCTTTTTCATGCCTTCTATTATTCCTTCTGCGAGGTAGCCGGCTCCCATGCCAATGATCATACCTACACCAGCCTGGTCAAAGATCATCCCAATTCCCATTCCAATGAACATGCAGCCCAGGAACGCTGTCCAGCTTAGTATCTCGTTTCTTTCTTTAATTTCTTCCATAATATTTTTTTTAAAGAGATTAATGATGGTCACTATCAGAGCAAATGTATGATAGACTATTGCCCGGCAAAAGATGTTAACGGCGAACTATCACAAAAGGAGGGTGATACGGAATAAGGTGGGGATGAATTGAACAGGACGATCGCTCAAATGTCATTTCGGTCAACAAAAGGGTAGAAAAGTGTCGGGGTGACTAATGAAAAAAGGTCAGTGTTAGTAGCCGGCGCACTCCCCTTCAAGCTCACTCTGACCTTTGTGCACTAAGCATCCAGATTCCGGATCATAGCAAAAAGCATTTTAGACATTTCTTCAGCCGCAGAATAAAGTGCAAGGAATTCTGGCTCTGTTAATTGCCCATTTTCTTTAAGAATATCAAATATGGCAACACATTCGAAAACAGAGCCTCGTGCAATTACACAAAAGTTCTTTCTATCCGGTTTACTGAATCGGCTGGTGCCTTCGGCAATATTCAGCACAACGCTTAACGAGGCTCTTCGCAATTGATTCTTCGTTACACTATCAAGTGTTTCGATTCTGAGGAATGACCTACTTATAGTCGCATTAAAAATTTTCGCCTTCTTATAAACTTCAAGATTTTCGAAATCAAACATAATGAAAAGTTTGAGTGTGAGCTTGAGTAATGAAGAAAGGCCAGAGTTCGTGGCTGGCGTACTCGCCCTCACACTCACTCTGACCTTTGTGCCCCAGACTGGAACAATATCGAA
>Ga0209023_10007038_pt1 | contig 11676 bp, 7 predicted proteins | sample LakOneMetagenome_FD_187468 | JGI IMG/M metagenome (GOLD analysis project Ga0209023, IMG submission 187468) | Freshwater and sediment microbial communities from Lake Erie, Canada (SPAdes) (version 2) | ecosystem: Environmental > Aquatic > Freshwater > Lentic | place: Lake Erie, Canada | collected...
GTAAATCGGCATACTCTCGCCCTAAAAAAACTGATAAAACCCTGAATTATAAAGGTTTTCAACTGAAATTTGCGCATTGCATCAACAAGCGGTGTGCTCGGTAGCGCTAAACACCGACCCACGTCACTGGCTGGTGACATCGCTGAGGCGGACAAAAAGCGCTGCCACAAGCTGGAAATCAGCGTAACGACGTTTTCACCCCGCCCTTGTATTGCGGTAATAGCGAACCAACGATCATTCCCGCCATGCTCATCAAGACACCGACCAGTTGCGGCGGCCAGAAACCTTCCGGCGCGGTCAATTCCAGCGCAACCCAGCAAGTAATGCCGAAAATAATCGATACCAGCCCGCCCTGCGCCGTTGCCCGTTTCCAGTACAAACCGAACGCCAGCGGCACAAACGCAGCCACCAGCGTCACTTTGTAAGCATTTTCCACCATCTTGTAGATGCTCGATTCGGTATTCATGGCAAAGATGGTCACGATTGCGGTAAATACCAGTACCACGATCCGCATCATCAGCAGGAACTGCTTATCAGACTGTTTAGGGAAAAATGGCTTCAGGATATTTTCTGAAAAAGTAACCGATGGTGCCAGTAAGGTCGCACTGGCGCAGCTCTTGATCGCCGACAACAAAGCGCCGAAAAACATCACCTGCGCCAGCATCGGCACTTTATTCATGATCAGTGTCGGTAAGATCAACTGCGAATCTTTATCGATCAGACTATTCACCATGCCAGGGTCGATCAGCGTGGCGGAATACGCGAGAAACATAGGAATAAACGCAAAGCAAAAATACAAAACGCCGCCGAGTATCGACGCGTTCCCGGCAATTTTTTCGTTTTTCGATGAGGCTACGCGCTGGAAAACGTCCTGCTGCGGTATCGACCCCAGCATCATCGTGATCCACGCGGCAAAAAACCACAGCATTTCCCGCGCTGTCGGCGATGGCCAGAATTCAAATTTACCCGCAGCCGCCGCATGTTCGATCACGACGCCTGCACCGCCCACCATGCCGGAAACTTCCCAGCCTATGTAGACCATGCCGACCACGATAATGATCATTTGCAGAAAATCGGTAATCGCCACCGACCACATACCGCCCATCAGCGTATAGATCAGCACGCTGGCGGCACCAATGATCATGCCGGTTTCCATGGCTATGTAACCACCTGAGACCACGTTAAACACCAGCCCCAGCGCCTTGATCTGCGCCGCAACCCAGCCCAGATAAGAAATCACGATACACAAAGTGACCAGAATTTCGACTGTGCGCCCAAATTTATTCCGGTAATAGTCGCCTATCGTCAGCAGATTCATGCGGTACAGCGGTTTGGCGAAAAACAACCCGACCAGTACCAGACACAAAGAGGAACCAAACGGATCTGCCACCACGCCTTTCAAGCCTTCTTTGACGAAAGTGGAGGAGATGCCCAGCACCGCCTCAGACCCGAACCAGGTCGCGAATACAGTGGCAGTCACCACGTACATCGGCAAAGAGCGTCCGGCAACAGCAAAGTCCTTAGAGTTATTCACATAGCGCGCCGCATACAGGCCTATGCCAACCGAGATAACCCAATACAGGATAACGAACCAGATAAGTGTATTCATGAAGTTGCGTGTGTCAGGAAACCAATAAAAAAACCCGCGAATTTTGAGCGGGCATTATAAAGACATAGGAGATGAGAATATACAGCGAATAATCACTATTTATATAGAGAAAATCATCAGTTTCCGGCGTCACCGTAATGATCTGTGCGTATCTTCAAGCTTTGCAGCGGCATGCGCGCATACAGTTCGAATCACAACTGTCATACCCACGTAACACTCAGCATATATAGTGCGCGTCAGACATGTGAACGTCTCCCCTCGGATTAACCATCCATTCGGCAGCCTGATAAGGCTGCCTTTTTTTTGCTGGTTTCGACAGAAAACGCCGCCCGTAGACAGACTATGACAGCGAACAGCGTCGCCATCACAACGGTAAAAGTTCAACAATCTCGCAGAAATCGTCATAAAACAACATTTATCACGCCAAATAGCTTGATGGGGCCAAGCGCTCATTGTTGTTATATTTAAATTACAAATTTGTCACATTGCCGTCATATCCTGACGGTAACTTTCTGAAGTTGCCGCACTGGCGATAAATCCGGCGCATTCATGTCTCAGCGATGCGTTTTCACCTCACTGGCATCTCAGTGTATTTCGCTTTAAAAACAAATAAACACTAACCTCAGGGAAAATCTATGTTGTCTAAACTTATCAAGGCGTCAGTCGCTATATGTGTTTCTATGCTGGTCAGCGTTGCGGCGCAAGCGCAATCGTATGACTTCGTTTTACTTGCTGCATCCTGGCAGCCTGGCTTTTGCGTCACCCACAGCAGCAAACCAGAATGCCAGAATCTGAAAGGCACTTACGCTGCTACGCATCTGTCTTTGCATGGTCTGTGGCCAAATGCCTACGATGGCAACCATCCACAATATTGCAATGTTCCGCAAAAAGATATCGATCTGGATGCGAGCAGCGCCTGGTGCAGCATGGATTCTTACGGCGCCAGCAGTTCCACCTTGTCGGTGCTGAGCACTTATATGCCAGGCGTGCAATCCTGCCTCGACAAACATGAATGGTTCAAACACGGCAGCTGCAGCACCAAAACAGCCGACAACTACTGGGGCGATGCCAGCAGCCTGAGCAATCGTCTGGGACAAACCGCGCTGAACACGCTGATCGCGAATAACATCGGCAAAACTTTGTCGCGCTCGCAATTGCTGGCAGCAGCGAATACATCGTTCGGCAGCAGCGGCTCATCCGCAGTGTCGCTGAAATGTACCAAAACCAACGGCGTCAGCTATCTGACTGAAGTCTGGGTCAATCTGAATAAAAATAATCTGAGCCAATTCCCGGCATCGACATCGCTGGTCACAAATGCGAATGTGGCCGGCACCTGCCCAAGCACCAATATTTTTATCGCTAAACCATAATGACGATAGAGTTGCGTTGCTGACGACATTCGTCATGGTCGAATGATCGTAGATCGAAAAATTTACGGTGACGCAGTACGCAACGCAGGTCAAAAATAAAAACGGCTATCCGCTTGCATGACGGATAGCCGCTTCATGCAACATCAATACAACATCAATACAACATCAATCCGCCATCGACAGTCATTTCATGTCCCACAAACAATTGCTGGCATTCTCTTTATTTCTCAGCAGCGTCGTGCTGGTGCTGGTATTCGCCACGCAAAATCCTGGCGACAGCGATCATGCGCCGATCAGATTAATCATGCACGGCAGTTCATCGGCACCAAGTGGCGACAACAGCACCAACGACACACAAGCGACTGAAACACTAACCACCAACACTGCCATTGCCGACCCGCTGGAACAAAGCAAAGATTTACGCGCGATTTTTGAACAAAACAAAAATGCGCAGGATGCCGCACGCCAGCAACTGGCTTATCGCGCCTGGCGCACCTGTCTGCCAAATTTTGCAGGCACCGGTGGCGATACCCTGCGCCAACAGATGCAATTGCTAGCGGATAACACGCCACAAAAAATCGCATATAAGCAATTGACAGAACGTTGCAAAAATTTCGATCAACTCTCTGCGGATGAGATACGGCAACAGCAACAGATACAGCAAGCCCATTGGTCCGATGGCATGGTCAGAACAGCGGGTGAACGCGCAAGCCAATTGCTGCAGCAAGAGCAGTACGCTGCCGCGATGCAAGCGGCCAACGCCGCATTGGCGACGCGTAATCCGCAGGCGCTGGAATCCTTGCGCGGCTTTGTCAACGCCTATCTGCGCAGCAATAGCCTCGATGAAGAACAACAAGCCGCGCTCAGCATACGCGCGCAGGCATTCACGCTGGCGGCGTGTCAGCTCGGTTATCCATGTGCTGCAGACAGCCTGCAGGCGACTGAGCAATGCGCGTACAGCGGTGTCTGCGAAGGAAATATCCCTGAACGATTGCTGGCGGCATTTCCGCATGATGCTGGCGGCGACAGACAACGCCAGCAATTATTAAGCGACAGCGCCCGCATCCTCAAAGAGTTGCAAACACCGCACCCGGATCTGCAAACGCTGCTGAATCCCTGAATTAATATGCGCCTTTCCAGCCATTTTTGGTCTGTGAAGCGCATAAAATATAGGACACTCATCGTCAGGTCTTCTGCCATCTCATCCGCCATTTTGCAGACAGCTCTGGTAAAGTCATCGCTATACATTTAAACGCACAGCGATGCCCGCCGCACCTCGGAAAGCCAGCACAGTATGGCATCCGGACAAACTGACATCGCACCGCTACCGCATTAAAAGGCTTCCCTTGCGCATCATTCATACTTCCGACTGGCATCTCGGCCAGACTCTGCACCAGTTTGACCGCAGTGTTGAACATCAGGCTTTTCTCGACTGGCTGAGCGACACGCTGGTCAGCGAGCAAACCGATGCCTTGCTGATTTGCGGCGATATTTTCGATACTGCGAATCCGTCTGCCGCCGCCCAGAAACAGTTCTACCGTTTTCTGCAGCAAAGCAAAACCCGCCTGCCGCAATTACAGATCATCATCATTGCGGGCAACCATGATTCGCCGGGACGTCTTGAAGCACCGGCCCCTTTACTTGATAGTCTCGGTGTGACTGTCATCGGTTTCGTGCCGCGTCTAGCCGATGGCAGCATAGAGATCGCATCGTTGCTGCTGCCGCTGAAAAATGCGCACGGTGATATTGCCGCATGGTGTATGGCCATTCCGTTCCTGCGTCCGGGTGATGTGCCGCGCATAGAACAGGCCAATGATCCGTATATGGAAGGTATCGCGCTGTTGTATCGTCAGGTCTTGCAACATGCCATCGACATACGCGAGCCGCAGCAAGCCATCATCGCGCTGGGTCATTGCCATATGGTGGGCGGTGAAATTTCTGAAGAATCCGAACGCCGCATTGTCATCGGTGGCACCGAAGCTTTATCGGCGACTATTTTCGACAGCAATGTCGCTTACGCAGCGCTGGGGCATTTGCATCTGGCACAAAAAATCGGCAAGCAGGAACACTTGCGTTATTGCGGCAGCCCGCTGCCCTTGTCGTTCGCCGAAGTGGATTATCGCCATCAGGTATTACGCGTCGATCTGCAGGAAAATCAGGTCAGCGCGATCACGCCGCTGTATGTGCCGCGTGCAGTCGCCTTATTGCGCGTACCGGAAAAACCGGCACCGCTGGCGCAAGTGCTGGTGGCACTGACAGCGCTGGATATCCCGCACGATACACCCGCCGAACGCATGCCGTTTCTGGAAGTGCGCGTGCGGCTGAACGCACCGGAACCCGGTTTGCGGGCAGCGATAGAACAGGCCATCGAAGGCAAACCTGTGCGGCTCGCTAAAATCGACACCAGCTTTGCGCAAAGAGAAGCAAGTGCAACATCCGATGTCGCACTAGCCGAGCTGGAACGCCTGCATCCGGATCAAATTTTTGATCGTCTGTATCAAAGCAAATTCGGTGATGAAAATCAGAGCGGAACACCGCCGGAAATCAGCGCTGCCTTTGCTGAATTATTGCTGGCAACACCGGAGGTGCAGGCATGAAAATTCTGGCACTCCGCGGTAAAAATCTGGCCTCACTTGCGGGTGAGTTTGTCGTCGATTTTGAACAGGAACCCTTGCGCTCCGCAGGCTTATTCGCCATCAGCGGCGCCACTGGTGCAGGTAAGAGCACGCTGCTCGATGCGCTCTGCATGGCCTTGTATGAGAACACGCCGCGTCTGGTGAAAGCCGGTGGCAATAAAACCCTGCCGGATGGAAAAGAACTGATCTCGCAACAAGACACCGGCAACCTGCTGCGCCGTGGCACCGGCGAAGGCTATGCCGAAGTGGACTTCACCGGCAACGATGGCATCAATTATCGTGCGCGCTGGAGCGTGCGCCGCTCGCGCAACAAGGCGAATGGCAGCTTGCAACCGACCACGATGACGCTGCATCAATTGCCGGAAATGCTGGCCATCGGCGGCAAAAAAACTGAAGTCAAAGACGAAATCGTCAAACGCATAGGACTCAAATTTGAACAATTCACGCGCGCTGTTCTGCTCGCACAAAATGAATTTTCCAGCTTCCTGAAAGCCGACGATAACGAGCGCGGTGAATTACTCGAAACGCTCACCGGCAGCGACATTTATTCTGTGCTGTCGAAGCGCGCTTTTCAGCGCGCCAAAGACGAACGCGAAGCACTGGAACGTTTTCAAAGCCGCATGGCCGACAATCAGCCATTGAGCGATGAAGAACGCGCGTCGCTGGAACAGCAGATCGCCGCCGCACAGACAACACTGGAAAAACTGGATGCCCACAGCGCTGCGATTGAACTGCATCTGCGCTGGCATCAGGATGCTGAAAAATTCGCGCAAAGCGAGCAAGCCGCGCTATCTGATTTGCAGGAACGTGAGCAGGAGTCTGCCGCCAGCATCCCGCGCCAGCGCTTGCTGGAACAGCTTGATCAGGTGCAAAGCGCCCGCCCTTTGTTCGCCGACATCACCCGCCTGCAACGCGAAATTGTGCAAGATCAGGCGACGATAGAAGCTGCGCAGCATCAGCTGCTGCAAGCACAACAGGCGCAACAACAAGCGCAGGCAGCGCTCCTTCTCGCGCAAAACGAATTGCAAAACAGAGAACAGGAACAAGCTGCCGCTGCCGTCTTGCTCGATCACGCAAAAGCAATGGATGCCAGCATAGAAATTATGCTGCCTGCGCATCAGGCTTTACAGCAAAGCAAACAGCAAGCCGATCTCGCATGCAGTGACGCCAACACGGCATGTCTAAGCAAGCAAAATGAACTCGGCCAGTTGCAAAAGCGCCTGGCACACTCGGCGCAATGGTTGCAACAACACGCATCGCTACGTGTGCTCGCTGAACATTGGGATAAATGGGATACCTTGTTATCCCAAGCCGCCGTTGCCCGCGCCGACCACGAACGCCATCAGGCCAACATCCTCGCGCAGGATGCAAAACAAGTGACACAGCAAGCGCAAGTGGCACAGCACGCTGCCAACCTGCACACTGCAGAAGAAGCACTGGTTGCCGCCGATCAGCAACGTCAGCAAACCGCGCAGGCATTCGCCGTGATGGATTTCAACACACTCCGTCGCGACAAACAAAGCGCGGAAGAAAAGCGCGAACAGCTCAGCAGCGGCATGCAATTATTGGGGCAGTTGCAGGAACGCCATGCGCGTCTGCAAAACTTGCAGACACAAGCAGAGCAGGCGCGACTAGCGATCGCCGCAGCGCAAGCCGCCAGCGTGCAAGCGAACACGACCTTGCCAGCATTAAGCGCCGCTTTGCAGCAAGCGGAACGGGCACTCAGAAGCGCAGAAGCAGCCTGCGCCGACAATGTAGAAAATCTGCGTGCGCAATTACAGGATGAAGCCCCCTGCCCTGTGTGCGGCGCGACGGCCCATCCGTATGCACAGGCCGACAGCAATCCGCAATTGCATGCGTTGCTCACGCAACTGCAAGCGCAGGTGCAGGATTGCCGCCAGCAAGAACAGGCCGCGCGCGAACAAATCAGCCACCAGCACACGCTGGCCACACAACACGGCCAGCAGCTTGCACAACTGGAGCAGGAACTCAGTACCCTGCACGAACAGATCGCAAGCCAACAGGCGCAGTGGCAACAACACGCCATGTTTGCGTTCGCCACATCCGAGGAATTACCCTATCTGCAAACACGGCAATCACTGGAACAACAGCAGCAAGCGCTTCACATCCATACAGCAGAAATACAAAAAAGCGAGGCCGTTTATTATCAAGCCCTGCAGGCCAAAGATGCCGCACAAGCCGCATGGGATAAGGGACATCAGTTATATCTCGGTTTAAAAGAAGCACACAGCGTTGCATTGAACGCGCTGGCGAACACCGTCGCAGAGCGTGCGGGCAACACGGAACAGGCGATACACAGCCGCACCCGGCTTGACGACATATTGAATGAACTCGATACCGCTTTTGCAGTCACGGATGTCGTCAGCGATGATAGCAACGATGCGCAAGTCTCCTGGCGCGATCACTGGCATACATCCGCCATCGCCTTCCAGCAGCAGTGCAAACAGAATGCCCTCGCCTGGCAACAACAGCAGCAAACGCATCAGCAAGCTGAACTCGGTATTGCAACGCTGAATATCAGTCTGGAAAGCAGCCGCATTCAACAGCAAAAAGCAAACGACGATCAGCAAGGTATTGCGCTGGCACTCAGCAACAGCGAACGTGCGCTCAGCGAAAAACAACAGCAACGCCGCGCGCTGTTTCAGGGCGAAGCCGTGGCTGTCATCAGCGCGCGTTTTGCCAACGCGATACAAGTGGCGAAAGACCAGTTGGCGCAACATACGATCGCCACCAGCGCCAGCCAGCAACAGCTAAGCCGCAGCACCGAAGCACTCGCCCAGGCACAAGCGCGGCGCAGCTTACATCAGCAAGAAGCGATCAACGCACACACGCAACTGACTGCATGGTTAGCGCACTACAATGCACAGGCTACCAACGTCAGACATAACGACATCGAAAGTGATCATGACGATGTCGCTTCCATTGACAGCAGCATCCTCACCGAAACACAGTTGCACACGCTGCTGGAACATAGCAACGCATGGATCAGCAGCGAACGCAACGCACTGCAAGCGATTGCCAATGCGCGTCAGCAGGCGGCCACGGTATTGCAGGAACGCCGCCAGCAAAGCAGTGCCCATCAATTACAGCGTCCGGCGGCATTGCCGCTACCAGATGTTGCTGACACCGAAGATAGCGACAACACCACAGCAACCAGCAACAACGGTGACGACAGCGCACCGTTGGCAGAACAAGCCTCAAAAGAAGATAACAGCAATGCGGTACACATCGCCCATTTGCAACAACGCCAGCAAATCCTGCATAACGAACGTCAGCAAGCGCAACAGCATCTGGGGCAACATCAGCTTGCCAAAGCACAGGACGATGCGCGTCGCCAGCAGTCCGCCGATCTGCTGCAGGAAATGCAGCAGCAACAAAACCGCCAGCGCATCTGGGCGCAGCTCAACGACCTGATCGGTTCGCAGGACGGCAAGAAATTCCGCAATTATGCGCAGCAATACACACTCGATGTGCTGCTCGCTTATGCCAACCAACATCTGCATCAGCTGGCGCGGCGTTACCGTCTGCAACGCATACGCGACAGCCTGGGTCTGATGGTGATTGATCAGGATATGGGCGACGAAAACCGCTCTGTGCATTCGCTGTCCGGCGGCGAATCTTTCCTCGTTTCACTTGCCCTCGCACTCGGCCTGGCCTCGCTGTCCAGCAATCGCGTGAAAATCGAATCGCTGTTCATCGACGAAGGCTTCGGCAGCCTCGACGCCGATACCCTCAGAGTCGCAATGGATGCCTTAGACAGCCTGCAAGCCCAGGGCCGCAAAGTCGGTGTCATCTCGCATGTACAGGAAATGACCGAACGCATCGCGACGAAAATCATGGTGCAAAGAACGGCGGGAGGAAGGAGTTTGGTGGGAGTTTTATAGCGATCAGATTTTTTATTCGAAATCAGATGAAATTGGAAATGCACCCGGGATGACTTTAGAATGCTGTCATTTGCTCATCCGCCGACATCGGCAACCACGATTCTTCTGGTCACCATTTTATTTATTGAAAGAAGCCTCATGCAATTCAGTGAAGTCTTAGCCACCTTACCCAGCATTGACCATATCGCCGCGCTGGAATTATCTGATGGTGATGTGCTCGTCGCACGCCTGGAAAACAAGCCTGGCACGGCAGGCAGTGTGCGTGTCTATCATGCGTTGGCGCAGGAGTTTGGCGAGATCAATGCCGCAGCGGCAGAAAAAGGGCTGCGCTTGTATGCGGAGCACACCGCCGATGCCAAAGCGTTTCCGGGTAAGCATCCGAATATCGATCGCTTGCTGACATTGATCAGCAACGCTGCCGACCATACTGGCAGGCAGTCTTTTGCGGTCAAACTGATTGCACAATAAGACACAGGAAGTGGCAATGCGCGGTGCTGATGTGCCGCAGGCTATACCCTAATAAAAATGCGCCTTGCAAGCCATTAATGACTTGCGAGGCGCATTTTTATTAGGGGTTTTATTTTACTTTCGATTTTCTTGATAGAACAAAATCCCTTGAGTAAAATGCAGTGAGTATTAATTTCAGCGAATGTCAGACAAATCTGATCAACTGAGAAATCGTGACATTCGCGGGTCTGCTCTCAGCCGTGTCTCCCACCGGCGATATATTGGCAACATCTGCCTGAGGAATATGAAATTGTCCGTCACTGCCACCAAATCGATAACCGATTACGGCAAATAAAACGGGATACTGCGCAACGTTCAGCGTTCTGCCATCGCATACCATCCAGCCTGATGATTCAATCGTATTTTTTGTCGCATCCCCTGCAAATGCCACGATACTGCCGACAGGTGGTTCAGTACGGATAAATCCTGGAATTCCGGAAGCATTGATTGTCGCGGTGCCAGGTGTTTTCATGGTGACCTCTTTCGTTTAGTTGTTAAAAATAGATAGCGTCAGGATTTTATCTCGCTAAGGATATACAACACCGCAGATATTCATCAGAAATCCAAGCTGAATTTCAACCTCCGGTAGCGGCTTCCACCGGACGTTCATGATGGAGCGCATGCCAGTTGGCCTGGTCGAGTACAAACACGCGGCCTATACTGAGGATGGCGGCACGATTGATCTGATCTACATTGCCATCATTTTGCAGCGAGGTCTGTGCACGCAAAAACACCTTCACATTATTGAATGCAGCAACCATCGCTTTCGCCCTTCTGATTTCGCTTTCCAAACCGAAATTGTCGAGTACTTTTTTATTCGCAGCCCAGAAACTCAGCGATGCCAATGTAATCAGAATGAGAAAATGATGTGCCATGCCTTCCATGCCGACATGCAGAAATGTCTCAGAAAAAGTATTGATGACGATGGCAATCACACACAGTACGAAACAGGACAAGCCGATTCTGGCGCGGGCAGCGAGGTAATTGGCGGCCAGTTCACGACGCTCGAGCAAGATGTTTTCGTGGTAACGCAGCTGGCCTTCGATGAATTCTTCTTTTATCCGTTCAGGTGCATCTGGTGTCTGTGCTTTATTTTGATCTGACTCTTGCAGATGGATTGCCCGCAAAGCATTTTTGATCCAGTGATTATCTTCGCTATCGACGGTGGGCAGCGCATCTGCAACGCATTCATACAAGCCTGAATGATTCCAGTAATGCTGCACGCGCAGACATTCTGCGAGCAAACGATAATCCTGATGCTTGCGTTCAGACTCCGCACGCTTGGCGCTGCCATAACGGAAAAATGCAATCAGTAAGGCAGCCAGATAAATGCTGAGAAATACCAGCCCGGCGTAGTGTTCCCACGCCGCAGATGCACATCCGGTAAACGCAAAAGGATCGTCTGCTTTGCAACCACCGGAGAGTTCAGTGTAAGCGGCAAACGCAATGGCGGCAATCATGCCCAAACCGACCAGCGAGCGGAACCGAAGCAGCCATTCCTGAAAAAAAATCTGCAGACGGGAAGTGCGCCAACTGTAAATAAATCCACCATTCTGCGCAATGCGCTTGGTGGTCGAATACACCAGTGTTTGCCAGGCATCCTGATATTGTGACGCCAGCGTATCGGCAATCGTGTGCATACGTTCGGT
>Ga0209023_10007039_pt1 | contig 11675 bp, 9 predicted proteins | sample LakOneMetagenome_FD_187468 | JGI IMG/M metagenome (GOLD analysis project Ga0209023, IMG submission 187468) | Freshwater and sediment microbial communities from Lake Erie, Canada (SPAdes) (version 2) | ecosystem: Environmental > Aquatic > Freshwater > Lentic | place: Lake Erie, Canada | collected...
ATGGGCTTGCGCCAGACGCTGGCCAGCCAGGGCTGCTGCTCGCGCGGCAGGCCGGCTGGACGGTAGTAATGGTGCAGCGGCAAGAAGCCGACCGCCCTCATATGGCGCTCCCAGGTTTCGTAATCGTAATAGCTGCCGTAGCGCGGCCCATTCCAGCCTTCCTGGTTCTGCCCGCGCGGGTTCGAGCTGAACAGGACACCGCCAGGTTTCAAGGTCGCGTGCAGTTTCTCCAGCACCGCAGGCAGCGCGGCGCTGGGGACGTGGAACAGCGAGGCGTTCGCATACACGCCGTCGAATTTTTCCGGCGGCAAGTCCAGGTGCAGAAAATCCTGCTGCCACACGTCGCAGCCGCTGTAGGCGCGCGCCATGTCGGCGAAGCGTTCGCTGCCGTCCAGGCCGATGGCGGTATGGCCCAGCTGCCTGAAGGTCTTGAGGTCGCGCCCCGGGCCGCAGCCGAGGTCGAGGATGGCCCAGGGGGCCGGGGCCTCGATGGCGTTCAACAGCGCCTCGATGTTCTGGCGCACGTCGTGGTCGATGGTGCCGGCGAAGAAGGCGTCGGCGGTGAGGTTGTAGTGCGCCAGGGTGCGGCGCGAGATGTCGTCAGCGTCCATGCCGCATTATCGACGATATCCGGAAGGAAGCCGGGCCCGCGCCTGCGGAACCGGCTCCTGCCCTGCCCTTTACCAGACGCGCACGCGCTGTTCCGGCGCCAGGTAGAGCTGCTGGCCCGGCTTGACGTCGAAGGCCTTGTACCAGGCGTTCAGGTTGCGCACGGTGTAGGTACGCCACTGGCCCGGGGCGTGGCCGTCGGTCAGCACGCCGCGGCGCAGCGAGGCTTCGCGCTCCTTGGTGCGCCAGGCGTGGGCGTAGCCGGTGAAGAAGGCGCGGTCGGCCTCGATGGTCTTGCCGCTCGGCGAGGCCTTGAGCGCGTCGTAGGCCGCGGCCAGGCCGGCCAGGTCGGACAGGTTCTCGCTCAGGGTCAGCTGGCCGTTGATCGCCAGGTCGTCGAAGGGTTTATAGCTGTTGTACTGCTCGACCAGCTTCTGCGAAGCCTTCTTGAAGTGGGCCAGGTCTTCCTTGGTCCACCAGTCGCGCAGGCGGCCCTGGGCGTCGAACTGGGCGCCCATGTCGTCGAAGCTGTGGCTGATCTCGTGGCCGATCACCGAGCCGATCGCGCCGTAGTTCTGGGCATCCGAGGCTTTCGGGTCATAGAACGGCGCCTGCAGGATGGCGGCCGGGAAGTTCAGCGCGTTCTGCAGCGGCAGGTTGACCGCGTTGACCAGCTGCGGCGGCATGGCCCAGTCGGTCTTCTTCGGCTTCTGCTTGAGCTTGGCGAGTTCCTGGGTGGTGTGGAATTCCTGGGCGCGCATCACATTGCCCAGCGCATCGCCCGGCAAGACCTGCAGGGCGCCATAGGACTTCCACTCGTCCGGATAGCCCACGCCCACGTACATGGTGCGCACTTTTTCCTTGGCCTGGGCGCGGGTCGACGGCGCCATCCAGTCCAGCTTGTCGATGCGGCGCTCGAAGGCGGTCTTGATGTCGGCGACCGTCTTGAGGATGCGCTGCTTGTCCTGGGCCGGGAAGTGTTTGGCGACGTACATCTTGCCGACCGCCTCTTCCATCGCGCCATTGGTGGCGGACAGGGCGCGCTTCCAGCGAACCGACTGCTGCGGGCTGCCGGTCAGGGTCTTGCCGAAGAAGTCGAAGCGCAGGTCGTTGTAGGCCTTGGGCAGGATGCCGGCGAATTGGTTCAGGCTGTGGAAGGCCAGGTAGTCCTTCCAGGTGGCGAGGTCGGTCGCGGCCACCTGGCGGGCGGCGCCCGCGATGGCGCCCGGGTGGTAGGCGATGAAGCGGTCCTGCTTGGCCAGGCGCGCGCCCTGCATGAAGGCGTTCCAGTCCATGCCCGGGGCCTTGGCGGCGAAGTCCTTCATGGTCCAGGGATTGTTGGCCTTCTGGATGTCGGCGGATTCCTCGCGGCTGGCGTGGCTCTGGGCCAGCTCGGATTCGAGCGCGAAGATCTTCGCGGCGCGCGCCTCTGGCTCGCTGTAGCCGGCCTGTTTCAGGATTGCGGCGATATAGGCCTGGTACTTGGTGCGCAGCTCGGCCATCTTCGGGCTGTCGTCGAGGTAGTAGGCGCGGTCCGGCAGGCCGATGCCGCCCTGCAGGATGTAGGGCACGTTGCGCGAAGGGTCGGTCAGCCCCTGGTTGATCCACATGCCGAACAGGTTCGGGGTGTTGAAGTTGGTGGCGTTGAGCGGGTCGACGTCGGCGCGCAGGAATTCGCCCAGCACGCGCGAGAGGCCGGCGCGGTCCTTGATCGCTTCGATCTTCGCCATGCGCGGCTTCAGGGCGGTGAGGCCGGCCGATTCGATCGCCGCCTCGTTCATGTAGGCGCTGTAGAAGTCGGCCACCTTGCGCGCCTCGGCGTTGGCGGCCTTGTCGGCGGCTGCTCCCTCGATCAGCTTGACGATGCGGGCATTGGTTTCCTCGGCCAGCGCATACATCGCGCCCCAGGCGCCGCGGTCGGCCGGGATCTCGGTCTTGGCCATCCACTCGCCATTGGCCCAGGCATAGAAATCGTCGCCCGGCAGCACGACGGCGCCAGCCGGCCTGGCGGGTGCGGTGCTGGTACTTGCCGCCTGCCCGGCGGCGTGGGCGGGAGCAAGGGCGAAGGCGGCGCCGCACAGCGCCAGGGCGACGGCGGTCTTGATCGGAGTCCAGCTGGTGTTCATAGCTTCCTTTTCTTGGTAAAGTGACTGCCTTATTGTTGTTGCAGTGCGGCCCGCACTTGCGGCAGCAGGCGCGCCTTCTGGGCGGCACGGATGCGCACGCCATTGCCGGCGCGCTCGGCTTCGACAACGCCGTCCGGGCCGAAGTTCTTGCGCATATAGTTTTCGACCAGCTCGGCGTGGACCGGATTGGCCGAGCTCGACACGATGGTGGCGAACAGGGCGTGGCGGCCCAATGCTTTCATATTGCTCAGCAGCGCGTCGCGGTTGGCGACGGCGAAGTTCCAGGTCTGGTCGAGGTGCTCGCTCGACACGCCGCTGATGATGTAGGGAATCAGGTCAGGCGGGGTCTGCGGCGACAGCAGCATCTGCAGGGTGCGCGCGGCCAGCTTCGGATCCTCGGCGCTGGTCAGCGCCTTCCCGAAGCGGTTGCGCTCTTCGCTATTGGAGGCGTTGGCGGCGCGCATGGCCAGGGCCTCGTAGGTGGCGGCGTCGGCGTAGCGGCCGGCCGTCAGGGTGACGAAGTCGATCATCGAGGGCGGCACCGAGGACGGGTCCGCCAGGAACCGCGCGAAGCGGGCGCGTCCTTGCGCGATGGCCTCCGGATCGCCGGCGCGCGCCATCGAGGTGGCCAGCATGCCGCGCAGCTGGGCGTCATCCAGACTCTCGCCCGGCTTCTCGTCCCAGCCGAGCGCCGCGAGTTTTGGACGCGCCAGGTCGAGGAAGAAGCGGCGCACCAGGGCCTGCTCGGGTTCGCCGCGCAGCAGCGAGCTCACGGTGCGCAGGTGCGACAGCAGCGCGTCCCACACGGCCGGACGCGGCTCATTGGCGTACTTGCGCACCAGCTCGAGGTAGGCGTCCAGCGGCATGCGGCCGGCCAGGGCCAGGCTCCAGCTGTCGGCCAGCAGGCGCAGGCGGGTGCTGTCCAGCAGGCGTGGCGCCTGTTCGGCCAGGGCGTGGAAGCTGGCCGGGTCGTAATGCACGCGGAAATAGCCGACGCTGTAGGGGTCGACCACCAGGGCGCCCTCGCAGCTCGCCTGGGTGATGGTCGCCGACGGGCCGGAAAGCAAGGTGGTCCAGGCCTTGCCGTTGACGGTGCCGACCTGCAGCGGCACGTTCCACAGGCGTTTTTCGAGCGCCGGCTCGTCCAGCCGGTACTGCTCCTGCGACAGCGTGATTTTGCGCTTGCCCTCTTCGCAGGCCTGCTCGACCTTGATCAGGGGGAAGCCGGGCCGCGTGGTCCAGTCCGAGGCCAGCTTCTCGACCGGTTTGCCGGAGGCTTTTTCCAGCGCCGCCCACAGGTCGCTCGACGTGGTGTTCGAATACTTGTGCTTGGCCATGTAGGCGCGGATGCCCTTGCGGAAGTTGTCCTCGCCGAGATAGGCCTCGAGCATGCGCAGGAAAGCCTGGCCCTTCGAATAGGTGATCGCATCGAAGGCGGCGGCGGCCTGCTCTTCGGTGTCGATGGGGGTCTGGATCGGGTGCGTGGTCTTGCGCGCATCCAGGTTCATCACGTACTCGCGCTCGGCGATATCGTCCAGGTAGGGGCGCCATTCCGGATGGAAGTGCTGGGTCGCCTTGGCCGCCATCCAGGAGGCGAAGCCTTCGTTGAGCCAGAGATTGTCCCACCAGGCCATGGTGACCAGGTTGCCGAACCACTGGTGGGCCAGCTCGTGGGCATTGATGTTGAAGGTGAACTTCTTGACCCGGTCCGGGCTCTTCTTCGGATCGTAGAGCAGGGTCGGTTCGTTGTAGACGACGGCGCCCCAGTTCTCCATGGCCCCGTTGAAACCGCCGGGGATGGCGATCTGGTCCAGCTTGGGCAGCGGGTAGGGAATGCCGAAGTAGTGGTTGTAATAGCGCAGCAGGTCGCGCGATGCCTGCAGCGGGAAGACGGCCGAGGCGCCCTTGCCTTCGGTCGTGACGACGCCGATCTCGACGCCGTCCTGCTTCGCCGCGATGCGTTCCATCTCGCCCGCCACCAGCACCACGAGGTAGCTCGGCATCTTCGGCGTATTGCCGAAAGTGACGCGCTGCATGCCCTTGGGGAGGGGCTCCTGCGTTTCGATCGGGGTGGTCGAGTAGGCCTTGAAGTTGTCGGGCAGGTCGACCGTCAGCTTGAAGCGGGCCCGGAAGGACGGTTCGTCCCAGGTCGGCAGCATGCGGCGCGCGTCGGTCGGCGCCATGGTGGTGGCGATCAGTTTCTTGTCGAGCCCGCCCGCCTTGTAGTTCACGTAGAACAGGCCGCGGCCTTCGCGGTTGATCTGGCCCTTGAATGCCAGGTCCAGCGCGTACTTGCCTGGCGCCAGCGGCTGGGCCAGCTCGAAGCGCAGGGTCTGCCGGGCCCGGTCGAGGATGGGCTTGAGGGCGAGCTTGCCGATGCCCTTGCCGCTCAGGCTGGCGGCGTCGATGACCAGGTTGTCGGCGTTCAGCATGATCGTCGAGGTGGCCGTCAAGACCTCGATCTCGACGGTCTGCGTGCCGCGGAAGCTGTTGCCGGCCACGTCGGGCGTGATGTGGGCGGAGTACTGCAGAGGAATCACGTCTTTCGGCAGTTTGCCCGGGGTGGCGGCAAATGCGTACGGCGCCTCGGCCTGGGCGCCGGCAACCGTCAGCGCAAACGCTAGCGCCGCCGCGGCGCGGGCGACTCGCATGTCTCTCATCATTCTCTCTCTCGCGACTGAGTTTTTATTCTTCGGTTTCTCGTACATGGCGTGGCGCTGCGTGGCGCAACTACCCAGCACGCACTCTACGCAGGCCAGCGGGCGCCTGTGTCCGGATTGCGACAGACTGCAGAAAACGCAGCCAAACTGCCGAATCCGGGGAATGGCGGGTGCATTCTGGCCCAAACCGGGTCAGTTGACCATGCAAGACTGACAACATTCGTGTCCCGGCAAAAAAATTTCAAATTTTTTTCAATGAAACCCTAAAGTTCCGGAAAGCGCGTCCGTAAAAGGGAAGACAAGCGGCAATCCGGCCGATGAAACTTTCCAAGGTAGCAACATGACCTCGAACGACGTCCTCTCGATGTATGAAAACCTCGCCGGCCTCAGCGGCCAGATGAAGGTTGCGGCCGAGGCGGGCGACTGGAACGGTTTCGACAAGCTGAACGTGCAGGCCAGTGTCGCTGCCGGAGCGGCGATCGGCGGCGTGCCGGCGCTGGACGGCGCCAAGCGCCAGCGCAAGATCGACCTGCTCAAGCAGCTGATGGCGAATGACCGCGCGATCCGCGAGGTGACCGAGCCGTGGATGGGCCAGGTCGAGCGCGCGATGTGCGCGCACTGATCGGCAAGCGATCGAATGGAGAAAGGGCGCCGTCGGCGCCCTTTTGCTTTGGTAAGGTGGGCGGCTTCGCCGGCCACCTTACGCATCCAGCTTGCTCAGCTTGCCCAGGCAGCGGCGCTGGAAGCCGTTCAAGCCCTCCGCCACCAGCGCATCGTCCTCCTCCACCACGCCGGCATCGATCAGGATACGCAACTTCGCAATCCGATCCCCCTGCCCCAGCGCCTGCGCCAGCGGCGACCCATCCGGCTCGCCGGCCCGGCTGATCGCCTCAGCGACATTGTTCGGGAAGTCCCAGTGGGTCGCGATGACAGCGGAGAGGATCCGGCTGCGTGCCAGCAGCTCGACGCCGAAGGCGGTCGAGGCCGGCACCCTGCCGTTCGGGCAGACCCGGTCCGCCAGCCGGAAGGCGACGATCAGGCCGACGTCCTGCATCAGGCCGGCGAGGCAGGATTCGAAGATGTCGGCCGTCAGTCCCGGAGCCATCAGGCTGGCCGCGACCGCGCATTTCTCGGAGTGGTTCCAGACCAGGGGCGCCGCGCGCCGCGCGAAACCGGTCTCGTGCATGCGGATCACGGGACGGAAGGCGACCCGCGCCAGCAGCATGCGCAGGCCGTTCTGGCCCAGCAGCATGATGGCGGCGTCGAGGGTCTTGATCGGGGTCATCGGCCGGTAGTAGGCGCTGTTCGCCTCGCGCAGCACCTCGGCCACCAGCACCACGTCTTCCGCCACCTGGGCGGCCAGCTCGCCGGTCGTGACGTTCTCGTCGCGCAGGCTGCGCAGCAGCCGGGGAATCAGTTCGGGAATGCGCGGGACCAGCTCGGCCGCGATGGCCGGGTTCCGGGCCAGCTGGCTGATCTGGTCGAGGATCTGGCGCTCGGTCTCGGGCGGCGCCTCGAACGTGGCCGGGCCGGCGAGCCAGCCGTAATACAGCGCGTCGATGCCGGCGCCGTCCGCCTCCACGTCCGCAGACGATTCATCCGGCGCGGCGGCAGCGCCTTGTGGCGCGCCAGCCCCGCTGTCCGCGCCGCTCAACAAACGATTGATCCAATTTTTCATAGTACGCCCGGGTAATGCCGCTGGGCGATTGTAGCCTGTCCGGGGGCCGGCCGCGAGGCCCCGGATGCATAAGGCATGGACGTGGATTGCCAGGAAAAAGCAAAAGCGCCCGCAGGCGCTTTTTACAAGTGCGGCCGAGCGCGAGGCTCGGCCACGGAATGGGGGGAAGAGCGACTTCCAGGTATCTCCTGGCGTCGCCTTCTGCCGGTTGCTGCCGGCGTTCGCTGCCTCAGTTGGCGGGCGAACTGCTTCCGGACACGAGCGTTTCTTCAACGTTACCTGCTTCCGCGCCACGCTATCGGTGGTGGCTGCGACAGGCCTTCGCGCCGTCCGTGATCTCGCGACCACGAAACCAGTATAGCGTAAAAATCAGACTTGTGTAGACGACTCGTGCGCGTCCTCTTCCAGGGTCGGCTCGGCCGTTTTCACGGGCGCCGGCTTGCGTGTGAAGCGGGCTTTCAGCCGCGCCGGCAGGCCGATCTTCGGCGCCGCACGGCGGACCGGGCGGGCGGCGCCCTTGCGGCGGCGCAGCACCAGCAGCACGCCGAGCAGGGCCAGCACGGCGGCGGCGCCGCCGACCAGGACCCACGGGATCCCGGCCTCGGGCGGCGGCGGCTCGGCCTTCTTCTTCTTCGGCTTGTAGGGTTTCACCGGCGGTACGACCGCAGAAGCCGGTGCGCCCATCGCCACCTGCAGCACCTTCACCTTGTCTTCGAGCTGGCCCAGCTGCTCGCGCAGGATGGTGTTCTTCGCACCCAGCACGGCGCAGGCATTGGACTCGGGAAGCGGCTGCGGCACGCAGGCGGCCGGAGCCGCTTCGGCGACGTGCTTCTGCGTCACCGGCGCTTCCTCCTTCGGCACGGGCTTCGGAACGACCGGCCTCGGCGCCGGCTGGGGCGCTGCAGGCCTGGGGCGGACGGTGGCGGCGACCGGCGCCTTCGGCGGCTGGACGGCGGGCGCGGCGACGGCCAGCGCCGGCGCGGGAGCCTGCACCGCTAGTGGTGCCGGCGGCGGCGCCGGATTCGGATCCGGCGACAGCCACAGGGTTGCCAGGCGCACGTTGCGTCCGCTGCCATCCTGCAGTTCGACGTAGAGGTGCAGGTGCGGCGTGTCGACCGGCTTGAGCGAGGTCACATGCAGGAATTGGCGGCCGTCGCGGCGCATCACCGACATGGTCAAGGTCGACAGCACCGCCGGCATGCCGATATTGGCGCCGCGGTAGACCTCCGGGTGGGCCAGGCGCACTCCGACGGGCTTGGCCGGATCTTCCAGCATCAGGAGCTCGACGTCGGCCACCAGCGGCTGGCCGATGAAGGAGCTGACCCGCGGTTCGCCGAGCTCGGCCGCCTGGGAGGCGCCGGCCAGCAGCGCGCTAATCAATAACAGTGGGAGGCGGCTGCAAGCCATAGATAGACGCGGAAAAGGTAGCCCAAGCGTCATTAACGGACAATGGGATAAACTCTTTAGCATCCCAGCTCCCCAATCGAACAGGACACCATGGAAAACAGGATTGAAAAGGACAGTTTCGGCCCGATCGAGGTTCCCTCCGGCAACCTCTGGGGCGCCCAGACCCAGCGTTCGCTCCACCATTTCCACATTTCCACCGAGCGCATGGCGCCCGAGCTGGTGGCCGCCCTGGCCCAGGTCAAGCGCGCCGCCGCGGCCGTCAACCGTTCGCTCGGCAAGCTCCCGGGCGACAAGGCCGAGGCCATCATCCGCGCCGCCGACGAAGTCCTGGAAGGCAGGCATCAGGCGGAATTCCCGCTGGCCGTGTGGCAGACCGGCTCCGGCACCCAGAGCAATATGAACATGAACGAGGTGCTGGCCAACCGCAGCTCCGAGCTGATGGGGGGCGAGCGCGGCGAGAAGCGCCTGCTGCACCCGAACGACCACGTCAATATGGGGCAATCGTCGAACGACATCTTCCCCACCGCCATGCACGTGGCGGCCGCGCTGGCGGTGGCCAAGGACGTGCTGCCGGCGCTGGTCCAGCTGCGCGGCACGCTCCTGCGCAAGTCGCGCGAGTTCGCCGACATCGTCAAGATCGGCCGCACCCACCTGCAGGACGCCACTCCGCTCACCCTGGGCCAGGAATTCTCGGGCTACGTGGCCCAGCTGGAGTTCGCGGAAAGCGCGATCCGCGCTACCCTGCCCGGCTTGCTCGCGCTGGCGGCCGGCGGCACGGCCGTCGGCACCGGCCTGAACGCCCACCCGGAATTCGCCCCGCGCATCGCCGCGGAACTGGGCTCGCGCACCGGTCTCGCCTTCAAGAGCGCGCCGAACAAGTTCATGGCCCTGGCCGGCCACGACGCCTTGGTGTCGAGCCACGGCGCCTTCAAGACCCTGGCCACGGCCCTGATGAAGATCGCCAACGACGTGCGCTGGATGGCCTCGGGCCCGCGCTCCGGGCTGGGCGAGATCACGATTCCCGAGAACGAGCCGGGCAGCTCGATCATGCCGGGCAAGGTCAACCCGACCCAATGCGAGGCGCTCACCATGCTGTGCTGCCAGGTCTTCGGCAACGACGTCGCGATCACGGTCGGCGGCTCCCAGGGCAACTTCGAGCTGAACGTGTTCAAGCCCATGATCGCCCACAATTTCCTGCAAAGCGCGCGCCTGCTGGCCGACGGCATGCGCTCCTTCGACACCCACTGCGCCCAGGGCATCGAGCCGAACCACGCGCGCATCGCCGAACTGATGGAGAAATCGCTGATGCTGGTGACCGCGCTGGCGCCCCACATCGGGTATGATCGCGCCGCCCAGATCGCCAAGACGGCGTCGAAAGAAGGCCTGACCCTGCGCCAGGCCGCGCTGCAGTCCGGTTTCCTGAACGAGGAACAGTTCGACCAGTGGATCGTCCCGATCGACATGACCCGGCCCGACCAGGTCGACTGACCCCGGCGCCCATCACCCACCCCGAGGATAGAATGCAAAAAATAGTTTTCGATTTGACATCAGAATTCGTCGAGGTCAACCAGCTGCTCAAGCTGGTCGGCCTGGTCGACAGCGGCGGCGCCGGCAAGAACATGGTCGCCGGCGGCGCGGTGTCGGTCGACGGGAAACAGGAGCTTCGCAAGACCGCCAAGATCCGTAGCGGCCAGGTCGTCACCATCGGCGACGTGCAGATTCGCGTGCAGTAGTTTACGTCGCGAAAACGGGCGCGAAAACGGCGGGCTTATGTTTGCGCGCTAACAAACAGAACGGGGCTTCCTTGTTTATATTTTAAGTCGTGATGGTTCAGCAAACATTCGGCTAAAGGTGAAGCAATGGAAACCCCGGCACCCCGCGCTCAGTCGCAGGAACAACTCATCGGCGACCTGCGTCTCGTGATCGAGAACGCGGAAGAACTGCTCAAGAATACCGACCACTACACCAGCGTGCTCTACCAGAACGCCCGCGCCAAGCTGGCGCTGGCCCTGGAAGCAGCCAACGAAGAACTGTCGCGCTTCGAAGACGCCCAGCTGGAACGCATGATGGCCGCCACCCGCGCCGCCAACGAGCGCTTCTGCGACCGTACCGGCGAGCAGCGCATCCTGCGCGCCTTCCACTGACTCACACCACGTCCACGGACCGTTTCGAGAACTGGTCGACCGCGGCCAGGAAGAGCTGGGGATCCTTCGGCGGGAAGTAGACGAAGCGCTTGCCGAACTGGATGCGGAAGTGCCCCAGCGACGTACACGAGGGCGACATCTCTCGCGGCAAGACCAGCGGCCATAGCCAGCCGTGCAGGATCAGTTCGCTGCGCGGCGCTTCGACCACAGCACTGGTCTCCGACCAGGGCAGGAAACGCGGATGGCCGAGCACCCGCACGAAGCGGATTCCCTCCAGGTCCAGCTCCACCCTGGTCACGCTGTACAGCGCGAATGCCAGGTAGAGCAGCAGCACGGTCGCGACGGCCAGGGTCATGCTGGCGCTCAAGGCATGCACCAGCGCGCCCGGCAGGCCGAACAGGACCACGATCTGGAAGGTGCCGACCGTGAGAGAAATGGCGGCATCGAGGGCGTCGCGCGGGGCGACACGGGGGATGAAACTGCACTGCGCGTCCTGGGACATGGCGGCCTTTTCGAATAATGCTCCGCCAACAATCATACGGGCTTTATTTCTCGACAACAAGCCGCCCACTGGGCTCACCCCAGGACTGCGCTGACGAGGCCGGCATCGAACCAGCGGCGCAACATCGCGGCGATATCGGGCGGCGCTTCCCCCTCTTTCACCGCTGCCAGCATGGCGTCGATCGCCTCGCCGAAACTGGCCCGGGCCGCCAGGTGCTCAAGGGCGGCGGCTTCGGGCGCCGCCAACACGGAGACCTTCACTTCCCAGCCGCGCCGCACGACCAGGGCGATGCAGGCCGCGTCCGCCCGTGCCGGCAGCGGCGGGCCGCCGGGCTGGTGGGCCTGCCACACGGGCACGCTCGCCCAGTCGCTGCGCAGGACGGCCACCGAAGGGTGCAGGGAAAAGCGCGCCCTGTCGAGCGCGGCGGGCGCAAGCGATGCCAGCGCCGCGATGCCGGCCGGCGCCACATCCGGCGCCAGATGGGCCCGGTGCACCGCCCATTCCAGGCGCGCGACATCGGGCAGGTAGGCAAGCCCCGCTGCCGGGGCG
>Ga0209023_10007040_pt1 | contig 11672 bp, 12 predicted proteins | sample LakOneMetagenome_FD_187468 | JGI IMG/M metagenome (GOLD analysis project Ga0209023, IMG submission 187468) | Freshwater and sediment microbial communities from Lake Erie, Canada (SPAdes) (version 2) | ecosystem: Environmental > Aquatic > Freshwater > Lentic | place: Lake Erie, Canada...
CGTCACCGATCCCTCTGCGCCTCCTGTCACCGAGGAGGCCGTTACACGCATAGTGGCGTTTTTCGAGCAGCTGTCCCCCGACGGCCTCGCGGGCATCGGCTTCCTCTATGCGCAGCAGGCCCGCTTCAAGGATCCGTTCAACGAGGTGCAGGGTGTGCCCGCCATTCAGGGGATTTTCGAGCACATGTTCAACGCGCTGGAGCAGCCGCGGTTCGTGGTCACCGGCCGCGTGGTGCAGGGCAACCAGTGTTTTCTGACCTGGGACTTTCTTTTCGCTTTCAAGGGTTTCGACAAAGGCGTGTCACAGACTGTGCGCGGGGCCTCTCATCTGGTGCTGGACGAACAAGGCTTGGTCACGCTGCACCGCGACTATTGGGACGCGGCTGAAGAGCTGTATGAAAAATTACCGTTGGTGGGCGCGCTGATGCGCTGGCTTAAGAAGCGCGCCAACAGCTAGGAGGCGCTTGAGCTGACAGCCCGGATGCGCGAATGCCCGGGCAAAGGTAAGGCGCGCTGCAGCACGCCTTCGGCCAGCCACAGCGCACTGTTCCACGCGCGCTGCGCCACATAGGGCAGGGGCAGCTGCTGGTAGTCGTCGTTGAAGACCTCAAAACTGTAGTCGCCCTGATAACCCATGCCATCGAGCGTGCGCACCAGCTCGGCCAGCGCCTGGCTGTGCACGCCCTCACCCGGGAACACGCGAAAGTGCCGCGCGGTCTCGATGCGCTCCTGCGCCGTGCGGGTCTCCTGCCACATGAAGTCCGACAGCTGCACGAGATAGATTTTCTCGGGGTCCACATCCTGTAGCGCCGAGAGCGGAGTGCTGGTGGCGAACTGGTGGTACGAATCGATGGCCAGCCCGAGGTTCGGGCAATCGGCCTGCCCGACCGCAGCCCAGGCCTGGTGAACCTCGTTGATATGGCGACCCCACGACAGGCCTTCAAACGCCACGCGGATGCCGTGCGGCAGCGCCAGCAGGGCCAGCTTGCGCAGGTCGCGCGCAATGGCGTCGGCATCGGCCGTGGCGTGCGACGACGTGGAGCTGCAGGCCAGCAATACGGGCGCACCCAGGTCGCGCGCCATCAAGATCATCTGTTTGGCAATGTCCACCTTGTAGCTGTGCAGATGGCCCGACAGCCCTTCAAAATCTCGCAGCACCTGAAAGCCCGTCACGCGCAGGCCGCTGCTGCGCACGGCGTGCACGGCCGCCTCGATGCCCTGCGGATGACCCACGATGTCGCGCGCGGCCAGCATGATCTGGCCAAAGCCAGCAGCTTTGACGGCGGCGAGCTTGGACTCCAGCGGGCCGGCCAGGCTGATGGTGTCCATGCCGAAATCGGCGACGTTGCGTTGCATCGTGGATGTGCGCATGGGGCAGTCTCCAGGCTCAGCGTGCGTCCAGCACCAGCTCGAAGCTCGGTGAGCCTGCATCTACACGCGTGAGGGCGCCGCGCGTGCCGGTGCGTACGCCTGTGGGCGACTCGACAAAATCCACACCGCGCGCGCGCAGCGCGTTCACGGTGGCCAGCACGTCAGGCGTGCCAAACGCCACGCGTTGCAACAACTCTTGGGGGTCGGCATCGAGCGTGTCGACCAGCGGCTCGATCAGCTGCCAATGCAGCGTGCCACAGGGGCTGGCCAGGATGCGACCGTGTGCGAGCACGCCAAAAGATTGATCTGGCGAAAGCTCGGCAAATCCAAACAGCTCTGCGTAGAAATGGATCCAGTCCTGCGCGCGGCCCAGGCCGATGTACTGCACCACGCCAAACAGGTGCAGGCCCTGCAGTGCAGGCGGGCGCGGGGTGACGGTGGGAATGGGCACAAAGTCCACGTCGTAGATTGAAAACTCCTTGTACCGGTCCACAAAGTAGATGCGGCTCGCCCCCACGCCGTGGATGGCGGGGATGTTGAGTTCCATCACCTCGACCTCGGTGTGCACGGCCCAGGCGCCCAGTTCGAGCACGCGGCGGTAGGCGGCGGCTGCATTGTTGAAACGGAACGCGACAGCGGCCAGCACCGGCGCTTCGGTGAGCGCGGGCGGCGCCTGCACGCCGGCGTGCTCGTTGTCCTGGTGGGCGTTGACGATGATGTTCATGTCGCCCTGGCGGTATAGCAACACCTCGCGTGAGCGGTGGCGCGCCACGGGCTGAAAACCCATGCGCTCCAGCGCCTGGCCCAGCGCCTGCGGGCGGCTGGTGGCGTATTCGATGAACTCCACCCCTTGCAGGCCCAGGGGGTTGGGCAATTCACCCAGCGCTTCACGGGTGGCCATCATGGGGGTGCTCATTGGTTCAATTCCTGCGGGTTGGTTCACGTTGGTAGGTGTGGATCGGAGCGGCGGCCTAGCGGGCGCTGACAAGCCGGCGAAAGTGGGCGTCCATGCGGCTTGCGTCAGGGGCCACGCCTGTGAACAGCTCAAAGGCCCCCACGGCCTGGCCTACGGCCATGCCTCCTCCGTCCGACACGCTGCAGCCAATGGCGCGCGCCGCCTTGAGCAGGGCCGTGTCGAGGGGGAAATACACCACCTCGGACACCCACATCGCAGGGCGCAGCAGGTGCACGTCCAGCGGCAGGCCGGGCAGCTTGTCCATCCCTGTGGGGGTGGCGTGAATGAGACCCGTGGCCTGCGCCATTGCGGCATGGATGTCGGCGGCTTCGGCGCGCTGACCATACAGTGCGTTGACGTCGCGGGCCAACTGCGCGGCCCGCGCGGGCTGTGCGTCCACGATGCTCAGGTGCCGCGCGCCCAGGCGCAGAACGGCGTGTGCAATAGCGGCACCCGCGCCGCCTGCGCCCAGCAGCACCACACGGCCCAGGTCTGCGTGGGGCAGGCTGTGGGTGAAGCCCCAGGCCCAGCCCGATCCGTCGGTGTTGTGCCCCATGAGTTGGCCGCCTTGCACAACCACCGTGTTGACTGCGCCCATGGCGCGGGCCTCTTCGGAGAGACCGTCGAGATATGGAATCACCGCTTGCTTGCAGGGGTAGGTCACGTTGCAGCCTGCGTAGCCCATGATGCGCACCGCCGACAGCAAGGTGGGCAGCTGTTCGGGTGTCGAGGCCGTGCGGTCAAGGTCGATCAACTGGTAGTGCAGGCGCATGCCATGGTGGCGCGCTTCTTCTTCGTGCAGTGCTGGCGACAATGACTGCTGGATGCCAGCGCCAATCAGCCCTATCAGCACCTTGCGGGGACTTGAGGAGGGCAAGGCGGACGCTGCCGGAGCGACCGCGGGATCAAGGAGCTGTGTGCTCATGGAGAAAGGGGTTGGAGCGCCCCCGCCAGGTGGGTTGCACGGCGCGGCGACGCGGGGGTTGGAATGCGGGTTACTTGGTGCCACGCAGCTTGGCCAGCGTGTCGTACACCTCTTTCACGGTGTCGGCGCCGACTTTTTCGCTGTGTTTTTCCACCACGGGCTTGACCTTGGCGCGCAGCTTGTCGATTTCGACCGGCGAGAACTCGCTGACCTGCATGCCCGCCTTCTTGAGGTCTTCCAGCGCCACATCGGCCTGCGAACGCGAGACGCTGCGCTGGAACGCCGTGGCTTCGGCCATCGCTTCGGTGATGGCTTTCTGATCGGCGGGGGTGAGGCTGTCCCAGAACTTCTTGCTGGCGATGACGGCCTGCGGGTTGTACATGTGGCGCGTGATCGTCAGATACTTTTGTACTTCGGAAAACTTGGAGGCCAGAATGGTGGAGAACGGGTTCTCCTGCCCATCCACGGCCTTTTGCTCCATGGCGGTGTAGAGCTCGGGGAAGGGCATCGGGACGGCGTTGGCACCCAGCGCGTTGAACATGTCGATATAGATGGGCGACTGGATCACCCGGATCTTGAGACCGGCGAGATCTTCGGCCTTGGTGATGGGCCGTTTGCTATTGGTCACGTTGCGAAAGCCGAGTTCCCAGTAGGCCAGGCCCACGAGATTTTTGGACTGCAGCTTGTCCAGCAGCCTCTTGCCGAACGGCCCGTCCGTCACGGCATCGGCCTCCTGGGGGGATGCGAACAGGAAAGGGAAGTCGTAGATGCCGAATTCCTTGGTCTGGGCGGACAAGATGCCCGCATTGAGCACCGTCATCTCCACGGTGCCGCCCTGCAGGGCCGACACCGTCTGCAAGTCACCGCCCAGAGTGCCACCGGGAAAGAGCTTGACTGCGATGCGGCCATGGGTTTTGGCCGCCACGAGGTCGGCGAACTTTTGCGCGCCCTGGGCCTGCGGGTGCTCCTTCTGGTTCTGGAACGCGAACTTGATGGTGCGTTCCTGGGCCTGCGCGGCAGGGATCAGCGCGGCAGCAACCAATGCGGTGGCGAGCAAGGTTTTCAACAATGTCATGGAAGTCTCCTTGGGTTTGGGGCGAGGTACGGATGGGACGGGTGTGAGTGACAGGTGTTCGCGCAGTCGGTAGTCAGCCACCGAGCCAGTGCAGCGGCACCATGACGATGGAAGGGAAAAGCACCAGAAGGAACATCACCGCAAACTGGGCCAGAACAAAAGGTCCGACGCCGCGCGTGACCTGTGACATGGACATACGGCCCACCCCCGCCACTACGTTGAGCACGGTGCCCACGGGCGGTGTGATCAGGCCAATGGCGTTGTTGATGATGAACAGCACGCCGAAATAGACGGGGTCGATGCCTGCCGCCTTGACCACGGGCATCAGCACAGGGGTCAGGATGAGAATGGTGGGTGTCATGTCCATCGCCGTGCCAACCACCATCACCAGCACCATGATGGCGATGAGCAAAAGTGTCTGGTTGCCCATGAACGGCTGCAGCATGTCGATGACCTTGGAAGGCAGGTCGGCCACGGTGATGAGCCAGGCCGACACCATGGCTGCCGCCACCAGGAACATCACGACCGCGCTTGTTCGGGCGGCGGACTGGAAGATGTGGGCCAGATCGCGCAGGCTCAATTCGCGGTACACCACCATCGACACAAACAGCGCATACACCGCAGCCACCACCGCGGCTTCGGTGGGCGTGAAAACCCCCATGCGCAGACCGACCAGGATGATGATCGGCAGGCCCAGCGCCCACACCGCTTCGCGCAGGGCAGACTTCAGCTCGGACCGTGTGGCGCGCACTGGCGGTTTGACGTCTTCGCGCCGCACGAGCCACCACCAGGTCATCGCCAGCGCCAGCCCAAGCATCACGCCGGGAACAATGCCCGCGAGAAACAGCTTGCTGATGGACACGTTGGCCGCAACGCCAAAGATCACGAGCCCGATCGATGGCGGGATGACCGGGGCGATGATGCCGGCCGCTGCAATCAGTCCGGCCGAGCGCTCCTTGTGGTGGCCTGCGGCCACCATCATGGGCAGCAGCAGCGACGCCAGCGCGGCAGCGTCGGCCACCGCCGAGCCCGACACCGCAGCCAGGATCACTGCAGCCATGATGGCCACATAGCCAAGGCCGCCGGGCACGTGGCCCACCACTGTGAGGGCCAGCTTCACAATGCGTTTGGACAGGCCTCCGACGTTCATGATTTCGCCCGCCAACATGAAAAACGGCACGGCGAGCAGCGGAAAACTGTCGGCACCGTTGACGACGTTCTGCGCCAGGATCTGCGCGTCAAACAGGTCCAGATGCCACATCAGCGCCACACCGCTGATGAGCAGTGCATACGCGATGGGGATGCCGATGACCATGGCGATCAGCAGGGAGCCCAGGAAGATGGTGACGGTCATGGCGGAGTCGTTGCGTAGGGGGTGGGGCCGGGCCTCAACGGCGGCGGTCGTCGGAGGTCGCCTGCGGGCCGGCACTGGCGCGATGAGGCGCTTCGGTGTGGTCTCCGTGGTGCGCACCGATGGGCTCAAGGGCCGCTGTTTCTTCGCTTTCGCGCACCATGACAAGCTCGTGTTCGGCCAAGGGCACAAACAAGGTGCGCAGCAGGTCGTGCAGCAAGATCGCGATGCCAGACCCGCCCATCAGCACCCCGCTGGCATAAAAGATACCGACCGACGCACCGGTGACCGGCGCCTCGGTCTCCCAGTTGATGAGCATCTGCGCCCAACTGCCCGACAGCAGCAACCACGACACGTAAATCATCGCTACCTGGGCCACAACGAGGCAGACTTTTTTGCCGGTGGCGGGAAGCCGCGACACCAAAGCGTCGGTGCCCAGGTGGCCATGCTCGCGAAGCGCCGCCACGGCCCCCATGAAGGTAAGCCACACAAACAGCCAGCGCGAAAGTTCTTCCGACACCGTGATGCCGGAGTTCACGGTGTATCGCAGCACCACGTTGCCAAACACCAGCACCACCATGACGGCAAGGCATACCCCCGACAGGACGTCGAGCGCCCGCGTGTACACCCGCAGTGCGCGATCAGCCAGTGCAAACATGGTGTCTCCCGTTGAGTCTCAACAATGGAAGATATTTTGTACGAACTGGTTAGTATTTAATCTGGGGCAAACCCTGTAGGCGGCCGTTGTAGTGGCTATCCGGGGTTGTCGAAGCTCAGGGGCGTAGAAAGCGAACGATCATTTCAATGATCGACTCGCGCCGCTGCGCCGTTGCGGCAGGGGTGTCTAGCGGGCGCTTGAAGATGGCGCCAAAGGTGTGCTCATTGGCCACATTGAAGAAACACAGCGCCGAAATCGATCGGTGCAGGTCGACCGGGTCCACGCCGGGACGGAACACCCCAGCGGCCAAACCCCGCTGATACACGTCACGCACCGCATCAATGACGGGAATGTTCAGCTCCTGGATGGTGGTGGAGCGGCTGATGAACTCACCCCGGTGGATGTTTTCGTTCATCACCAGGCGAATGAAGTCAGGGTTGGCCAGCTGGTAGTCCACGGTGAAGCCCACCAGCGTGCGCAACGCCTGCTCAGGGGCCAGGTCGTGCAGGTGCAGTTCGGTTTCAATGCGGCGGATGCGGCGATATGCCTCCTCCAGCACCGCCACGTAAAGACCCTCCTTGCTACCGAAGTAGTAGTAGATCATGCGTTTGCTGGTGCGCGTCAGCGCGGCGATCTCGTCAATGCGTGCGCCTGCCAGCCCCTTGTCGGCAAACTCCGCCGTGGCCACCTGCAGGATGTTGGCCATGGTGCGGTCAGGGTCGTTGGTGCGCACTCGCTCGGCCGCCGATTTGGCCGCTGTACCGCGCGTGGCCCGTTTGGAGGGCGGTGACTCAGGGGTCTTCAACGTGTTTTGAACCAGTTCGTTCATAAGCCGCCGAGCATACGGCAAGCCCAATGAATTTTGGTTGCAGGAGGACCAGGCTGTGGGGTGTGCTGACATGCTCGCCACACCACTACGCCTCCACGCCAGCTTACGAGGGCACGGTGTCCGCGAAGCTCGGGCGCAGCATCAGCTTGTCCAGCAGCTTGCCCAGGTTGGGATACTCCGCGCGCCAGGCGAGGTCGGGAAAGCGGAACTCCAGCCACCCCAAAGCGCAGCCCACGGCGATATCGGACAGGCTCAGGTGGATGCCGCTGCAAAACGGTTTGTCGCCCAAGCCCTGGCTCATGGACTTGAGCCCATCGTTGACCTTTTGCATCTGGCGGTCGATCCAGGCCTGGCTGCGTTCGCTCTCCTTGCGATGCACCCAGGTCGCTTCCAGGCGGGCCAGAATGCCTGCATCCACCACGCCGTCGGCAAGCGCTTCCCAGGTTTTGACCTCGGCGCGTTCGCGGCCCTGGGGGGGAATCAGCTTGCCCACGGGTGACAGGGTGTCCAGATACTCCACGATCACGCGCGAGTCAAAGACGGCTTCGCCGCCTTCCATCACCAGGCAAGGCACCTTGCCCAGCGGGTTCGACAGGGAGATATGGGTGTCGTCTGCCCAAACGTTTTCTTGCACGAACTGGTAGTCGAGCTTTTTTTCAGCCATGACGATCCGCACTTTGCGAACGTACGGACTGGCAGAGGCTCCGATCAATTTCATGGTTTGTTTTCCAGTGCGCGGGGTGGTGCGGGGTGAGCTGAACACAGTGACTTTGATTCTATCGACAGCGACCCTTACCGGGACTGACGGTGGCGCGGCAGCCACAACCTACAATGGCGCGCCATGAGCCTGTCCACCATTACCGCCCTCTCGCCGCTTGACGGCCGCTATGCCCCCAAACTCGCCGCGCTGCGCCCCATCATGAGCGAACACGGCTACATGCACCGCCGCGTGCAGGTGGAGGTGGTCTGGTTCATTGCGTTATCTGACGCGGGGTTTGACGAGTTCAAACCCCTGACCACCGGTGCCCGGGCGTATCTGCTGGGGTTGGTGAAAAACTTCTCGGAGGCCGACTCTGCGGCCATCAAAGAGATCGAAAAAACCACCAACCACGACGTCAAGGCGGTGGAATACTGGATCAAGAGCAAATTCGAAGCCCGCCCCGAGCTCGAAAAAGCCGCTGAATTTGTGCACTTTGCCTGCACCAGCGAAGACATCAACAACACCAGCCACGCGCTGCAACTGCGCTCGGGCCGCGACCAGGTCGTGCTGCCAGGCCTGGACCGCATCGTGCTCAAGCTGCGCGAAATGGCCCACGCCTTTGCCGACGTGCCCATGCTCAGCCGCACCCACGGCCAGACGGCCAGCCCCACCACCGTGGGCAAGGAAATGGCCAACGTGGTGATGCGCCTGCAGACGGCCTGCGAGAAGATCGCCGCCGTCAAGATCATGGGCAAGATGAATGGCGCCGTGGGCAACTACAACGCCCACCTGTCCGCCTGGCCCGAGTTCGACTGGGAAACCTTCAGCAAGAAGGTCATCGAAACGCCCGAGCCCCTGGGCCTGGGCCTTACCTTCCAGCCCTACTCGATCCAGATCGAGCCGCACGACTACATGGCCGAACTGTTCGACGCCGTGGCGCGCGCCAACACCATCCTGATCGACCTCTCGCGCGACATCTGGGGCTATGTGAGCCTGGGCTACTTCAAGCAACGCCTCAAAGCTGGCGAGATTGGCTCCAGCACCATGCCGCACAAGGTCAACCCCATCGACTTTGAAAACGCAGAAGGCAACCTGGGCCTGGCCAACGCGCTGCTCAAGCATTTGTCCGAAAAGCTGCCCATCAGCCGCTGGCAACGCGACCTGACCGACAGCACCGTGCTGCGCAACATGGGCGTGGCGCTGGGCTACGCTGCGCTGGCTTACGCCTCGCTGCTTACCGGCCTGAACAAGCTCGAATTGAACGAAGAAGCACTGGCCGAAGACTTGGACGCTTCGTGGGAAGTGTTGGCCGAACCCATCCAGACGGTAATGCGCCGCTTTGGCGTGCAAGGTGCCTACGAGAAACTCAAGGAAGTGACCCGCGGCAAAACCGTGACCGCCGAGGCGCTGCATGGCCTGATCCGCTCCCTGGAGATTCCGCAGGCCGAGAAAGACCGCCTGCTGGCCATGACGCCTGGCAGCTACACCGGCAAGGCCAGCGAGCTGGCGCGCAGGGTCTGAGAACCTGCCGCGCAGCGGCCCTGGCGACATGGCGCGCCTGGCGGTTTTTGATTCAGTCTGTAGACCCTTCACTCCTCCGATCTCCGGGGGCTGAAGGGTTTGCTCTTTAGAGGCCTGCGTCGCGGGTTTCAAGCCTTTCTGGCACCTGGCGCTTATGCGAAAAGCGCTAGCAGCTATCAAATATGTAGTGAGACTCCATGGCCATCAAATCCACCATCTTCAAGGCGAATCTACAGATCGCCGACATCGACCACGGCTACTACGCCGACCATGCGCTCACGCTCGCACGCCACCCCAGCGAAACCGACGAACGCATGATGGTTCGTCTGGCGGCGCTGGCCATTCAGGCACACCAGCTCAATGACCTGTGCAATGGCGATGCCACACTGGGCTTTGGCGCCGGTTTGTCGGACCCGGATGACCCGGACGCCTCGCTGACCGATTTCACGGGCCGCAAGCGCGTGTGGATCGAGGTCGGTCAACCCGAAGACAAGCCGTTGACCAAGGCCTGCAGCAAGGCCGATTCAGTGATCGTCTATTGTTTCAACCACGCTGCCGAAGTGTGGTGGAAGGGCATCGAAACCAAACTCTCGCGGCTGGACAAGCTGCAGGTCTGGCGCGTGCCCACCGAGGCCGCACAGGCCATGGCCGCGATGGCTGAGCGAAGCATGCAGTTGCAGGCCACCCTTCAGGAAGGCGCGCTGACGCTGAGCAGCCACCTGGGCAGCGTGCACGTGGAGCCGCTGCGCTGGAAGTGAAATATTTTTGGTGAAATTGACCGCTGGCGCTTGATGGATAGGCGCTAATAGCTATCAAATAAGTAGCGACATCGACGCAGCTTCAGCTTGCATCAGGTGCGTGGCATGAGCGCACCGCATTGCCAGCATTGTTCAAAGCCGCCCTCCACGAACTCTCCACAGCGGCAGACCCATTGGCGCTGTGGCAGGTTTTGCAGCTCCTGCAGCAGCGTGCGCGCGCGGGAGGCGTGTTCGTCATGGTCGAGCCAGATCTCCGGCAGGCACTGATCGGGCGGCAGGTGGCCCGCTGCGGCGCCCAGGTATTGACGCTGCACAGACGCCGTCATGCCCGCCTCGCACAACAGGTCTGCCCATAGCGTGGCAATGGCGATATTGGGGGCTTGGATCAGGCGCAGCATGGGCCCACCATACCGGTTTGCTGCGCTGGCGCATAGGCCTGCCCACTGGGCCGGTCTTTTAACGCCGGCTCAGGTGCCCGGGGTGGACGCGGGCCGGGTCGTGGCGCCTTCTGCGGCACGTTCTGCATAACGGTTAAAACGCCATGCCGAATGTTCTATCGTGATGCGGCGCCACACCGCGCGTTTTTCGGCGGGCCCCATGCCGGGCCACAGCTGCACTTCATCAAACGTGCGCCCACAGCCCTTGCACAGATCATCGCCCTGGCTGGTGGAACAGATGGCAATGCAGGGCGTATCGGGCGTGGTGTCGTACCAGGCCAGCCATGCGGCCAGGGCGTCGGGGGGGAGCCGGTGGTCCTCGACGTGGTCGGTGTGCTCGAACACCATCAGTGCATACACCTTGGCCAGTGCGCGCGTTTCAGGCGCCAGCGCCACCCCGTCTGGTGAAGGCGCCCGCCCACGCCAGTGGTTGATGGCGGCTTCGATGTCGGTGATGTGGATGGCGGCCATGGCGGGGGGGCAGTCGAGGGGGCTGGATCATAAGCTCCGGAGTCGGTGGTACGCGGGGCTATTCCCCTAATCATCAACCACGACAGGGCGGCACTTGCGCCGAGGCGCTGGCGATGTTCCAATCGGGGCCTCGAAGGGGAGTAGCTCCCGACTCGCGCTGCAGCGGACCAAACCTTGGTTCCGACGGTGGCGCAAGGCATCGGAAATGTCGTCAATACGAAGCTTTGCTTCCGGCGTTCCGGGTTCAGGCACACGCAGTGGGCAGAACCGAGCAAGACCTTTGATGGGCCCCGTGTGGGCTGATCAAGGCCGTCCCTTCGCTTGTCATGCCCCTTTTCTCACGGGCAAGCCGCCTCGATCAACTTGCCGCAGGCCCTCTTTCTGACGGGCGGACTCTTTGCCTACATGGCGATGGGTTCCTCCTTTTGCGCCTTTGATATTGAGGAATTTATGGAATTTTTGGCTTCGCCCGAATTCTGGCTTGCACTCGGCCAGATCATCATCATCGACATCCTGCTGGGTGGCGACAACGCGGTGGTCATTGCCCTGGCCTGCCGCAAGCTGCCCCCCGCCCAGCGCACCAAGGGCATTCTCTGGGGAACCGCTGGGGCCATCGTGCTG
>Ga0209023_10007041_pt1 | contig 11672 bp, 7 predicted proteins | sample LakOneMetagenome_FD_187468 | JGI IMG/M metagenome (GOLD analysis project Ga0209023, IMG submission 187468) | Freshwater and sediment microbial communities from Lake Erie, Canada (SPAdes) (version 2) | ecosystem: Environmental > Aquatic > Freshwater > Lentic | place: Lake Erie, Canada | collected...
TTCATCCGCCGTCGGCACGCGGCCGGGTTCGTCCAGCACGTCCAGCTGCTCGGCCGGGCGCGATTGCGCGAGCGCCGGAGTAGCGAGCATCGTCAGCGCAAGGCCAGCCGCGCCGACGAGCGCTGCAAGGCCGGATGTCGCAGAAAACTTCGTCATGTCAGGAACGCTCCCGCGAAAACTCAGGCGCCGCAGCGGATGTAGATCGATGTGCCGTAGCGCTTGAACACGTCCGGATCCATGAAGCGCATGATCATGATGCGGCCGTCGTTGGAGAGGATTTCGCGATCCTCGGCCATCGGCGCGGGACCGGCAGGCCCGAGATAGGTCTTGCCGCCCGAAGTCTTGAGGTAGAGTTCTTCGGGCTCCTTCTCGTCAGCCAGATGCATGATCACGCCGCCGTTCGAACCGGCCTTGATCACGTAGGCGTTCGAGCATTGCGAACGCGCTTCCTTCTCGGTGCGCGGACGGTCGCTGTCGCGGAGATAGGCGCCGAGGCCCCAGCGGCCGACGAGCTTGTCGGCAGGCACGGTCGGGGCCGCCGGTCCGAGTGAGGACGAGCCGCCCGAAGAGGGCGCCGAGGGAGAAAGCGTGCGTTCCGAAGCGCCGCAGCCCACAAGCGTGGCCGCCGCGAGAGCCACGCAAACGATACGCGCGCGGCCCGCCAAAACTGAACTCATCTACCAACCCCCTCGCAACCCGGCCGGGATTTGCGCTGGCGCGCACAGCCTGTAGTCGGAAGGTTCGACATTGGCGGCTTCAAGTCAAGCCAACGCCTGCCGCAGGATGCGGCCGTGGCGGTCAGTAGGCGTTCTTGGTGGTGATCAGCGACAGGGGCGTCATGAAGAGGATCTTCAGGTCCAGCCAGGTCGACCAGTTTTCGATGTAGTAGAGGTCGTGGGCCACGCGCTGCTCGATCTTTTCCAGCGTGTCGGTTTCGCCGCGCCAGCCGTTGACCTGCGCCCAGCCTGTGATGCCGGGTTTAACCCTGTGACGAGCGAAATAGCCCTCCACGACCTCGTCGTAGATCCGGCCATCCGCCTTGGCCTGCATGGCGTGCGGGCGCGGGCCGACGAGCGAGAGTTCGCCCTTCAGCACGTTGATGAGCTGCGGCAGTTCATCGAGCGAGGTCTTGCGGATGAAGGCGCCGACACGGGTGACGCGCGGATCGCCCTTGGTGACGAGCTTCACGGCGGCGGCGTCGCACTGATCGACATACATGGAGCGGAACTTGTAGACGCCGATCGGCTCGTTGTTGAAGCCATAGCGGTTCTGGCGGAAGAACACGGGCCCCTTCGAATCGAGCTTCACCGCCAGCGCGATAAGCGCCAGCAGCGGCGAGAGAACGAGCAGGCCAAGGGCTGCCAGCGTGCGATCCTCGATCGACTTGATCGCGACCGACCAATCCGACATGGGCTTGTCGAACACTGGCAGGAAAGGCACGTCGCCGATGTAATTATAGGCGCGCGACCGCAGCTTCAGCTTCGAACCGAGGGCTGCGATGCGCACGTCGATCGGCAGGACCCAGAGCATCTTGAGGATGTGCAGGATGCGCTCTTCTGCGGCCGTCGGCAGCGCTATGATCAGCAGGTCGACGCGCTGGTCGCGGCAGAAGGCTTCGAGATCCTCGAACCTGCCGAGCTTGGCGTAGCGGCCGACCTGTTCGGGCGAACGGTATTTGTCGCGATCGTCGAAAATGCCGAGGATCTGGATGGCGTTCGACCCCGTGCGGTCGAGCCGTTCGATCAGCTCAAAAGTCGGCTTGCCGCCGCCGACAATGACCGTACGGCGGGCCATGCGGTCTGCCCTGGACCAGCTCGCAATCATCCGCGTCAGGACGAAACGCTCTGCGAGGCCGGCGGCCAGCGCGAAGAGATACCAGTGCAGCGTCCAGGCGCGCATCGGCCCGATGTCCACGCCGGCGACGATGTTGACGATCATCAGAACGCCGATCGCAGCGAACAGGGCCAGCGCGAGTTCGGCCAATTGATGGGCGACCGACGACAGCGCCGGGATCGTATAGGCCCACCGCGACTTGAGAACGACCGGCACGCAAGCAGCGACCCCCGCCATGGCCATGAAGGCGCCGAGGGTCAGCGGCCCATCGAACCACATTGCATAACTGAGGAGCCCGGCCGCAATCACCGTCGCGACATCCATGGCCAGCGTCGTGGCGATCACGGTCGGCTGCGAGACGAGGCGCAGGGGACGCGGCGCTGCGCCGGGACGATCTGCGGCCTGGTCGCGCTGCGAGGAGGCAATGACGGCGGACATGGTTCGGTTCCAGAAACGGGCGTGATGCGGCCGACAGCGGACGCAGTCCCGCGCACCATGCCGTGGACGCGTAAATGCGGGTTTACGGATTGACCCGGCCGCTCTCGCGCAGGCCGCCTTCGCGCAACAGGATTAACGATCTCTGGATTTTTGCCGGAAAGTCAGCGGTCGAGCGCGGCGTGCAGTTCGGCGTAAAGGGGCTGCAAGCGATTGTACATCTTGCTGTAGACCCCGCTGTAGAGCCGCTCGTAGAGCGCCGCCCTGCCCGCATCCGGCTCGAATGTCTGCCCAATCCGCGTCATGGCCGCCACGGCGGTCGCGAAATCCTTGTGCAGGCCGAGGCCGACGGAGCACGCGATGGCGGCGCCAAGACCCGAGGTCTCGAATGTGTGCGGGCGCGAGGCCGGCAGGTTGAATATGTCGGCCGTCGCCTGCATGGCGGCGTCTGATTGCGAGCCGCCGCCGGAAACGCGCAGGCTGGTTATGCCAACTTTTGCCCGCTTCTCGATCCGCTCCTTGCCCTCGCGCAGGCTGTAGGCGATGCCCTCGAGGATGGCGCGATAGAGATGGGCGCGCGTATGCGCATCCGTAAATCCGATAATGGCGCCGCGCGCATCGGGACCAGGGTTGCGCAGGCCCGGCGTCCAGTAGGGCTGCAACATCAGGCCCTGGCTGCCGGGCGGGACCTGCGCGACCAGCTTGTCGAACAGGGCCTCGACGGAGCCGCCGTCGGCAAGCGCAGCAGCAACTTCGGGATGGCCGAACTGCTGTTTGAACCAGTTGACCATCCAGAAGCCGCGAAAGATCTGAACCTCGAGATTGTACTGGCCGGGCAGCAGCGCAGGATAAGGCGGAATGAGCGGCGTCGCCTCCACATAGCGCGGCGCGGTGATAGCGACGGTGGCCGCCGTGCCGTAGGACAGCGCGCCGATTTCGGGCGAAGTGGCGCCACAGCCGGCGATCTCGCAGGCCTTGTCGGCGGCGGCGGCCACGACGGGCAGGCCTTCCGGCAGACCGAGCGCCGCCGCAGCGTCAGCGGTGAGTGTCCCGAGCACAGAGCCCGCGGGCGAAATATCCGGCATGTGGTCGCGGCGCGCGGCCAGCGCCTTCCATTTCCAGTCGAGGCGCGAGGCCCAGTCCTGCTTCTTGAAATCGAAGGGAATGTAGGCGACCTGCGAAGCGACGGCGTCGACGAACCTGCCGGTCAGCTTGTAGTTGAGCCAGCCCGACACCAGCAGCACCTTGTGCGTGCGCTTGAGCGCGTCGGGCTCGTTCTCGGCGATCCAGTTGAGTTCGGCCTGCTTGCTCAGATAGTCGATCGTGTCCGACACGCGCGCCAGCGCGAAGGCCGCGCGCCACCACATCTGCGCCTTGCGCGCCTTGGCCGCGCGGCGCTGGTCGAGCCAGATGATAAAGGGACGGATCGGTTCGCCCCTCTCATCGACCAGCACGAGCGAGCCGCGCTGCGTCGTGACCGCAATACCCTTGATGCGCGACTTCAGATCGGGCCGGTCCTCGAACAGGGCACGGCAGACGGCGCCGGTCGCGCGCCAGAATTCCTGCGCATCATGTTCAAGCCAGTTTTCACGCGGCGTAGAATAGGTGTTGAAGACATGCTGGCGTTTGCCGACCAGATCTCCGCCAAGATCGAAGACGAGCGCGCGCACGCTCTGCGTGCCGCAGTCGATGGAGAGGAGAAGTTCTGTCGAATTGCTCATGGGCGAGCCGGCAGCGAATAGGATTGCGCGATCAGCGCGCGATAACGCTCTTCCTCGGCGCGCCAGCGCGCATCATCCCAGCCAAGCTCCTGCCGCGCAATCTCCCCAATGCGGGGGAGGAATTCCGCGCCGCCGTCGCGCAGAAGCAGGCCGAGCCGGGTCCGGCGCAACAGCGCGTCGTCGAGGTGGACGACATTCTCGGCGCGAAACGCCCAGCGCAGCTCCGCCCATGTCGTCGGCGTCGCGCCGATCGTCTGCATGTCCCCTGCCCGTGCCGCAGCGTGGACGGCCGGCGCGAAGTCGCCGTAGCGGCCGATCAGGCGCCGCGCGACGGCGTCCGGAAGTTCTTCGAGCGCCTTCCCGGTCTCGAGGTTCGGTGCAGCAAAGATGCGCGCCTCGGCGCCCACGCGCCCGAGCGCCGGAATGCGCGCTACTGCGGTGCGCAGCGCTGCGACGGCCGTAGCGCGAAACGTCGTGAGCTTGCCGCCGGTGACGGTCAGCAGCCCTTCTTCCGTCACGACCAGATGATCGCGGGCTTCCTTCGAGGGATCGACATCGGCGCCGGAGGCCACGACGGGCCGCACGCCCGCCCATGTCGAGACGATGTCGGATTCAGTAAGATCGAGCGCCGGAAATTCGCGCCGCGTGGCCTGCAGGAGATAATCCACTTCCCCGCGCGAGATCCTGGGCTCGATATCCAGATCATCTCGATGGTCGATATCCGTGGTGCCGATGAGCACCGCACCTTCCCAAGGGAGGACGAAGACAGGGCGGCCGTCTTCCGCGTAGAAGCCTACGGCTTGTTGCAGCGGAAAGCGTTCGGCTGCGATCATGAGATGACTGCCGCGCAGCGGCCGCAGCTTCGGCGCCGCGCCGACTTTCCCGCGCAAGCGATCCGACCAGGCGCCGGCGACGTTCACGACAAGGCACGCCGCAATATCGAAAGTCGCGCCCGTCACGGCGTCGCGCAGCCGCGCACCTGCGACGCCGCCCTCTTGGCGCAACACATCATCCGCTGCCACATAATTTACGACCAGAGCACCATGTGCGCGTGCCTCCTGCAGCACGCGCAGCACCAGCCGCGCATCGTCGGTCTGCGCATCGAGGTAGGACCAGCCGCCCTGCAATTTCTCGCGCGCAAGCTCGGGGATTTCTGCACTCAATTCGGCAGCGTCACGCCAGCGCCGGCTGCGCGCGCCCGCAAAGATATCGTAGACGGCGAGCGCTGCGGCGAGCTTCAGCTTGCCGTTCCTGCCGCCCGTGCGAACGGGAACGAGAAAATCCAGACGGGAAACGAGCCCCGGCGCAGCGCGCAGCAGCGCGGTCCGCTCGCGCACGCTCTCGCGCGTCAGGCCGAACTTGCCCTGCGCGAGATAGCGCAGGCCGCCATGCACGAGTTTCGACGAGCGCGACGACGTGCCGCTCGCAAAATCGCGCGCTTCGACCAGCGCCGTGCGCGCGCCTGCGCGGGCGGCTTCCAACGCCACGCCTGCGCCGGCAATGCCTCCGCCGATGACGAGAACGTCGAAGGGCGCGGCGGACTTAAGCCGCGCGATCGCGTCGTCACGCGTCACGTCGATCGTCCGCGATCAGATTGCCCGAGGCCATCACGCCGTCGGGGTCGAAATGCGCGATCATGCCGGCGATCGCCGCCATGCCGCGCGCGCCCTTTTCGGCTTCCAGCCAGGGCGCGTGATCCTTGCCGACGCCATGCTGGTGCGAGATCGTGCCGCCGTTTTTGACAATCGCCGCGCTGACGGCCGACTTGAGTGCGCGCCACCGCGCCCATACGGTCTCGAAATCCGGGCCGATACGGAATGCGAAAGTGGAGTAGACGCTCGAACCCTGCGGATAGACATGCGACAGATGCGTGTAGGCGTGGCAGCGCTCGCCGAGCGCGGCCAGCGCGTTGCGGCCCGCGTCCTCCATCGCGCGCATGGTCGATGTCACGCGCGGCCAATCCACGGCCGTTTCCATCGTGTCGACCGCATAGCCCGCCTCCCACAGCGCGTTGCGCAGATAGACGGACTTGAAGCGATTGACCTTCCATTTTTCGCCGAGCAATGTGCCGGTCGAGACCGCGCCATGCCGGCGCAGGACCGCGCCTGCCTGAGCGCGCATGGCGCGGACCTGGTTCGCGCCGCCAGTGAACCCCGCGAGCAGCAACACCTTGCCGCCGCCCGCGCCTCGCGCACGCAGATAGCGTTCGAGCAGGCGCACCGCCGCGCCGCCGCCTGCCAGCCGCAGCGTCGTTTCCGTCTCGGTCTGGTTGGCGAGACGCAACATGGAGAGGCCGAGCTTTGCCTGCGCCAGTTCGCGCGCGGCAATCGCGCCGCGCTCCCAGTCGGGCAAGAAATATCCGACGAATTGCTCACGCTCCGGCAGCGGCGTCACGCGCACTGTCGCCTGCGTGATCACGCCCATGCGGCCTTCGGAGCCGAGCATCCATTCCCGCAGATCGGGCCCGGCGGCGGAGGCCGGAAAGGTCGGAATGTCGAGCGTCCCCGTCGGCGTCTCGACGCGCGCGCCTGCAAACATCGCCTCGATGCGGCCGTAGCGCGAAGACTGCTGGCCGGACGAACGCGTCGCGATCCAGCCGCCGAGCGTCGAATAGTCAAAACTCTGCGGAAAGTGGCCGAGCGTGAATCCGCGCGGCTGCAATTGCGCCTCGATCCGGGGCCCGGCGACGCCAGCTTCGAATGTTGCGAGCTGCGCGAGTTCATCGAGTTGCACAAGACGATCGAGCCGCGCGAGCGACAGCGCGAGCACGGGGCGCTCGCCCTCGGGCGGCGTCAGATGGCCGACAACGCTGGTCGCTCCGCCTTGCGGGATGATGCGCACGCGATTTTCGCGCGCCCAGTCCAGGAGCAGCCGGATATCGGCTTCGTCGGTCGGCGCCGCGACGCCATCCACCACCGCGTCGATCCGCCCGAAACGCAACCTCAGCCAGTCGCCGAGGCTCTGCCCGAAGCTGGCAGTGAGCCGCGCCTCTGCGCTGGTATCGATGAGCGGATGCGCGGGCAGGCGCGATGGCCCGATTGCCGCCAGCGCCTGCTGGCGGGTCGCGTCTGTGGGTGGCGTGGCGCCGCCGATGCGCTCGCGCAAAAAATCGAGCGCGCCCGCGGGCATATGCGCTTCGATCGTGTCGTCGCCCCAGCCGTTCCACCGCCGCATCGCACGCTCCCTCGCGCACATATTCGCAGCGTCGGGGCGGCTGCGCCAGCCCGGCTCAGGCGGTCTTGTTCTCTTCCAGACCCAGTTCCTGCTTCATCTGGTCGCGGATCAGGAATTTCTGGATCTTGCCCGTCACCGTCATTGGAAAGCCATCGACGAACATGATGTAGCGCGGCACCTTGTAATGCGCGATCTGGCCCTTGCAGAAGGCGCGCACCTCGTCCTCGCTAATCGACTCGCCGTCGCGCGGCACGATCCAAGCGCAGAGTTCCTCGCCGAATTTCTTGTCGGGCAGGCCCACCACCTGCACATCTTTTATTTTGGGATGGCGATAGAGGAATTCCTCGATCTCGCGCGGGTAAACGTTCTCGCCGCCGCGGATCACCATGTCCTTGATGCGGCCGACGATGTTGCAATAGCCGTTCTCGTCCATGACGGCGAGATCGCCCGTGTGCATCCAGCCCTCGCCGTCCACGGCCTCAGCGGTCTTGGCGATGTCGCCCCAATAGCCGCGCATGATCGAATAGCCGCGCGTGCAAAATTCGCCGGTCGTTCCACGCGCTACCGTGTTTCCGTCCGTGTCGATGATCTTGATCTCGACATGCGGCTGAACGCGGCCGACCGTCGAGACGCGCAGTTCGATGGAATCATCGACGCTGCTCTGCGTCGAGACGGGCGATGTCTCCGTCATGCCATAGGCGATCGTCACTTCGCGCAGATTCATCTGGCTGATGACGCGCTTCATCACCTCGATCGGACAGGGGCTGCCCGCCATGATTCCGGTGCGCAGCGAGGACATGTCGTATTTCGCGAAGTCCGGGTGATCGAGCGCGCCGATGAACATCGTCGGCACGCCGTAAAGCGCCGTGCAGTGCTCTTCCGATACTGCCTGAAGAACAGCGAGCGGATCGAAGGCTTCGGCCGGATAGACCAGCGTTGCGCCATGGGTCAGCGCGCCGAGATTGGCCATCACCATCCCGAAGCAATGGTAGAGCGGCACGGGCACGCAGATCTTGTCCTTCTCGGTCAGCCGGATTGCCTCGCCGACGAAGAAGCCGTTGTTGAGAATGTTGCGGTGGGTGAGCGTGGCGCCCTTGGGATTGCCGGTCGTGCCCGACGTGAACTGGATGTTGATCGGTTCGTCGGCCTTCAGTGTCGCGCCCAGCGCCGCAAGCCTGTCCATTTCCGCCTGTGCGGGCGGCGCCAGCAATGCGCTGAAATTGAACATGCCCGGCGTCGCCTCATCGCCGAGGCGAATGACGAATTGCAGCGTCGGCAATTTCGCGGCCTTGAGCGCGCCTGGCTTCGACGTCGCAAGCTCCGGCGCGAGGTCGTTGATCATCTCGAGGTAATTGGAGGTCTTGAAGGCCGGCGACAGGACGATGGCGCGGCAGCCGACCTTGTTGATCGCATATTCAAGCTCGGAGCGCCTGTACGCAGGATTGATATTCACCAGCACCAGGCCCGCCTTGGCGGTGGCGTGCTGCGTCAACAGCCATTCGACATGGTTCTGCGACCAGATCGCGACGCGGTCGCCCTTCTCGAGCCCGAGCCGCACCAGCGAACAGGCGACCGCGTCGACGCGCCGTCGCAACTCGGCATAGGTCAGGCGGTCGTTCTGGTGGCGCGAGACCAGAGCCTCGCGCGCCGCATGTTTCGTACAAGCGGCGTCGAAGTAAGCGCCGATCGTTTGCTCGATCAGCGGAATATCGGTGGCGCCCTTGTCGTGGCTCAGTTTTGTCATGGCCGTTTCCTCGACGGTTTTTCTTGATCTTACGCTTTTGCCGCTTCGAATTCGACGAGTTCGGCGCCATCGCCGACCTGATCGCCGACGGCGAAGCGATGCGCCTTCAGCACGCCGTCTGATGGCGCGGTGATCGTATGCTCCATCTTCATCGCTTCGAGGATGAGCAGCGGCGCGCCCTTGTCCACCTTGGCGCCTGCTTCCGCGATGATGGCGATGATCTTGCCCGGCATGGGCGCGAGCAGGCCGCCGTGGCCGCCTGCGCCGTCCGTCGCCACATGCAGCGGATCGACAGCCGCGAGGCGCCACGCGCGGCCATCGATGAAGACGTGGCGCACGTGTCCAGCTGCGATGACCGCGGCGTCCTTGCGCACGCCGTCTATCTCGACGCGTAGCGCGCCGCGCTCGTCGATCTTTCCACGCACGGCATGGGTCCTGTCGCCGAGCGAGAGCGCGAAGCCGTCGTTACGCGCGACGACGCCGACCGACGTCTGCGCCTCGCCGAAGCGATAGAGCTGCGCGCGCCGCGCCGCGCCGTTGAGACGCCAGCCGTCGCGCGCGTGCCAGGGCGAAGTGGCGTCGGTTCCATGGTGAGCCGTCTTCTGTGCGACATGCCGCTCGCGCAGGAGATCGGCCAGCGCGGCAACGAGAAAGGCGTCCGCTGGCGGCGCTTCGGCGCCGGGAAACAGAAAGTCGCGCTCGCGTTCGATCAGGCCGGTGTCGAGATCGGCGGAGGCGAAGGCCGGGCAGGCGACGAGGCGCGAGAGAAAGTCGATGTTGTTGTTGACGCCGACGACGCGATAATCGGCCAGCGCCTGCAGCATGCGGGCGCGGGCGCGATCGCGATCATCATCCCACACGATCAGTTTCGCGATCATCGGATCGTAGAAGGGGCTGATCGAATCGCCCTCCTCCACGCCGGTATCGACGCGCACGTTCGGGCTCTCTGGCGGCGGCGCCAGATGAACCAGCTTGCCCGTCGAGGGCAGGAAGTTCTTGCTCGGGTCCTCGGCGTAGATGCGCGCTTCCAGCGCATGACCGTTGATGTGCAACTGCTCCTGCTTTAGCGGCAGCGGCTCGCCCGAGGCGACGCGCAATTGCCATTCGACGAGATCGAGGCCCGTGATCATTTCCGTCACGGGATGTTCGACCTGCAGGCGCGTGTTCATTTCCATGAAATAAAACTGGCCGTCCTGCGTGGCGATGAACTCGACAGTGCCGGCGCCGACATAGCCGACCGCCTTGGCCGCGGCGACAGCCGCCTCGCCCATCTGGCGGCGGCGCTCGGGCGTCATGCCGGGCGCGGGCGCTTCTTCCAGCACCTTCTGGTGACGGCGCTGCACGGAGCAGTCGCGCTCGAAGAGATAGACGCATTCGCCATGCGTGTCGCCGAACACCTGTATTTCGATGTGGCGCGGGCGGACGATGTATTTTTCGACCAATACATGGTCGGAGCCGAAGCTCGCGGCCGCCTCGCGCTTGCAGGACGCGAGCGCGGCGTCGAAGTCCTCGGCCTTCATCACCTGCCGCATGCCCTTGCCGCCGCCGCCGGCAGCGGCCTTGATCATGACGGGGTAGCCGATTTTGTCGGCTTCGTTTTTCAACAGCGCAGCGTCTTGGTCGTCGCCATGATAGCCCGGCGTCAGCGGCACTTTGGCCGCCTCCATCAGTTTCTTGGCTTCGGACTTCGAGCCCATCGCGTGGATGGCGCCGACAGGCGGGCCGATGAAGACAATGCCGGCCTCGTCGCAGGCGTGGCAAAAGGCCTCGTTCTCCGAGAGGAAGCCGTAGCCCGGATGGATCGCCTGCGCGCCGGTGCGCTTTGCGGCGTCGATGATCTTGTCGATCACCAGATAGCTTTCGCGCGCGGGCGAAGGCCCAATGAAGATGGCTTCGTCGGCCATGCGCACATGGCGCGCGCCGGCGTCGGCCTCGGAATAGACGGCGACGGTCGCAACGCCCATGCGGCGCGCGGTCTTGATGATGCGGCAGGCGATTTCGCCGCGATTGGCGATGAGGATCTTGTCGAACATGGCGTTTCCTTGCCGCAGTTCTATTCGAGATTTTGTCGTTGGCCCTTCTCCCCGCTTGCGGGGAGAAGGTGGCGCGACGCGCCGGTTGAGGGGCCGCGCCGCAAGATGGCGCCAAGTCGTTTGGCCCCTAACCCCTGCCCTCTCCCCGCGAGCGGGGAGAGGGGGAGTCGTCACATCCGGAACAAACCAAACTTCGTCGGCTGGATCGGCGCGTTGAGTGAGGCCGAGAGCGAGAGCCCGAGCACGCGGCGCGTTTCGGCGGGGTCGAACACGCCGTCGTCCCACAGCCGCGCGGTTGCGTAATACGGGTGCCCCTGCACTTCGTATTGATCGCGGATCGGCGCCTTGAACTTGTCTTCCTCTTCCTTGCTCCACCGGCCGCCTTTGGCCTCGATGCCGTCGCGGCGCACCGTCGCCAGCACGCTGGCGGCCTGTTCGCCGCCCATCACCGAGACGCGCGCATTGGGCCACATCCACAGGAAGCGCGGCGAGTAGGCGCGGCCGCACATGCCATAGTTTCCGGCGCCGAAAGAGCCGCCGAGGATCAGCGTCAGTTTCGGCACCTGCGCGGTGGCGACCGCCGTCACCATCTTGGCGCCATCGCGCGCGATGCCGGCGTTCTCGTATTTGCGGCCGACCATGAAGCCGGTGATGTTCTGCAGGAAGATGAGCGGAATGCCGCGCTGCGCGCAGAGCTCGATGAAATGCGCGCCCTTCTGCGCGCTCTCCGAA
>Ga0209023_10007042_pt1 | contig 11667 bp, 7 predicted proteins | sample LakOneMetagenome_FD_187468 | JGI IMG/M metagenome (GOLD analysis project Ga0209023, IMG submission 187468) | Freshwater and sediment microbial communities from Lake Erie, Canada (SPAdes) (version 2) | ecosystem: Environmental > Aquatic > Freshwater > Lentic | place: Lake Erie, Canada | collected...
CATGGTTGCTGGCGCTGGCTGGTTATCGGAACACGACCGTCTTGTGGCCGTTCAGCAGCACGCGGTGTTCGCTGTGCCACTTCACCGCGCGGGCCAGCACCTGGCTTTCGGTGTCGCGGCCCCGGGCGGTGAGGTCTTCCACCGTGTCGGTGTGGTCGGCGCGGGTCACGTCCTGCTCGATGATGGGGCCTTCGTCCAGGTCGGCCGTTACATAGTGGGCGGTGGCCCCGATGAGCTTCACGCCCCGGTCATGCGCCTGGTAGTAAGGCTTGGCGCCCTTGAAGCTGGGCAGGAAGCTGTGGTGGATGTTGATGGCTCGTCCGGCCAATGCTTGACACAGATCAAGCGAAAGCACCTGCATGTAGCGCGCCAGCACCACCAGTTCGGCTCCTTCCGCCTCGATAATCTCCAGCTGCTTGGCTTCGGCCTGCGGCTTGGTCGCCGCCGTCATCGGGATGTGGTGAAACGGTACGTTGTAGCTGGCCGCTAGTTGATAGAAGTCGCGGTGGTTGCTGATGATGGCGCGGATGTCGATGGGCAGCAGGCCACTCTTCCAGCGAAACAGCAGGTCGTTCAGGCAGTGGCCTTCCTTGCTGACCATGAGCACGGTTTTCATGGGCGCGGCGGTGGCGTCCAGGCTCCAGTGCATCTTGTGGGGCTCGGCGAAGGTGGCCAGTCGGGCCTTGAGGGTTGCGTGATCGTGCTGGTCGCAGGCAAACTGCACCCGCATGAAGAACAGGCCCGTGGCGTGGTCGTTGTATTGCGCGGCTTCTTCGATGTTGCCGCCTTGTTCGAGCAAAAAACCCGAGACGGCGTGCACCAGCCCCAGGCGGTCGGGGCAAGACAGGGTAAGGATATAGGCGTTGGTCATAGCCGGGCGATTGTCGCAGCAAGGCCCTTACTGCATATGGCCGTGGAACAAGGAACGTGATGGGTGACGCGGGTAACGCGAGGGATACCCTCGCATTGCGCCCCTGGCGGGGCATGCTGCTGTACTTGGTGCTGGGTGTGGCATGGGTATTCGCGGGCGATGCCTTGCTGGCCCACTGGGTCACCGACCCGCAGCTTCTGACCCGGTTTCAGACCTGGAAGGGCTGGGGCTATGTGGGCTTGACCAGTGTCGTGGCCTGGTGGCTGCTGCGGCGCGTGAACCGGGCCGAGAACGTGCGCATGGCCATGGCGCATGAGCTGGCGCAGATCGTGCGCCATGCCCCGGCGGGCATTGCACGCGTGGCGCTGGATGGGCAGCTGCTGTGGGCTAACCAGCGTTTGTGCGACATGCTGGGCGCGTCGATGCAGCAAATGCTGACACTCAATTTTCGGCAGGTGACCATTGCGCACGATAGGGCGTGGGTAGCCGATCAACTCGACCAGCTGATCGCCGGGGCAGTCGATCATTTTGCGGGCGAGCGCCACTGCCTGCGCCTGGACAATGGCCTGCCGGTGGAGATGCTGTGCACCGTGACCCTGGCGCATGCGCCGGGCGATGCCCCTGACCATTTGATTTGTGTGTGCCAGGACCTGCAGGAGATCAACGCGGCGCGTGCGGCCCTGCAAACCAGCGAGACCCGGCAGCGGCTGGCTGCGAGCGCGGTGGACAACACCCTCGAAGGGGTGGTGGTCACCGACGCCCACAGCCACATCCTGTCCGTGAATGCTGCGGTGACGCGGCTGCTGGGCTATACCGAGAGCGAGCTGCTCGGCAAGACGCCGCGCACCTTCAAGTCCGGACGCCATGACCAGGCCTTCTACGAGGCCATGTGGGCGTCGATCGCCGAGACCGGGCACTGGAAGGGCGAGATATGGAACCGCCGCAAGAACGGCGAGATATTCCCCGAGCACATGTCGCTGTCAGCGGTGCGCGACCCTTCGGGCGAGGTCACGCACTACGTGTGCGTGTTCAGCGATATCTCCGAGGAAAAGTCGCAAATGCAGCGCATGGAGTTTCTTGCGCACCACGACCCGCTCACGGGCCTGTCCAACCGTGCCTGGTTTGGCCAGCAGGTGGAGCTGGTGGTGCAGGAGGCGCGCGACAACGGAGAGAAGATTGCCGTCCTGCTGCTGAACCTGGACCGCTTCAAGGACGTGAACGATAGCTACGGCCATGCCACGGGTGATGAAGTGCTCAAGCACATTGCGCGGCAGGTGCAGTCGGCCCTGCGGCCCGGGGACGTGCTGGGGCGCATGGCCGGCGACGAGCTGGCCGTGGTGGCGCGCCACCTGCGCCACGCGGACGGGGCTGCCAGCGTGGCCCGTGATTTGATTCGGGCCGTGGCCGAGCCCTGGCGCTCGCCTGACGGACTGGAAGTGGTGGCCGGGGTGAGTGTGGGCATCTGCATGTTCCCCGAACACGCCAGCACCAAAGAGCTGCTGCTGCAAGGTGCGCATGCCGCCGTCTACGGTGCCAAGGCCCGGGGCCGGGGGGCGTGGTGCTTTTTTCACGAGGCCATGACCCAGGCCGCGCGCGAGCGGCTGGAGCTGGAGTCGCGCCTGCGCCTGGCGTTGGCCCATGGCCATCTGCAGATGCACTACCAGCCGCAGGTGGACATTGTCTCGGGCCGCATCGTGGGCGCCGAGGCGCTGGTGCGCTGGAACGACCCTGAAGAAGGGCTGATATCGCCCGCGCGGTTCATTCCGGTGGCCGAAACCTCCGGCGTGATCGGGCCGCTTGGTGAATGGGTGCTGCGCGAGGTATGCCGCCAGGGCCAGCAATGGCGGCAGGCCGGCCTGCCCGAAGTGACGCTGGCGGTGAATGTGTCGCCGCGCCAGTTTCACCTGACCGATCTGGCTGGCTGCGCGTCGTCCGCGCTCGCCGATTCGGGGTTTCCGGCCCGGTTGCTGGAGCTGGAGATCACCGAAGGTGCGCTGGCCGAGCGCACCGAAGAGGCGCGGCAGGTGCTGGTGCGCCTGCGGGGCCTGGGCGTGCGGGTGGCGGTGGATGACTTTGGCACGGGCTATTCATCGCTGGCGCAGCTCAAGCGGTTTCCGATTGACGTGCTGAAAATCGATCAGGGTTTTATCCGCGAGATTCCGCAAAACGAGGATGACATGGCCATCAGCGCCGCCATCATCGCCATGGGGCACAGCATGGGCCTGTCGGTGCTGGCCGAAGGGGTCGAGACCGAGGGGCAGCTCGGGTTTTTGCGTGCACGCGGGTGCGATGCATACCAGGGCTACCTGTGCAGCCGCCCGCTGGCGGCGTCGGATTTTGCCGCGTTGCTGCAGGCGCGCCATGGCGTCGCACCTCTGTAAATCAGGGGTTATGGCGCTAGGGCGCTAGGGCTGCGGCTTGCCGCGCAACGGCGCGCAGACATCCTGCTCAGGCAGTTCGGGTGTCTTTATCACGAGGTCTATGTCTGTATTTGCTTCGTTTTTGATAGCTGATTGCGCTTGATGCACCTGCGCAAGAAGCACTTTTGATCGTAAATTTACCGGCCAGTGGGTGGGCACGCCGATGGTGCGCAGCACATGGCCACCCCCGGCCACCAGCACCACGGTCTGGTGGGGACGCAGCGCTTCTTGCACCGCCTGGGCCATGCTGGCATCGCGTGCGATCTGGATCCGGGCCATGGGGATGATCTGTGATTCGGGCAACAGCCCGCAATGGCCTTCACGCAGTGCCTCGTATTGCCACTGCAGCGCGGCGGGTGGCAGGTGCTGGTCCCAGCGGGTTTGCGCCATCGCCTCGCGCATGCGGGCGCGTGGCAGGTTGCCGCCGTGCACGGGCACGCCGCTCGCCACTGCGGCCATCACCACCGGGCCATAGGTTCGCCAGGGCCAGGCGGCGTCGTTCCATTGCAGGGCGGCCTGCGCTTGCGCTTCACTGGCGTTGCGGGGCAAGCCGCTGGTGCTGTGACCACGCTCGGCCATTTCCATCACCAGTGCCGCCAGTTGCCCGCGCTCTGCCAGCCACAGCACCACCTCGCGCTGCAGGCGTTGGTGGTCGGGGGCGTCGTGCCGTTCGCCGAGCAGCAACACATCGGCGGGCAGCAGTGACTGCAGGCGTTCCACCCCCATGAGCGAGGAGGCGGGGGGTGCCAAAGACAAAGACGCCGGGGGGGCGGGGGGCGATGGCACGCCCGCGCAGGCTGCCAGCGCCGCCACGCTGGCCAGAATCAGCCAGCGCGTCTGCGGGGTGTGTGGGGTGTGCCGGGCGCGGCGCATGGCGTCTGCCGGCGCGGGCCGCGGTGCAAAAAGATGGGTCATGGAGCGGAAAAACGGTGGAGCGCGCATGGGCGCGATGCTACGCGGCCGGACTGCCCGGGGGCGATGCGCGCATGGGGAGCCGGCGATATACCCACCCCTGGGGCCTTCAAGGCTTGACTCACGTCAAGCCTTGCCACAAGCTTGCTCCCTAAACTGCCCCCCTATGCGCAACAAACCCAGCCTCACCACCAAGCTCCTGGCCATGGGCGCGGGTTTTTTGCTGGTGGCACTGGGCTCCATTGGCATCACGCTGTGGGTCACCTGGAAGCTCGAAGGGGGTGCTGCCGCCGTCAACGAGGCGGGCCGCCTGCGCATGAGCATGCTGCGCATGGCCATGGTGCTCCAGGCCGACCCTCCTGCTGCGGTTCAGGAGCGAGCGCGCCAGTTTGAAACCAGCCTTGAGCTGCTGCGCACCGGCGACCCCTCGCGCCCTCTGTTTGTGCCGTGGAGCGAAGAAACCCGCACGCGATTTGATGACATTCGCGCCCAGTGGGCGGTGGCACGCACCGCCTGGAGCAGCGCCCGGCCGCCGGATCGCGCCCAGATCCTGGCCGATGCCGACGTCTTTGTGCTGCAGGTGGACGGTTTCGTGGAAGCCATCGAGGTGCAGATTGCGGGCTGGACGGCCGCTTTGCACCTGTTTCAGCTGTGCATGATGGCCGTGGCCATCATGGCGGCGGTGACCTTCATGGCGGTGAGTTACTTGCTGGTGATCAACCCGCTGGCGCGCCTGCAGCAGGCGCAGGTGCGCCTGCGGCAGGGCGAGCTCGGGACGCGCTTGCCGGTAGAAACCGATGATGAGTTTGGCCAGCTCGCGGCGGGCTTCAACCTGATGGCGCATGCGCTGCAGGCGTCTCATGACGAGCTGGAGCACAAGGTGCGCGAAAAGACCACCAACATTGCCGTGCAGAACGATCGGCTGCGCGCCCTGTATGACGTGAGCGCGCTGACCTCCACTGCGGGTAGCCTGGAGCTGCTGGCCAAGGGGTTTGCACAGCAGATACGGCGCGTCGCCGGGGCTGACGCGGTGGCCGTGCGCTGGTCTAACGAAGCCAACGAGCGCTATGTGCTGCTGGCGGGCGACGGCTTGCCGCGCTCCATGTCCGACGGCGAGCATTGTCTGCACACCGGCAGTTGCCTGTGTGGCCAGCCCCAGGGCCAGGCGCGCACGCGTGTCATCCCTATCACTGCATCGACCGAGCTGGCATTGCCCCATTGCCGCGAGGCGGGCTTTCAGACCATGGTGACCATCCCGGTGCAGATGCAGCAACGCCTGCTGGGCGAAGTGGATCTGTTCTTTCGCTCGCATGTCGAGATCAGCGAGGAGCTGCGCGACCTGCTGGACGCCATGACCCGCCATCTGGCCAGCGGTATGGAGAGCCTGCGCGCCGCCGCGTTGGAGCGCGAGGCTGCGGTGGCCGAAGAGCGCGGCATGCTGGCGCGTGAGTTGCACGACTCCATTGCGCAGTCCTTGGCGTTTCTGAAGATCCAGGCGCAGTTGCTGCGCGATGCCGTGGCGCGCGGCGACGAGGTCAAACGCGACCGCAGCATGGGCGAGCTTGATGCGGGTGTGCGCGAGTGTTACGCCGATGTGCGTGAGCTGTTGGTGCATTTTCGCACGCGCACCAGCGAGGAGGACATCGAAGCCGCCCTGCGCGCCACGCTGTCCAAGTTCGAGCACCAGACCGGTGTTGCAACGACGCTGAGCATGGAAGGCCATGGCTTGCCGCTGCCCCCCGATCTGCAGATTCAGGTGCTGCACATGGTGCAGGAAGCCCTGTCGAATGTGCGCAAACATGCGGGGGCGACCCGCGTGGATCTGCGCGTGAACCGCCACCCCCGCTGGCGATTTGAGGTGCAGGATAACGGGTCGGGTTTTGAGGTGGCTTCGGTGCCCCCGGATTCGCTGCAGGTGGGCCTGGGCATCATGCGCGAGCGTGCGCAGCGCATTGGCGCTCTGGTGCAGGTCACCTCCGTGCCCGGGCAGGGCACCTGTGTGCGCATCGAGCTGCCCAGCGTCACCATGGAATCCACAGCGCGGCCCTCTTCTGTCGCATCCGCTTTGCCTGGCGTATCACCGCAGGGCGCCGCAGCCACCGCGCCTGCCACAGCGGCTTTTGCCGCGATGGCCTCCCTCACGGCACTGCAGAAAGAGCCCACGCCATGAACACCACGCTCACCCCAACGGAGCAGGCCGCCATGCCAGAGTGCTCCACCCAGCCCGTCACGCTGCTGGTGGTGGATGACCACACACTTTTTCGGCGCGGGCTGATCGCCCTGCTGGGGCAGGACGATGGTTTGCTGGTTGTGGGCGAAGCGGGCGATGCGGCCCAAGCGCTGCGCCTGGCGCCCGGGCTTGCGCCCCAGGTGATCTTGCTGGACAACCATTTGCCCGGCGTGAAAGGCGTGGACGCCATCCGTGGCCTGCGGGAGGCCTCGCCCACATCGCGGGTGCTCATGCTCACCGTGAGCGAGGACGCCCAGGACCTGGCCACCGCGCTGCGCAATGGCGCTCAGGGCTACCTGCTCAAAACCATCGATGGCGACCTTCTGGCGCAGGCCATTCGCCGCGCCGCCCGGGGCGAGCCGGTGGTCAGCCCCGAACTGATGGACAAGCTGGTGGCCGCTTTTCAGTCGCAAGGGGTGCCTGAGCCGTCGGCGAAAGCGCCCGCCGTGAGTTCGACGGAAGCGGTGAGCGGCACGTCGGCTGCGGCAGACCCCGGTGTATCGGTACCCAATGGCGCGTTTGCAGGGGGTGGCACGCCACTCTCGCCGCGCGAAGAAGACGTGTTGCGCGAGATCGCACGCGGCGCCAGCAACAAGGAAATAGCGCGCACGCTCGATATCGCAGAAACCACCGTGAAGATTCACGTGCAGCACATCCTGCGCAAACTCAGCTTGACGTCCCGCGTGCAGGCTGCGGTGTACGCATCGGACCGCCAACGGCCCGAATAAACGCTAAACGCGCCAGCAGGCTGTGCCAGGGCGCTATCAAGGCGCTCACAGCGTGCTGACAGGGTGTTCGAACGCCGTACACACAACCTACCCAGATTCCGGTCTGGTGCTGGCTAGGCGGCACATTCCTTTTTGATGCGCTCCTGAAAATGGAGCTGCTTGCGATTGGTTGAATTGGTTTTTGAACTGATTTGGGGCTCAAATCCTTTCACTGCAAGCGCAAGTTGCTCACTAATTTAGAGCGCCTTGCAGTCGCCCCGCTCACTCCCTTTCTCGCCCGAGCTGCCTCGTTAACGGCGGTGGCGCCCGCGTCGCGCGTGTCGGTCTTGTGCGTGCGCATAGTCCTTTCGAACGATGGCCGCCCGGTGTGACTACTCCTTTTGCCGCGCCGTACACCCTCTAGCGAAGGATGGGCAAACACCCCCCAACGCGAGACCATTCATGGCATATAAAAAGAGAGGACTCGCGCAATGGCTCATACCACTTTGCCCCCGGGCGATAGCCCGCAGCGCACCCGTCAGGCCTGGTCGGTGCTTATCGTCAGCACCCTGGCATTCACGGTTTGCTTCATGGTCTGGATGATGTTTGGGGTGATCGGCATCCCCATCAAGAAGATGCTCAACCTGAACTCCACGCAGTTCGGTTTGTTGATGTCCATGCCCGTGCTAACGGGCTCGCTGGTGCGGGTGCCCCTGGGGATCTGGACCGACAAATACGGCGGCCGCATCGTCATGGCGGCCGTGATGGCTGCCACGGTGCCCGCCATCTGGATCATGGGTTACGCCACGGAGTATTGGCACTTTCTCACCATTGGTCTGTTCGTGGGGTTGGCCGGGGGCTCGTTCTCGGTGGGCACGCCTTACGTGGCGCGCTGGTTCCCCAAGGGGCGCCAGGGTACGGCCATGGGGGTGTATGGGGCCGGCAACTCGGGCGCTGCGGTCAACAAGTTTGTGGCGCCGGTGATTCTGGTGGCATTTGGCTGGGCTGCTGTGCCGCATGTGTACGCCGCCATCATGCTCGGCACGCTGGTCCTTTTCTGGATGTTCAGCTACAGCGACCCTGCCCATCTGGTGTCCAGCAACGTGAAGTTCACCGATCAGCTCAAGGCGCTGAAGGACCCCAAGGTGCTCAAGTATTGCCAGTACTACAGCATCGTGTTTGGTGGCTACGTGGCGCTGTCGCTGTGGATGGTGCAGTACTACGTGGGTGAATATGGCCTGGACATTCGGGTTGCTGCTCTGCTGGCAGCGTGTTTCTCGCTACCCGGCGGTGTATTGCGCGCCATCGGCGGCATGCTCAGCGACAAATACGGCGCGCACAGCGTGACTTGGTGGGTGATGTGGATGAGCTGGATCTGCCTGTTCCTGCTGTCCTATCCGCAAACCGATTTCACCGTGCTCACGGTCAACGGCCCCACCACCTTTCATATTGGCCTGAACGTATACGCCTTCACTGGTCTGATGGCCCTGCTGGGCGTGGCCTTTGCCTTTGGCAAGGCCAGCGTCTTCAAATACATCAGCGATGACTATCCGCAAAACATAGGCACCGTCAGCGGCATTGTGGGTCTGGCAGGTGGTATGGGTGGCTTTGTGCTCCCCATCATGTTTGGCGCGTTGATGGACCTCACCGGCATCCGTTCCAGCGCTTTCATGCTGATGTACGGCGTGGTGTGGATCTCGCTCATCTGGATGTACTTCACCGAAGTCCGTCGCACGGATCTTCTGGCAGCGCCGAGCGCGCCTGCCGCAACGGCGACCACCGGCCGCTGACCCCCTTCACTTTCCAAGGAAACACCCATGTCTGCCACTTCTGCCAGCGGGCGCTCGGGGCGTCTGCTTACCCTCTGGACTCCAGAGGACAAATCATTCTGGGAGCGTGAGGGCGAGGCGGTTGCCAAGCTCAACCTCTGGATCTCGGTGCCCGCGCTGTTCCTGGCTTTCGCCATCTGGCAGGTCTGGAGCGTGGTCGCCGTAAGCCTGCCCGGTCTGGGCTTCAAGTATTCGACCAACCAGCTGTTCTGGCTGGCCGCAGCGCCCGCGCTTTCAGGCGCCACGCTGCGTATCTTCTATTCATTCATGGTGCCCCTGGTGGGTGGGCGCCGCTGGACGGCGATCTCTACCGCCTCGCTGATGATTCCCGCGTTGGGCATTGGGTTTGCGGTGCAGGACAACACCACCGCCTATCCCACCATGCTGATCCTGGCGCTGTTGTGTGGTCTGGGCGGTGGCAATTTCAGTTCCAGCATGGCTAACATCAGCTTCTTCTTCCCCAAGGAGCGCAAGGGCTCGGCGCTGGGAGTGAATGCGGGCCTCGGTAACCTGGGTGTGTCGGTGGTGCAGTTTTTGAGCCCGCTGGTGGTCACGGCTGGCATCTTCGGCATCTTTGGTGGCGACGCACAGTCGGTCATGAAGAACGGCAACACCGTGCAGGTGTGGACACAGAACGCCGCTTTCATCTGGGTGCCATGGATCGCGCTGGCTGCGGTGGCTGCTTGGTTCGGCATGAACGACATCGCCGATGCACGCGCCTCGTTTGGCGCCCAGGCAGCGATTTTCCGGCGCAAGCACAACTGGGTGATGTGCCTGCTTTATCTGGGCACCTTCGGCTCGTTCATTGGCTATGCCGCTGGTTTTCCGCTGCTTATCAAGAGCCAGTTCCCAGGCGTCAACCCGCTGGCTTACGCCTGGCTGGGCCCGCTGGTGGGTGCTGTGGTGCGGCCTTTTGGTGGCTGGCTGGCCGACAAGCTCGGCGGTGCGCGCGTCACGCTGTGGAACTTCATCGTCATGGGCCTGGCCGTAGTGGGCGTCACGTTCTTCCTGCCATCGGCGGGCAATGAAGGGCAGTTTGCGGGCTTCTTCCTGTGTTTCCTGGTGCTGTTTCTCACCACCGGTATTGGCAACGGTTCCACGTTCCGCATGATTCCCGTGATCTTCCTGACCGAGGCCATGCGCGGCGTGAACTCCAATGACCCGGCCGCCCTGGCCAACGCCCAAAAGGAAGGCAACACCCTGGGCGCCGCCACGCTGGGCTTTACCGCCGCCATCGCAGCCTACGGTGGATTCTTCATCCCCAAGAGCTACGGCAGCTCCATCGCATTGACGGGTGGCCCCAACGCCGCACTGTGGTGTTTTGCTGCCTTCTATCTCGTTTGCATCGTGGTGACCTGGTGGTACTACGCCCGCAAGAACGCCGAGATGCCTTGCTGATTTCTCCCCTGATCAGCCCGCCCTCAAAACTCAGAACAAGGAGCCCCCGATGAGCCACTTTCTTGATCGTCTCACCTACTTCTCGCAGCCCCGCGAGACCTTTGCCCAAGGCCACGGCGAAACCAATGGCGAAGATCGCACATGGGAAGACGCCTACCGTGACCGCTGGGCCCACGACAAGATCGTGCGCTCCACGCACGGCGTGAACTGCACGGGCTCGTGTTCGTGGAAGATCTATGTCAAGGGCGGCATCGTCACCTGGGAAACCCAGCAGACCGACTACCCCCGCACCCGGCCCGACCTGCCCAACCACGAGCCCCGTGGTTGTTCGCGTGGGGCCAGCTACAGCTGGTATCTGTACAGCGCCAACCGCGTGAAATACCCCATGGTGCGTGGCCGCCTGCTCAAGCACTGGCGCGCCGCCATCGCACTGGCCAAGAGTCCCGTGGATGCGTGGGCCAGCATCGTTCAAAACGACGCCGCCAAAAGTGAATGGCAAAAGCAGCGTGGCCTGGGTGGCTTTGTGCGCAGCACCTGGGACGAAGTCAATCAGATGATCGCTGCGGCCAATGTGTACACGATCAAGAAACACGGGGCCGACCGCATCATTGGCTTCTCGCCCATCCCCGCGATGAGCATGATCAGCTACGCCGCGGGCAGCCGTTACCTGAGCCTGATCGGCGGCGTGTGCATGAGCTTTTACGACTGGTATTGCGACCTGCCACCCTCCAGCCCGCAGGTGTGGGGCGAGCAGACCGACGTGCCCGAAAGCGCTGACTGGTTCAACAGCTCGTTCATCATCGCCTGGGGCTCCAACGTGCCGCAAACGCGCACCCCGGACGCGCACTTTTTGACCGAGGTGCGCTACAAAGGCACCAAGGTGGTGTCGATCACGCCTGACTATTCCGAAGTGGCCAAGCTGGGTGATTTGTGGATGCATCCCAAGCAGGGCACTGACGCCGCCGTGGCCATGGCCATGGGCCACGTCATCTTGAAAGAGTTCTATTTCAAAGACGGCGGCAAGGGCCGCAGCGCCTACTTCGACGACTACGCGCGCCGCTACACCGACCTGCCACTCTTGGTGGTGCTCAAGGAAAAGAAGCTGCCCGACGGCCGCACCGTGATGGTGCCCGACCGCTATGTGCGTGCCAGCGACTTCCCCAACCAGCTCGACCAGTCCAACAACCCCGACTGGAAGACCGTCGGTTACGACGAGCTGGGCCAGGTCACGCTGCCCAACGGATCGATCGGTTTCCGTTGGGGCACCGATGGCCGCCCTGACCAGGGCCTGTGGAATCTG
>Ga0209023_10007043_pt1 | contig 11665 bp, 10 predicted proteins | sample LakOneMetagenome_FD_187468 | JGI IMG/M metagenome (GOLD analysis project Ga0209023, IMG submission 187468) | Freshwater and sediment microbial communities from Lake Erie, Canada (SPAdes) (version 2) | ecosystem: Environmental > Aquatic > Freshwater > Lentic | place: Lake Erie, Canada...
TGGTTTGAGCTTTTTGCTGGCACCGATTATTTCATATCTGCGTTATTTTCATAATCGTACCGATGTGACCTGTGTACCGAGCGAGAAAACAGTTCACCAACTTGAAGCAATGGGAATTGATCGTCTTTCGGTCGTCACACGTGGTGTTGATGTAGAACGTTTTAGTCCTGAACATCGCAATCAGGCATTACGCAAATCATGGGGAGCAGGTGAGCAAACAACTGTATTACTCTATGTTGGACGTTTATCACCTGAGAAAAATATTGATTTGGTGATTGCGGCATTCCGCGAGTTGCAAATTGAGCAGTCGTTTCGTGCAGTGAAGTTAGTGTTGGTCGGTGATGGCCCAGAACGTCAAAGACTTGAAAAGCTTGGATCGGATGTGATTTTTGCGGGGATGCGTACAGGCGATGAGTTAAGTCAATATTACGCCAGTGCAGATGTATTTGTCTTTGCAAGTCAGGTGGAGACGTTTGGAAATGTCGTACCAGAAGCAATGGCAAGTGGTCTTCCAGTTTTAGCGTTCAATGACGCGGCAGCGGGTCAATTGGTTGACTCAGGAAAATCAGGATGGTTGTGTCCGCTCAAGGATGAATGGCACTTTAAGCAATTAGCGGCAGGATTGCCAAAACAAGTAGAGCTCCAAGCCATGGGCAAACGCGCAAGTCAGCGCGTACAACAAATGGGATGGCAGCATGCTGTTGTCCAATTCGAACAAGTACTGGAGCAAGTGATACAACAAAAACAATTCAATGAGGTCTCAAACGTAGAGCTTGCGACTTTCAAAGAGGAGATAAATCATGAGTAAATTTCAATTAAAAATATTACAGATGCAAGATCAGGTTCAAGGTTGGGATACGTACTGGTGTTTGCGTCTGAATCGTTATTCAACACGTCTAGCCGTAGCGCGTTTGTTTAAAATGATTAGTCGCATGGGTGATGGCTGGTTTTGGTATGGGATGATATTGTTTGTTTGGGCATGGTACGGCATGGCAGTTTTGCCCTTGCTGATTCAAATCTCTTTGACCAGTTTGACTGGACTGGCGATTTATAAGTTACTTAAAAATAAAACATTACGCCCTAGACCTTATCAAGTTCACCAAGCGATTATGCTCGGCGAACGTCCTTTGGATCATTTTAGTTTTCCATCAGGACATACGCTGCATGCGGTGTTGTTTACCATCATGCTGGGTGTTAGTTTTCCGTTGTTATTGCCTGTGTTGATTCCATTTATGCTTCTGGTTGCTGCTTCTCGTGTGGTTCTGGGATTGCATTATCCAACGGATGTGATGGTTGGTGCGGCAATTGGTGCGCTATTGGCAGGTGTATCGTTGTGTATCCATATCTAAATAGGTTGATCTAATCGATATTAGATTGATTTGCATAAAAATGACGCAATGTCATACTCATGGTACTATGCTGACAATTTAGATTGTTAAGTTTATATGTTATGAGTGATTTTTTTTCGATTTCCGCTGCTGTTTGTTTGGCGATTTTAGGTTCAGGTTTTCTTCTTCTTGTAGGTCTGTTGACAGGTGTCTGGAAATATACCGCAATCATGGCGAGTGAAAAATCACGCGCACCTTATTATGTCGATATTGCTCATCGTGCTTCTCTGATGTACTCATTCAGCGCACTCGTGCTTGCTGTTTTAGCAGGGTTTTCTGTGTGGTCATCGATGGTGAATTTTTGGGCGGTTCTTGCAAATTTGGTTTATTTTTCGTTAGCGATCGGCACTTATGTTATTCATGGTGCATTGCGCGATACCCAGAATCAATTGGCACGACCACATAAGTTGGGCAAGAAAACCTTACCAAATATCCTGATTTCTGGGTTCATGTGGTCATTGATTGTGGCTGAAGTCGGTGGGACAGTGGTTTTATTGGCGGGCACTGTGAAGCGGTTGTGGCCGATTGTCGCTGTGGTGATTTAAATCAACATCGCCAAGCGTTTATTTCTCACTGAAATAATAAGTACTGAACTTAGACTAAGCAGGGTACATCCGACGATCACGATGGCAAGATTCGTCAGCACATCGAACATTAAGCTATGTACCACAAGTCCACTACATAAGCTGAGTGTAAATTGAATTGAACCTTGTAATGCACTCGCGCTACCTGCGCGATTTCCTTGTTGGGCGAGTGCTAAAGCATTGCTATTTGCGCCTGTCAAACCAACGCCAGCAACCACACCAAACAATCCCACCATGACGCGTATCAGCGTATCTTGTCCAGTCAGTGCGAGGAACAATATCCAGATTGCACTGATGACTTGTAAGAGTGATCCTGCTTTGAGGAGTTGCAAGAGATGGAACCGACCGACTAGGCGACCGTTGACTTGCGACATGCCAATGACGCCGAGTGCATTAATACCAAAATACACGCCGAAATGTTGTGCACTCACGCCAAAGCGATCCATGAGAATCGCTGATGCCGCACCTATATATGCAAACATAGATGCGTAGGAGAACGCGCCAGCAAGGGCAGGCGTGCGAAAGCTAGAATCTTTGAGCAATAATCCATAAGTCATGAATACGTTTTTAAGTGCTAAAGGTCGTCTATTTTCGATCTTGAGCGTTTCTGAAAATCCGAAATGGATCATGATCAAGCATGCCACGCTAAAAATTGCTAATACCGCAAAAATACTGTGCCAACCCAAATGAGTCAGTAACCAGCCACCCAATAATGGCGCAAGAATCGGCGCAATGCCCATGATGAGCACCATACTGGAAAATGCTTTAGCGGATTGTGTCGGTGATAAGGAGTCACGAATTGTCGCTCGGACAATCACCATTCCCACACAGCCTCCTAATGCTTGTGTGACACGAGCGACCAACAATAAATCGAGTCGTGTTGCAAACATACATCCGATTGATGCAATACAAAAAAGCACTAAGCCAAAGTAAAGTGGTGGTTTCCTCCCAAATCGATCACTGATCGGGCCGTAAATCAACTGGCCTAACGCGAGTCCACAAAAATATGCAGGTAATGTTGTTGCGACATCTATCGTCGTGATACCAAACTCCTGAGCGATACTCGGCAATGCCGATAGATACATATCAATCGATAGTGGCCCAAGCGCAGTGAGCGCACCAAGCATGGCAATCCATGCAAAACGATAGGATTGGTGATGCTCAGTTGAATGAGATGAGGAGGTGAGGTCTGACATTAGGGATGATAGATTAAATAAACTGAGATCTTATCAATATATCGATGATGCGACACCAATTTAGCTGGGCTTTTTATTTTTAAAGGTTTTATAAAAAATTGATTTATAAAGATTTGATGTAATAAGAAAGAGTTTATTAAGCTGATCTTAATGCATTGACCAGCCAAAAGCCCATAGCGGTTGCAGCAATTGAGCCAATCACATGGACTCCGATTAATACAAATGCAAATCCAAAGCGACCGTTATTGAACAATGTAAAACTTTCTGCGGAGAAAGTAGAAAAGGTTGTTAAGCCGCCTAAGAAACCAGTGGCAAGCAGAAAACGCATTTCATTACTGAGTTGATTGCTTGATGCGACGACCAAGCCCATCAGAAATCCACCTAAAATATTCGCCATCAATGTGCCATAGGGGATGACAGGATGCATGGCATTCATGGTTTGGGCGAAAAACAGCCGAAGCATTGCACCAAGTGCCGCACCCACACTCACGAGTAACCATTTCATATTGATATGCCTATTCTTTAAGTCATTAAGCTTGCGCATAATCTACTTTTTTGCTGTTGTTTTCAACTCTATGTAGATGCTTTCACAGATTCAAATGAGTAGAATGACTGCCATTAAATCCCATTTTCCCTGTTTTAAATAGCAATTCATCTTGTTGGAGTTATCCTATGAATCATCCAAGCGATTTACACTACACCAAAAACCATTCGTGGGTACGTTTGGAAGGCGATATTGTCGTCACTGGTATCACTGATCATGCGCAAGATGCGCTGGGTGACTTGGTGTATGTTGAAGCACCAGATGTAGGTCAGCATTTGATGGCTGGTGATACTGCTGGTTTTGTTGAATCTGTAAAAACTGCTTCAGATATCTTTGTTCCTATTGATGGTGAAATCGTCGAAGTAAACGCTTTACTTGAAGAAGATCCAGACCTTGTCAATACCGACCCTTATGGTGATGGCTGGATTTATAAAATTAAACCAGTTGCCGTTGCAGACTTGAATGAGCTGCTCTCTGCGGAAGATTATGAGCATTCTATTGAATGATCTAGTTTTCTTAAGAAATAAGTGGTTATGTAAATTTGAGTGTCATTGTTTATCGTATGTTTTCAAATCTCCCCTTACCCCTCTTTTCTAAAGAGGGGAACTTCTGAGGATTTGATGAAGTTGATCAATTCGCAGAAAGTCCCTCTTTAGAAAAAGAGGGATTTAGGGAGATTTGAACGGGATAAGATCAATAAACCTCATATGATATGTAGATACTTATTCCTTGAAAGTAAAGCCTTCAAAGCAAAACTCGTAATCTGATTCAAGCCTCAAACCCTGCATTCACGCCGAGAACAAGAAAAAAGATGTCTAAGCCAACTGATAAACCGACTGCTCAACCACATGGTCAGATGACCAGCCTCATCCATCATCCTTATGAAGCCCCAGAAGGATTCGATGCGGTGCAACCTGCGATTCATAAAGCATCGACGGTGATTTTTCCTGATGTGGCATCGATGCATACGCGTAATTGGCGGTTGGGGAATCATTATAGCTATGGACTACATGGCACTCCGACAACTTTTACGCTGCAAGAACGCATAGCAACTTTGGAAGGTGGTTTGCATTGTTTACTTGCGCCAAGTGGTTTGGCGGCGATTGGATTGATTAATATCACATTGTTAAATCAAGGCGATGAGGTTCTGATTCCTCATAATGTCTATGGGCCAAACCTTGAGATGTTGACGCATATTCTTGGGCGTTTCGGCGTGACTTTACGGGTTTATGATCCACTTGAGCCAAGTCAGTTGCCTGCGTTGATTCAGCCAAATACCAAGTTGTTATGGCTTGAAGCTGCGGGTTCAGTGACGATGGAGTTTCCTGATTTATCTGCATTTATTAAGATTTCTCGCGCTCATCAATTAATCACTGTGCTGGATAATACGTGGGGTGCAGGACTTGCGTTTAATGCGTTTGAATTGCCTGATGGACAGTCTGTTGATCTGACAATGCATGCATTGACCAAGTATCCGAGTGGCGGGGCGGATGTGTTGATGGGCAGTATCGTCACGCGTGATGAGGCACTTTATAAGCGGCTTAAAGCAACTCAGCAATGGATGGGTGTGAATGTGGCTGCAAATGATGCTGAGTTAGTGTTGCGCTCCTTACCGACGATGTCTGTTCGTTATACGGCGCAAGATCAAGCGGCGCGTGCGTTGGCGACATGGTTAGCATCGCGTCCAGAAGTGGCTCAGGTGTTACATCCTACATTTCCTGATTCACAAGGGCATAAGGCTTGGTTAGCGACTGCAAACGATCGTGCGGCTGGGTTATTTAGTATTATTTTGCAGCCTGAATATACGGCAGAGCAGGCGAATGCTTTTTGTGAGCGGTTGAGTTTATTTAAGTTAGGTTATAGCTGGGGCGGGCCAGTGAGTTTGGTGGTTCCTTATCGGTTGTCTACTTTGCGCGGTATGAAAGATGGCGAAGTGCCGAAGCATTTGGTCAACGGAGCTTTGATTCGGTTTAGCATTGGTTTGGAAGATGTTGCGGATTTGCAGGCGGATTTAGAGCAGGCTCTGGGTGGGTTGGTGGTTTAATAGATTAAGTTGGCTTAAATTGTACTATTGATTTTCTGTGAAGAGTTTTTTTCGATATAAGTCTACTGAATATTCTGTGCATTGATTTGGATGGACTTGAAACAAATAGCGCCATTCATCAATTTGCATATCATCGATTACTACATCTGGCTTCGGAAGAAAACCAACAAAACATTCATTAATACCAAACTCAATAGCACTTTCTTCTGCATATATAGCACCGCCTGAACTCCAGCAATACATAATAGCGCCTTGCTCTTTTAATTCCTTTATATGTTGAATAACAAGAGGTATAGGGATTCTCTTGTTCCCATAGTTACGAACAAACGTTTCATCAACGTCAATATAAATATATAAAGGTTTACTCATAATTCACTCATTGAATACTTAAAATTTTATACAGCGTTTGCGCTGCATAACACTAATAATCTACTGTAGTTCTTAGGTTTTCTAACCACCTATTGCATTTGTAATTTTTCCAAAATGATTAGCTATCGAGCCTATTCAACATTCATCCTGATGTCAATTTAGTTAGAGTGACTTGTTGGCTGTGTCTTAATCTTTAAGCTCATCAAGATTTTTGCTCCACCGCCTTAAGGTTTTTAATTTTCTATTACCATGATCTGTCCACATGATTTCAGCTCCATCTTCTAGTGGCTCATATATGGGAAGAAGATCAGTAATGCCTTCAAATTGCCATTGTACAGGAATACCTTTTGCACCGCCTCTGTAGGGTTCTGTTTCTCGGTTGGCAATCGCAAGCACCTTGTCGTAGGCTTCTTCAAAGCTATTGGCTTTAACAATGACTGTATTTTCCCATGTATTAAACATTGCATCAGGATTGTCATTGTTTTTTGCCTCGATCTCAATAAAACGGAGAAGATATGAACCGACATACCAATCAACAGGGGAAGTGTATTTAGAATTTGTCATAGATATGCCTAATACCTGAATTGTGATTCTTCCAGTTTGTTAAAAATAATAAAGGAAGAAGGAGGTTTGTTTTTTAAAGAAATCCTACTTGTTTATCATAATCTTACACGATATGGTAAACCTATCTCTTTTTAAAACTGTTATACGGACATGACTTCTCTTGTTTATCCTGATCTTCCAGAGATTCAGCTCAAAAAAACACTCATTGCCAGCAATTATGCCGAGCAAGTTTTACAACAACAATTAGAGCAAATTCTTACCGATTTCAACATTGATCATTTTGAAAAAAGCCTGAGCTTTGATGATATTGCGGCATTGGTTCGTCATGCGCTAGAACCCGTCACGCTTGAAGCCGAATGGATGCAGGCAATGCGTCGTCTACGCGCACGACTGATGCTGCGCTGGATTTGGCAAGACGCCAATCAACTTACCGATGTCGTACAACTAACACGTGAGCTTTCGGACTTTGCTGATATTGCGATTCAAGCCGCTGTGGATTTTGCCCGACCTGCATTGGTGGAAAAACACGGCGAACCGATCGGTGAGGATGGTCAGATACAAGATTTGATCGTCATCGGCATGGGTAAACTTGGCGCGCAAGAACTCAATTTATCCAGCGATATTGACCTGATTTTTGCGTTCGATGAATCAGGTGAAACGACAGGTCGCCGACCGATTACGGTACAGCAGTTTTGCATTCAGTGGGGACAAGCCGTTATTCGCTTACTTGATACCGTGACCGCAGATGGTTTTGTATTTCGGGTGGATATGCGCTTACGCCCGTGGGGTGATGGCAGTGCGCTGGCATGTAATTATATTTCGCTGGAACGCTATCTGGAGCAACATGGGCGCGAGTGGGAGCGTTACGCATGGATTAAGGCGCGTGTCATTACAGGCGGTAAAGTCGGCGACAATCTACTGAAAATGACCCGTCCTTTTGTTTATCGTCGTTATGTCGATTATTCCGCTTTTGCTGCACTTCGTGAAATGAAAGGCATGATTGAGCGCGAACAATTACGTCGCAATGTCCAAGGTGATATTAAGCTCGGTGCAGGTGGGATTCGAGAGATCGAGTTTATCGTTCAGGCATTCCAACTCATTTATGGCGGAACTTGGCGAGAGCTGCGTGTCGCAAATTGCTTGTCTGCGTTAGAAGTCTTAGGTCATCTCAATTTAATTTCGATCAAGCATGTGGCTGAATTGCGCGACGCATATTTGTTTTTTCGCCGTTTAGAACATGGTATTCAAGCGCAAAACGATCAACAAACGCAGCAGTTACCTGTTGATGCCATCATGCAAGAGCGGCTGGCACAAACACTTGAGTTTTCAGATTGGCAGGCATTATTGGCTCGATTAGACCAATTACGCGATTTGGTTCGTGCGCAGTTTGCACAAGTGGTGGCGGATCGCCGCGCACAAGAGCGTACATTAGATATTGAACAGCTCAATCAAACCTTGCTTGGTCATTTGGATGCAGAGACTCAAAAGCAATTACAGACATTTTGGGATAGTAAACTGATCAAAGGTTTGCCCACGCTGGCGAGCGAGCGGTTACAGGCATTTTGGCCGCAATTAGTTGATGCGTTATTGACCTTACAAGATTCCGCGACGATTCAACATGCACTTTTACGCTGGTTACCACTCATAGAAGCTGTGGTGCGGCGTAGCGTTTACTTAGTGTTATTACTGGAAAATCCGAGTGCGTTATTACATTTAGTACAAATGGTTAGCGCAAGTCCTTGGATTAGTGAGGAACTAACACGTTATCCAGTATTGTTGGATGAGTTTCTTTCTGCTGATTTGAATCAGTTACCGAGTCATGATGATTTAACCGATGTGCTTCGTCAGGAGTTATTACGGATTGATCGCGATGATGTAGAAGCTCAAATGCGTGTGTTGCGATTGTTCAAAAAGAGTCATGTGTTACGGGTTGCTGCCAGTGATATTTTGGCAGAACGACCGCTCATGAAAGTGAGTGATGCGTTGACGGACATTGCAGAAGTCGTTTTAGAAGCGGTGATTCAACTGGCTCTAGCACCTTTAGTGGCGCGTCATGGTTGGCCTTTGAAGGTTTCGGATGATGCAACAAATACTAAAGCAGAACGCGCCTCAGCCGATCATCCTGAGTTTGCCATCGTGGGTTATGGCAAGTTAGGCGGGCTGGAAATGGGCTACGGTTCAGATCTGGATTTGGTCTTCTTGCATCACATCGATGAACAAGCGGATACCGATGGCGAACGACCCATTAGTGGTTTTCAATTCTGCGCACGACTTGCACAAAAGATCATGACTTTATTGTCGACGCAAACATTAGATGGTCGTGTGTATGAGGTCGATACGCGTTTACGACCTTCGGGCGCATCGGGTTTACTGGTTTCAAGCCTCCATGCATTTGAGCTGTATCAACAAAAAAGCGCGTGGCTATGGGAACATCAAGCATTGGTTCGAGCGCGGAGTGTGGCTGGAGATACTGAGGTTCGTGCAGCGTTTGAAAAGATTCGCCTGAACATTTTGACTCAGCCACGCGACCTTGAGGTTGTTCGTAGTGAAGTGCAGGCGATGCGTCAAAAAATGCAAGATCATTTAGGTTCATCAAAAACACAAGAAGAAAGTGGAATATTTCATCTAAAGCAGGATGCTGGCGGTATCGTCGATATTGAGTTTATGGCACAATACGGCGTGTTGGCTTGGTCTAATGCAGAACCTGCTTTGGCCCGTTATTCAGACAATGTACGTATATTAGACGCTTTGGCAACGTCAGGACGCTTATCCCGCGTCGATGCGAATGCCTTAACCGATGCGTATTTACGCGAACGTTTTGAAAGTCACCGTCTTGCCCTTGCTCATCGATCTCTGCAAGTGTCGGCAGCGGACTGGCTGGATATCCGCACGACTGTTCGCGCTCTCTGGCAACAATTAATTGATAGAGCAGCTCAGTGAGCTGTTTTTTGCAGCTGATGAACAGCTGTTGACCTTGTTTTTCTCAAATTCGTGGAGATTTCAGTCGTGAGTATGGCCGATCGTGATGGTTTAATTTGGTTAGATGGAAAAATGGTTCCTTGGCGTGATGCTAAAGTTCATGTATTAACACACACTTTGCACTACGGTATGGGCGTATTTGAAGGTGTTCGTGCTTATGAAACTGAAAAAGGCACAGCGATTTTTAAATTAAGAGAACATACACAGCGTTTGTTAAATTCAGCGCGTATCTTTCAGATGAAAGTTACTTTTGATTTAAATACCTTAGAAGAAGCACAAAAAGCTGTTGTCCGTGAAAATAATCTTAAATCCTGTTATTTGCGCCCAATCGCTTGGATTGGTTCAGAAAAAATGGGTATTGCCGCAAAGACTAATACCATTCATGTTTCAGTTTCAGCGTGGCCTTGGGGAGCTTATCTGGGTGCTGAGGGTATGGAAAAGGGCATTCGTGTAAAAACCTCATCGTTTACCCATCATCAGCCGAATATCACGATGTGTAAAGCGAAGGCCGTAGGTAACTATCCTGTGTCTATTCTTGCTAATCAAGAAGTGACTGCAGCGGGTTATGATGAGGCGATTTTGCTAGATCCGCACGGTTTTGTGTGCCAAGGTGCTGGTGAAAACATTTTCTTAGTTAAAGATGGTGTGATCCATACCCCTGATCTCGGTTGTGGTGCGCTTGATGGTATTACCCGTCAAACAATTTTTCAAATCGCAAAAGATGAAGGTATTCAAATTATTGAACGCCGTATTACGCGTGATGAGTTTTACATTGCTGACGAAGCGTTCCTGACGGGTACCGCGGCTGAAGTGACACCAATCCGTGAATACGATGATCGTCCAATTGGTATTGGTTCACGTGGTCCAATCACTGAAAAACTGCAAAAAATCTTCTTTGATGCAGTCTCAGGCAAGATCGAAAAATATCAACATTGGCTGACTTACGTTTAAGGATAGCCATTGCACTTATGGTTGACGATAAATCGATAGCGCGTGAAAAGTGTAGAAATCATGAGGTTGTGTTGTATTTTTTAGTTAATTCATGATTTGCACTTTTTTATAATATCCAAGGCATGCGATCATACGCCTTAACAGATTACGCTTAATCTGCAAGGAAATTTTGATGGTAATGCAATGAATATTTGGCACCTGAGTGATCATAAGGCAGGTCACGTTGCGCAAGCACGTGGCCTGTTTGCCGCTTTAGAGCGTAGTGGTATTAACGTCAATGTTCTGGATATTTCTGTTTCGGAACTGTCGAGCTTTGCGCTGATTCTATATTTACTCTCATGCGGGCGTGTAGGAAAATTACCTCCAAATATAGATGCGAAATTAGCACCTGATTTGATCGTAGGCGTGGGGCATGCGACACACTGGCCTATGATCCTGTTGAAACGCTGTTTTCCAAAAGCAAAAAGCATTGTATTAATGCGTCCAACATTACCCATATCTTGGTTTGATTTTGCAATCGTGCCTGCACATGACTATGCTGATCCTGTCCCTAAAGTTCCGTCTCATGTATTTATATCAAAAGGCGTGCTTAATCCGCTTATCAATGAACATCGTCATGAAAAAAATCGTCATTTAATTCTGATTGGTGGTGCATCGAAACGATATGCCTATTCTGAAGAAGTTTTGATTAAACAAATTCAAGAGTTATTGAATACATTATCGAATAAAGAACAAATACAAACGGTCATTCTTACGACTTCAAGGCGAACACCGAATTCTTTTTTGGAAAATTCTTTTTTCCAACATCAGCCAAATAATCTTCAAATATTTCCAGTAACCGCAACGCCACAAGGATGGTTATTTGAACAACTGCAACTTGCTGAGATTGTTTGGGTGACCCGTGATAGCGGTTCAATGTTGTTTGAAGCATTAACAGCAGGTTGTCGTGTGGGATTGTTGACAATGCCACAGATTAAAGAGGATACAGTAACCCAAGCAACTGATTTATTGAGTGAACAGAGGTTTTTTCTACCGCTAAATGCGTA
>Ga0209023_10007044_pt1 | contig 11664 bp, 13 predicted proteins | sample LakOneMetagenome_FD_187468 | JGI IMG/M metagenome (GOLD analysis project Ga0209023, IMG submission 187468) | Freshwater and sediment microbial communities from Lake Erie, Canada (SPAdes) (version 2) | ecosystem: Environmental > Aquatic > Freshwater > Lentic | place: Lake Erie, Canada...
ACATTTCCCTTGACCCCTACGTAGCGTCAGGCTGTTGAGTCTCCATCGGAGGGAGAGCATGGGCTTCTCGGTCGGAGAGATTGCGCAGTGGTCTGGCGTGACGGTGCGAACGCTGCACCACTACGAACACATCGGGTTGCTGGTGCCAGCCGCACGGTCGTCGTCGGGGTACCGCGTCTACGACGACGCAGACCTCGAACGGCTGCAACAGATCCTCTTCTACCGTGAGCTCGGGTTCTCCCTCGACCACATCGCTGCGGCCCTCGCTTCGCCGAGGGATGCGGTCGATCACCTCGCGTACCAGCGCGATCTGCTGCTCGACCGCATCCAACGCCTGCAAGGACTCGTCGCGGCGACCGAGCAAGCGATGGAGGCCAAGACCATGGGAACCACCCCGACGCCGAAAGAGCGCTTCGCGGCGCTGACCGAAGGCAAGACCAAGATGATCCTCGATGCCGGCGAGGGGACGGTGCTGATCCGCAGCAAGGACGTCATCACGGCGGGCGATGGGGCGAGGCGCGATCTCATCGACGGCAAGGCCAGGTCTTCGACGACGACGACCTGCAACATCTTCCGCCTCCTGAACGCCAACGGTGTGCCGACCCACTTCGTCGAGCAGGTCGACCCGGTTACGTTCAGGGCCCGCAACGTCGAGATGATCCCGCTCGAACTGGTGGCTCGACGGATCGCCACCGGCAGCTACCTCGACCGGACCCCCGAGATCGCCGATGGCACCGTCTTGGCGGACCTCGTCTTCGAAGTGTTCGAGAAGGACGACACCAACCACGATCCGCTCCTGGAGTTCGATTTCGACAACGGCGTGCTGAGGCGTCTCGTGCCCAACACGACCGCGGCCATCGAGATGGGCGACCGGGAGGCGGGTGATCTCCTCAGCGAACAGCCCCTGTCGCAGAGTCGCTACGCGCTGGTCACCGCTGAACTGGTCGAGCAGCTTCGCGAGCTGACGCTCCGAACCTTCGAGCTCGTCGAACATGCGTGGGAAACCCTCGGCGGTACGTACTTCGACTTCAAGATCGAATGTGGGTTCGATCGCGAGACCGGCGAGTTGCTGGTCGCTGATGTCATAGACAGCGACTCCGGGCGACTTCGCTTCGGGGACAAGGACATGTCGAAGCAGTCCTACCGCGACGGCAGCCAGTCCCTACCGGCTCTCAAGAAGAACTTCGATCAGGTCGCGGAGCTCACCCAGCATTTCGTCTAACGGCCGCGCCCGGCGCACGCCCACAAGACGGCGAATTGCGGTGTTCGACACCCGCCGAAGCTATCGCTGCAACGTGCGCAAGGCCGATGGACCTGCCCCAGAACGCCGGGTCGGTGCGGAGGAGACGTCGCCAGGCACCGGTACCCTCCGCCACTGAGGAGCCCTATCAGAACCGCTTCGTGCGGATGGGCTCACGTCAACAACAAGGAGAACCACCATGAGCACCACGCTCGCCGCGCTCAGCGCGGACATCTCGGCGTTGGCCGCCACCGCAGCCGCCGCCACCGTGACCATCGGCCGCAACGGCCGCGGGTCGGGCATCGTGATCGGGCCCGACGAGGTCCTGACCAGCGCCCACAACCTGAGGGACCGGACCACGCAGGTCACGCTGCCCGACGGGACCGAGGTCCAGGCCGAGCTCGTCGCCTCGGATGCCCACGGCGACCTCGCCGTACTCCGGGCGCCGACCGGCGACCTCCCGGCACTCGCCATCACCGAGCCGGAAGGCCTCGGTGCCATCGTCTTGTCCGCCAGCGGCGGCCGCGGGAATCCCCGCGTGGCCGCCGGGATCATCGGCTCCGTGCAGCGGCGCTTCCGTGGGCCCGGCGGTCGCCCGGTCTCCGGCGCGTTCGAGCACGACGCCGCCCTGCCGAAGGGCGCCTCGGGCGGGCCCGTCCTCGACGTCGATGGGCGCCTGGTGGGCATCAACACGCACCGGACCGGTACGGGCTACCTCGCCCGACCGTTCGACGAGGCACTCCTCGGACGCCTCGAATCGTTGCGAGCCGGCCAGGACCACCTCCCACGCACGCTCGGCGTCGTCCTCACCCCACCGCACGTGGCGGCCAAGCTGCGTGCAGCGGTCGGCCTCGACGCGGCTCCCGGCGCGCTGGTTCGTACGGTCGACCCCGGGGGCGCGGCCGCAGCCGCCGGCGTGGGCGAAGGCGACCTCGTCGTCTCCGTGCGAGTCGGTGATGACACCGTCGAGGTCGACGGCCCGGACTCGCTCCAGGCCGCGCTCGACCGCTTCGGCGCCGCCGACCAGCTCGAGCTCGACCTCGTGCGCGGCGTCGAGACGATCAGCGTCTCGGTCACGTTCACCAACGAATCCTGACCGGCGCAAGCCCCGGCACGCGTCCGGTCGTCCGCTAGGCCGCCACGGCCTGCCAAGGCGGGAAGGCGGTCCATGCACGACGGGACCCCAGGTCGTCGACCTGGGGTCCCGTAGGTCCTTGGAGTCGACGGGGCCACCGTCCCCCTTCGCCGGCTCGTGGCGCAGGCGTCAGCTCTTGTTTGGGTGGAAGCGTTCGAGCTGGTCGGCGACCTCGTCGAACTTGGAGCAGCGCCGTTGCCTTCAACCAGATGGTCGGGTACGCACCCTCACCTCCGAGGCTGGTCTGAGGACGCGCAACCGCCGATCCGAGCAAACCGGCCTCACGAATCGGGGGTGGGTCTCCGAGCAACCGTCGAGCGCGTTCCTTCAGCGCCTCCTGCTCCTGCTTGTCGAGCCTCAGCGTCATGGCCATGACTACCCATTGTCGAGGTGACCGCACGACGGCCCTCATTGCGCCTGATCGGCGGACACTGCCGCGGACCCGGCACGTCAATCAGATGGTCCGACCGGTGGTGCCGGCCTTCTTGTCGCGCTTGTCGGCGCGCTTCTCCTTCAGCGACTTCGCCGGCTTCTTGGCGCTGGACTTCTGTGGGGATCGATCGCCCATGGGACGCTCCTGGTGGGTTGGCCCGGTTGAAACGTCGGACCTGCACGGGCGGCTGCCTATGCGGCCGTCGCGCTCACGTGAGGCGAAACTCCCAGGGATGTGCCACTGACCGTACCCGGCGAGGCCGCCCGATGACCCGGGCGCATGCCGCGCAGCACACTCACACCAACAGTCCCGTCCCCTTCATCGGGTCCGACGGTGGCTCGGCCGGTCAGCCAGCGCACACGTCGGATACCGACGCAGAGTCAATCACCGTTGGGACCGTCGTGCGCCGACGGCATCGGCCACGGCCGTTGCCATCGGGACGGTGGGGTGGCCGATCAAACGGGACAGGTCGCCGGTGGTGACCTCGAGCTCGCCGGCGGCGATGGCGCGGTCGGCGTCCACCAGGATCTCGGCGACCACAGCGGGGAGCCCGGCACCGAGGAGCACCTCGAGATGCGCTGCAGCCGAGACGTCCTGATAGGTGACGGGCTGGCCAGCAGCGGCGGCGATGGCCGAGGCGATGTCGGACAGGGTGACGCTCTCGTCGCCACCCAGCTCGTAGACCTGGCCGTCGTGGCCATCGGTGGCCAGCACCGCGGCGGCGGCCTCTGCGTAGTCGGATCTTGGCGCGACGCTCACCCGTCCATCGCCGGCGGACCCGAGCACCACGCCGTGCTCGAGCGTGGTGGTGAGCTGATCGGTGTAGTTCTCGACATACCACCCGTTGCGGAGGAAAGCGTGAGGCAGGCCCGACGCTTCGATCAGCTCCTCGGTGGCCCGGTGCTCGACCGCCAAGAGCAGCGCGGTGGTGTCGGCATGCGGCGCGCTGGTGTAGGCGATGAACCCGACACCGGCGGTCCGGGCCACATCGATGACGTTCGCGTGCTGGGCGGCACGGCTGCCGAGGTCGGTCCCCGAGACCAGCAGCACCTTGTCGGCCCCCTCGAAGGCCTGCTTCAGCGAACCCACATCGTCGAAGTCGGCCAGGGCGGTGCGCACGCCCAGCGTGGCCACGTCGGCCAGGCGCTCCGAGTTGCGGCCGGTGGCGGTGATGATGGCGGGGTCGACGCCTCGGGCGAGGAGGGCTTGGACGGTGAGGCGGCCGAGGTGGCCGGTGGCTCCAGTGACGACGATGGACATGGTGCACGCTGCTTCCTGGTTGGCTTCGATCCGAGCCAACCGCAGCAATTCCGCATTTCTTCCCAATGGTTAGTACCCACCTTTTGGTAAGCTGCCCAGGTGGCCACCACCGCTCCCGCTCCGAACCGACTGCGCCAGATGTTCGACGACGGCGTCCTCCCCGAGAACTGTCCCTCCCGCGCCCTGCTGAGCCACATCACCAGCAAGTGGGGCGTGCTGGTCCTGGTGGGCCTGGCCGACGGCAGCCAGCGCTGGAGCGAGCTGCGCGACATCGTCCAAGGAGTCAGCGAGAAGATGCTGGCCCAGACGTTGCGCACGCTGGAGCAGGACGGGCTGGTGCACCGCGAGGCGCAGCCGTCCATCCCGCCCCGGGTCGACTACTCCCTCACCCCGGCTGGCGAGGAGCTCGTGGTCCTCCTGTTCCCGCTCGTCGAGTGGACCGTCGCCCAGGCCGCGCCAGGCGCGGCCGAACCACCTGCGGGCTGACCGGAACCCTCGAGCTACAGGACGTCGAAGCGGAGGCCGGCGTGGGCCTCGAGCCGCTCCACCAACGAGTCGCCGAACGCCGACGCCGGGGTCCAGAACCCGCCGCCCACCGTGGCCGGGTCGAGCTCCACCAGCGCCACCGCCGACTCGCCCAGCATCTTGGCCGTGCTGCCGTAGCCAGGGTCCCGGTCGCCGGTCACCCGAGTCTCGATGGTCTTGCCGCCGGCCGTGGTGCCCCGGAACCGAACGTCCCAGTGACCGGCAGCCTGGGCCTTGGGCGACGGCCCCTCCCCCGGCTTGGGGGCCACCCGCTTGAGCAGGTTCCTCGTCGGGCCCATGGCCGACAACCCCATGACCACTCCCAGCCCGCCGACGACGGCGCCGGCCTTGGTGGCGCCCAGCGGACCCGACCCCATGGCCATGGTCTCGGCGTACCGGAACTCCGGACCCCACGGGCGGCCGAGCAGGGCGTTGGTCCGGTGGACCACGCGGGTGTTGACGCCGGCCATCACGAACGGGGCCAGCCACTCCCCGCTGACCTCGTCTCGAACCGGGCGGGTGACGTCGGGCTGGTCGGGTCCCGAGCGCATGTCCACCGGAGCCAGGGCGTAGGGATCGGCGAGCAGCTTGCGCAGGTCCTTGTCCTTGGCCGCCTCCTCGACCATGGTGAACATGGAGTCGACGGTGCCGCCGCTCACGCCGCCCTTCATGGCGGCCACCCGCATGGCGATCCGCTCGCACGGCTCGTCCAGCGACTCGATCGCTCGCTGCTGGGTGAACCACACGCCCAGGTCCGACGGGATGGAATCGAAGCCGCAGGTGTGCACGATCCGGGCGCCGCTCGCGATGGCCTCGTCGACGTGGGCGTCGATCATCTTGCGCATCCACTGCACCTCGCCGGTGAGGTCGCAGTAGTCGGTGCCGGCGGCGGCCACCGCGGCCACCAGCGGCGAGCCGTACTTCTCGTAGGGACCGACGGTGGACACCACGACCCTGGTCGACGAGGCAAGGTCGGCAAGAGCCCGCGCATCGGCGGCGTCGGCCACGATCTGGCGCACGTCGGCACCGGTGTCGGCGGCAACCGCGGCCAGCTTGGCGGCGCTTCGGCCAGCTATGGCCCAGCGCAGCGAACCGTCGGTGCCGTGGCGGTCCACCAGGTAACGACACAGGATCTGCCCGACGAAGCTCGTGGCCCCGAACACCACCAGGTCCAACTCACGGTCCGCTCTGCTGCTCATGGCCGGAGGCTACGGCCCGGTGGGCTCAGAGGTCGGTGCCCACCAACGCCAGGAGGTCGCCGCGGCCGATCTGGCTCAAGACGCTGGCCGCATCCAGGTAGATCCGCTCGTTGGTGATCTGGTCGCCGTCGAAGAAGAACACGGCTATCACCGGCACCCGGAACGCCTTGCCCGTCGGCGGGAGCCCGTAGAACTCGCCGAGGTAGGTGCCGAGCAGGTCGAACTCGGTGACCACTGACTCGTCGGCCCAGTGGTAGCGAACGTTCTCGTGGTGCTGGTCGGGGAAGGCCGTGCGCTGGGCCCGGTGGTAGGCCAGCACCTCCTCGTCGCCGTCGAACACCTGCCCGGTGGCCATGATCTCGTAGCGGGGATGGCCGGCGAAGGTGGCCAGCGTGCGGTCGAATTCCTGGTCCACCTCGGAGGCGAAGTGCTCCTCGAGCACCGCCAACCGTCGGGCACGCAACTCATCGGTGGTCATCGGCCCAGCTTGCCGTCCACCGAGCCGGCGTGCCGACGAGACGCGAGACTCCGTCCCATGCGCATCGGATTGCCCGGCTTCGGGACCACGCCAGACGCCATCGTCCGCCAGGCCCAACGGGCGGAGGCCGACGGCTTCAGCACCCTCTGGTACGCCAGCGCCATCGCCGGTGATCCCCTGGCCTCCATGGCCCTCGCCGGTCGGGCCACCTCCACCATCGAGCTCGGCACGTCGGTCCTGCAGACCTACTCGTGCCACCCGCTCCTGCAGGCCAACCGCGCCGCCGCCACCGCCAACGCCATCGGCGGAGGTCGCTTCACCCTGGGCATCGGCCCGTCGCACCAGCCGGTGATCGAGGGCGTGCTCGGCCTGTCCTACGCCACGCCCGGTCGACACACCGACGAGTACGTGCAGATCCTCACCACGTTGCTGAGCGGACAGCCGGTGGCGTTCGACGGCGACGAGTTCCAGGTCCACGCCGGTCCCCCGACGCGCAACGACGGGGTTCGACGTCCCGGTGCTCGTCGCCGCCCTCGGACCACGCCTGCTGCGGGTGGCGGCCCAGCACACGGCCGGAACGATCTTGTGGATGGGCAACGCCCAGGCCGTGGCGTCGCACGTCGCCCCGATCATCGCCAAGGCGGCTGCCGACGCTGGGCGCCCGGCCCCTCGCATCGTGGCCGGTCTCCCCGTGGCGGTGCACGACGACATCGCCGAGGCGCGGGCGACGGTGGCAGAGCAGTTCGCCGTCTACGGCACCCTGCCCAACTACCAGCGGCTCCTCGCCCACGGCGGTGTGGCCGGCCCGGCCGATGCCGCCATCGTGGGCGACGAGCAGAGCGTGACAGCCCAGATCGAAGCCCTGTTCGAGGCTGGCGCCACCGACGTGTGGGCCGCACCGGTCGCCGTCGGCGAGGACACCGCCGGTTCCCGCTCCCGCACCCGAGCACTCCTGAAGGAGCTCGCCGCGGCGTGATCGGGCGAGCGGCGGACGGTCAGGACGCGGCGGCGAGCTTGTCGTTGAGGAGGCCGGAGTCGCCGAACAGCTCGGCGCGCCAGGTGGCCACCAGCTCGTCGGTGTTCTGATCATCGGGGTGGAAGTCGGGGCGGTTGTAGTCGCGCAGCTGGGCCCACAGCTCCCTGCTCCACAACGGCGACCGACGGAAGTTCGCGACGCTCTTGCGCAGCACGCCGCGCTGGCGTGACGCCGGGTCCAAGAGCACCGTGATCACCACCTGGATCGCCGTGCCGATCACGAACCCGAACCGGATCGTGTTCATGGTCCACACCCGGAGGCGCTCGGACCCACCGACGGCGCGGTACACGTCGAACGCCACTGCCTTGTGCTCGGACTCCTCCAGCGCGTGCCAGAGGAAGATCTCCCGCACGACGTCGTCACCGAACAGGTTGCGGGCATCGGGGTTGCTGAGGAGCAGCTCGGCCAGGGTGGCGGTGAAGTGCTCGAGCGCCGCGGTCACGGCGAGCTGGCGCTGCTTGCTCATGACCTTGCTCTGCTGCTTGAGCATCCAGCGGGTGCGACGCTCCGTCATCTTGGTGGGATAGCCGAGCTCGTCGAGCCGGTCGTTGAACGCACGATGGACCCGGCCGTGCATCGACTCCTGGCCGATGAACCCGTTGACCTGGCGCTTGAGATCGGGGTCGGTGATCTTGTCCCGGTAGTTGCGGACGGACTTCACGAAGAAGTCCTCGCCGTCGGGGAACACCGCAGACAGCGCCGCGGCCAGGTGGCTCAAGATGAGGTCGCCATCGGTCGCGAAGTGCTTGGGGATGGTGGCCAGCGCCTCGTCGAAGGAGATGCGCCGGGTAGGCACGTCCCGCGTGGCGTTGCTGGTCTGGGGCATGGGTCGATCGTACCGACCGGGCGCGGCTGGACCCGTGGTCGTGCCGAGGGTCACGCCTGCTCCTGACCCGCCTCGGCCAGGCGCACGGCCACTCGGTGGAGGACCTTGCGATCCGATGCCGAGAGCGGTTCGAGCAGCGCGTCCATGGCGTCGTTCATGGCGACGGTCCCCTCTGCGGCGAGGGAGCGACCGAGCTCGGTGAGTTCCACCCGCACCGTCCGGCCGTCGGATGCATCAGGGGTTCGGACCACCAGGCTGCGCTGCTCGGCACGGTCGATGAGCCCGGTGAGCGACGACTTGGTGAGGCCGAGGTGCCCCGCCAGGTCCTGCATGGTGGGTCGACGATCTCGCAGCACGCCCAACATCCGAAGTTGGGTGAGCGACAGGTCCCGACTGGAGGCGAGGTCCGAGAGCCGGGACTGGATCACGAACGAGAGCTGGACGAGCGCGTCGGTGGTCGGCGACGCCATCGCCGACGCCCGTTGTCGATCAGGACCGGGAGGCTTGGCCATCCGACCAGCCTAGTTGCCAATGGTACGTGTGCCGTACTAGTTTGGTTCGTGCAGTGAACTACTGACCGACAACACCGGGAGCGCCGACGTGAAGGCAGCCGTCGTGGTCTCACCCGACCGAGCACCGCAGTTCCGCGACATCGAGCTCCCAAGCCCGCCCCAGGGCACCGTGGTCGCCTCCATGCAGGCCGCCGCGGTCAGCCAGCGGGCCCGGTCCGGTGCAGCCGGCACGCACTACACCTCCCAGCCGGACGGCTCGCCCCAGGTGGCTGGCATCGACGGCGTCGGCGTCCTGCCCGATGGGACGCGTGCCTACGTCTTGGCGCTCGACGGACCCATGGGCACCATGGCCGAGCAGTGCCTGGTGGACCCGCGGCTCTGCGTTCCCGTTCCCGACGGCGCCACCTCGATCGCCGTGGCCGGCGGGATGATCGAGGTGATCTCGTCGTGGGCCGCGCTCCACCAACGAGCGACCCTGCAGCCGGGCCAGGACGTGCTGGTCCTGGGCGCCACCGGCGTGGCCGGGAACCTTGCGGTCCAGATCGCCAAGGCCAGGGGCGCCGGGCGCGTGGTGGCCGCCGGCCGGAACCCCCAGCGCCTGGCTGCGCTCGCCGATCGAGGGGCCGATGCCCTGGTGTCGCTCGCTGGATCAGCCGACGAGGTCGCCGCCGCCCTCAGCGAGGAGGCCCGCAACGTCGACATCGTCCTGGACTACCTCTGGGGTCCCGTGACCGAGCACGCCATGGGTGCGATCCTCCGGGCGCGGGATCGCGACGACCACACCCTGCACTGGATCGAGATCGGCTCCATGGCGGGGAGCGCGATCTCGGTCCCGTCGGCCGCGCTGCGCAGTCGAGACCTGCGCCTCCTCGGCAGCGGCCAGGGCTCGATCGGAACTCCGGCGCTGCTGGACCTGATGCCGCAGCTCATGGTCGCCATCGCCGACGGCACCATCGTGGTCGACACCACGGAGGCCCCGCTGAGCGACGTCGAAGCCCGATGGAACACGGCCAACGACGACGGCAGCCGCACCGTCTTCACCCTCTGACCGCCCGAGCCTCAGGGGGCCGGCGGCTGCAGCGGCACGTAGAGCTCGAACTCGGCGTGCCGAGTGTCGGAGAGCTCCAGACGGCCGCCGATCGACTGGGCGAGGGTGCGGGCCAGGGCGAGCCCGACACCCGAGCCGTCGCCCACCGACACGTGACGGGTGAAGATCGCGCCCTCGAACCCGGCCGGGATGCCCGGCCCTTGGTCGGACACCGCGACCACGAGGTGCCCGCCCGCCCGACGCACCGCGACCCGCGTGGAGCCATCGCCGTGGCGAAGTGCGTTCTCCAACAGCACGTTCACGATCTCCACCACCGGACGACTCGGAACCAGCTCCTCGCCGGCGTTGTCCGCCACCTCGACATCGATCTGGCGACCTTCCCGTTCGAGCATCGGACGCCACCGGCCCTCGACGTCGGCGATCACCTCGCCGATGGGGGTTCGCTCGCGAGTGGCGGCCGAGCTCGAACGGGCCAGGGCGAGCAGGTCGGTGATGGTGGCATCGAGCCGGTCGACGGCCACGAAGGCGTCGTCGAGCGCGGGACCCATCTCGCTCGGCTCACCCATCGCCGCGTCCTCGAGGCGGACCCGCAGCGCGGTCAGCGGAGTCCTGAGCTGGTGCGACGCGTTGGACGAGAACTCCCGCTCCCGGCTCACCAGATCTGCGATCCGAGCCCCGCTCGTGGCCAACGCCTCGCCCACTGCGTCCAGCTCGGGTATGCCGACCGGGGGAACGGCAACGGAGAAGTCACCCGCACCGAGCCGACGAGACGCCGCAGCCAGGTCATCCAACGGTCGACCGAGCCGGCCCGCCTCACGAGCCGCCAGGGCCACGGCGACCGCGATGCCCGCCAGGGCCAGACCGGCCACCACCAACCACGCCTTCACCGATCGGCCGTCCGCAGCCCGGGCCGAGGCGATCACCCTCACGTGGACCCCGGTGGCGGTGTCGACCTGAGCTTCGATCGTGCGGCCTTCGGGACGGGTGCCCACCCGCGTGATCCGTCCCTGACCGTCACGCACGACGATGAAGCGATCGGACCGCGCTGCCTGCTGCACCGCGACGACCGAGACCGGCCTCCCTTGCTCGCTCTGCTCGGTGATGGCGAAGCCGATGGCATCGGCCTCGCGGTCCAGCGAGCGCACGGCCTGCTCCCGAGCCAGGTGGGAAGCGATGAACCCCAACGGAAGGCCGAGGACGGCGACGCCGATCACGATCACCGCCAGGAAGGCGCGAAGGAGGCGTTGCCTCACCTCAGCCCCGCTCGAACCGGAAGCCGACGCCGCGCACGGTGGTGATGAACCGAGGCTCGGCCGGATCGTCGCCCAGCTTCCGGCGCAACCAGGAGACGTGGACATCGAGGGTCTTGGTGGACCCGAACCAGTGCTCGTCCCAGACCTCGTCCATGATCCGCTCTCGGGTCACCACCGTGCCGGCGTTGCGCATGAGCAGCGCCAGCAGGTCGAACTCCTTGGGCGACAGCGCTGCCTCCTCCCCGTCCACCCACACTCGTCGGGCGGCCACCTCCACCCGAACCGCGCCTTCGACCAGTTGGTCCCCGTCGGGGGCGCGACGCAGGTTGGCTCGCACCCGTGCGAGGAGCTCGGCGAGGCGGAAGGGCTTGGTGACGTAGTCGTCGGCTCCGGCGTCGAGCCCGAGCACCGCGTCGAGCTCCTCGGCCCGAGCGGTGAGCATCACCACGGGCACCGCGGCGTCCGTCCGGCGGATCCGCCGACACACCTCGACCCCATCGATGCCGGGGAGGCCGACGTCGAGCACGACCAGATCGATCCCCCCGCGTTCGAAGCACTCGAGGGCAGCCTCGCCGCTGGCGACCGACTCCACGTCGTGCCCGTCGCGACCCAGTGCTCGGGCCAGCGGCTCCGAGATGGCATCGTCGTCCTCGACGAGCAGCAGGTGGGCCATGGTTCGGAGCGTACGGGCGGGCTGCAGCCGAGGCCGGGGATCGAGC
>Ga0209023_10007045_pt1 | contig 11663 bp, 10 predicted proteins | sample LakOneMetagenome_FD_187468 | JGI IMG/M metagenome (GOLD analysis project Ga0209023, IMG submission 187468) | Freshwater and sediment microbial communities from Lake Erie, Canada (SPAdes) (version 2) | ecosystem: Environmental > Aquatic > Freshwater > Lentic | place: Lake Erie, Canada...
TCCGCCGCCGCAAGCCAGAGTTTACAGCCACGTGTACATATGGAGTTTCAAATGAAGAATCTTATCGCTCGCTTCGTCAAGGACGAATCCGGTGCAACCGCGATCGAATACGGCCTGATCGCTGCTGGTATCGCTCTCGCTGTTATCACTGCCGTCAAGCTGACCGGCTCGAACCTGAACACCACCTTCAGTTCGGTCGCAGCCGGCGTCTCCGCGCCATAATAGGCAAGCAGTCGCATGACAAAGGCTCCGGCGTTAATCCGCCGGAGCCTTATGTTTTACGGCGCTAGCTGCGAGCTTCAGTTCCCAGCCATCTGATGTGTAGGGTCAAAAAAATGAAAAATATCGTTGCCCGCTTTATCAAAGACGAATCCGGCGCAACCGCTATCGAATATGGCCTGATCGCCGCCGGTATCGCCCTCGCCGTCATCACCGCCGTTAAGCTGACAGGTTCCAATTTGAACACGACCTTCAATTCCGTCGCAACCGGCGTCAAGGCTCCTTAATCGTCCGGTGAATACAGGCCCCAGGACAGGGCCTGCTTTGATCGATGTGTAAATGCGTACCGGCATGAACGAACCTGATATCGCGTATCGCGCCCGGCTGTTGTCCGGGACCGGATTGATCCACGGCAATGCCGCGCGGCTTGTCTGCGCCGCCCTTGTCCTGTCCGTGCTGACGCTTCTGTTCCGGATCGCCTCGATCTGGTGAGTTTCATTTCACGATTGTTCACTTCTGACGCTTAATTTGGTGCGGACCTCAGACCCCGGCCAGATCATGATCCTCGACCTTGCGCGCCTCTTCCTGTTCCCGGCCTTGATGGCCTTCGCCGCGGCGAGCGATCTGTTCACGATGACGATTTCGAACAGGGTTTCCCTCCTGCTGGTGGCAGGCTTTTTTGCATTGGCCGGCTTTGGCGGCATGCCGATCGCCGACATCGGTCTCCACGTCGCTGCCGGTTTGACGGTCCTGGTGCTCGCGTTCGCCTGCTTCGCGTTCGGCTGGATGGGCGGAGGCGACGCCAAAGTGGCAGCATCGGTCGGTCTATGGTTCGGTTTCGGGCCGCTGCCCGATTATCTGCTGCTGATCTCTCTGTTCGGCGGCGCACTGACCCTGCTCATTCTTCAGTTTCGGCAGTGGCCTCTGCCCTACGCACTGAATTCACAGGACTGGCTGCAACGGCTTCATCACAAGACCAGCGGAATTCCGTATGGCATCGCGCTCGCTCTCGGTGCGCTCGTGATCTATCCCGAAACCGATTGGATGAAGGCTGTCGATCTCGCACGCTTCGTCAGCCAGTGAACCTTTCGCGGAAACTTCTCATTAACGCGATTTAGATACGCCTCATTAACCATGCTTTGACGTTTAGCTGGTCAAATCCGACCACAGCGACAGGTCAGTCGCGACGTGACGTGGAAAGTGAAGCGTATGAATACCGCACGGATTGTTGTTCTCGCCATTGCCGTCTGTGCCGGAGGCGCTGCTGCATATCTTGCAAGCGGTTCCGACCCCAAGCCGGTCGTCGCCGAGCAGCCCGCACTTGAAACCACCGACGTTCTGATCGCCAAGTCTGACATCGGCCTTGGTCAAACCGTGACCGCGGACGACGTCAAGTGGCAATCGTGGCCTGCGGCTTCCTCGAGTTCCAGTTTCATTAAACGCAGCGATCAGCCGGATGCGCTCAACCAGACCGTCGGCTCCATCGCGCGTTCGCCTTTCATTGCCGGTGAGCCGATCCGCGAGACAAAGCTGGTCAAGGGCACCGGCTCCGGATTCATGGCTGCGATCCTGCCAACCGGCATGCGCGCCATATCCACCGAAATTTCTCCCGAAACCGGTGCCGGCGGATTCATCCTGCCGAACGACAAGGTCGACGTGATTCTGACCAAGCGCGATGGCTCAGGCGACCGGCCGGGCCGCGAAGTCATCGATTCCGCAACCATCCTGACCAACGTTCGCGTTCTCGCCGTCGATCAGACGATTGGTGAAAAAGACGGACAGAAGGTCGTTGTCGGCAAGACCGCAACGCTAGAATTGAAACCGGAGCAGGCGGAATCGCTGGCACGAGCGCGCCAGAGCGGCACGTTATCGCTTTCGCTGCGCAGCCTCTCCGACGCCAACAACAATAAAGATGTCGCATCTGACGACAGCAAGCGCGACAGCGTCAATATCGTCCGTTACGGCGTTTCCACAACAGCGACGACACGCAAGTGATCGAAGGGATTAAGAATATGAGGCGAGAGGGACACCAGACACCAGTGCGGACCTTTACGGTGCGTGCCCTGTCGTATGTCGCAATCTCCGCGCTGATGCTGAATCCAGCCGTGTCGCCGGTGATCGCAAGCGATCGCGCACCGGCGTCAGCAGCTGGCAACAGCGGTCTCAACGCTCGCTTCATGCCGCTCGGCATCGGAAAGTCGGTGGTGATCGATCTTCCACGTGACATCAAGGATGTACTAGTCGCAGATCCGAAGATTGCCAACGCAGTCGTGCGCTCGGCTCAGCGCGCCTACATCATCGGCGCAGCCGTCGGCCAGACCAACATTATCTTCTTCGATTCTGCCGGTCAGCAGATCGCCGCTTACGACATCGCCGTGACGCGCGATCTCAACGGCGTTCGCGCGGCGCTCAAGCAGGCATTCCCGCAGTCAGACATCAATATCGAAGGTGTCGGTGACGGCGTCATGCTGTCGGGCTCCGTTTCAAATCCAGCCGAAGCACAGCAGGCGCAGGAAATCGCCGCGCGTCTGGCCGGAGGGCCTGAGAAAGTCGTCAATAGCATTGTTGTGCGCGGCCGAGACCAGGTGATGCTGAAGGTTACCGTTGCGGAAGTGCAACGCGACATCGTCAAGCAGATGGGCGTCGACCTCAGCGCCAACCTCAACTACGGCACCGCCGTGGTGAATTTCAACAATGCCAACCCGTTCACCGCCTATGGCCGGTCGCTAGTCGCTGGCAACACTGTCGCCGGCGCTGTCGGTTCGACTGTGACGTCGGCGGGAACCGTTCCTGCCGTCACCGCGACATTGCGGGCGATGGAAAGTGCGGGCGTTGTCCGCACGCTTGCAGAACCTAATCTCACGGCGATCTCCGGCGAGTCCGCGACATTTATTGCGGGCGGCGAATTCCCGATTCCAAAAGGATATTCGTGCGATCCGACCACCCATGTCTGTACGACGCAGATTGACTTCAAGAAGTTCGGCATCTCGCTGAACTTCACGCCGATCGTGCTGGCGGAAGGCCGCATCAGCCTGCGCGTGCTGACGGAAGTCTCCGAACTGTCGAACGACAACTCGATCACGCTGTCGCAGTCCGTGACTGCCAACACCGTCAATTCGGTCACGATCCCATCGATCAAAACCCGCCGCGCGGAAACCACGCTTGAGATTCCGTCAGGCGGCTCGATGGCCATGGCGGGCCTGATCCAGGAACAGACCAAGCAAGCCATCAACGGACTTCCAGGCATGGCGCAGTTGCCTGTGCTAGGTGCGCTGTTCCGCAGCCGCGATTACGTCAACCGCAACACCGAACTGGTGGTGCTGGTGACACCTTATGTGGTCCGTGCTGTTGCGCAGAAGGATTTGTCGCGTCCGGATGACGGATTTGCCGACGCATCCGACCCGCAGTCTGATCTGCTCGGCAACATCAACAGAATCTACGGCGTTCCCGGACGCACCGACCCAGCGCGCAAATACCGCGGCACCTACGGCTTCATTACCGACTGAGATGGGACAGGACACGAGAATGACCATCAGAGCACCCAATCTCACGCGGAACCTGCGCCGCACAGCGGTCCTTGTAGGGGCAGCGGCTGCGCTCGGCGCATGTACGCACACCAATCAAGAAACGGTCACTGGCAGCGTCCCGGTCGATTATCGTCAGCGCCATCCGATTGTAGTGCAGGAAGCCAACCGCACGACGGAAGTTTTCGTTGGCTCCGGTCGCGGCGGCCTTACATCCGCGCAACGATCGGACATCGCAGGTCTTGCACAAAACTGGCTGCGCGAGGGGACCGGCGCAATCGTGATCGACGTTCCTGTGAACACGCCAAATGCGCGCGTGGCGACCGACTCGCTGCGTGAAATCCAGGCCATTCTGGCCGCTGTCGGCGTGCCGGCGCGGGGCGTCACGGTGCGTGACTATCGTCCGACCGATCCGCGCCAGTTTGCAACCATCCGTGTCAACTACCCGCGGATCATGGCGGATGCCGGACCTTGCGGACTTTGGCCCGAAGATCTCGGACCTTCGGTCAAGAACAAGGGCTATCTTGAAAACCGCCCTTACTACAATTTCGGTTGCGCGTCACAGCGCAACCTCGCTGCGATGATCGACAATCCGTCCGATCTCGTCCAGCCGCGCGCTGAAGCTGCTGCACCGACATCCCGGCGCAACATTGCATTCGACAGATACCGTAAAGGCACGACAACGACGACCACTTATCCGGAAGCCGAACGTGCCAAACTCAGCGATTTAGGCAAATGATCAGCTACGCACGTCAAGATCAGGACGAAACCACAAACGGATCCTCGGCCGATGATCACATCGCGCCGGCGCCCCGAGTTTCGGTGCAGGCTTTCTGCGAAACGGTGGAAACCGGCGCCGCCGTTCAGGCCGCAGGCGAAGATCGCAGGCTGGACAAGGCTCATCTGAAAATTCAGATGGGCGGCATGGCGGCGGCCATCGAGGCCTACCGCACCGCTCCAACGCCCAATGTCATTATTCTGGAGACCGAAGGCCGCAACGATATTCTGACTGGCCTCGATCAGCTTGCATCGGTTTGTGATGCGGGCACGCGCGTGATCGTCATTGGAAAGCTTAACGACGTCACTCTCTACCGCGAACTCGTACGGCGCGGCATCAGCGACTACATGATTGCGCCGGTGTCTCCGCTCGATGTCGTCCGCTCCATCTGCGGCCTGTTCTCCGTTCCGGAAGCTAAAGCGGTCGGACGAGTCATTGCCATTGTCGGTGCCAAGGGCGGCGTCGGCGCGTCCACGGTGGCGCATAACGTGGCCTGGGCGATCGCGCGCGATCTGGCGCTGGATTCGGTTGTCGCAGATCTCGATCTTGCATTCGGAACCGCAGGCCTCGACTATAATCAGGATCCGCCGCAAGGCATCGCAGATGCGGTGTTCTCGCCGGACCGGATCGATACCGCGTTCATGGATCGGCTTCTCTCGAAGTGCACCGATCATCTTAGCCTGCTTGCAGCACCGGCAACGCTGGACAAAGTGTACGACTTCGGGTCCGACGCATTCGACTCGATATTTGATACGTTGCGCACCACGATGCCTTGCATCGTTCTCGACGTTCCGCACCAGTGGTCGGGATGGACGAAGCGTGCGCTGATCGGTGCCGACGATATTCTGATCGTTGCATCGCCGGACCTCGCCAACCTGCGCAACACTAAGAATTTGTTCGACACGCTCAAATCCGCCCGTCCTAACGACCGGGCTCCGTTATACTGCCTGAATCAGGTCGGCATTCCGAAGCGACCCGAAATCAGTGCGAGCGAATTCGCCAAGGCCATCGAAACCCAGCCGATCGCAACCATTCCGTTCGAGCCGCAGATCTTTGGATCGGCGGCGAACAATGGGCAGATGATCGCGGAAATCGCTGCCAGCCATCGCGTTTCCGAGATGTTCCTGCAGATCGCGCAGCGTCTGACCGGCCGCGGCGAGGCCAAGAAGCCGCGCATGTCAATTCTTTCGCCGCTGCTCGAAAAACTGCGGGCCAGATAGGCCCTCGCGTGAGGTATCGTCGTGTTTGGTAAGCGTAGCGGATCAGAGACTGACGTCCGGGGTGCACAACCCGGCGACAAGCGGCAGGAGGCTGCTCCCGCCGCAAGGCCGGCTGCGTCCACGCCAGCCGTCTCGTCTCCTCCGATCGCGCCAGCCCGTGCCGCCCCGCCGCCCGTCGTCGAGGCCCGCCGCTCGGACACCTACTATCAAGTCAAAGCCACCATTTTCGGCGCGCTGATCGAAGCGATCGACCTCGCCCAGCTCGCGAAGCTCGATGCCGAATCCGCGCGCGAGGAAATCCGCGACATCGTCAACGAGATCATCGCGATCAAGAACATCGTGATGTCCATCGCCGAGCAGGAAGAACTGCTCGACGATATCTGCAATGACGTTCTGGGTTACGGTCCGCTTGAGCCGCTGCTCGCTCGCGACGATATCGCAGACATCATGGTGAACGGTGCAGGCACCGTCTTTATCGAAGTCGGCGGCAAGATCCAGAAGACCGGCATCCGGTTCCGCGACAACCAGCAGCTTCTCAACATCTGCCAGCGCATCGTCAGCCAGGTCGGCCGACGCGTGGATGAATCCTCGCCGATCTGCGACGCGCGTCTCGCCGATGGCTCTCGCGTCAACGCCATCGTGCAGCCGCTGGCGATCGATGGCCCCGCACTGACCATCCGTAAATTCAAGAAGGACAAGCTGACGCTCGATCAGCTCGTCAAGTTTGGTGCGATTTCGCCGGAAGGCGCGCAAATCCTGCAGGTCATCGGGCGCGTACGCTGTAACGTCCTGATCTCCGGCGGCACGGGCTCCGGCAAGACCACATTGCTGAATTGCCTGACCAATTATATCGACGAAGACGAACGCATCATCACCTGCGAGGACGCAGCCGAACTTCAGCTGCAACAGCCCCATGTGGTGCGTCTCGAAACACGACCTCCGAATATCGAAGGCGAAGGCCAGATCACGATGCGCGATCTGGTCAAGAACTGCCTGCGTATGCGGCCCGAGCGAATTATCGTCGGCGAAGTCCGTGGACCGGAAGCTTTCGACCTGCTGCAGGCGATGAACACCGGCCACGACGGCTCGATGGGAACGCTGCACGCCAACAATCCGCGCGAAGCGCTATCACGTGCCGAATCCATGATCACGATGGGCGGCTATTCGCTGCCGTCGCGCACCATTCGCGAAATGATCTGCGCCTCGATCGACGTGATCGTGCAAGCGGCCCGTTTACGTGACGGCTCACGCCGCATCACGCACATCACGGAAGTGATGGGCATGGAAGGCGACACCATCATCACGCAGGACGTATTCCTGTACGACCTGCTCGGCGAAGACCCGAACGGAAACATTATCGGCCGGCACCGCTCCACCGGGATCGGACGTCCGCGCTTCTGGGATCGCGCGCGCTACTACGGCGAAGAAAAGCGACTTGCAGCAGCACTGGACGCGGCCGAAGTCGCCGGCGTCGATTGAGGGGCATGTCATGAACATGCAGATGCTCGCACTCGGTTTTCTCTCCGCCGTCACAGTGGGCGGGCTCGCCTGGGTTTTCATCTATCCGTCACTCTCCGGTGAGCGAAAAGCCGAGCAACGCCGCGAGTCTTTCTCGCGCAACGAAGTCGTCCCGCGGGGCGACGAACGGATGCGCTCGCGCCGCGTACAAGTCGAAGAATCGATGAAAGAGCTGGAGAACCGGCTCGCGGAAGCAAAAAAGCTGCCGCTGTCGATGCGCATTTCCCAAGCCGGGCTGAGCTGGACCAAACAGCAGTTTATCATCGGCTCAAGTATTCTCGGCGCCGGGATATTCCTGCTGGGCTTCTTTCTCGGAGCGCCTTTGCTGGCTGCGGTCGGATTCGGTCTTGCTGCAGGTTTCGGCCTGCCACGCTGGGTTCTCGGCCATCTGAAAAAACGCCGCGAAGCCAAGTTCATTGCCGCCCTGCCCGACGCGGTTGATGTGATCGTGCGCGGCATCAAGGCAGGCTTGCCGCTGTTCGATTCGATCAAGGTCGTGGTGGCCGACGCGCCGGAGCCGCTGCGCAGCGAATTCAGCGCAATCATCGAGACCCAGACCATCGGCATGCCACTTGGCGAAGCATGCTTGAAACTTTACGACAGAATGCCGCTGCCGGAAGCAAACTTCTTCGGCATCGTGATCGCGATCCAGACCAAATCCGGCGGCAACTTGTCTGAAGCGCTCGGCAACCTGTCGAAGGTCTTGCGCGACCGCAAGAAGATGAGAGCAAAAATCCAGGCCATGTCGATGGAAGCAAAAGCATCCGCCGCGATCATTGGCGCGCTGCCTCCGCTCGTCATGGTGATGGTCTATATCATGACGCCCGACTACATCTCGTTGCTGTGGACGCACCCCACGGGCCGAATCATGCTCGCCGGCTGCGTTTTGTGGATGGGCTCCGGCATTTTCGTGATGAAGAAAATGATCAATTTCGACTTCTGACGAGGGACCATGGTCGACTTTATCATCGAAAAATTTCACGACATCCGGTTCATGACGATGCTGTTGGCGGCGATTGCCGCGAGCGCCACCGCTTTCACGCTGTTGGCCCCCATGTTTGCAGGCGAAGGCCTTGCCAAGCGCATGAAGGCCGTCGCAAGCGAGCGGGAACGGATGCGCCAGCGCGAACGCGACCGCATGAACCGCAATGAAAAGGTCTCTCTGCGCCAAACTCCGAAACAGGTCGTTCAGAAGGTCGTGGACGACTTTAATCTCGGAAAATGGATGGCGCAGGAAGAAGCCCGCGACAAGCTGGTGATGGCGGGATATCGCGGTCAGGCCCCTTATATCACCTTCCTGTTCTTCCGCCTGGTCATGCCGATCGTGTTTCTGGTCGGCGCCCTTGTGTATGTCTTTGTTATCGATGACGGACAGCCCGCGCCTGCGCGGATCGGAATTTGCGTCGGTGCCGCATGGCTCGGTATGCAAGCCCCGATGCTGTTTCTGAAAAATGCCATTTCCAAGCGGCAATTGTCGCTACAGCGTGCCTTCCCCGATGCGCTCGACCTTTTGCTGATCTGCGTCGAATCCGGCATGTCGATCGAGGCCGCGTTCCGCAAGGTCAGCCAGGAAATCGGCACCCAATCCATCGCGCTCGCCGAGGAATTCTCGCTGACGACGGCGGAACTGTCCTATCTTCAGGACCGCAAAGTGGCCTATGAAAATCTCGCCAAGCGCACCGGCCTGGAAGGCGTCAAGTCGGTCTGTATGGCATTGATGCAATCGGAACGTTACGGCACGCCGCTCGGGCAATCGCTCCGGGTGATGGCTCAGGAAAACCGTGACATGCGCATGAGCGAGGCTGAAAAAAAGGCCGCGTCGCTTCCTCCGAAGCTCACGGTGCCGATGATCGTGTTCTTCCTGCCAGTGCTGTTCGTGGTTATTCTCGGCCCGACGGGCATCCGCGTCGCGGAATACATGAAGTAAGAATATGCGGCACCCGAGAGGCGTCACATACTATTCCGAAAATCAGCAGTCGTGGCGTGGTGAAATGGTAGCGCGCGCCCTCTCTCAGGATCGGTTCGCGCTCGCTGCGGCGCTTGTGCGCGGTCCGCGTTCGCCGTCGCGATTGAGCATCTGCTTCAGATAGGCGACGTTGGCCTCCGCCTGGTCGGCGGGCAGATCGGCTTTCACGATAGTTTCAGCCTCGGCAAAACGGCCCTGCAGGCCGACAACCAGTCCGAGATTTTGACGCACGCGAGCATCGGGTGTGCCGCGATCATAGGCGCGGCGCAAAACCTGCTCGGCCTGCGCCAAATTCTTCGAGAGCATGTAGGACAGGCCGAGATTCGACAGCACAGAAGGTTCTTCAGGCGCGATTTTCAGCGCGCTCATGTAGTAGCGGCGCGCCTCCTCATGCTTACCAAGCTGATCCAGCGTGGTGCCCTGAACCGAGAGGATGCGCCAATCGGGATTTGCAGGCGTATGCGCGCGCGCCAGAACGTCAAACGCCCGCTGGAAACTTCCGTTGTCGGCCAATGCACGACCGTAGGCTGCCATCAGCGCCTTGTTGCCGGAATTGGCAATCGTCGCCTGCTCCAGCACGGCCACGGCCTGCTGGCGCTGGCCGTTCAGGCGAAGCGCTTGGCCGTAAGCGAGGGCTGCGGCGGCGTCGCGCGGATTGGCGCGATAACGCTCGCCATAAGACTCAATCTCGTTACGGGATGGCGAATTGGCCGAGTTTGACGGATTGACGTCGGCGCGGGCATCAAGCGAGCCCGTGATGTCGGGCGAGCGCGCGGTCTGGCAACCGGCAAGACTGACGGCCAACAACGCAGCGGCGGCAGCGGACCCCATGTAGCGGGTGAAACGGAAGGAATGACGCATGACGCATGGACTCGCTTAAGAGGTTTGGCGAAGCCGGATGCCGACAGCAATAAACCGTTAACCCTAACGGCTGGTTAATTGGGTCGCCTTGGGGAGCGAGCTTGGGCTGCCTCTCCCCTTCGAGAGAACCTGCTGCCGATGCTGGTGGCGCTGCTATAGTGCCCGTCACCGCCCGCCCGCTCCGTCTAGGACATCCATGCACCCCGCCTTCCAAAGTTCCGTCACCGACAACGCCATCCCGATCACCTTTGCCACCAAATCGACCTGGGAGGCAGTGAACGCCACGCTCCCTGCCTCCGCCCGGCAATTTGCAACCGCAAACGCCTTCACCGCCAAGCCCGGCCAGTATCTGGCGTTGCCCTCCGAAAACGGATCATTGGCGCATATCCTGTTCGGCATCGAGGACGCTTCGAGCGAGTGGCGCGACCTGTTCCGGCCGGGACAATTGCCGGGCTTGTTGCCTGCGGGACTCTATCGGTTTGCCAACGCGCCGCATGATATTCGTCTTGCCACGTTAGCGTTCGCGCTCGGCAGCTATCGATTCACCCGCTACCGCAAGTCGGACGCGTCCGGTGCAAAGCTCATCCCGCCCGATGGCGTCGATATGGAAGAAATCACGCGCATGGCCGAGGCGGCCACATTCGCTCGCGATCTGATCAATACGCCCGCCAATGACATGGGACCGGACGAACTCGAACAAGCCGCGCGTAAACTGGCCTCGGCCTTCGGCGCGACCTTTCACAGCATCATCGGCGATGAGTTGCTCAAGCAAAACTTCCCGCTGATCCATGCGGTCGGCATGGCCTCCACCCGTGCGCCGCGCCTGATTGATATCGGCTGGGGCGATGCGGCGCATCCGAAAGTGACGCTGGTGGGCAAAGGCGTCTGCTTCGACACCGGCGGCCTCGATCTGAAGCCGTCCAGTGGCATGCTGATCATGAAGAAGGATATGGGAGGTGCTGCCAACGTGCTGGCGCTGGCGCAGATGATCATGAGTGCGAAGCTCAAGGTCCGCTTGCGGGTTCTGATTCCTGCGGTGGAAAATTCGGTGGCCGGAAACGCTTTCCGTCCGCTCGACATTTTCCCCTCACGCAAGGGACTGAATGTCGAGATCGGCAACACCGATGCCGAGGGACGTCTTGTGCTGGCCGACGCGCTGGCGCTTGCCGACGAGGAAACACCCGATCTGCTGATCGATCTCGGCACGCTGACAGGCGCTGCGCGTGTCGCCCTCGGCCCTGACTTGCCGCCGTTCTACACCAATGACGAGACGCTTGCATTGGATGTCGCGCGTCACGCGCAGACTGAGAATGATCCACTGTGGCGGATGCCGCTTTGGAAGCCATACGATTCATGGCTCGATTCAAAAATCGCGAACTTGAACAATGCGCCAGGCGGCGCATTTGCCGGATCAATCACCTGCGCGTTGTTTCTCAAGCGTTTCGTCGAACACTCGAAAAGCTGGCTGCATGTCGATATTTACGGCTGGACCCCGAGCGCGAAGCCCGCGCGCCCCGAAGGCGGCGAGTGTCAGGCCGCACGCGCAATCTACAAACTTCTGAGCGAGCGTTATGGCT
>Ga0209023_10007046_pt1 | contig 11661 bp, 10 predicted proteins | sample LakOneMetagenome_FD_187468 | JGI IMG/M metagenome (GOLD analysis project Ga0209023, IMG submission 187468) | Freshwater and sediment microbial communities from Lake Erie, Canada (SPAdes) (version 2) | ecosystem: Environmental > Aquatic > Freshwater > Lentic | place: Lake Erie, Canada...
TAATTAAGAATTGAAGTGAACTTCACTTCTCTCTCATGAGCGTTTGTAGTGCTAAGCACTAGTTCCAAAGAACTTGGCACTCGCCATCAAACGCCCACGCTTATCGGCTGTATATTTTTAATGAACCGGATCACAAATCAGACCGAAGTCTTTCTTTGTTTTCCCGACTTAGCTGCGATCAGCTGAGCCTTGAATTCTAGCACAGTTTTTGAAGAACTGTCAAACTTTTGAAAACTTTTTTTCGTCTTCATCACCGATCAAATTTTGCATCTCTCGATACAACCTCCGATCAGCGAAGCCTTGAATTATATACCGGTTTTTATCCCGCTTGCAACTCAAAACCAAACTTTCTTCACCACCCACCCAGAAGATCCGCGGCAACAACGACTAGAAGCCCTCATCACCGCCAACCTCCTGAACCTCAACATCCCCTGCAATCTGCAGCAGCCGTCTTAGTAGCGAAGCCCTCGACTATAGCACCGTTTTGCAGGGCAATGGAAGAGCCCGCAAAGAATTTGCCCAATCCATAGGTGCGGCACAGCGGGCGCCTGGTCGCCCCTCTATTAGTAGAAGACAACCTCCCTCTAGTATTGCTAGCGTGTTGCGCACATCGCGGAGCGCCGCCCTGCGGGCAGAAGAACCACAGCACGCCCAAGGGAGAGGTCCCTTAGCCCGCCTCCCCCGATAATCATGCCCCTATGGCACTTATCACCTTACTGGACGCCCAACTCGCTTTTGGGCACGTCGCATTGCTGGATCACGCCGGCTTTTCTCTCGAAACGGCGGAGCGCGTCGGCCTGATCGGCCGCAATGGAGCAGGCAAGTCCTCCATGCTCAAGATTCTGGGCGGCTTGGCCAAACCCGACGATGGGGCCCTGCAAGTCCAGCAAGGCGTGCGCATTGCGTTTGTCGCCCAGGAGCCCACGCTCGATCCCGAGGCCACCGTCTTCAAGGCGGCCTCGGAAGGCCTGCAGCGCGTCATCGGGATTCGCGACCAGTACCTGTCGGGCGCGGATGGGCTCGACCTGGACGCCCTGCAGTCTGAAATAGAGGCATACGACGCATGGAACTGGGAGCAGCGCGTCGAAGAAACGCTGCAACGCCTGCATCTCGACCCTGACGCCGTCGTTGGCACGCTGTCGGGCGGGACCAAAAAGCGTGTCGCACTGGCACAAGCATTGGTGGCGCGCCCTGATGTGCTGCTGCTGGACGAACCGACCAACCATCTGGATCTCGACTCGATCGAATGGTTGGAAGAACTTCTGATCGACTTCCCTGGCAGCGTGGTCACGATCACCCATGACCGATCGTTCCTGGACCGGGTCGCGACGCGGATCGTGGAGCTCGACCGCGGACAGCTGCGCTCCTACCCCGGCAATTTCGCCCAGTATTTGCTGCAGAAGGAGGAGCAGTTGGCCCAGGAGGCTGTCATTTCAGCCAAGGCCGACAAGCTACTGGCCCAGGAAGAAGTGTGGATACGCAGGGGGGTGGAAGCGCGCCGCACACGAAGCCAAAGCCGCATCAGCCGCCTGGAACAACTGCGCTCCAAGCGCGAAGCCCGTCGCGATGTCGTGGGCAGTGTGCGCATGGACGTTGCCTCAGGCGGCTCCAACGGTTACCAAGGCAAGATCGTGGCCGAACTCACGGATGTGGGCAAAGCCTTCGGTGACCGGACCATCGTGCGCAACTTCACCGGCACCATCCTGCGCGGAGACAAGGTGGGGCTGATCGGACCGAACGGTGCCGGCAAGACGACCTTGCTCAAGTTGATCCTGGGTGAGTTGCAGCCCGACAAGGGCACCATCCGCCAAGGTGCCAACCTGCAGGTCGCCTATTTCGACCAGATGCGCCACGCAATCAATCTGGACGCAACGCTGGAGGACTTCATCAGCCCTGGCAGCGAGTGGATCGAGATCGGCAACCAACGCAAGCATGTGAAGAGCTATCTGAGCGACTTCCTGTTCTCCCCAGCGCGTGCCCACTCTCCCGTACGCTCACTCTCTGGCGGAGAACGCAACCGCCTGCTGCTGGCCCGGCTGTTCGCACGCCCAGCCAACGTGCTGGTGCTGGACGAGCCCACGAACGACCTGGACATCGATACGCTGGACCTGCTGGAAGAATTGCTGGAGAACTACGACGGCACCGTGTTCCTCGTCAGCCACGATCGGACCTTTTTGGACAACGTGGTCACCAGCACCATTGCCTCAGAGGGCGATGGCCTGTGGCGCGAATACGAGGGTGGGGTCCAGGACTGGCTGCTGCAATCCAAGCGCAGCCGCACACTGGCAACTGCCACAGCAGCAGCACCGGCAGCCGCACCCAAGGTCGAGAGCGAAAGTTCAGATAAAAATACTGCCTCACGCGCATCTGGCGAGGCTTTGCCGCTATCAAAAAAGAAGCTAAGCTACAAAGAGCAGCGTGAGCTTGAGCAGTTGCCCTCTCGCATCTCTGCTCTAGAGGCGGAACAAAAGACCTTGCAAGAGGGACTGGCCGATGGCCGCCTGTACAGCACCGACCCCGCCCGCGCCGCCACCATGGGCGCGCGCTCGAGTGAGATCGATGACGAGCTGATGGCGGCGCTGGAGCGCTGGACTGCGTTGTCCGCCTGAGGAGCTTGAAAAGTTCGGGGCGTAGGGGCGCAAGCTGTGGGGACCGGGCAAAGCGCCCAAATGGCCCAAAGACCCAAGTGCGGCCCTGCCGCTACTTGCGCCGCCGACCCATCAGATGCGATGGTGCAGCCGGTCCGTCGCCCCGCGCAAACGGCTGATCAACGCCGGCGCAATCTGCCCCAGGGGCAACACCTCGTCCGAGGCACCGTGTGCAATCGCTTCGCGCGGCATGCCGAACACGATGCAGGTCGCCTCGTCCTGCACATAGTTGTAGCTGCCCGCGTCTTTCATTTCGCGCATGGCTGCGGCGCCGTCGTTGCCCATGCCCGTGAGCATGATGCCGAATGCGTTGCGCCCCACCACCGCGGCGGCAGACTTGAACAACACCTCGACCGAGGGCTTGTGGCGGTTCACCGGCGGGCCGTCGTCCACCACGGCCACGTAGTTGGCCCCACTGCGAGCGACATGGAACTGCGTGCCACCCGGGGCAATGTAGGCGTGGCCAGGCAGGATGCGCTCGCCGTTGACGGCCTCTTTGACCGTGATCTGGCACAGGCCGTTCAGGCGCGCGGCAAAGCTCGTGGTGAAGCCGGGCGGCATGTGCTGGGTGATCACGATGGCCGGTGAGTCCGCCGGCATGTGGACCAGCACTTCCTTGATCGCTTCGGTCCCGCCCGTCGACGCGCCGATGCAGATCAGCTTTTCGGTCGAAAGCCGACCCAGCAGCGCCGACGCGGACTGCGGCGGTGCGGCAGCGCTGCCCGCGTGGCCAGGCACTGCAGCCTCCCGGACCGACGCACGGCGCACCTGCGCCACCGCTGCGACGCGGATCTTCTCCACGATCAACGAGGCAAGGTCATTGAGCCCGCTGGCCAGGCCCACACGGGGCTTGGCCACGAAGTCGACGGCGCCCAGCTCCAGCGCCTTCATCGTCACCTCGGCGCCGCGCTCCGTCAGCGTCGAGATCATCACCACCGGCATGGGGCGCAACCGCATCAGGCGGCCCAGAAAATCGATGCCGTCCATGCGGGGCATCTCGACATCCAGCGTGATGACATCGGGATTGAGCTCGCGAATCATCTCGCGGGCTATCAAGGGGTCATTGGCAGTGCCAATGCACTCCATGTCCCGCTGCCGGTTGATGATCTCGGACAGCAGACTCCGGACCAGTGCCGAATCGTCCACCACGATCACCCGGATTTTCCTGCTCATTCACTCACGCTTTCTTTAAAACAGATCCACAGAACCACCCGAGGTGGTCTTGGCAACGGTAGCCGCATTGCCCTTGACTTCCTGAGCCACCAGGGCCTCCGGATGGGCGTGGGCCAGTCGCTTGACCATGGCTTTCCCGGTCACGGGAAAGAAGACCACCTTGCGCGGATAGATGTCCAGCACGTCTTCGGAGACGATGGGAATGCGCTCGGTATGCAGGTAGTTCAGAACAAAATTGGTGTTGCGCTCGCCGACGTTCATGGTCGTGAAGTTGTGCATGACCTGCGCACCGCCAAAGATCTTGGCCTGCATGGTCTCGCGCCGGGCACCCTGCTTCATCATTTCGTTGATGAGCAGTTCCATTGCGTACGAGCCGTAGCGCCCCGATGCATCCGCGATATCGCCATCGGGCAGCATGAAGTGGTTCATGCCACCGATGCGCGCCCGGCTGTCCCACAAACATGCGGCGATGCACGAGCCCAGCACCGTCATGATGACCATGTTTTCATCGGCAACGAAATACTCCCCCGGCAGGACCTTCACCGCGTTGTGCTGAAAGTGATGGTCGAGGTAGAAGAACGACGCTTCGCCCGGCTTGCGGCCACGCGCCTTGAGGTCTTGCAGCGAAGACTCCCGGGCAGGTCCGGTCCCCGGCGTGTAGATGTCTGCGCTCAGCGGTGCAATGCGCGGTGCGCGGCGCCGCTCTGCCGAGCCGCTCGCGGCAGCCGCCAGAGAAGGGGAGGATCCTGCTTGGATGTTGGTCATGGTGCTAGGTGCGGTGCGACAACATGGACAGGTCAACGGCGCTCGTACACCGTCTTGCCACGCAGCGTAAACAGGTCTCTGGATTCACTGAAATTCTCTGCATGGCCCACAAACAGCATGCCACCGGGCTTGAGCACCCTGTGGATTCGTTCCAGCACCCGCCGCTGGGTGGGCGCATCGAAGTAGATCATGACGTTGCGGCAAAAGACCACGTCGAACGGCTCCTTGAAAGGCCAGTCGTCGCGAATGAGGTTGACGCTCATGAAGTCGATGGCGCGGCGCAGCTCGGGCTTGGCCCGCACCATGCCGGTGTTGCCCGCCTTGCCGCGCAGAAAAAACTTCTGCAGGCGCTCGGGACTGAGGCCCTTGAGGCCGTCCAGCCGGTACACGCCCTGCGCCGCAGTCGCCAGCACCCGAGAATCGATGTCGCTGGCCGTGAGCTTGAACGAACCATTGGCCCCCAGCGCTTCGAAAGCGGTCATGACGATGGAGTAAGGCTCCTCGCCCGTGGACGCAGCGTTGCACCAGACACGCCAGTTGGTACCCGGCTTGCCCCGCAGGTGCGAAGCAAAAATTTCGAAATGGTGCTGCTCGCGGAAGAAGGCCGTGAGGTTGGTCGTGAGCGCGTTGATGAACTCTTGCCACTCGGGGCCGTCGTGCGTCTCCAGCCAACCCAGGTAGTCATGAAAACTCGAATGGCCGGTATCCCGCAGGCGGCGGGACAGGCGGCTGTACACCATGGCGTGCTTGCCATCGTGCAGACTGATACCCGCGCGCTGGTAGATCAACGCCTGGACGCGTGCAAAGTCCGCATTGGTCCAGACGAACTCGCGCCCTTGCGCCAAAGGCCCCGATGGAGCCCCGGCCATGGCGGATTCCGCCCTGGACGTGGGGGGTCGGGCGGAAGCAGATGCGCTGGTGGGTTGGGCCATATTGATCATCCGACGGGAAGTTCTGTTCACTCCAAGAGATCTGCAAGCCACAGTGGCGACGCGGCACACTGCCGCCGTCGCCGGTCCATGCGGGTGTGGCCTATTCGGTGGCCGCCACCAGCCCCATGTCTACGCCGGACATGAGCTTTTCGATATCCAGCAGGATCAGCATGCGCTCACCCACCGAGCCCAGGCCCAGGATGCAGCTGGCATCGATCGCGCTTTCGATATCGGGTGCGGAACGGATGCTTTCAGGCGTCAGCTCCATCACATCGCTCACCGAGTCCACCACGATCCCGACCACCCGGTTGCGCAGGTTCAGGATGATGACCACCGTGAAACTGTTGTAGTCGGCCTGCGCGCAGTTGAACTTGATGCGCATGTCCACGATGGGCACGATGGTGCCGCGCAGATTGACCACGCCCTTGATGAAGCTCGGGGCGTTCGCAATGCGTGTCGGCGGCTCGTAGCCCCGGATTTCCTGCACCTTCAGGATATCGATCCCGTACTCTTCCTGATCGAGACGGAAAGTGAGGTATTCCCGCGTACCGGTTGGCACCGCTTCTGCTGTCTTTCCAATCACACTCATGGTGCACACTCCTTTTTAAGCCGCGCCGCCGCAGCGGGCCGGCGCGCTCGAATCGCTTGAAACTAGTGGCGCGCCCTGCGCACCAGACCGCCCGTATCCAGAATCAGGGCCACCGTGCCGTCGCCCAGAATGGTCGCGCCAGACACGTTGGGGACCTTGCGGTAGTTCGACTCCAGGTTCTTGACCACCACCTGGTGCTGGCCCAGAAGCTCATCCACCAACAGGGCAACGCGGCTGCCATCGGCCTCCACCACCACCATGATGTTGCTGGACTTGTTGGGGTCGAAGCGCGGCACCTGGAAGATCTTCTCCAGCGCGATCACCGGCATGTACTCGTCGCGCACCTTCACCAGCTGGGAGCCTTGCGCCACGGTGCTCACGTCGTCCGAGTTGACCTGGAAGGACTCCACCACCGACGACAGCGGCAGGATGTAGACCTCGTCGCTCACTCCGACCGACATCCCGTCCATGATGGCCAGCGTCAGCGGCAGGCGCACGGAGACCTTCATGCCGTAGCCTTCGGCGGAATCGATCTCGACCGAGCCGTTGAGCGCTGCGATATTGCGCTTGACCACGTCCATACCCACACCGCGGCCGGACACGTCCGTGACCTCGTCGGCGGTGGAGAAGCCCGGCGCGAAGATCAACTGCCACACCTCGGCATCGCTCATCTGCTCGGACACTTCCAGGCCGCGCTCCTGGGCTTTCTTCAGGATTTTGTCGCGCGACAGCCCGCGGCCGTCGTCGCGCACCTCGATCACGATCGAACCGCCCTGGTGGGACGCCGACAGCGTGATGGTGCCGTGCTCCGACTTGCCCTTGGCCAGGCGGTCGGCCGGCATCTCGATGCCGTGGTCGCAGCTGTTGCGCACCAGGTGGGTCAGTGGGTCGGTGATCTTCTCGACCAGGCCCTTGTCCAGCTCGGTGGCTTCGCCCAGCGTGACGAGCTCCACTTTCTTGCCCAGCTTGTTGGCCAGGTCGCGCAGCATGCGCGGGAACCGGCTGAACACGATGGACATGGGGATCATGCGGATCGACATGACCGATTCCTGCAGATCGCGCGTGTTGCGATCCAGATCGGCCAGGCCCGCCAGCAGCTGCTGGTAGGCGCCGGCATCCAGGCCACGGCTGTTTTGCGCCAGCATCGCCTGCGTGATCACCAGCTCGCCCACCAAGTTGATGAGCTGGTCGACCTTCTTGACGTCCACCCGGATGGTGGTGGATTCCATTTGGGCCTGGATCGCGGCTTTGGGCTCGGCAGCCTTGGGAGCTGCAGCCTTGGCCTGCGCAGGAGCCTGCGCCACAGCCTGTGGCGCGTCCGACGGTGCACCGGGAGCGTCGCTGAAGAAACCGTAGGGCGCCTCGCTGCCAGACGCGTCGACAGCGACCAGAATTTCCTCGTCGTCTGCGACCGGCTCAGCTGTGTCCGCAGCGGCAGCCGCATCGCGGATGAGCACCTGTTCCTTGGCCACATGGAACGCGAACAGGTCCAGCAGGTCGTCGTCGGTGGAGGTGGTTTCCACTGCGAACAGGCGGGTGTTGGGCTGCGAGCTCTCCAGATCCTGGATCGCTCCCAGACCTGGAATGTCACGGAACAACTCCTTGATGGCGTCGACCTGCTGCAAACGCTCCAGCGGGCCGATTTGAATGTGGAGTTTGCGTGCCTGCCCTGCCACGGCTGGCGTTGCCGCCTTGGGCGCAGGTGCGGCTGCTACCGGAGCAGGCGCTGGCGCCGGGGCTGGGGGCGGCGGTGCCGCTGCAGCGGTGGCCTCGCCAGGCACTTGTCCGGCGGCCAGGTCGCTGATGCGGCGCACCAGCGATGCGGTGGACACCGTCTCGCCCTGGCCACCCGCCTGGTGGCGGGCCAGCAGACTGCGCGAAGCGTCGGCGGACTCCAGCAGCACATCGACCATCTGCGGGATCGGCTGCAGCTCGTGGCGGCGCAGCTTGTCCAGCAGCGACTCCATCTGGTGCGTCAGCTCCGCGACGTCCGAAAAGCCGAACGTGGCAGAGCCGCCCTTGATCGAGTGGGCGCAACGGAAGATCCCGTTGAGTTCCTCGTCATTGGCATTGACCAAGTCCAGATTGAGGAGCATGTGCTCCATCTGGTCGAGGTTCTCGCCGGCCTCTTCAAAGAAGATCTGGTAGAACTGGCTCAGGTCGAAGTCAGCGCCCCCGCCCGATCCTTCTTGGTAGGTATCCGCCATCGTAGGCTCCTGCTGTGTACTGGGTAGTCCGGGCCGACTGGGCTCAGCGGATCACTTTTTGGATGACTTCGATCAGGCGATTGGGGTCGAACGGCTTGACCAGCCACCCCGTTGCGCCTGCGGTGCGCCCTGCCTGCTTCATCTGGTCACTGGACTCGGTGGTCAGGATCAGAATGGGAATGGTCTTGAATTTGGGGTTCTCGCGCAGTTTGCGGGTCAGTCCGATCCCGTCGAGCCGCGGCATGTTCTGGTCGGCCAGCACGAGATCGATATCGTGACTCTCGGCCTTCTCCAGGGCATCCTGCCCATCCACCGCCTCCACAACGTGATAGCCGGCACCCGTCAGGGTGAACGACACCATTTTCCGCATGGAGGGTGAATCATCTACGGCAAGGATCGATTGCATGTATGGCTCCAACTGACTTGAATATATAGGTTAACCAGCGGTGTAAAGGTCAGAACAGGTCCACCGAACCTGCATCCATCTCGCTCTGCGTGACCGGGTTCGGACGGTCCGGCGCCATTTCGGCAAAAGGCGCGGCCTCCTCACCATCTTCATGGCCCATGGCCTCCGAGGCCAGCCGGAAAGCGCATCCCTGCAGAACCTTGGTGGTGTGCCAGATCAATTGGGACGCCATGTCCTGGAACTGAAGCTCCGTCACGGCATTGCGCAGCGCAGCCCGCGCAGCCACCAGTTCGGGCGAATGGGCCACGGTCTCATCGGTCAGCACCGCATTGGCCTCACCAAAGCGTTCCATGAGGTTGTCGGTGGCATGGCTCAGCAGGCCCTCCAGCCGGTGGAGGTCGTGCATGACGACCAGCAACGAGTCTTGCAACTCTGCCGCCACCATGACGGGAACCTGGACAGCAGGTCCTCCAGAGGTTGTTAGCGTAGATTGCATCGTTTCTCCATCGCAGCACGCAGCAGCACAGCACGCAAAAACACAAGACTACGATACACGCACAACAGCCAAAACCGGTGCACGCACCGAGGCGTTATCGCCCATTGGACGCGTACGCCCCACCCGCCCCAACCGGACAAACACCCTTGTTTGTTCCAATTTGTATCCTATGATAGCGCCCCTATGGTCACCATAGCATCAGACCAGACCCTGAACATCCTGCATCTTGAAGATTCACTGACAGATCACGACCTCACGGCCCGGATCTTGAAGCGATCCGGCCTTCGATGCCACCTCCAAAGGGTGGATTCGCTTCTCGAATTTCAAAAATTCACCGATCAGCAGGCTTTTGACGTCATCCTGGCGGATTACCGGCTGCCAGGATTCACTGCACTGGATGCCTGGTCGCATGTGGCGCAAAAGCCGCAACATCCCCCGTTCGTGCTGCTTTCTGGCGCTATTGGCGAAGCCGCCGCCGTCGATGCGATGCGCCTGGGGATCGCCGACTACCTGCTCAAGGATGATCTGCAGCGCCTGCCGCACGTGATCGCACGGGCGATCGAGGTGCACGAGGCCCGCCGGGCGCGCGAGCAGGCCGTCGCGGACCTGGCCGCCTCCGAGCGGCGGCTGGCAGACCTGACCGAGCACCTGCAGTTGTCGATAGAGCAAGAGCGTGCATCCATTGCCCGCGAAATCCACGACGACATCGGCGGCGCCCTGACGGCAGTGCGTTTTGATGTGGCGTGGATCGGACGCCACAGCGCGGACCCGGCCATGCAGGAGCACGCTAACTCTGCCACCGACATGCTCCAGCACGCCATTGGCGCCAGCCAGCGCATCATGATGAACCTGCGCCCCCCCATCCTCGAGCAGGGCCTGGTGGCTGCCGTTCAGTGGCTGGCCGCCGGCTTCGAGCGCCGCACCGGCGTCCCGGCCCGGGTGGTCAGCAGCAGCGAGACCGTGCACACGGCCCCGGAGGTCCAGCTGGTGGCCTACCGCACCGCCCAAGAGGCACTGACCAACATCTCCAAGCACGCACAGCCCCGCAAGGTGCACATCGACCTGTCCGACAGGGAGGGAGTGCTGACCCTCGAAGTGACCGATGACGGGAAGGGTATCGACGCGCAGATGCTCGACAAGCCCAAGGCTTTCGGCCTCAAAGGCCTGCACGAGCGTGCCCGCACCGTCGGGGGATGGCTGGATATCAGCAGCCGGCCGGGCCACGGAACCTCCGTGATCCTGTCCATACCGCTAACATCACAGGCCATACCACCCGATTCTGGAGATGCTCAGTGATTCATGTGGTTCTGTGCGATGACCATGCCGTGCTGCGGCGTGGGATTCGCGACACACTGGCCGATGCGCCCGACATCGAGGTCACGGGCGAAGCCGGGGGGTATTCCGAGCTCCGGGACGTGCTGCGCACCGCCACCTGCGACGTGCTGCTGCTCGACCTGAACATGCCCGGCCGCAGCGGCCTGGAAGTGCTCACCAGCCTGCGCGAAACCCACTCGGCCATCAAGGTCCTGGTGGTGTCGATGTACCCCGAAGACCAGTACGCCCTGCGCTGCCTCAAAGCCGGCGCACAGGGCTATGCCAACAAGGCCGGCGACCCGGTCGAGCTGATTGCAGCCGTGCGCACCGTCATGCAGGGCCGCAAGTACCTCACGGCAGAGGTGGCGCAGATGCTGGCCGACAGCCTGGCGCAGCCGACACCGGAATTGCCTCACACCACGCTGTCCGAACGGGAGCTGCAGACCCTGGTCAAGATCGCGTCCGGCAGGCGCCTGTCGGACATTGCCGAAGAGTTGATGCTGAGCCCCAAGACCGTGAGCGTCTACCGCTCTCGGGTGCTGGAGAAACTCAAGCTTTCCAACAACGCGGAACTCACGGTCTACGCCATCCGCAACGGCCTGGTGTAGCGCAGGGCTGCACGCTGCGTCCGCGGCAGCATCAGCACCATCCATCACCCGCAGCACGGCGGTGACGCCCGCAAGCTACCGGGCGAAAAGATCCACTGCCTTTTGCATCAGCGCCAGCACGGGCTGCTCCAGCAGGGGCAGCGTCGCCGCAATGCCCAGCATGCCCACCGTGAGCGTGACGGGAAACCCCACCGAGTAGATGTTCATCTGCGGGGCCACCCGCGAAATGATGCCCAGGGTCAGGTTGACGAAGAGCAGCAGCGCAATCATGGGCAGCGCAATCCACAGCGCACTCGAGAACAGCGACGAGCCCATCTCATGCAGCCGCATCTGGCCCAGTGCCTGCATGAAGTTGCCGTTGACCGGGAACCGCTCGAAGCTCTTCACCACGGCCATGAGAATCAGCAGATGCCCATTGATCACCACAAACAGCAGCAGCGACATGTGGCCGAAGAATCGCGCCACCGCGCTGATCTGCGTGTTGGACGACGGATCGAAGAACGACGCGAAGTTGAGCCCCATC